>Ga0138256_10003815_pt1 | contig 15996 bp, 18 predicted proteins | sample KNB2016incub_MG_FD_105486 | JGI IMG/M metagenome (GOLD analysis project Ga0138256, IMG submission 105486) | Active sludge microbial communities from wastewater in Klosterneuburg, Austria - KNB2014incub_MG | ecosystem: Engineered > WWTP > Activated sludge > Unclassified | place: Austria... | reverse complement strand
TTGCCCTCCTGCAGCGGCCCACGGTGAACTGGTGGGATGTCGTGGACATCCTGGTTGTCTCGATCCTGATTTACGAGAGCCTGAAGCTCATTCGCGGTACGCGAGCCGCGCAGATGGCGTTGGGATCGGCGTTTGTCCTGATTCTGTTTTATGTCTCGCGGCGGTTCCCGCTGCAGACCGTGAACTGGCTCATCCGCAACGTCTTTGTGTATGCCGGCTTTGCGGCCATTGTGTTGTTCCAGTCAGACATTCGGCGAGCGCTGTCGCACCTCGGTCGGTCGCCGTTTTTCCGCTACTTCGCGGGATCAAAACAGGCGGACGAGACGATTGAGGAAGTGATGACGGCGGCGGGCCTGCTGGCGCAGCACAAAACCGGCGCTCTGATTGTGCTCGAGCGTGAGATTGGCTTGCGCAACTATGTGGAGAGCGGGATTCCGCTGGATGCGGCCGTCAGCTACGACCTGATCACCACGGTGTTCCAGCCGGGCGCGCCGATGCACGATGGCGCGCTCATCATCACGGAAGATCGCGTGGCCGCGGCCGCGTGTTTTCTGCCGCTCACGGTCAGCTCGAAGTTCGACCGCGATCTTGGAACGCGGCATCGCGCGGCTATCGGAGTGACCGAAGAATCAGACGCGATCGCCGTCGTGATCTCGGAGGAACGCGGCGAAATTTCGCTTGCCTACGACGGCCAGATCGAGCGGGCGTTGACGCCCGAGCGCCTGCGCATCCGTCTCAACGAACTGGTGCTGCATAGACGAGGCAACCGGCTTGGATCGGGCATGGCAGAGGCGATGGGGAAAGGGCCGGTGGCGTGATGGCGTGGCATCCGTTCCGCAACCTTGGTCTGAAGTTCGTGGCGGTTGGCCTGGGCACGTTGTTGTGGCTCACTGTCGGGAGCGAGCACCTGGTGGAGCGCAGTGTGCGCGTGCCCCTGTTGTTTCGCAATGTGCCTGACACACTCGAAATCCTGCCGGATGCCCCGGATTCGGTTGAGGTGCACCTTCGAGGACGCGCCGGCCAGCTCACCGGCGATCAGGCAGACGTGACGGTGTATATCGATCTGGCGGATGGACGACCGGGATCACGCCTGTTCCACTTGCGGACCGACCAGGTGGCAACGCCGTTTGGCGTGGAAGTGACGCAGGTGTTTCCTTCCACCGTCATGTTGACGCTTGAGACCACAGGGACACGCGGGGTTCCGGTAGAGGCCATCGTGGAAGGTGATCCCGCGAATGGGTATGAGGTGGGCAAGGTTACGGTTGAGCCCACCCATGTCGATGTGGTCGGACCTGAGAGCCAGTTGAAAGTGCTGCGCAATGCGATCACCGAGACCGTGATGGTTGATGGCGCCAGCGCGAGTGTGTCGCGGACGGTGAGCATTGGCGTGGTGAACTCGGCGCTGCGCCTGCGCGATCCGCGCACCGCTCGGGTCACCGTCGAGATTCGAAAGAAGAGACCATAGTGTCAGTGCGCCGGCTGTTTGGTACCGATGGCATTCGTGGCGTCGCCGGGGTGTGGCCCCTCGATCCGCCCACCGTGGCACGTATTGGTGGCGCGGTCGTGCGGTCGCTCGGTCTGGATCGGCCGGCGCGGCTGTTGGTCGGTCGCGATACCCGCGAATCAGGAGAATGGATCGAGCGGGAGCTGGCGCGGGGCGCGGTGTCGCAGGGCGCCGCCGTTTTGTCCGCGGGAGTGATTCCGACGCCGGGCGTGGCGTACCTCGCGCGGACGGGGGACGTGGACCTGGGCGTGGTGATTTCGGCCTCGCACAATCCGTTTCAGGACAACGGCATCAAGGTGTTTTCGGGCCGGGGCGAAAAATTCGGCGAGGACGTGGAACGGGCGATCGAGGCCATTGTGGCCGATACGTCGTGGACTGTCCCCGCGTCGGGTGAGGCCCGCATCGAGGCTGCGGATCTGATCGCGCCGTATCTGGCACACACCGCTGAGCTGGCACCGGCAGGTGACGGACTGCGCGGCATGCGCATGGCGATCGATTGCGCCAACGGCGCCACCACCACCACGGCAAAGCGATTGTTCGAGTCGCTTGGATGCGTGCTGGTGACGGTGGGTGACGCCCCGGACGGCTGCAACATCAATCTGGCGTGCGGGTCCACGCATCCGGCGCGGTTGGCCGCCGAGGTGGTGGCGCACGGGTGCCGCCTTGGTGTGGCGTTTGATGGAGACGGCGACCGCGCGATTCTCGTGGACCATCGCGGCCACATTGTTGACGGCGACGCGCTGCTCTTGATCCTGGGCGCGCACTATCAGCGGCAAGGCCGCCTGACGGCGAACACCGTGGTGGCCACGGTGATGAGCAATCTCGGCCTCGAGATCGCGCTGCGTACACGGGGCATCACCATGCTGAGAACGCCTGTGGGCGACAAGTACGTGATGGAGGAAATGCTCCGCGGCGGGTACGTGGTGGGCGGCGAGCAGTCGGGCCACGTCATTCTGGCCGAGCATCTGTTTACCGGTGACGGCATGGCGACCGCGCTTGCCATCATGCGCGTGATGGTGGAGACCGGTCGTGAACTGTCGGATCTGGCGGCCGAGCTGGTGTTGTGTCCCCAGACGCTGATGAACGTCCGCGTGCGCGAGCGCGTGGACCTGGAGTCGGTGCCCGCGGTGGCTGACGCCATGGCGCGCGTGCGCGCGGCACTGGGGGACTCTGGCCGTCTGCTGGTGCGGTATTCAGGGACGGAGCCTTTGCTGCGCATCATGATTGAAGGCCAGGATCAGGCCTCGGTTCAGGCGATGGCCGAAGAGATCGCCGATGCGGTGAGGACCACGCTGGCATGACACGTTTAAGCGTCAATGTGAACAAGGTAGCGACGCTGCGCAACGCGCGTGGCGGCGACGTGCCGAATGTCTGCGAGGCGGTGACGGCCTGCGTGAAGGCCGGCGCGCCAGGCATCACGGTGCATCCGCGCGCCGATGAACGCCACATCACGCGCCGTGACGTGATGCAGGTGGCGGCGCACCTGCGCGAGACGGCCCCCGAAGTGGAGTTCAACATCGAGGGTGACCCCACGGCGGACTTCGTGGATCTGGTGGTGGCCGCGCGCCCGCAGCAGTGCACGTTGGTACCGGTGGTGCCGGGTGAAGTCACGAGCCAGGCCGGGTGGTCGGCGTCCACGTCGCCCGAGCGCCTGCTGGCGGTCATCGCGCGGCTGCACGCCGAAGGCATTCGCGTGAGCGTGTTTGTGGACCCCGAAGAAGCGCCGATTCGTTGGGCCAAGCGGCTCGGGGCCGATCGCGTGGAGCTGTACACCGAGCCTTTTGCGAAGGCGTTCGCGCGCAGCCGCGCCGACGGCCAGTCGAGTTTTGAAACGTATGCCGCCGCGTCTACGCTGGCGCACACACTCGGCCTTGGGGTGAACGCGGGCCACGACCTCGACCTGGCCAATCTCGTGTTGTTCCGCGAACTTCCGCACCTCGACGAAGTGTCTATCGGCCACGCCCTCATCGCACACGCGTTGTACGTCGGCCTCGACCGCGCCGTGCGCGACTACCTGGCCGCCGTTAGCGACAGGTAGATTTCAAGAAGGATCACCATGGAGGACATGAAGATCCATGAAGTGCGCAGGGTTGGGTGCCGCCTTTGGCGGCATGCACGAAGGGAGAAGCGTCACAAATGAACACACCGCAGGAAACGACCGGTGCGTTCATTCGTGACGCTTCTCCCTTCGCGCAGCCCGGCGGAGCCGGGCACCCAACCCCGCGCCTTCTGACAACCACACGTATTTCTTCATGGATCTTCATGGAGCTTCATGGTGGAAACCCGTTAAAATCGGACAGGTGATCAAATGAACCGCGAGTCTCTGGTTTTTGCAATTTCGGGCACGATGTTCGGCCTCCTCGTGGGGTGGATTATTGGCACACAGCAGGGTGCCGGCCCCGCGCCCGCCGCCGCAGTGGCAGCCGCCAATGGCGCGCCCGCCGCACAGATGCCGGCCACGCCGCCGCCGACCCTGGATGTGCAGCGCGCCGCCGACCTTGAACGGCAGGCCAATGCCGCGCCGGCCAACGCCGCGATCCGTGTGGACCTCGGCAACCTCTACTTTGATGCCGAGCGTTTCGACATGGCCATCTCCTGGTACGAGGCCGCGCTCAAGATCGACCCGAAGAACGTGGATGCCAGCACCGACCTGGGGGTGAGCTACTACTCATCGAATCAGATCGATCGGGCCCTCGCGCAATTTGATCACTCGCTGTCGGTGGACCCCGCGCACACCAAGACGTTGCTCAACCAGGGCATCGTGCGCGCCTTCGGCAAACAGGATCTTGAAGGCGCCACGAAGTCGTGGGAGCACTTGGTGTCGATTGCCCCGAACAGCCCGGAAGCCGCGCGCGCGAAGGAAGCCCTCGCCGCCGTGAGTGGCGCGCACCCCGTGACGCCGGGCGCGCCGGCCGCGCCAGCAGGACGAGGCGGCGCAGGCCTGTAGATGGCCCTGATCGGCTGGATCATCCGGATCATTGCGATCCTCATCCTTGTCCGGCTGGTCATGCGGTTCTTCGCCGGCATCGTCCGGGGGTATTCATCACCCGCATCCGGACAATCGCGGCGATCCACCACGCCGGCCACGCGCGAAGGCGGACATCTGGTGCGTGATCCCAACTGCGGCACCTACGTGCCCGTTGGTCGAGCCCTTCGTGAAGGATCGGGCGATTCAGCGATCTACTTCTGTTCTGAAAACTGCCGCAACGCCTGGTCGACTCGCAAAGCGGGCTGACGCGCACCATGGCCACGCACGAAGATCAGCTGCGTCTGGACATCGTAGAGGTCGGCCGCAGGTTGTGGACGCGCGGCTTCGTCGCCTCCAACGACGGCAATATCAGCGTCCGCCTGCCTGGCGGCCGCTTGCTCATGACGCCCACCAGCGTGTCGAAGGGGTTCATGACCCCCGAGATGATGGTGGTCACCGACATGGACGGCCGGTTGCTCGCCGGGGAACCCGGACGCAAGGCGTCTTCCGAAATCCTGATGCACCTGACGGCCTATCGACATCGGCCGGACGTCCACGCCGTGGTGCACGCCCATCCGCCGCTGGCCACAGGGTTCGCCGTCGCCGGCATTCCCCTCGACCGCGCCGTGCTGGCCGAGGTCGTCACCACGCTCGGCAGTATTCCCATCGCCGAATACGGCACACCGTCCACGCCAGAACTGTCCGCCTCGGTGGAGCCGTACGTCCGCTCCCACGACGCGCTCCTGCTGGCCAACCATGGCGCGCTGGCCCTGGGCAAAGACCTGTTTGCCGCGTATTACAAGATGGAGACCATCGAGCACTTCGCGCGCATCAGCCTGGTGGCGCGCCTGCTCGGCCGCGAGCACCTGCTCTCGCGCGAGGAAGTGGACCGCCTTCAGGCGCTGCGCGGCATGTATGGCATCGCCTCACCGGCGCCCGTCTGCACGGATCCGCCCCCCGGCGACGACCCGGGATGCCAGGTCCTACAGGCGCCGTCCGCGCCCGGCGAACAGCTCGTCCTGGACACATCGGTGGCCGGCGGGCGAGTCACCGTAGGTAATACCGGGGAGATTCAGTTAACATACGGCGAGTTGACGACGCTGATCGAGGGCGCCGTTCGACACCTCACGGCCCGCACGATGGCGTGAGTCCGACTTGAGCAGATGGAGGTTCCATGGGTGAGGCACTCGGAATGGTCGAGACAAAGGGGTTGGTCGCGATGATCGAAGCGGCCGACGCGATGGTCAAGGCCGCCAAAGTGACACTGGTCGGATGGGAAAAGATCGGCGCGGGTTACGTCACGGCGATCGTCCGCGGCGACGTCGCGGCGGTCAAGGCCGCCACTGACGCCGGCGCGGCAGCGGCACGCCGTGTGGGTGAACTGGTGTCGGTGCACGTCATTCCGCGTCCACACGCGAACCTCGAGGACGTGCTGCCGATCGGCAAAGCGGCGAAGTAGGCGGCGGGATGATTCTCGCCAAGGTCGTCGGCACGGTCGTCGCGACCCGCAAAGACGAGCGGCTCGTGGCCAGCAAGTTGCTGGTGGCGCGGCCGCTCGACGCGTCTGGGAACCCTGACGGCAACTACCTGGTCGCGGTCGATACCGTGGACGCCGGCGTGGGCGAGACGGTACTCATCGTCTCCGGCAGCTCCGCGCGGATGGCGCAAGGGTTCAAAGACTCTCCCATCGACGCGGCAATCATCGGCATCGTCGATCACGTGGATACGCCCGGCGTGCCCAGCGCGCCCCCACCCCCAGCAAAGAAGTAGTCGTGCAGCTCGCGAGAGTGATCGGCAACGTGGTGGCCACGGTGAAAGACCCGAACCTGGGCGGACACACACTGCTCATGCTTCAACCCATCTCGCCCGATCGCAAGCCCGTGGGTCGCGCGGTAGTCGCGCTTGACGCCATGGGCGCCGGCGTGGGCGAGCACGTGTTTTTTGTTCGCGGACGTGAAGCCACCTTTCCGTTCTTTCCCGGCGAACCGCCCGCCGACGCCTGTGTCGTGGGCATCGTCGATTCCTGGGACGTGGAATAGGCCGGCCATGCAGATCGGGCGCGTGATCGGGACGCTGGTGGCGACCAGAAAACACCACAAGATTGAGGGCGCGAAGCTGCTGTTCGTGCAGCCGCTCACGCTCGAAGGCGCGCCGAAGGGGACGGCGGTGCTGACCATTGATTCGGTGGGCGCCGGAGTGGGTGAGACGGTGCTGATCGTGATTGAGGGCAAAGCCGCCGGTGATGCCCTGCGGCGCAAGGCGGCGCCTGTGGACGCGGCGATCATCGGCATTGTGGATACTCTGACGGTAGAGGCATGAACGAAGCTGAACTCCGGTCCCTCGTGCGCACGGCTGTGGCCCGGCATCTGGGTCATGCACCGCCTGCGATGCCCACTGCGGCGCCCGTCCCGTCGGCGCCTCTCACCCTCCTTTCAAGCCACGCGGTGTACGCCGGGCTCGTCAACGTCACGGAAGATTGCCTGATTGAACCGGCCGTGAAGTGTGATCACTGTGGCTACTGCAAGTCGCATGGGCACTAGAAAACTGGGGAACTGGGGAAATTGGGAACTGAGGAACTTGGGAACTGGTGGAGACGGTGTTGACACGTTCGAACGTCGTCCCGGTTCTCAAGGCTATCGGCAAAGCGATTCGGTCGATGGAAGAGCCGGCCGTGGAGAAGATCGCTGAAGAGACGCACGACGATCCGTTTCGGGTGTTGATCGCCACATTGCTGTCGGCGCAGACGAAGGACGCCGTGACCGCCGGGGCGTCGGCCAGGCTCTTCAAGGTGGCGCACACGCCAGAGACGATGGCGGCGCTGACGGTGGGGCGAATCGAGCGGCTGATCTATCCCGTGAGTTTTTATCGGACCAAGGCGCGTCATGTGAAGCAGGCGTGCCGGCAGATCCTGGATGATTTTGGCGGTGTGGTGCCGCGCACGATGGAAGAGTTGCTGACGCTGGCCGGGGTGGGCCGGAAGACCGCGAATCTCGTGCTGATTCTGTCGCATGCGAGCCAGGACAACATTTGCGTGGATACCCACGTCCATCGCATCTCGAATCGCCTGGGCTGGGTGAAGACGCGCACGCCCGATCAGACCGAGCAGGCGTTGTATCGGGTGGTGCCGCGCAAGTGGTGGCCCGATGTAAATTTGTATCTGGTCACGTGGGGCCAGAATGTGTGCAAGCCGGTGTATCCACGGTGCCGCGCGTGTGTGGTGTCGGCGTTGTGTCCCCGCAAGGGTGTGACACGGGAGAGTCGCGCATGAAACGAGGGTCTTTCGTCGGGCGGCCTGAACCTCAAGGCCGCCAACTGCTCTTGATAATGGCATCCGTGGTGGTGGCGGGGAGTGCGCTGGTGCTTGCTCTGCCGGCGTCCGCGGTCGGGCCCGCGCCCGTGCCTTCGATCCAGGCGGCCGGAAATCCCACGCTGGTGCTCGACACGGTCAGGGGCGTGATCGAGATTGAGTTGCTGCGTGGCGACGCCCCGAAGAGCGTGGACTTTATCGTGGCCCTGGTTGAAAAGAACTTCTATCGCGGACTCAGGTTCCATCGGGCCGAGCGTGGCCTCGTGCAGGTGGGGGATTCGGCATCGCGGGATGTCACGAGGAAGGATTGGTGGGGGCGCAGCGCCCCGACCTCGACGATCGGCGTGGCCGAGATCTCCAAGAAGTTGATCCACGTACGGGGCATCGTGGGCCTCGCGCACACCGGCAATCCTCAGCTTGCAGGCAGCCAGTTCTACATCATGAAAGAAGCCAGCCCATCGTTGAACGGCAAGTACACGATCATCGGGCGGGTGCGCGTGGGCATGCCTGTGGTCGATACGCTGAAGTTCGCCGACGTCCTCAAGCAGGCGACGATCAAAGAGGCAGCCCCGAAGTAGTGACGATCCCTTCAAGGTCGGGGTACCGGTTCACCATTTCACGTTCATAAAGACCGGGCACGGTCTGGCCGAGCTGGGACTTGAGCACGGCCGCGTTCGCCACGGCCTTGGCCGAAAAGTGATTGTTCATGAAGGCCATCACCTTCCGGCCCGCCTGGGCCGCCTCAGTGGCCGCTGCCGCGAACGGCTGCAACTCCGCCGGCGAATACAGATAGTTGTACCTGTCCTCCGCCTTTTCATGGTTCCACCACGCGTCGGCGTTCCGTCCGTGCATCCGGACATAGAGGGGGACGGGTGTGTTTTCCACAGAAATCGCGGTTTTGGGGACAGGTCTCGACTGTGAACCTGTGTCGAGACCTGTCCCCAAAAGCGCGATTTCTGTGGAAAACACACCCGTCCCCCTCTCTGCCCCGGTCTCCGGGCTGTCCGCCATCACCAACCCCGCGCGGCCGGAGGCGAGACGCGCGGAGGTTTCGGCGCCGGGTGCGAACCAGGAGCGATGGCGCAGTTCGACGGCGAGGGGGTAGTCGGCGAACGCCTCCAGCACCCACGACAGGTACTCGCGCATCGGCTCGTCGGCGTGGAAGCTCGAGGGGAACTGCACCAGCAGCGCGGCCATCCGCCCCGCATCAACCAGCGGAGCGACGCCCGCGCGGAACGCGTCCACGTCGCCCAGCGAAAGGCTCCAGTCTTTCACCCCGGCTCGGGCCAGATACATGTCCGGGTGCGTGAACTTCTGAAACAACTTGATCGCGAACTGGAAATCCGCCGGCGTGCGGCCGATCCACTTGCCGACCAATCCGGGATCCGGCATGCGGTAGAACGTCGAGTTCACTTCAACGATGTCGAAGTGCTCGGCGTAGTAGCGCAACTCATCAAACCCGCGCGGCCGCCGCGCAGGATAGAACACCCCATTCCACGTGCCGTTGCCCGTGGGGTAGTTCCAGCCGGAGGTGCCGACGCGGATGCTCATCCTTCAGCCATGATGCCATCAGGAGCACGCACACAGTGACGACTTCAGCGCACGACTTCGTTGCGACGCCACCAGGGGACGGGCAGTGCCTTGACGCCGGGCCACACGGCATCGAGCGTGTCGCCGTTGTACAGGGTGCCGCTCTTCATCACGTACCGAATCGACGTCGTGGCGCGGATGTCCTGCAACGGATCGCGATCGAGCACCACGAGATCCGCGAGTTTGCCGGCTTCAAGGCTGCCGAGATCCTGCGAAAGCCCCAGAGCCTCCGCGCCGTTGATGGTCGCGATTCGGAGAATTTCGTGCGGCGCCATGCCGCCTTCAGCAAAGAGCTTCATCTCCCAGTGCACCTGCAATCCCTGCATCTCGCCGTGGCCGCCCAGCGCCACCTTGCCGCCGGCGCGAAGCACGGCCGCGGCGCTGGACGCCACCTCCCTCACCTGGTAATCCTCTTTCGGAAACGCGAGCAGCCGGGTCGCCGTGCGCTGGAACAGATCGTCGAGCGGGAAGAACATCCGTAACTTCGGATCGTCAAAGGGCCGTTCCTCGAACAACATCCGATAGATCGGCAACGCCCCACCAAAGGACACGAGCAGGGTCGGCGTGTACGTGATGCCACTGCGCGCCAGCAGTTCCACGACATCGCGATAGAGCGGCGCCGTGGGCAACGCATGCTCGTTTCCGCTGAAGCCGTCAATGGCATGCGTGATGTCCATCTTCGCGTCGGATCCGCCCTCGGTCGTGGGGATCATTCCCATCTCGCGACTCGCCTGCACCACCCACTGACGCTGCTGCCGATTGCCCACCATGTACGACTTCAGCAGGTTCGTGCCGTACTCATCGCGGTACCGCGCGATCGACTTCCGCGCATCGTCGAGTGACTGGAAGTTGGTGCCTGACCCGACGCCGGGCCCCGTCGAAAAGAGGCGCGGGCTCGGCACCTCGCCCAGCTCGGCCAGATCGGCGTAGGCGAAGATGTCGGGCGACGACTGCGGATCGCGCAACGCGGTGACGCCAAACGCGAGATTGGCGTACGCCGCCGGCATCTCGGGCTCCAGAATCTCGCGGCGGCCAGCAATGCCATGCGCATGAATATCGACGATGCCAGGGATGATGGTCTTGCCGGCGACGTCAATCACGCGCGCACCCGCAGGCACGGTGACCGCTCCACGCGCGCCGATCGCCGCAATGCGATTGCCGGTGATGACAATGTCGGCGTTGTTGACGATCTCGGCGCCGCGCATCGTGATGGCGCGCGCCCCTCGCAGCACTACCGTGCCGCTGGGCGTGGCCCTGGCCGCTGCGGCGACAAGCGGCATCGAACGCACCGCACCGTCTCCAGCGCCCATCTGGTTCAGAGTGGCACCGGTGACCCACGTCACTGATGCGCCGTCAGCCGACCAGCCAAGACTCGTCGGCGACCCACCGGCCGCGACCACACGCGCCCCCGCCTGCGTGGCATCGAGCGGCACCGTGTCCGCTCCGCCGGCTCCTGGCAGGTTGAACCGCGACACCTGTTCGCCGGCGATCACGGCCATGCGGGTCCCGTCCGGGCTGATACGCACATCGACGTTTGGTCCGGAGCGCGCGGGCTTCGCGACGATGCGCTTATCCGATCCGTCGAGCTTCATCGAGACAAGGCCGTCTGGCGCCGACACGAACACACGCGCGACATCCGTCGTGAAATGCGGATGGCGCATTCCCGGCGCCGCGGACATCATCGTCGCAGGGCCGCCCGTGGCCGGCACGCGCACGAGTTCCGCGTCCTGGGGTATTCCAGGTGCCCGTCGCGCGGATCCCTCCGGCGCACGGAGCGCGACGATTGACGTGCCGTCGGGCGTCCACGCCGGATCGAGCCAGAACGCGGACCCCTCGGACAAGCGTGTCGGCGTGCCGCCGCCGCCCGGCACTTTCCACAGCGCACCGCCGTCCGACGACCAGGTCACAAACGCGATCCACTGCCCATCAGGCGACCACGCGGGCATGAATTCGGCTGGGCGATCGGTCGCGGTGAGTCGCGCCGGTGTACCGCCCTGTCCTGTGACAAACAGACGCGCCAGTCCGGAGTACGCCACGCGACCGTCGGACGCCACAGCCGCGTGCTGCACATACCGCGCGGTCACGGGTTCCTGGGGCAAACGGCGAGGGAACATCAGCGGCGACGCGACCTGCATCGACACGTTCGCGGAGAACGGAATGATCGTGTCCGTGCCTGACGCCACGTCGATGCGATGGATCTTCCCGTCGTAGGAGACGACGACCGCGCGTCCATCGGGTGTGAATGCATAATCCGGCAACACATCCCTGGTCGCGTTCGACTCAAGCGCGTTGCGTTGCAGTGGAACGCGCAGCCAGCGCTCGGTGCCCGCCTGGAGGTCACGCACGCGTAACCCGGTCTTGCCCTGTGCCTGAGCCGCATAGGCCAGGAGCCGTCCGGTGGGCGACGGCCGGGGCTTCATCGAGATCGCCTGTTCCAGCCGCACGGCTTCTTCCTTGCCTGACGCCAGATCGCGACGCATCACGCGGCTCGACGCGCCATCGCGGCTGCCATACGGACGGGGGGTGACGCTCGTGTAGTACAGCGACTGGCCGTCAGCGGTGGGTTCAGGCCCGAACGGCCCCGGGGCCGGCGAGGAGACCAACGGCGCCGCCGCGCCGTTGCCGTTGGCGACCAACTTCTCCGTCTTGCCGCTGGCGACATCCACGCGCACGATGCCGGCCTGGCGGCCGTCGATCACGGTCACGAAGATTGCCCGTCCGTCGTGGGACCAACTCGGCGACATCATGGTCGAGCGCGGCATCGATGTCAGCGGCCGGGGCTGGGCCCCGTCGGCCTCCGCGATCCAGACGTTGTCCGATCCGGTGTTGTCGCTGATGAAGGCGAGCGAGCGGCCGTCGGGAGAAAACCGCGGCTGCGACTGAAAGGCGGAGCCGGTGAGCATCGGCTGGGCTGACCCACCCGCCATAGGCAGGCCGTACACATCGCCGAGCAACTCGAATGCGATGGTCCGGCCGTCGGGCGCCACATCGAGGGAGATCCACGTCCCCTCGTCAGTGACGAACTCAATCGACCGCATCGCGTCAGCCGAGGGCGCGGGCCGTTGAGCGAGGGAATCGGCGATCAGTGAGAGGCCAAGCGCACCGGCAATGAACCACTTCGACATCGATTGCCCTTCCTTAGCGCGCCGACGATGCGCGTGACGATCGCGCACAGCGCCAGACACGTGAGCACAAAAAAGACACGGTGGAGGGTCCGCCTTACAGACCGAACTGGCGTAGATGGTGATCGGCGTGACGGTAGGCCCACACGTCCCACTCAGCCTTGGTCAGCGGGCCGAAGATGGGATGCCGGGCGCCTTCGACAGACGTGAACGCCTCGATCCTCCCGAGCAGTTCCGCCAGGTCTCGAACCCATGCCTCCGGCTTGGTGCCGCCCTGCTCCTGATCAGCTTCGGGGACTGTCTTTACGCCCTTCGGCCAGGTCATCGGCGTGTGCAGCGCGACCATCCGCACGATCGACCGGGTGATGACGTTGTCGACGGGCTTTGGCGTTCGCTGGCCCGCCGCCATGCGGTAGCCGTCGGTCAGGTGACAGACCATCTGGTGAGGCGTCATGCGGCCCCAGTGACGCGGCGAATCCGGCGCCAGGCGTTCGAGACGCCGGCGAGCAACCGCCTTGGCGGCAGAATCAGCGAACGTGCTCATGGCGCCATTATAGGAGCGCGAACACCGGCGGCGCCGCTCGAGGGCGGCACCGCCACAGGGCACCGGTCGGCGCGGTCACGGCGTCTGGATCTGGGCGTGAACGCCACTCGCGTACCGAGACCGATGGAGGTTCCGCTCGAAGAATCCCGCGCCGGCTGGTCCACCACGGAGGTAGCCCAGGCACTCGCCAGCGGCGCCCGCGACCAGGCCCGCGACGAGCAACGAGCATCGATGGCCCCGCGCCAGTTCCCGAACACGGCAGGTTGAGCCACCGCCCATCACGATCCGAAAGAGACGGACCGCGGGGAGCAGCGGCATGCCTGCCGCGTACACGAGCCGACGGAACACCGGCCATCGTCTGCGACGCATCCGGGCGAATTGCCGTCCCTTGCCGAACTGGTCGATCACGTACCAGCCGGGACCGGTGATGTTGAGGATCTCGACCTGGGCCGACGGGTCGAAGCAGATCAGGCCTCCGCGGGTGCGGATCTCGTCCTGCACCGCAGTCAGTGACTGCATCAGGTCGGGCAGATCGGGGCCAAGCGCCATCAACGCATCCCGGCGGTACGCGCTGTTGTGACCGGGGACCCGAGATCGATTTCCCCCGCCCGAGATGTCCTGCCACCGTCCGTAGTTGATCTGCATCGCCGCCCAGCTCGCGTCGCTGGCAGGATTGCGATTTCGCATGGCAGGCCCGACAACTGTCCACCTGTCCGATTGGCACGCGCCGATCATCGCGTCGACGAAGCCGGGGCGTGGAAACGCGCAGCTTTCGGCGAAGACGACCCACGGGGCTGTCGCCGCCGCGACAGCCTGCGCTTCAGCGCGCGCGATGTTCATCCCATCGTCGCCGTGCACGATGCGCACGAACGGGAAGTCGCGAAGCCCCGGGTCATCGCGGTGCAGGACTGCGCCGGCCAGCGTGGCGATGACCAGCTCGATCCTCGCCGGGTCCCCCTGCGCGTGCAGGTGCCGTAGCGTCGTACTGATGGTGGCTGCCGCATCGGTGGCAAGGACCACCGACAACCCGGGGGGCGCTATCATGTCTGCGATGATAGCGTCGCTCGGCCGGTAGCCTCATCACTCGCATCGCAGGGGGCATGCAGAATGATTTCAGTCCTGGGATCCCACATGGGCAGCGAGGAGCTTGCCGAGATTCAGGATTGCCTGGAACGGCAATGGCCGGGTCCTGGTCCGAAGTCTGCGACGTTTGAGGCGGAGTTCTGCCAGTATCGCGGGCTGCCCAACCTGGTCGTGGTCAACAGCGGATCGAGTGCGCTCTACCTGGCCACCACCCTGCTGGCTCTGCCCCCGGGCTCCGACATCATCGTGCCTTCGTTCACGTGGGTGTCATGCGCGCACAGCATTCTCCTGGCGGGCCATCGCCCGGTGTTCTGCGACGTCGATCTGGACACGCAGAACGTGACTGCCGACACGATCGCCGAGGTGATGACGCCGGCGACCAGGGCCATCATGGTGGTGCACTACGCCGGCCTGCCGGTCCAGTTGCAGCCAGTGATCGCCCTCGGACTGCCGATCATCGAAGACGCTGCGCATGCCGTGGCCTCGATGCTGGCCGGCCGGCCGTGCGGCGGTATCGGGGACATCGGGGTCTTCAGCTACGACGCGGTCAAGAACCTGGCCATGGGCGAGGGCGGGGCAGTGACCTCGCGCCACCAGGCTCTGGCCGATCGCGCCCGACTGCTGCGCTACTGCGGCGTGGTCAAGTCGGGGTTCGACGCGGCCAACACCGCCCACCCACGATGGTGGGAACATGAGATTTGTGCGGTGTTTCCGAAGCTGCTGGTCTCAGACCTGAATGCGGCTGTGGGCCTGGCGCAGTTGCGCAAGCTCGATGCGCTGCAGGCGCGGCGCAAGCGCATCTGGGACATCTACCAGAAGGAGTTTGCAGACCTCGACTGGCTGCGCCGCCCGAGCGAGGCCGGTCCCGCCGACCGGCACTCGTACTTCACATACCTGGTGCGCATCCCCAACAGGGACCGGTCGGCACGCACGCTGTACCAGCAGGGGATCTACACCACGTTGCGCTATCACCCGCTGCACCTCAACCCGATTTTCGACACGAAGGTCAGTCTTCCCAACACCGAGCGACTCGGCGCCGACGCGTTGAACCTGCCCCTGCATCCACGGCTGACTGACGACGAGGTCGCCACGATCGTGGCGGCGGTCCGGACCCTGCCCGCGTCCTGGTGACCCGAATGGCTGGCCAGATACTCGAGCGCGTTGTCGAAGTGGCGGTGCTCAGCGTGGCGGCATGGCCCGCGATTGCTCCGTGTGCGAGCACCGCTTTTCGGCGCGCGTTTCCAGGCTTAGCCCTGCGGCTGGCGGGAGTGGTCGTGGCCTACGCCGTCGGCATCGCTCTGTTGGTCGCGTTTGCCCCGATCGGGCTGGTGCGCGGCGCCGCGGCCGCCGCCGTCGTCGCGATGGTCGCCGTGCTCTGGCACTCAGGAGTAGCGCGCGGCCGCGCGCATGGATGGCCACCGGGTTCGCTACGGCCCTTTGCGCTGGGTCCATGGACCCGGCAGGATTTTTTCTCCGACCAGAGTCGGCGCCTGGGAAGTACCTTCAAGACCAGTCAGTTTCTGCGACCAACCGCCTGCCTGGTCGGTTTGTCTGCAGGGTCGGAGTTTTTCCGCCAGCACGACGATGTGTTGGTGTCGCCGCCGTGGTCGTTTGGCCGGTTCATCCCAGGTGGATTCCTCCGTCACATGCCCCGCGAGCGCCACGCCGAGGCCAAACAGGTGCTTCGCCTTGCGATGGCGCGCGAGGTGTACGAGTTGCACGAGGCCTTCATCCGCGACCAGTTTCGCCAGGAACTGGCGCGCATGGCACACGCGTCTGCCGGCACCGGCGTGCCGCCTCGCCGCCATATCCAGCGCGCAGTGTTTTCGATCTGGGTGCGTCTGTTCTTCGGAATCGATCCCGCGAGCGCGGAACGCG
>Ga0138256_10003814_pt1 | contig 15997 bp, 15 predicted proteins | sample KNB2016incub_MG_FD_105486 | JGI IMG/M metagenome (GOLD analysis project Ga0138256, IMG submission 105486) | Active sludge microbial communities from wastewater in Klosterneuburg, Austria - KNB2014incub_MG | ecosystem: Engineered > WWTP > Activated sludge > Unclassified | place: Austria... | reverse complement strand
TGCCGATCGACGAACCATCGGGTTCGATGGTGGTTGATATCGGTGGCGGAACGACCGAAGTCGCCGTGCTGTCGCTGGGCGGTCTGGTTTATTCCCGTTCAGTACGCGTCGGCGGCGACAAGATGGACGACGCCATCGTCAACTACCTGCGCCGCGAAGAGAACCTGCTGATTGGCGAAGCCTCCGCCGAGCGTATCAAGAAGGAAATCGGCACCGCGAAAGCCCCGGAGAACGGCAAGGGCATGTCCCTCGACATTCGCGGCCGCGACCTGATGAACGGCGTTCCCAAGGAAATCGAGATCACCGAGGCCATGGTCGCCAAGTCGCTGGCCGAGCCGGTCACGCAGATCGTGGATTCGGTGAAAACGGCGCTTGAAGCCATGCCGCCGGAACTGGCGGCCGACATTGTGGACAAGGGCATTGTTCTCACGGGCGGCGGCGCTCTGTTGCGCAACCTTGACGTTGTCCTTCGCGAGCGTACCGGTTTGCCGGTGACGGTGGCCGAAGACCCGCTGAAATGCGTGGTGCTTGGCTCGGGCAAGGTGCTCGAAAACCTCGAGAAGATGAAAGGCGTGCTCGCCCCGGAGGTCTAGGCTCCAGCCGCGAAGCCCGTCAGAATCCTCGTGGCCCGGTGAGGGCCCCCATTTGAGGGAGTAGGGAGCGGTAGATGGCCTGGTATGGTCGCAGACGATCGGGAGAGCCGCGCGTTGGCGCGCGGGCGGTCGTCGTCGGCCTCGGCATCTCCATGGTCGGCGTGCTGGCGATCCAGACCTCGACAGCCGTGCGCGGCGGCATCGACGCCTCCCGTGAGTCCATGGACGGCGTCGCCGCCAATCTCGCCAACTTCTCCTCTGGCATCACCGGCTGGTCGTTTGGTTTTGGCCGGAACGCCGAGGACGAAGCCAAGATCGCCGAACTCGAAGCCCGTGTCCGCGACCTGCAGCGCTGGAAAGACCTCGCTGAAACGATGACGCTCCGTATGGAGCGCTATGAAAAGCTGCTCGATCTCGTGGGTGAAACACAGGGCCAGGCTGTGACCGCCCGCGTCGTCGCCGAGGAAAACGGCCCCTTCGCCGCCACCCGCATCGCAAACGCCGGCGCCGCCAATGGCGTTCGCGACGGCTTTGCCGTGGTCAATGAGAACGGCCTCGTCGGGCGCGTGGTCCGTGTTGGCGAATATACGTCGCGCATCCTGCTGCTGACCGACTTCTCCAGCCGCATTCCGGTCATGGGCACGCTGTCGGGCGATCGCGCGCTCCTGGTCGGCGACAGCGGGTCTGGCGCCCAGCTTCTGGAGCCGGAGACGCCCGACAAGATCGTCCCCGGCGAAATCTGGGTCACGTCCGGCGACGACGGCAAGCTGCCGCTCGGCGTGCGCGTCGGAACCGCCCGCAAGGACGGCGCGAACTGGCGTATAGATCTCGCCATGGAAAGCGCGCCGGTTGATTTCGTGCGCCTTGTGCCGCCGCCGGACTTCGCCTCGCCCGAAACGGCGCCCGAGCTCGGCGGCGTTGAACGCAACACGGATGACTCGCTGAAGACCGTTTCCGCGCCGCTCGCCGCCGTCGCGCCTCCGGCGGCGCCCGGAGCTGCTCCAACCCCAGCTGCAACGCCGCGTCCGCCAGCGGCAGCGACGCCGCGCCCTGCCGCACCGACGCCCGCCGCACCGCTTCCGGCGCAACCGCCCTCCCGGTCCGGCGCCGGCGGGCAGGGAGGCGTTCAGTGACCTTGCCCTGGCGCCTCTGGGTGCTCTTGCTCACCGTGCTTGCGGCGCTGACGTCGGCCTTCGGCATGCAGGTCGGCATGGCGGGAGCCTGGTGGCCGATCGCAGGTCTCTGGCTCGCCGGGGGTCTGGCTTCGTTCGGACTTTCGGTCTGGGTTGCTGGCTGTCTGATGCTCCTCGGCGTCGCGATGGATTTCATGAGTGAAGCGCCGATTGGCGCGTGGCCGCTCGCCTTGCTCGCTGCTTACGGCGTCGCGCTCGTGGCGTGGGATCGCCAGCCGCCTATCCCGGTTGTCGGCGCTGAGATCATAGCGCTTATTGGCGGCTTCATCGCGGCGAGCGTTGCACTCGGCGTTGCGGGCAGCATCGCCGGCCACACGGGCTTTGCGCGCGGGCCCCTCATGGCTGATTTTCTCATGACGGGCTTGCTCTACCCGCTGGTCCGTTTTGTTATCGTGCCCGCCAGCATCAGGGTGGCCAGGCGATGAGCAGGGATTGGCGAAATCAGTTCCCGTCACGCCGGAACATGTTCCTGGTCGGCGGCGGCGTGCTGTTCACCGGCCTGACCTTGCGTCTGGCCGAGCTGCAGCTTTTCCGTCAGGCCGAATTCGAGACCAAGGCGCGCGAGACCCGCATCCGCCTTGAGCCCGCGCCGCCTCACCGCGGCACGATCTACGACCGCACCGGCCGCGTCCTTGCCGGATCGAAGCGTAATTTTTACGTCACGCTGCGCCCGGAGCTGGCTGGCGACCGAACCGAGATCATCGATGTGATCGACCGGCTGTCGCGCCTCGTGCCGCTCAGCGAGAACAAGAAGCGCTCAGTTATCCAGGAAGCCACCACCGGCCCGCGCTTCCGCGACATCCTCGTCGCCGACGACCTGACGTGGGAAGAGTTTGCGCAGGTCAACGTGATGTCGCCTGAACTCAGCGGCGTCAGCGCCGAAGTCGGCGAACTGCGTTCCTATCCGCTGCAGGCCGCATTCTATCACACCATCGGCTACGTCCAAAAAGCCAACGAAGCCGACATCGCACGCATGTCGGAAATCGAGCTGAAAGCCGCGAATGAAAGTCTCGAATCTCCCTCCGGCAAGGCGCGCGCCGCCGCCTTGCGCCGCCTGTATCGCCACCCCGCGATGCGCGTCGGCAAATCCGGCATCGAGGCCTTCGGTGAAGTCGAACTCAAAGGCGAGCCAGGCAAGATCCGCATGCTGCAGAATGCCGGCGGTCGCGTGATCGATCGCCTGCCCAGCGATGACCTCGCGGGCGAGCCCGGTGCGGATGTCGTGCTCTCGATCGACGCCGAACTTCAGAACTACGCCATCTCGCGCTTTGGCGTGGAAGCGGGAAGCGCCGTGGTGATCGACGTCGCCACGGGCGAAGTCGTCTGCATGATGTCAACCCCGGCGCCCGATCCGAACGCCTTCGTCAGCGGCATTGGTTCGTCGCTGTTCAAGTCGTTGCAAACCGACGAGCGCAATCCGCTCTATCACAAGGCCTATGACGGCGTTTATCCGCCAGGTTCGACCTTCAAGATCGTCGTCGCGGCAGCCGCCCTCGAATCTGGCGCGATGAAGCCGGAAGACACGGTCCCGTGCCCGGGCAAAGCTTGGTACTACAACCGTTTCTACAATTGCTGGCGTCCGGAAGGACACGGCACAGTCAACCTGCACACCGGCATCCAGAAATCGTGCGACTGCTATTTCTATCGCGCCGCTGAACGCACCGGCATCGAAGCCATAGCGGATGTCGCCAAGCGGTTCGGCCTTGGACACCGCTATGAGCTTGGTCTCACTGGCGGCAAGTCGGGCTCGGTTCCCAACGATGCGTGGAAGCGCAAAGTCATCGGCGAACAATGGTATGCGGGCGACACGATCTCCGCGGGCATCGGGCAGGGCTATGTGACGGCCACGCCGTTCCAGCTCGCCGTGATGTGCGCCCGTATCGCGGGCGGCGACCAGACGCCGGACCCGCATGTCATTATCAGCGGCATGAACGTGCCCGACACCACCGTCCAACCAATGGGCCAGTTCAAGCCCGGCGTGTTGGAAGCGGTCCGCGCCGGCATGTTCGGCGTGACGTCTGAACCCGGCGGCACCGCTCTGCGCTTTGGCGCGCTTGATGAGAAGAACGAACTGCCTGCGCCGTACACGGGCGCACGAATGGCTGGAAAATCCGGTTCGGCGCAGGTGCGCGTCATCAGCGCCGCCGAGCGCGACGCCAAGGGCCGCGCCATCGCCAACGACAAGCTGCCCTGGAAACTGCGCGACCACGCGCTTTTCGTCGCCTACGCGCCCACCGACAAGCCGCGCTATGCCGTGGCGGTGGTTGTCGAGCATGGCGGATCAGGATCCAGCGTCGCTGCGCCGTTCGCACGCGACATCCTCGCCCATGCGCTTAAATACGATACCGGCGCGCGCAAGCCGTTCGTCCCGCAGCAGCGGGAAGTCGCGGGCAGCGAGGCCAAGCCGACATGATCCGCAAGGACTCCCTGCTTTACAAGGTCACCCAGCTTCACTGGTTCCTGCTGCTGACGATCATCGCGATCGCGACGTTCGGCACGCTTGTGCTGTTCTCGGCCGGCTCCAGCGCCCACGATCTTGCGACCGGCCTCCTGCACATCGACGCCAGCTACGCCATCGCCCATGCGATGCGCTTCCTGCTCATGCTTGGCGTCGCGCTTATCGTTGCGCTGCTGCCGCTCAGGCTATGGGCGGCGGTATCGTACCCGGCCTATATGGTCGGCGTGATCATGCTGGTGATGGTCGACTTCGGCGGCGTCATCGTGAACGGCGCGGAGCGCTGGCTGCAGGTCCTGCCAGGCTTTCGAGTTCAGCCGTCCGAGTTTATGAAGATCGCCGTGCCGTTGGCGCTGGCGCGCTATTATCACCAGTCGTTCTCTGCGGGCCGGAATGGCATCTGGGTCCACATCGTGGCCTTCCTGATGGTTGCTGCGCCGGTCGCCCTGGTGCTGCGCCAGCCCGACCTCGGCACCGCGCTGATGATTCTGGGCACGGGATGCGCTGTCATCTTCTTTGCCGGCATCAGCCTGCGTGTTGTCGGGGCCATCGTTCTGCTGATCGGGTTGATGGTTCCGGTCGTCTACTTCTTCGCGCTGCACGACTACCAGCGTCAGCGCATCGAGACGATGTTCGACCCCGAGGCTGATCCGCTCGGCGCAGGTTATCAGTTGCAGCAGGGCTTGATCGCGGTGGGTTCCGGCGGCGTCGCCGGCAAAGGCTTCATGGAAGGCGCCCAGAAGGAGCTCGACTACATCCCCGAGCAGCACACCGATTTCATTTTCACCATCGTCGCCGAGGAGTTCGGATTCGTCGGCGCGGTGGTGATGCTGATCGCATGGGGAATTGCACTGATCCAGGGCATGCAGATCGCCGGTAATTCGCGAAGCACATTCGGAGGTCTTGCTGCGGCCGGCTTCGTTTCGACCCTGTTGCTCTATGTCGTGATCAATGTGGGCATGGTGATCGGTCTGCTTCCGGTCGTGGGCATACCTTTGCCGCTAATTTCGTATGGCGGCACGGTTATTGTCACAGTTATGATTGGTTTCGGGCTGTTGATGGCTGTACACCTCAACCGCGCGAACGATATGACCCTTCGCGGCATGTTCTGATTCCGGCCTCGCCGCCGGGCGGAAGCCGGGCAGGACGGGACGGAGCAGGGGCTGCATGACCATCGCAGGACGCGTCGATCGCAAGAGCGAGACATGGTCGTCCCGCTTCGGCTTCATTATGGCCGCCGTCGGGTCTTCCGTCGGGCTCGGCAATATCTGGCGCTTCACCTACATCACCGGCGAAAATGGCGGCGGCGCTTTCGTGCTCGCCTATCTCGTCTGCCTTGCGCTGATCGCGTTTCCGCTGCTGGCCACTGAATTCGCCATTGGACGCCGGTCGGGCCATTCCGCCGTGGAGTCCGTTCAGGCATTGGCCCGCGCCTCTGGCAAGAGCGAGCTGTGGGGCGGGCTCGCCTGGCTCGGCATGCTGGCCGCCTTCTTCATCCTGACCTTCTATTGCGTCGTCTCGGCCTGGTTCATGGCCTACATCCCATTCGCCATCTCGGGCACATTCGCCAGCGATGTCGGGCTGCTCGAACAATCCCAGCAGCGTTTCGACGATGTGACCTCGAAAGCGAACCTGCCGCTGCTTCTGGCCTATCTTGCGATCTTCATCAGCCTTGCCGCCGCTGTGGTCGGGCTGGGCGTCAAGCGCGGGATCGAACGCGCCTCCACCGTCCTGATGCCTGTGTTCATTCTGGTGCTGTTGATCCTACTCGGCTTTAGCATCGCCAATGGCGCGTTTGGCGAGGCGCTGTCTTTCATCACCCGCGTGCGCAGTGAGGATTTCAGCTTCTCGATGTTGCTGGATGCGCTGGCGCAGTCGTTCTTCGCCACCGGCGTCGGCGCCGCGATCATGATAACCTACGGCGCCTATCTGAAGGGGGATGCAGATGTCCCGCGCTCGTCCGCGATCGTCGCGCTGGCGGATACGGCCGTCGCGCTGGTCGCCACGCTGGTCGTGTTCTCGCTGGTCTTCGCGGTCGGCAGCGAACCCAATGCCGGCGCCAGCCTACTGTTCGTGAATCTGCCCATCGGTCTGGCGCAGATGCCATTTGGTCCTGTGATCGGCGGCGCATTCTTCCTGCTGGCGTTGTTTGCGGCGCTGGCGTCATCGATTGCCCTGATGGAGGTCGCAGTATCCTGGCTCGATGAGCGGACAGGGGTGACGCGCTGGGGTGCGGCGCTCGGCGTTGGCTTCACCGTCTTTGTCATCGGGGCAGGGTATGTCTATTCGCGCGAATACATCGCGTTCGTCGATTTCGTCGCCTCATCTCTGCTGATGCCGCTGGGCGGGTTCCTGATTGCGGTGTTCGCGGGCTGGGTCATCGAGAAGAAGATGATGCAGGCCGAATTCGGCATGCCGTTCTTCCGTGTGTGGCGCCCGCTTGTGCGCTGGGTCATCCCGATCGCAATCGGTGCGATCCTCGTGCTCGGTGTGTGGGAGAAGATGCACGAAGCCGGCTTCGGCATGCTCGCAGATGCCGCGCTGACGACGACTGACTGAGGTCGTCGGCAAGCCCTGGGGCTAACCCAGCTTCTCCGCAAGCATGTCGCTGGCCTTGATCAGTTCGCTGACGATACCCGGCTCAAGCGAGGAGTGCCCGGCGTCAGGCACGATCTTCAGCTGCGCCTTCGGCCACGCCTTATTCAGCGCCCATGCCGACGACAGCGGCGTCACCACGTCATACCGGCCGTGCACGATCACACCCGGCAGGTCGCCAAACTTCTCGGCCTGATCCAGCAGCCAGCCATCGGCGTCGAAGAAGCCCTTGTTGTGGAAGTAGTGGCATTCGATGCGCGCGAACGCATCGAGGAAGTCGGCTTCATCAAAACGCGGCGGGCGCTGCTTTGGACCAAGGATCGACAGCGTCTCGCCCTCCCAGCGCGCCCAAGCGGCGGCCGCTTCGGCGCGAGCCGAGGCGTTCTTGCCGGTCAGGCGTTTGTAGAACGCCTTGAGCAGGTCATCGCGTTCATTCTCCGGGATCGGCGAGACGTAACGGTCAAACGCATCGGGGAAGATGTTGCTGGCGCCGTTCTGGTAGAACCAGTGGATCTCGCTTTCCTTCAGCAGGAACACGCCCCGCAGCAGCAGGCCCATCACCTGCTTGCGGTGCATTGCGGTGTAGGCGAGGGCGAGGGTCGACCCCCACGATCCGCCGAACACCATCCACTTCTTGATGCCTAGATGCGTGCGCAGCGTCTCTATGTCGCGTACCAGGTCCCAGGTCGTGTTCTCGCGAAGTTCCGAGTGCGGGGTGGAGCGTCCGCATCCGCGCTGGTCAAACAGGATGATGCGATACCGGCGGGGGTCAAAGAACCGGCGCATCTCCGGGCTGGAGCCACCGCCCGGCCCGCCATGCAGCGCAACCACTGGTAAACCATCAGGATGGCCGCTTTCCTCCCAGTAAAGCTCATGCAGCGAGCTGACCGCGAGGCGGCCAGTCTTCCGCGGCTCAAGCGACGGGTAAAGCGTGCGGCGGGGTCTGTCTTCGTTCATCGTTGCTTCATCTACCGGGCATCAGTCTGGCGTCAAACCAATTCAGCCGGACGCTCGCCTTTTACATGCGATGCATCTATAACAACCTGAACTGCCACGAACTTTTAGGAATAGGTTCGGTGTCGCGACCGTTGGTGTTTCTTGCGTTGATCGTTCTGGCGCCATTGGGCGGCTGCGCGACCGTTTCGGTGTATGAGCCTGTCTCCGCCGAGGTTTCCCTGACTGAAGACCAGTCCCAGCTCCGCAAGGCGGCGGACACCTATTGCAAGGATGCGCGGGACAAGGGTCTGGCGACCGGCGAAGCAAGCCTTACGGCGCTTGCCGACATGCTGACGGGCAAGGAACCGGCTGACGGTTCCTACTGGAAACGCATCGGGGCGGATCGCGGGGCGCCGGCGTCTGTCGTCAGCCGCGTGCGCGCCGACATGAACACATCGGCCAAGGGCCTCATCGCTCTCGAGACGATGGCGCGGTCCCTGATGGGCTCGAGCAAGCCGACACGGTCGGACGTCTCTGAATTCGAACGGGCGCTGATCCATGCCCGGCAGGCGCGGGATTCATTCTCGGATGCGCTTGCGCAGGTGAACAAGCGGTCCGATCGCGAATATCAGATCAGGCTCGAACTCACCCCGCTCGATGACGCCCTCAGCCGGGCGCGCGTCACGGCTGACGAACTTGCGGCCGTCCGGGCCGAAGATTCGTCCGCCGACGCAACGGCGAAGTAGTCGCTAGTCTTGCTCGTCCTTGAGCACCGGCTTTGACGCCATAGCCGCCGAAAGGCCCATCAGAAGCCATCCGGTGATGAACGCCACGCCGCCGACCGGGATCAGGAAGGTCAGACCGTCCAGCGGCGTCGGGGCGAGCGGTATCCCGGCCATCATGATCTTTGCGATCTGCACGCCCGAGAACAAAACCACGCTCAGCACGAACGCCCAGCCGCTGGCGAGCTTCAGCCAGCCCCGGAAGGGCAGCATCGCTGCGACCCCAGCCGCCAGCGTATGCACAAAGCCATAGAGCAGGGCGCTCTGCCACTGCCGGTTGGCGTCGACTGGAACGGTATGGGCGCCCGCAGCGCCCGCCGCCACCAGCAGCAGCCCCAGTAGCGCTGCAGCAACAATAATCGCTCGCATCGATGCGTCCTCGGAACTTGCGCCTTTCTAGCAGGTAAAGATGGCGGCGTACGAGGAACAGCGGGTGATTTTCACCCATTTCCGGGTGCAACCGGCAAGCGAACTGCGTCGCCGCTTAGTCATGTTTGGTGTTTGCTACACACTTATACTGTAAATTCTCAAGATGACCGGCATTTCAACACGATTTCAGGTCGATACCGCCGAAGACGGAAAGCAGGTTCTTTCCGTCGCGGGCGATTGGACCATCTGGACGGTCGCTCAGGTCGAGGAAAAGCTCCGCAACACCAAGGTCGCCTACGACGCGATACTCGACGTGTCCCAACTTGAGAAAATCGACACCTCCGGCGCGTATCTGATCGACCGCGCGCTCGGCGCCCTGGAAGGCATCGACGAAAAGATCCCGATCCGCGGCGAGCACCCGACGATCGAGCGCCTGCTCGGCAAGGTGCGCAAGGCGAGCCCGGCTGCGCCGCCTGATCCGATCCGCCCGCCCGGCTTCATTGCGCTGCTCGACCGCGCCGGCCATGGCGCTGTGGACGCGTGGGGCGAACTGCTCGGCCTGCTGTCCTTCATCGGCGAGACGATGGCGACATTGGGCAGGCTTGCCGCCAATCCGCACCGCATCCGCTGGAAGTCAGTGGTCGCGATCATGGAAGAAGCAGGGCTCGATGCGCTTCCCATCGTCTGCTTCCTGTCCTTCTTCATCGGTCTCGTGATCGCCTTCATCGGCGCCAACCTGCTTGCGATGTTCAACGCGTCTGTCTTCACCGTCGAACTTGTCGCCATCGGCATGCTGCGGGAGTTTGGCGCCGTGTTGACCGCCATTCTGCTCGCGGGCCGCACGGACAGCGCCTTCACCGCCCAGATCGGCGCGATGAAGATGCGTCAGGAGATCGACGCCATGCGCACCATCGGCCTCGATCCGATGGAGGCGCTGGTTGCACCCCGTCTGATCGCACTCGTCCTGATGACCCCGCTGCTGACTTTCGCCGCCACGATTTCCGGTATTGGCGGCGGCCTGATCGCTGCGTGGACAGCGATGAATATCTCGCCACAGATGTTCATCTCGCGTTTCCAGGAGGTGGTGCCGCCACAGCATTTCTGGGTCGGCATCGCCAAGGCGCCGGTGTTTGCACTGGTCGTTGCGATGATCGGCTGCCGGCAGGGCATGCTTGTCGAAGGCGACGTCGTTTCGCTCGGTCGACGCACGACCTCGGCTGTCGTGCAAGCAATCTTCATGGTGATCGCGCTCGATGCGATGTTCGCCGTCCTCTACTACATGTTGAACATATGAGTTTCGACGCCGCCATCGCTGACAAAAAGGCTGCGCCTGCCGGCGAAGGCGAGGTCGTGATCCGTGTGCGGGGTCTCACAAACCGCTTTGGCTCGAAGACCGTCCATGAAGAACTCGATCTTGATGTCATGAAGGGCGAAGTGCTTGGCGTCATCGGCGGCTCGGGCACAGGCAAGTCCGTGCTGCTGCGCTCGATCGTCGGCCTGCACACGCCGAACGCCGGCGAAGTCGAGGTATTTGGCCAGCACGTGAGCAAGCTTTCGCGCGATGAGCGAGTAAAGGTCGAGCGCCGTTGGGGCGTGATGTTCCAGGACGGGGCGCTTTTCTCCACCATGACCGTGCGCGAAAACGTCATGGCGCCCATGGTGGAGCACACCAAGATACCGCCCGCGTTGATGAGCGAGCTGGCCGACCTGAAATTGCGCCTCGCTGGGCTCGAACTCGAAGCCGCTCCCAAGCGCCCCGCCGACCTTTCGGGCGGAATGCGCAAGCGCGCAGCGCTGGCGCGAGCTCTATCGCTTGATCCCGAGCTGGTCTTTCTGGACGAGCCCACGGCAGGCCTCGATCCCATCGGCGCGGCGAAGTTTGACGAATTAGTGCGTTCACTGAGCAACGCCATGGGATTAACCGTATTCCTCGTAACCCATGATCTCGACACGTTGGCTGCAACCTGCGACCGCATTGCGGTGTTGAGTGACGGCAAGGTGCTTGCAATTGGTCCACTTGATGAGGTTCGCGAGAACCCACACCCGTGGATCCAGGAATACTTCTCTGGGCCACGTGGCCGGGCGGCGGTGAGATAGGCCATGGAAACCAAGGCCAATTACGTTCTGATCGGAGCCTTCGTGCTGCTTGCGGCGGGGGCGCTCGCGCTGTTCACGCTCTGGATCGCGGGCAATCCGCTGAACCGCAGCTTCGCGGACTATGATGTCATTTTCGAGGGTCCGGTTAACGGTCTGACCGAAGGCGGCGAGGTGCGTTTCAACGGCATCAAGGTCGGGGAAGTGCAGACCCTGCGGCTTGATCGCGAAGACCCGAACAAGGTCGTCGCCCACATCCGCATCGACGCGCAGACGCCCGTCCGCACCGACAGCGTGGCGCAGCTTAACTTCATGGGCATCACCGGCGTCACCTTCATCCAGATCCTTGCCGGGGATCCGAAGAAGCCGCTGCTTACGCCTGTCAATGGCGTGACGCCGCAGATCTTCACCAGCCGCACGCTCGTCGACGAACTCTTTCAGGGCGGCCAGGATCTGCTCGGCGTCTCCGGCGACACGATCAAGAAGATCAACGAATTGCTCTCGGAAGAGAATCTCGCACACCTGACGCAGACGCTCGCCAGCATCGACCGCGTTGCAACCAAGATCGCCGAAGATGACGGTCTGGTGGACTCTGCAACCGCCGCGCTGAAAACGATCAACACGGCAGCCGCATCGCTTGATAGCGCGGCCAAGTCGGTTGATCAGGCGCTCGCCTCGATCAGCAAGGACGTGAACTCGGTGACGGGCGACGCTTCCGAGATGCTGGCCCAGCTCGACCCTGTGCTGAAAGACGCACGCACGGCGATGAGCAACGTCAATGGCGTGGTCACGCAGATCAACACAAACCTGACGCCGTCGGCCAACGCGGCTATCCAGAATATTGGCCACGCCGCTTCGGACATCCAGTCGATGATGATCCGCTTGCAAGGCCTGCTCGCGCAGATCGAGCAGGACCCCAGCCGGTTCGTCTACCAGCAGCCGCCGCCGGTCGAGCGATAGAGGTTTCTTATGAGAACGCGTCTTGTTGCTCTCGCATTCGGCTCCGTGCTCGCGCTCGGCGGCTGCGTGTCGGTGCTTCCAACCCCGATCATTCCTTCGGCGCTGATCTCGCTGCCAGCTGATCGCGCCATTGCGCCGACCGACGCGCTGCAAGCCGATGTGGCTGTTTTCTTCCCCGAGTCTTCGCGCGCGTTTTCCGGCGCGGACATCGCCGTGCGCGATGGGCAGGAGCTGATTTATCTGTCCGACGTGCGCTGGGCGGATACAGCGCCTGCGCTGATGCAGGGCGCGGTGGTGAACGCGCTGACCAAGGCCGGCGGACCGGGGAGGGCCGCTCCGGGTCAGCTGGGCGCGCAGACGGATTACGACCTGCGCTGGCGCATCGTCGACATGTCGACGGGCAAGGCCGCCGCGCCGGTTCGCATCGAGGTGCAGGCCAACATTCTTGATTCCGGCACGCGCCGCATGATTGCCCAGCAGTCATTCTCGGCGGAAGGGTCGCCTTCAAACGGCGAGGCCCGTTCGCGAGCGGCGGCGCTTGCGCTGGTTTCGCAGAAGGTGGCCGACGATGTCGCCGCCTTCGTAGCGAAGACGGTAAGGCCGAAACCGGCTCTGGGGCCGATAACCACGAACTAAGGCCGGTAGGCGCTAGACCGTCGTACCCAACGCCGCATCCAGCAACAGGAAGGCGGACAGGCGCGGGGCAGCATCCTCGCGCGCGCGTTCGGCCATGGAAAGGACGCGGAGGGCGTCTGGCTCTTCGGTGGTAACGAAGCTGCGGGCGGCCATCTTCAGGTCGCGGTCGGAATCCAGCATGCGCGAAACGCGCTGGATCTCGGCCGGGGCGACGTCGCGAATGACGCGGCGGCGCTGGCCTTCGCCATGATGTGAAGCGGTGGCGATTCGGCGGAGGTCCGACGCCTTGACCACGTGCTGCAGGCGGACGCCGGCGCGGTCGAGCCGGTCGATCATCTGGCCAGCCGACTGTTCGCGCACCTGCGGGGCGACTTCCTCGATGCCGGAGAGCAGGCCGCGCCAGGTTGGGTTGGCTGGGCGCGTCGGCTCGGGCCCGAAGAGCGGATCAAGTGAAGGTACCGCGCGCGGAGCGGCGACGGTGTTGAGCACGAGTTCATCATCATGGGCGCCATCGCCGCGCATCGGGTTCCACAGCGGGTCGTCGAATCCGCCCGACGCTGTCGGCTTGGGCGCGGCGGGTTTCGGCGGAGCCGGGCGAGGCGCTTCCGGCACGACGAAGAGGGGGGGAGGAGTGGGTTCGGGCTGGGGCTTTTCGAGCACCAGCTCATCGATGGTCGGCGGCTTTTCCGGCTCGAGAATCAGATCGTCGACAGATGACTGGTGATCATGGTCGTCCCGCATCTGGCCGATGAGAAGCGAGGCTTTCTCGATCCGCGCACGTGCGCGCTCCAGGCCGTCTTCAGCCGCGTTGGTGGCGCGCGTGGCGGTGCGGAACAGGCTTTCGGAAAGCTGGTTAGCCCGCTTTTCGGTTTCGTCGGCATGCTGGCGCGCCGCCATGGTGGCGGCGCGGGTGGTGGCTTCGGCTTGCTGGGCGACGTCCTTAAGGGCCACCATGGCCGAGCGGGCGTCTTCGGCGGCTTGCGCAGATTTGGCATTGATCGTCTCGGTCGCCTTCAGGGCGGAGCCGAGCGCATCGGAGACGGTGTCGCGCAGCGATTCTGCGGTGGATTTGGCGGCGGCCTGCGCGAGTTCGCCGGCCTTCGTGGCGGCTTCGACCATGCGGGTCGACTGCACCAGCTGTTCGTCGAGACGCATAAGCGCGCCGCCGAGATTCTGCGCGCGTTTGCGGCTTTCGGCGCCCATCGTGTCGAGCTGGTCGATGCGCGAGGCGAGGTGGCCGGCGGTTTCCTGAAGGTCTTTCAGGCGCTGGTCGAGCGTGGCGTCTGCTTGGCGCACCTGGTCCTGCGCGGCGCGGGCGGCTTCGGACATCATCTGCGCATGGCGCGGGATCGACTTGGCGAGCGATTCCGACTGGTTGCGGAGGCTTTCGGCGAGCTGGTTCAGGCTCTGGCGTTCCGAGCTCATCTTGTGAACGAGGACTTCAGAATCGGTGCGCACGATCTCGGCTGCCTTGAGGGCGGAGGTGACGCTGGCTTCGATGTCGTGCTTCAGGCCGTCGAGGCGCGAGCGGGTATCGGAAAGCGCTTTGTTCAGCGTCTGGGTTTCGCGGGTGATCGCTTCGGCAAGGCTGGTGACTTCGCCATGGGCGGTGTCGGCCGGCTCAAGCAGCAGGCGGGCCGAAGTGAGCACCACCTGATTGGCCTGGGCTGACCGGGCGCCTTCGCGGGCCATGATGCCGGCGCAGATGAGCGTGAGGCCGGTTGCGAACATCACGGCAAACCCGCCAGCCAGCACCAGCGGCGGCTGGGCGAGGATCTGGGTAGGCCCGATCGTGGCGATCAGCCAGGCGGCAATGCCGCCCCAGAGAAGGAGGGCGAGGGCGCCGCCGGCCCATGGCATCCATGCGCCGGCCGTGCGTGCAGCTTCGAGCTGAGCGCGGACCCGGTTGGGCGTTCTGCGATCCAGGTAATCTGTCATGTTTCAGGTTTGACCAGTCCAGTGTGGCGAACTCGCGCCAGCAAGCGGGCGTGGTCGGGAACCCCGGATTACTTCCAGGGTTCGCGGCTTACCCGCCCACACAGCCCAACCACTGTGCAGATGTGGCGCCGAGTTGAAAAGGGGTCTGAGTCAGCCCAGAGGCTGGAATCTGCAGGATTTTCGTGAACGCCTACAAGGCGAAAAACGTCCGCTTCCGCGACGCGCGCTGGCGATTCTCAGTAAACGGAGCGAGTTGGGACAGCCGGGCAAAGCCCGTGCGCCGTCTACCAGACCTTGGTCGGCTGTTGCTGGACCGGCTTTTCGATCGGCGTGGGTTTGCCGCGTTTCATGTCCTGATCCTTGACCGGCTGGGCAGGTTCGGAATCGCCAACGCCTGTCCACGCGACCAGCGCCGCGAAGACTGCATCCCTGACATTCACAATGACTTCGATCATCGGGCTGACCCCCTAACCCGCAAAGTTGTGATCCGAAGCTTGGCGGACATCAAGGCGGAAATTCGGCTGCGCCTCTGGAATGAAAAGAAATGCGGCGTCCGGGATACGGTTTTTTGCGCCCGGACGCGGCCGGCGCCGGGTGATGGTGCGAAGCGTCTCGATTGTCGAGCGGCGCGGACTTAACCTGCCATTATCGCGAGTCTCGGACCTTCTACGGATCAGGGGAATTTGCCGCCATGGCCGCAGTCATCGATATCAGCCAGCTTGAGACCATGACTGCGAGTGATCCTGAGCTGGCGGTCGAGGCGTTGGGCATTTTCCGACAGTCGGCAGAGTTGTGGGGGCGGGCGCTCGATCCCCATGCCGACGCCGCGCAATGGGCCGATGCGGCGCACGGCATCAAGGGCGCGGCGCGATCCGTCGGTCTGATGGCGCTGGGCGATGCGTGCGAGGAATGCGAGCGGCTGGGGCGGGCAGGCGGCGCCACCCCAGCGCAGGCTGGCGTTGCGATTTCCTCGGTGAAGGACCGGCTGGGCGAAGCGATCGAGGCGATCGCCCATGTCGAGCACCAGCTGATGATGAAGCGCAGCTTTGCCAGCGTGCGGCTAGGGTAGGCTGAGGCGACAAGCGCTTGCCTTTGGGCTTTCGGGCAAGCCACTAATATCGTCTTCAGCCAGACCTGTCGGGGCCGACACATGCAATTTGACGACGTCATTCTCGGCCGCCGGAGCATTCGGGGATACAAACCCGATCCTGTTCCCAGGGAACTGATCGAAGAGATCATCGGGCTGGCGATGCGCGCTCCATCCTCGATGAACACGCAGCCCTGGAATTTCTACGTCATCACCGGCGAGCCGCTGAACCGCATCCGCGCCGGCAACACGGAATGGATGGTGGCGGGCGTGCCGCAGTCGCGTGAGTTCCGCACCGGCCAGGCTTTTGCCGGCAAGCACCGCGACAGGCAGGTTGGCGTCGCCAAGCAATTGTTCTC
>Ga0138256_10003813_pt1 | contig 15998 bp, 7 predicted proteins | sample KNB2016incub_MG_FD_105486 | JGI IMG/M metagenome (GOLD analysis project Ga0138256, IMG submission 105486) | Active sludge microbial communities from wastewater in Klosterneuburg, Austria - KNB2014incub_MG | ecosystem: Engineered > WWTP > Activated sludge > Unclassified | place: Austria... | reverse complement strand
GGGGCGAAGTCGTAACAAGGTAGCCGTAGGGGAACCTGCGGCTGGATCACCTCCTTAACGGAGTCCACGAGTAGACCCAAAGGCTCACGCCGGACGGCCGAAAATGGCTCGCGTAGTCGCAACCTCGCACACCATCTCGCTCGATTTCCAATAAACCAAACGCCCCGCATCCTCTCGGATCGCGGGGCGTTTGGCGTTGCCGTCATCGCCGGGACGCCTCAACGAAGCGCAGCATCGGGTCAGCGCATGGTTCGCGCTTGGCCAGCGCATGGTTCGCGCTTGGTCACCGCATGGTACGCGTCGGTCTACCTCGACGCCCGGCCAGCGGGCAGCGCGACCAGCAGCCCGACCCCGACCCGGCCGCGCGGCAACGCCTTCACCGCGACCGATGTGCCGTCTGGAACACCCCGGACGCTCGCCGTGGCGATGATCGCCTCGGCACGAGCGCGCGACCGGCGTGCGTAACTCGCCGACTCCCACGCCGCCCCGAGCCAGACCACTCCGGCCGTCGCCAGCCCAGCGACCGCGAGCGGTCGCGTGGTTCGGGTGAGAGAATCGGTGTACGGATTCCCGAACGGGTCGGTGAAGCGCTCGGTCACCACTTCGTCCTTCGACGTCAGCGCCACGACCACCGCTCCCGCCACCGCCCCCAGCGCGAGCACGCCCAGCACCGGCCGTCCGGTGGACATCTGCCCCATCCCCGGGAACAGCAACCCGGACCCGAGCGCCTGACCCGGACCATAGACCCGCTCGGGAAGCCGCGACATGGAGCCGCGCACCTGGACGAGATCGGCCGCCTGCGGCGACAGCTCGAGGTAACGCTCAAAGTGCTGCATGGCCTCGCCGCGGTCGCCGCGCGCCGCGCTGGACAGCGCGCGGTTGTAATACGGCTCCGGCGCCGACGGAACCTGGCGCGCCACGGCGGCGAACGCCGAGTCCGCGGCCAGGTACTGGCGCCGCTGCAGGAGGGCGACGCCAGACCGGAAGTTCGCCCGCGCCTCGTCCACGCGCGCAAGTTCGGTGGCCGGTGTGAGCCGCACGATGCGCCCGCGTACCTCGTCGCCGTCCGACGCGCTCGGCGAGAGCGCGAGATAGCGGCAGTACTCCCGCACCGCGGTGCTGTTGTCGTCCAGCGATTCCAGCTCGCGCCCCAGGTAGTAGGCCACGCGTGCGTTTCCCGGGACGAGCACGGCCGCCTTCGCGAACGCGTCGCGCGCCGTCTCGTGATTGCCCTGGAGTGCCGCGTCCTGCGCCTGGTCGATCAACTGTCGCGACTCGGCGTCGGCCGTTGGCGAGGAGGCGCGAATCTGGGCGGGGGGAGGGAAGGCGGCGCAGCCGCTCACCCCCGAGGCGGCGAGCCCGGTCTTGACCGGCAGGCGCACCGGTTGCTGTTGGGCGGCGACGGTCGATCCGAAGGCCCCAATCGCAATCGACGTCATGACCACCGCGCGGATGAGCGCCCGGGGCGATCGCTGCGTGGGCACCATCATGGCACCGTGACGGTTGCCGTCGCCGTGGATTGCGGCGTCGGGTTCGCGTCGCACGCGACGGTGACGGTGGCAGTTCCTGTCGTGATACCGGTGACGGTCAGGGACACCTGCCCCAATGTGTTCGTGACGTTGTTACCCGGAGAGACACTCAGCATGCCAGGATTGGACGAAGTGGCGGTGCAGGCACGACCCACGAGCGGACGTGGCGACGCACCGGGCTTCTGCAGGCCCTGCACGTCGACCAGCAGGCTTCCCGTACCGGTGGTCGTGGGCAGCGTGAGTGTCGTCGGCGTGATCACCACGCTCGTGATGGCGACGAGCGTGATCGAGATGGAGGTGCTGGCCGAGACATTGGCGCCGCCTACTCCCGCACCGACGGCCGTGGCGGTGACGGTCGCGCTACCCGAGTCGATCGCCGCGATGAGGCCGCTCGCCGCATCGATGATGGTGACCTTGTTCGGGTTCACGGTCGACCACGAGAGGACACGCCCGGTGAGCGCGCCGCCCGCCGAATCGCGAGGCGTTGCGGTGAAGATGATCGTGGTGTCGCCCTTGAACACGCTGCCCGTCGTCGGCAAGAACGTGATGCTGACCACCGGAACGGGGCGGACGGTGATGCTGATCGGGGTCGTCGCCGCGATGCCGTCGACGGTGGCGCTGATCGTGACCGTGCCCGGGGCGATCGCCGTGATCGTCGCCGCGCCGAGGGCGCCGGCGCTGACGGTGGCCAGGGCGACGTTGCTGCTGCTCCACACGATGGTCCGCTGCGCGAGCGAGATCGAGTTATTGGATGCGTCGAAGGCCTGTACCGTCGCCGGGAACGCGTGCGACGGATAGACAATCGGTGTCGGGGTCGCCGACACGGACACGCGGCTCACCGGCACGAGGTCCACCGTCATGGCCACGGCTGGAGAGGTCTTGCCCTCCGACGTGGCCGTGATATCGGCCGTCCCCTTGCCGACGCCGGTGATCACGCCGGATGCGTTGACGGTCGCGACGCTGGTCGCCGACGACACGTAGGTCACCACGCGTCCGACGACCGGGGCGTTGAAGCGATCGAGCAGCGTGACCGTGGTCGGCTGCGTCTGTCCGACGACGATCGTGGTGTTGGCGGCAGAGAGCGCGACGCTGTTGACTGGCTCCTGCACCAGGAGCGCCTTCGTGCCGGAAAGTCCGCTGACGCTTTCGCGGGCGATGATAGTCGTCGCTCCGGCCGCCACACCGGTGATGAGGCCGGTCTGCGCCGCCGTGGCGATCAAGGCGTCGCCCGTGCTCCACGTGACCAGTCGTCCGACGAGGATGTTGTTGTTCGCGTCGCGCAGCGTGCTCGTGGACTGCACGGTCCCGTTGACGAGGATGGAGTCCGTGCCGGTCGGCGTCGACACGGCCACGCTCGTGACGGGAGCGAGCACGATCGTCGTGCGGGTGGTCGGGACAAAGGCGCTCGACGCCGACAAACTATCGAATGGAGCGGTCGCGACGAGGGCGGCCGTGTTGCGTCCCGCCGGGGCCGACACGCCGTTGATGCTGGTGGTCAGGGTCTGCGGGGCGCTGGCCGATGCGACGGCGGCAATCGACGGGCTGTTGGACGTCACGCGTACGAGGCGTCCCGGAATTGCCGAGTTGGCGGCATCCACCACCGTGGCCGACAGGGTCGCCGCCCCGCCGACGAGCATCGAGTCGCTCGAGACGGTGACGAGCACGGTGGCCGCCGGGACCAGCACCTTGAGCGTGGCGGTCGGGGCTGCGGTGGCATAGGCTGCGGTGATGGTGACGGTCCCCACCGACACGGGCGTCGCGGTCGCGGTCGCGCCGACGCCGCTGATCGAGGCGCCCGCGCTGGAAGTCCACGTCGGCGTGCGCCCGCCTAACGCGGCACCGGTCAGGACGTTGCCGGCCGAGTCGCGTGGGGTCGCGGTGTAGGCCCGCACCTGCCCGGCGACGTTGACGACCGAGTCCGGCTGGGCCGGATTCAACGTGACGGTCGAGGTGGAGGCGACGGGCACGAAGGTCGTCGTCACCGTGATCGTGTCGGCCACGGACGCGCCGCTCGCCCCCTGCGCGGTCGCGATCACGTTCACGGCTGTCGGCGTGTTGTTCCCGGTCAGCGTGACCTGGCCATTGGTGCTGCTCGAGCTGGAGACGCTGATGCTGGGATTGTTGCCCTCGGTCGACCAGGCAATCAGGCGGCCGGGCAGGACGTTGTTGCTGGCATCGAACGCCTGCGCGGTGACGACCCGCGCGTAGGCCGCCCCGATGTGCAGCGTTCCCACGATCGGGCTGAAGGCGACGCGCGCGATCTGCACGGTCGAGATATTGAGCGGCGCGGTCGCCGTGATGGGGGTGACCTGACCGGGCGACGACGCGGCCACGGTAATCGTCCCCGTCCCGGACGCGACGCCGGTGACCAGTCCCGTGCTGCTATTGATGGTGGCGGCGTTCGCCGGTGTCGTCACCAGCGACCAGCTGACGGTGCGCCCCGTCGCCGCCAGCGCCTGGCCAGCGGCCGACAGCAGCGTCACCGTCGGCTGCGCGGTCGATCCGGTGGTGACGCTCAGCGGACTGGGGGTGATCACGGCCGAAGCGACCGGCGCCAGGGTCACGTTGACGGCCGTGGTGCCCTGCGGCGTGGTGCCACCGACCCCCTGGCCTGGCGCCGAGGCGGTGATCGTGACGGTCCCGGGGATGTTGGCGGTCACCAGTCCGGCCTGGCTCACCGAGGCGACGACGTTGTTGCTCGACACCCACAGCAGGGTGCGTCCGGTCAGGATGTTGTTGGCGGCATCGCGCACCGTGGCCGTCAACTGGGTCGTCTTGAGTTCCTCGACCAGGGCCGGACTCGGGGTGAGCGCGATGGAGGCGATGGGGACGCTGGTCACCGTCACGGTCGACACGCCCTGCACGCCGCCTATTGTCGCCGTGATCGTGGCGGTGCCCGTGCTCACCGCGGTGATCGTGTTCGAGCCACTGGAGTTCGTGGTGTTGACGCTTGCGACCGCCGGGGCGCTCGTCGTCCAGATGACCGGCCGCCCCGTGAGCACGTTGCCGGCGGCATCGCGCGCGGTGGCCGTGACCGTGCGCGTCCCCCCGATGTTCAGGCTCGTCGTCGCCGGCACGAGCGTGACACTCGCAACGGGGATCCCTGTCACGGTGACGGTCGTCTGGGCGATCACGCCCTCGACCGTCGCCTGCACGACCGTCGCACCCGCCGAGACGGCGGTGACCTGGCCCGTCAAGCTGATCGTCGCGATCCCCGGGGCGGTGACCGCCCACCCGATGTTGCGCCCGACGGGCGAGAGCGGGGCCCCGTTGGCATCGGCGAGCAGCGCGGTCAGGGCGACCGTCTGGCCGACGGTGAGCGTGGGATTCGCCGGAACGATGGACACGCTCGCCACGGGAATCGCCGTCACGGTCATCGACCTGGTGCCGATGACGCCGTCGACAGTGGCGGTGATGTCGGCGGTGCCGGGGGCGATGCCGGTGACCAGGCCGGTCGAGGACACGCTCGCCACACTGGACGCCGACGAGTTCCAGACGACGCTGCGTCCGGTGATCGGCGCACCCCCGGCGTCCACTGGCTGGGCCGCGAGCTGCACGGTGCGCCCCTGTTGCACGGTCGCCGTCGACGGGGAGATCAGGACCTGGGCGACGCCGACCGTGGACACGGTGACGGTGACACTGGTCGAGACTCCCTCCGATGCGGCAAAGATGAGCGCGGACCCAGCGCCGACCGCGGTGACCAACCCGGATTGGGTCACGGTCGCGACGGACGGTGCGCCGGAGATCCAGGTGATGCCGCGCCCCGGCAGGAGGTTGTTTGACGCGTCGCGCGTGGTGGCGGCGAATTGCTGCGTCATCCCGATCAGGATCGTCGCCGCCGCGGGGAGGATCGAGACGCTCGCCACCGGAACCGGCGACACGGTCACGGTCGCCGTCGCGGTCTTTCCCTCGGCCGACGCCGAAATCGTCGCGCGTCCGGCCGTCAGCGCCGACACCAGGCCGGTCGCGTTCACGGTGGCGATCGTCGGCTGGTCGGTGTTCCACGTGAGGCTGCGTCCGGACAGGAGCGCGCCATTGGCGTCGACGATGCGCGCCACCAGTTGCAACGATTGCCCGGCGGCCACGGTGGACGATTGCGGCGTGAGCGACAGCGTGTCGATCGGAACGAGCGACACGGTGATCCGCGCGCTGCCGTTGACCCCTTCGGCCGTGGCGGTGATCGTGGCGGTGCCGGGCGAGAGCGCGGTCACGACGCCGGTGGACGAGACCGATGCCCTGCTTGGCGTGCTGGACGACCAGGCGATCGAGCGTCCGGGCAGCGCGACGCCGGTGGCCGATCGAGGGGTCGCCGCGAGCTGCAATTGCGCCCCGACAATCAGCCCCTCGGCGCTCGGTGATACCTCGATCGACGCGATCGGGACGGGCTGCACCGTCAGGACCGAGCTCCCCAGCACGCCGTCGATCGTGGCGGTGATGTTCGTGGTGCCGGCGGCGACACCGCTCACCACACCGGTCGAGGTGACCGTGGCGATCGTCATGTCGCTGGTCGCCCAGAGCACGGGACGCCCGGCCACCGTCTCGCCGCCCGCATCGAGTGCCTGTGCGGCGAGCTGTGTCGTGGCACCGGCGACGACCGACGACGTGGCCGGTGTCACGCGAACCAGCGAGACGGGTCGGGCGATGACGGTCACCGGAATGAGCGCTGACTTGCCTCCGGCGCTCACGGCAATCTGGGTCGCTCCCGCCGCCACGCCGCTGACGATTCCCTCCTGCGACACGGTGGCAATCGCGGGACTCTGGGAGGACCAGAACAGCCGTCGGTCGTTGATCGGGTTACCCGCGTCGTCCAGGACGCGAACCGTCACGGCGCGCGTCTCGCCGACCGTCATCGTCGCCGAGAGCGGATTCGCGACCAGCTGGGAAACGATGGATTCGTCCGGTGCGAAGGGAGACTCGCACGAGACGAGGAGGAGGGCGTACGTGGCCGCGGCCATCGCGCGACGAAACGCGCGACCCGTCGCGAGACGGATCGTGCCTCGCAGCGGAAGACGGGAGCGACGAGACGGCGTGTCGGGCATACGCCGCAGAAGCTAGCGCATGGGGCGGAGCACGCGCGCCGGGGCGCTGGCATTCTCCCGATCGCCGCCGCCCAGCTGCCCGTCGATGTTGTAGCCCCAGCAAAAGCCCTCGCCACCGCTGGTCACCCCGCAGGTGTGCGCGCCGCTCGCATTGAGGCTGACGAACGTCGTGGCCCCGCGTACGGCAACCGGCCGGGTACGGTCGGTGGTCCCGCCATCGCCCAGCTGGCCGTAGGAGTTGCGACCCCAGCAGAAGGCACGTCCGTCCCGACCGCGGCCGCAGCTGTGCACCTGTCCGGCGGTGACCGACACGAACGAGAGCGGTAGGTCGATCGCCTGGGGCATGGCGGCGTCGGTGGTGTTCCCGGTTCCCAGCTGCCCGAAGTTGTTGCGCCCCCAACAATGAATGGTCCCCACGGTCGAGACGGCGCAGGTGTGCTGGTTCCCGGCGGCGATGGACACGAATCGTTGATCGGAGAGCACGGCTGCCGGGGACGCGTGCCCCGTGGTCGTTCCGTCGCCGAGCTGTCCCGCGTCGTTCTGTCCCCAACACCACGCGACTCCGTCGGCGGTGATGGCGCAGCTGTGGGCTCGGCCGACGCTCAGGGCCCCCGCGCTCAGGGTGAGCGACACCGCCGTGGGGGTGGTGCGGGTAGCGCGCGTCCCGTCGCCCAGCTGGCCCAATGCGTTGTTCCCCCAGCACAGGACGGTCCCCGCGCGGTTGAGCGCACAGGAGTGCGACGCGCCGGCCCGCACGAAGCGGTACGACCCCCCGCCGCTGACGCGAACGGGCGCCGAGCGCGGCGTCGTGGTCCCGTCGCCGAGCTGTCCGGCGTCGTTGCTTCCCCAGCAGAAGAGTTCCCCGTCGCGCGACACCGCGCACGAGTGCCAGACGCCGGCCGACAGCGACGCCATGGCGAAATCCCCGGTGACGGGCAGGGGCTCGGCGTGCGCGTCGAAGGTGCCGTCACCCAGTTGGCCGCGTTCGTTGTTCCCCCAGCACAGCGCCCGACCGGCCTCGTCGAGCATGCACGAGTGGCGACCACCGGCGGCCATGTTGCCACGTTCGGGCGAGAAGTTCACGGTGGTGACCGGGATGGCGGGCACCCCGGCGTTCTTGTCGACGCTGGTCGGCCGATCTGTTGGGATCGGAATGCCGCCTGTCGCTGCCGGGCGGGAGCTGTCAACCGGTCGCGTCGTCGCGCCGAACGCGCCGGCCGAGCGTCCCGCGAGTTCGGCGGTGGCCAGCGCGCGCAGTGAGTCGACGTTGCTCCCCGGACGCGCGGTGATGCCCAATGTGTCGAAGAGGACATCGGTCCGCGCCGCCGCCCCGGCGGCCGAGTCGTCGGGGAAGCCGCCGCTCATGCTGAGCGAATCGGTCGGGAGGATGACGGGGACCTGCACCTCGCGGGCATCGGCGAACGTCGCGGAGTCGGCCACCACCTTCGGGACCATCACGCGCTGCCGCACGAAGACTGCGGTGGCGACGACGGCGGCCAGCGTGATCGCGGTGCCGGCGTACCAGAAGCGGCGCGGGCGCACCGGGGCGACGTGTTCGCGGGACGGGCGCTCGATGGGTGTGTTCCACGCGGGCGACGTGGCGAGTCGTTGCGTGGCATCGGTATCGGCGATCGGGATGGCCTGCCGCTCGTCGGGGGAGGCGTCGGCCCCTTCGACATCGTCGACCGGTGTCTCGCCGCGGCGAAAGCGCACGGTAGAATTCGCGGGATTCGACGTCGGCGTGACCATGGCCGGGACACGGGCTGACCCAAACGACCGAAAGCCCCCGCTCTTGCGGCGTTTCTTGACCTGCGACTGCCACTCCTTGAACCCCGGGACCGTCTCGTCACCAGCCAGCAGGGTGAGAAAGCGGGCAGCGCCGACCCAGCGCCGATCGGGGTTCTTGTGCATCAACCCCTCAATCAGGTACTGCAGCTTGGGCGGGACGTCGGGGCGGAGGACGTCGAGCGGCGGCAGCGGGTCGTGCTTCTGCCGATAGATCACGCTGTAGAGGCTCTCCCCCGCCCAGGGGCGCTGCCCGGAGAGCATCTCCCAGCCCACCATGCCTAAGGCATACAGGTCGCTACGCCCGTCGAGGTGTCCGCCGTCGATCTGCTCGGGCGACATGTAGGTGGGCGTGCCGATCGCCGTCCCCGTGGCGGTGAGCTCGGTGTTCTCCTCGATGGAGCGTGCCACGCCGAAGTCCGACAGCAGGGCGCGACCGGTGATCTCGTCGAGGAAGATGTTCTCCGGCTTGACGTCGCGATGCACGACCCCGCAGCGATGCGCATACGCCAGCGCGCGGGCAATGTCGCGCAGGACCTGCTCCGTCTCGGTCGCCGAGAGCGCCCCGCGAGCCAGCGCCCCCTTGAGCGTCATCCCCGGAATCAGCTGCATGACCAGCGCGAGGCCGTTGCTCAACTGCTTGACGGCGTGCAACGAGACGATGTTGGGATGTTCGAGCTGGGCAACCGTCCGGGCTTCGCGTGCGAGGCGCGCGACCGACTCGTTGTCGGAGTGGAAGCGGGGCCGCACTACCTTGATGGCGACGTCGCGCCCCAGGGAGCGCTCGCGCGCACGGTACACGACCGCCATGCCGCCGCGTCCCAGCTCACCCCGGCACTCGTACTCAGTGTCGAGTTCGTGCGGCCATCCGCCGGCCGCGGTGCCTCCGCCGTCCGCCACCGCGCCTTCGGTCATCGCCATACGTACCGAAACACCAGCGCTCCCATTTCGATCCGATCGCCATCCCGGAGCAGGGTGGGTTGCTCGTCCATCAGTGCCGAACGATTGACGACCACCGGATTGGTGCGCGAAAGGTTGGTCAGCGACCAACCATCAGCGTCGAACGCCATGCGGGCGTGCGCGCGGCTGACGGTAGGCTCGAGCAACTGCACGTGTCGAAACGGCGGGCCCTCGCTCCGCCCGAAGGTGATGACCGACTCTTCCTGGTGCGCCAGGCGGACGAAGCGAACCTCGAGGCCCGAGTCCGGACCCTCAGTCACCAGGAGGTGACCGGGGAGAAAGGGACGAGAGCGGTCGGCCGGCCGGTGAAATCGCAACGCCTGTCCCTGGATGAACTCGGCCACCTCGTCGCTCATGACCGTCTCACCCGTCGTCATGGTGACGAGCGATTCCTCGGACGAGCCAGACGACACTTCGTACTCGTCAGGAGAGAGTCGCTCGGCGACCGCCAGGGCAGTGATCGGCGAGCGCCGCATGGGCTGGAAGTCGCGAATCAGCGCGGCGCGCGGGACTTCAGCCCCCGCGACGATCGGCATCACGAGCACCGGTTTGCCGTGGGTTCGCATCGCGGCGTCGCGCTTGCGCCGAGCCATCCAGCTCCACAGCAGGACTCCCGCGCTTGCGACGGCGAGCGACGAGAAAATCACCACGAGGCTCAGGAAGCTGACGCGCATCATCCGGTTCGGGGCTCCGGGACTCGTTCCACCAGCACGCTCGTCGACGCGGATCGGTGCATACAGACGAGGTCGCACACGCAGGCAAACGCCCAACGCGAGAGATACACACACGCCGGACGTACGTTTCCACGGCGGCGGCTGGGTGTCTCCGGCCGTAACTTAGGCCGCGGGAGGTAGCACGCGCCAGACAGTGGCGTCGACGCTACGGTCTGCGCTACGCGTGCAGCGCGCTACTTGACCCGGAAGCGGAAGACCACTTCGCCCATCTCGATCCGGTCGCCTTCGCGGAGAACCACCGTGGTACCCTCTCCCGCGAGCGGCAGGCCGTTCACGACGACCGGATTGGTGGCGGAGAGATTCGTCAGCGACCAGCTGGTCCCGTCCAGGAAGAGCTTCGCGTGCATGCGCGACACGGTGGGGACGTGAAGCTGCACGTGCCGGTACTGCGCGCCTTCGGCACGGCCGAAGGTGATGGTGGTGCCATCGGGGCCGGGGGTTCGCACGAACTTGACCTCCGCCCCGGCGTCGTCGCCTTCGAGGACCTCGAGCCGGCCGGGAAGGAACTGCAGCGTGCCATCCTGGGGACGCTCGAGGCGCAGCGTGACGGCGCTGCGTTCATCCAGGTTCCGGTCGCGGAATGCCTCGTGCCGGTCTCCGGCGACGTGCATGCGCAGCACCCGGCTGCGATCCTCATTCGCCGCATGATCGAGTTGCATCGCCCGCATCTCGATCGGGATCACGGGCGTGTCATGCTTGGAGCGCTCGGGGCGCCGCGGCGACGGCGCCGCTTCGTCCTCCTCGTCCGTCTGCGTTGCCACACTCGCAGGTGACGGGCGCGAGGGTCGCGGCGGGAGCGCCTGCGACTCAACTCGCCCGAATGGCGCGATCGGAATCGGCCCGTGTCGCATAGCCCGACGGCGCCGACGCGGGAGCATGATCCCGAAAATCAGCGCCAGCGTGAGGACAGCGAGAGGGGCGAGGACGAGGGCGAGCACGGACTCCGGGAACTAGAGGATCGACCGCTGCGAGCGGGGCGTGTGTAACGGGGGTGGCAAGAAGACCACCAACACCCACCACTGCCCTTACTGCCAAGGTCGTGCCGTTGGACGCGATGTCCCGTGATGATGTACGATTCCGGCTCTGACGGCAACTCCCGTCTGGGGTATCGAGGGAGGAAGGGAGCCGCCGCACGCCCGGGCGGTGACGCATGTCGCACTTTCGATCGATCGGTTGACCGGGAGCGGGAGCCCTGACTAGTTTGACGTGCTCTTGGTAAGGGCCTGTAGCTCAGTTGGTTAGAGCGCACGCCTGATAAGCGTGAGGTCAGAGGTTCAACTCCTCTCAGGCCCATCCCTTCCGAGCTTCGGAAGGCTCGTACATAGTCGACTCGCGGGGGGTGCCACCGGTTACGGTGGTGCCCCCCGTGTTCGTTGGGATGCATCGCGGGCAGCTACTTCCCCATCTTCCAGAATGTAATCCCGCTCGCCTGCTGCCCGACGTCGGCGGTCGCGACCTTGGCCAGCGCCTTCAGGTCGTAGACATCGACCTTTCCGGGTTGTGCCCCGACCCCCTCGCTGCTCACGAAGGCGTACCGCGAGTCGGGGCTGACCGCGACACCGTGGGCAACGGTGGTGGAGTTCTTGAACTGCCCCACGCTCCGCCCCGTCCCGAGATCGAAGATCTCGAAGCCGGCGCTCTGCTTCAGTGTGACCAGCAGCTGCTTGCCGTCCGGCGTCACCGAGAGGTTATAGGGGCCGCGCCCGGTCGCCATCCGGCGCGAGACCGCCCACTTGGCGCGGTCGATCTCGAGGATCTCGTCGGCCTTGTTGCAGGCGACAAAGATCTTCTTCCCGTCGGCCGAGGGCTGGGCCCACGTGGGAGAGCATGTCGATGGCGCCATTGCTGCGTGCGACGCGCCCTGCGCCATCTGGTGCCCGGCGTGTTCTGTCGCCGAGATGGCGATCGGCCCCTCCTTGCCCTTCGCCACCGAGAAGCGGCGCGAGACGGCGAAGGTGCGGGTGTTGATCTCGACCAACTGGTCGTCCATCATGCACCCGGAGTAGTGCAATGCCCCGGTGGGATCGATGCGGCTCCCGTGCGGCATGGTGCAGGTCTCGATCTGCTCGACCTCGGTCAGCGTGGGCGTGTAGACCACGCTGATGCTGCTCGGCACCATCTCGCCGTGCAGGTTGAAGTTCGCCGAGAAGGAGTAGAGTCCGTCGGGGGTCAGGTCGAGCGTCGCGGGAAACTTGCCGAGCGAGATCCCGGGCCCCACGAGGGTGTCGGGACCGAGGTCGTACTTCCATAACTTGCCGTCGGGTGTCCCGTGCCCAGTGGTCATGTAGAGCCACTTGCCATCGGGCGAGACCTGCAGGCCGTGGGGCCCCTCCATCTCGGCCGCGAGTTCGCCGATGGCGATCGTCTTCTCGACCGCCGCGCCATCGGGGCCGAAGCGCACGCGGTAGATCCGATCGGCTGACTCAGCGCCAACGTATACCCAGTAGGTTGACGTAGGAGCTTCGAGGGGTGTCGCGCGGGCGGCGGAGATGGAGGGCGCCGGCGCGGTCGCCGGGCGTACCGGTCGCGGGCCGCGTTGCTGCGACTGCGCGGGGACAGCGAGCAGTGCCAGCCCCGCCAGGGCGACGGCCAACGTCGCGGTTGGCTTGCGGCACGAATGCATGTCGGCCATGATGTGAACTCTCTGTGCCGGGCTCGCCCGACGCGCGGTAAGACGATAGTAGATCTGGTGTCGCTCGCGGCACTCCACATCCGACGGGGAGCACTCTTCATGAACGTAGCGCGAAGCCTTCGCTTCGTCACGGCGGTCGTCGGTACGGCGATGCTGCTGCCTACCGTAGTACACGCGCAATACGCGCAGGGCGTTGTGAAGCTGGTCGCGGAGCCGGCACGGCTCACGCTGCGGGCCGGTGAGACCGTCGCCCTGAAGGTGACGGCGCTCGACGCGCAGGGGAAGGCTGTTCCCGATGCGGAACTGCGGGTGTCCGGACCTCGCGGCGCCGTCCAGTATGGTGACGGACGGCTTCGGGCGCTGCGGGCCGGATCGTACACGGTGGTGGCGACGGCGTTCACGGGCCGCGGGATCGATGCGATCACGCTGGATATCCCGGTGTTGGTCACGTGGCCGACGCTGACGAAGGTGGCGATCGTGGCCGAGGCGGGGCGCTTGTACACCGGGACGATGCTGGGACATACCGTCGCCGGGTCACACGCCGACGGCTCGCCACGTCCGGGCCTCGTGGTCACGTGGCGCACGTCCGACGCGTCGGTGGCCGCCGTGGACCGTTTTGGGAACGTGACTGCGCTGAAGCCGGGGCCCGTCGTGATCTCGGCCGAGGCCGAGGGGGTGAGCGCGCAGGCCAGCTACACCGTGGCACCGAGCCCGGTGGCGCGCATCGACATGAACATCAAGGAGACGTCGATCAACACGGGCGACGTGGTGCACCTGGCGGCGGTGGCGCGCAGCAGCTCGGGTGAGGCGGTCAGCGACGCGAAGGTCGACTGGACCTACATGTATGCGCCAGACGACAGCACCGTTGCGCCTGGCGGGCCCGGGATCATCGATCGCGCGCCCGACGGAACGCCGATCTTCGCCGCCAACGCGCCGGGGCGGTTCACGATCCTCGCGCAGTCGGGGACGGCGCTGAGCCGCACCGTGCTGGACGTAAAGCCGCGCGACGTCCGTCGCCGGATCACCGTGACGGGGCGTGGGGTGGTGAACACCACGGCCACGTCCGACCTGTGGCCGTGGACGGGGAAGGATGGGCGTGACTACTGCCTCGTCGGGACCTGGGGCGGCGACGGCTATGGGCTTGTCTTCGACATCACGGACCTGAACAACATCGTCAAGACCGACTCCATCAAGATCGACGCGCGCACCATCAACGACGTGACGGTCTCGCCCGACGGGCGATATGGCGTCCTCGCGCGCGAAGGCGCCTCCAACCGGGTGAACGGCGTCGTCATCCTCGACCTGTCCACACCGGCGCATCCCAAGATCGCCGCAACGTTCGACCAGGCGCTGACCGGCGGCGTGCACAACATGTTCGCCACCGACGACTATCTCTACGCCATCTCGGGCGGGGAGAAGTACGTGATCATCGACGTGCGCGACATCTACAAGCCCAAGTACGTCAGCGAATACAAGCATCCCAACGCCCGCATTCACGACCTGTGGGTCCGCGACGGTATCGCGTACTCGGCGCAGGGCGGAGTCGGCGCCGTGCTGGTGGATGTCGGGAACGGCAAGTGGGGGGGGACGATCGAGAAGCCGAAGCTCATCAATACGTTCGCCATCAATTCGGGGCACGAGATCTTCCCCTACTTCCAGAAGAGCACGGGGAAGACCTACCTGTTCCTCGGGGACGAGGAGATGAATCGCGCCGGACGGGTCTGGGAGGGGACGAACTACAGCGCCTCGCTCGGCAAGTCGGGAGGGATTGCCCAGACGTCGGGCGGGTATGTGCACATCGTGGATGCCACCGACCCCATGAACATGAAAAAGGTGGGGCGCTACCATCTCGAGGACTACGGGGCGCACGACATCATCGTCGAGGATGACGTGTTGTACCAGGCCTACTACGACGGCGGGGTGCGCGTGGTGGACGTGTCGGGCGAGCTGCTCGGAAACCTCGCGACCCAGAACCGCGAGATCGCCGTGTTCAAGTCGTTCGATCCCAACGGACTGACCTCCAATGCGTCGTTCGTCATGAACGCCATGCCGTGGAAGGGGCGCGTCCTGTTCACCGACTTCAACTCGGGGCTGTGGGCGGCGAAGCTGGAGCCGAAGCCGGCGATCACGCCGTAGTCGTCGCGCGGTAGCGCGTGACGCAGCGGTGCAAGGCGACTTGTGCGTATGGGAGGGAGAGGGCAGACTCCGAGGAGTCCGCGCTCTCCCTTCGCCTTTCACCACCCCCGCCATGAAGTATCTGACCACGGGATCTGCGCGCACAGTCGCGACCGTTCTCGCCCTCGCCGCGCTGTCGGCCCCCGCCGGCGTTCTGCGTGCGCAGCAGGTGCAGCAGCAGGACGCCGAGTACACGCGACTCATCAAGGAGAACCTGCGCGACGCGCGCATCACGACCGAGCTGGTCGACCACCTGCCGGCGTCGGCCACGGTCCCGACGCCGCTCAAGTTCCACGGGCGCATCGTCGGGCAGCCGGGCGAGCTGACCTATGCGCGGGACATCCAGCGCTACTTCGAGGCCCTCGCGACCTCGTCGCCGCGGGCGAAGTTCTGGACCATTGGCAAGTCCGAGGAAGGACGCGACATGTTCGTCCTCGCGATCGCCGACGAGGCGACGATTCGCGACCTGGACAAGTACAAGGGGATCCTGGCCCAGCTGACGGATACCCGGAAGACGTCGGACGCGGCGGCGAAGGCGCTGATCGCCGACGGCAAGCCGATCTACTGGCTCACCAGCGGGATGCACTCGCCCGAGACCGGTGGGCCCGAGACGCTGCAGGAGCTGGCGTACCGGCTCATCGTCCAGGAGACGCCCTATGTCCAGACGATCCGCAACAACGTGATCACCTTCATCACGCCGGTCATCGAGGTGGACGGGCGCGAGAAGCACGTGGACACGTACTACTACAACAAGAAGCTGGCGCGCGGCGACACGCGGTTGCCGTTGATGTACTGGGGCAAGTACGTCGCGCACGACAACAACCGCGACAACATGGGGCAGTTCCTCAAGCTGTCGCAGCACGTGAACCGCTTCTTCCTCGAGTGGCACCCGCCGATCATGCACGACCTGCATGAGGCGTCGAACTACCTGTACGCGTCCACCGGGACGGGGCCGTACAACGAGGCGCTCGACCCGATCACCATCGACGAGTGGTGGCTGCTGGCCAAGACCGAGGTGATGGAGCTGACCAAGCGCGGCGTGCCGGGCGTCTGGACGTACGGCTTCTACGACGGCTGGGTGCCGAACTACATGTTCTTTGCCGCCCACGCGCACAACGCGACCGGGCGCTTCTATGAAGTGCAG
>Ga0138256_10003812_pt1 | contig 16000 bp, 8 predicted proteins | sample KNB2016incub_MG_FD_105486 | JGI IMG/M metagenome (GOLD analysis project Ga0138256, IMG submission 105486) | Active sludge microbial communities from wastewater in Klosterneuburg, Austria - KNB2014incub_MG | ecosystem: Engineered > WWTP > Activated sludge > Unclassified | place: Austria... | reverse complement strand
TTTATTATCAGGACCAAGCCGAACTCCACCAATCGCAAGTGGAGCTGTTTGCTGCCAAATTTGTGTCTTGGTAGCATATGGATTAAAGGAACTCAATTGAAGTTGGTATAAAAAAATATGAGTAGTATCAAAGTCGCTGTAATACGGCGCACAGCTTAAATACAAAAGGGAATCATTGGGAGAAAAACAACAATCGAAAAAATATGGGTAATTTCCATTGGGATCTTCTGCTCTGATCGTCTTGTTTAATGAGATATTTCCGGTACAACGGTCAAAATTATAAAGCGCAAGAAGCCCTCTCCAATTACAAAGAGCAAATTGTGATCCATCTGAATTAAACCGCAGATCGCCTCCACCAGACGAAGCGGTCAATCCTGCACTATCAACGTGATCCAATTGTACGCCATTGGATGTAACAGAATAAATGTAAAAAAGATTATTAGGATTTTGCCAGTGCTCAAAAAGTAGCCACCAATCCCTTCCATTACCATTCTTTACCGCCTGAATACAATCTACAGCAGGTTCTGTTCGAAGTTGGTTGTTTTTTGATATTACAGCCCCGCGTCCACTGTCTTGCGTCATGTCAATAACAGAATAATATAACCCGTATTGACCTGTTACTCCCACATGGAAGATATAATATAAATTCTGATTTCCAGGGTCTGGAATTATAACAATTTCATGATACCATACTTCACAATCCAGGGAATCCCCATTCACCATTTGCAAGTGATCTTTGTTGTAAACAATTGCTTTCAATATTCCATTGTTAAAATATCTAATATCCGGGGTGCCCGTATAGAATAATAAGTTTCCTAAGCTGTCACTGACACTAGCACACGTTCCTTTCGAATTAATGCCACTCACAAAAACAGAAGGCGAAAAAGTATTTCGGAAGTCAATGCCAGAGCTATCCCCAAAGCACCAAATTGCATTTCGATGTTGACTATAAAGGCAGCTTGGAAATAGTAAGAAAAAAAAGAAGAAATGAAATGACTTCATTTTTGGATCACCAATTTGAGAGTATGAAGAAGCTGTTTATCACAGTAAATCTGGATTAAAGGGGGGAGGTTCAGGAATGGAATCCGATTCTTTTTTAATACCACTCAATGAATATTTGCATAAATAGAAAACGCTATTTGGGTTCAATTCATTTTTACAAACCTATGTGTACAAACTGAAAACTCAGTTTCGGTTTTTAATAAATACACTCCATTTACAATTCTTGAAATGTCCAGTTTTTGATCTTCCCTGAGAGTTGTTTTTTGGAGGAGAATTGTTCCCTTTAAATCCAGAAGTGTGATTTTTATTTTTTCGGAATTTGAATCAATAAAATGAATAGTGAGCTCATCATTAGCAGGGTTTGGATAGAAAGTAAATTCACTATACACATCCAATTCTGTGATCTCGACCGACAAAGAATCACAGCTACTTCCTGTAAGTGGCCCTAAATCATAATCCGGATTGTTCGGTAAACCCCAATAGGTTCGTTTGCCACCGAGATAAAAACTATATGGCTGAAAGTCGCAGGTAAGTCCACTGCCTCTTTGATTGGGTTCGTTGATGACTGACAAATTCATGTTTTCCACCGAGTAATTACTACTATCATATGGATACCCACCAGATCCGCTTGCCACATATATTTTATTATCAGGAGCAAGCCTTACACCTAGAATAAAGTGTGGTGCAGTCCGGTTCCAAATTAACGTTTTGGAAGCATAAGGATTAGCAGAGGTCACAGGAAGCTGGTATAAAAAAATGTGAGTTGTGTCAAAATCACTTAAATACGGTGCACAACTCAAATATAGAAGAGAATCGTTCGGTGAGAAACAACAATCGAAAAAATATGGGTAATTTCCATTGGGGTCTTCTGCCCGAATGGTTTGGTTAAGGGTAATTGTGCCTGTGCACCGGTTAAAATTATAAATTGCCAAAAGACCTTTATAATTACAAAATGAAAATTTTTCTCCCGTTGAGGAAAAACCCAAATCCCCTCCGTTTGAACTACTGCTAAGACCTACACTATCTATATGATCAAAACTTACTCCAGATGATGTAATTGAATAAACGTAAAATTGATTATTTGGAATTTGAGCATCTTTAAATATTATCCACCAGTCACGCCCATTCCCATGTTTAACCGCTTGAATACAATCACATGCAGCTTCACTTCTAAGTTGGTTGTTTTTTGAAATTACCGCACCCCTACCACTGTCTTGGCGAACATCGATGACTGAATAATATAACCCGAACAATGTTGTAACTCCAATATGAAAAATAAAATATATGTTAGTGTCAGTTGGATGTGGAACTATTGACATTTCATGATACCATGACCTACAAATTAAAGAATCTGAATTGTACATTTTCTGGTGTTCTCGATTGTATACTATGCCGAGTTGACTTACACCATTCCAAAAATTTTCAATATCAGGAGATGCACAATAGAATTTTAAATTTCCAGAAATATCCGAAATACTTGCGCATGTACCCTTGGCATTCATTCCTGAAATAAAAGGAATCGGATTCGCAGTATTATTGAAATCAACACCTGCGCTATCTCCAAAACACCAAATTGCATTTTTACTTTGACCTATGCAGTCGAAATACAATGCATTCAATGAAATAAGAAATACTATCAATTTCATTTTTGAACGATGAAATTTAATGACTCAATGATTTTATCATCACAGATAATACGAATCAAATACATGCCATCTTGGAGTAGATCAATTTTCTTTTTAAAAACTATTTGTGATACCGGAATTTGTGTTCTCATTTGTTCTTTGCCTTCTATGTCAAATATACTCAAAATACAGTTGTTGAAAGCAGATAAATCTTTTTTTATATTGATTTCTCCATCGGTTGGATTTGGGAAAACATTTGCTTTTGAAATTGATTCTTTAATTAAGTTTTGAGATTCTCGAAGTAAAGATCCGGTCAATTCATCATCAAATTCTTCATCAAGAATTGATCTTGCCATGTAAACAGCAGGACCACCTTCAATGGCAAGTTGTGCCGAAATGGTATCCAAACTCAGTGTATCCTCTTTTGTTAGTTGACCTAAAGAAAGTACCTTTTCCATGCGGGAATACACTTTCACCATGTTTTCTTCAAATAGATTCTCGGGTTGAAAATTTAAAAGATCTGTGATCGTCTGCATATAATTTTGATCTTTAAAAGCATTCATCATTTCTTCGAGCATTCCGATATTTCTTACTGCAAGATCATTGAAAAATTGCTGCCTTTGGAAATCATCCGGCATACCTTGATTCATCAACATAGAATCTGTCGAAAGTAAATGAAATGCGTATGCTTGTGCAATCCATTTGTTTTCTTCATTGTAAAATGGAAAAACAATTGAATCTTTTATTATAGATTCGGTTAGATCAGAAAATACTTGCGGAAACGTATCAATAATATTGCAAGGAGATACTCCTGTAACATTAGGGTAACTAGTAATTAGTGGATTTATCCCAGGGCTAAATTTATTTATGCTATCATTTAATATAAATCGATGGTAAATATCGATATTGAATCCACTTCCAACAACCCTATTTGACAAAGAGATATTTCTCCACAAGTTGTCTTGAGGTGAACCAGCAGAACCTTGAGTTGGTAAAGTAATATTGAAAAAATCCATTCCTTTCATACAATTCCACATATCATTCCCGCATAAAATTGTTTGATCGCACATATTTAATCCATTGATTCCGGTTCCGATATTAAGCAAATAATTATTCTTAATATTGCAAAAGGTCGAACTTTCAAACCGAATCCCTCTCATCGACGAAGGAGTTTGATTTGCCTGGATAGAATAAATGCTGTCGTTTGAGATATTGGTGGTATCAGAATTTACAGCCCAGATTCCATACATTTTTCCGGTATAATTTGTATCGAGCAATTCAATAGTATTTTCCACAACATCCACATGATCGCATCCATTCAGATAGATGCCTTTTCGCTGGTGCTTCATATGGTTTTGCTTAATCGATGCATTTGTTCTTCCGGGTAATCGATTCTGCAATTTAATAGCCCAGTTTACCGCTTCAAATGCAAAAGGAGAAGTATTGAGATTTGATGGGGTATCAAAATAATTTCCCTGAACGGAGACAGAATTTGCAAGTCTTGGTTCGATAAGAGATATGCCATTGAAGAAATTCGAAACTGTATTTTTGCTTATTGAAATTACAGCGGTACCGGGGCTGTGAATGAGAATGCTTGCGATTCTGGATGAATCTATCGTGCAGGAATCGATACTTGAATTGATCTTGTTATAGATGGCAATAGCAATTCCACAATTTTTAAAATTAGAGGAATGCACCTGAATGTTCTGACTTCCTGTATTCGCATTTTTGGAATAAATTCCATAGCCATCGTATCCCCACTGAGCATAGGATGTCCTTAAGTTATCATAGTGAAATGTGTACCGTTTCATGTCCTGAAAATCACAATTTGATATCGTAAGCGATGAGCTTTCAGCCTTGATTCCATAGTATAAATGTCGGAACAAGAGTGAATTGGAAGCACCACCCAAAGCCCAGCCATTCATGTTTTTCACTTCAATACCGGAGTACGCTGATTCATTATCTCCCGTTGGTACCATTGAGCCACTATTGTCCTGAGAAGTAAATGTGCTTGAGTGAATGGTTGAAAGCATGGATGTAGCGGAACCGAAGAGATAAACACCTCTGCGGTTTTTATTAAAAAAACAATTTGAAACTGAAATTTTTGCACCAACAGTATCGTGAATGGCAAAAAAAGCATCCTCAATCGTATCTCCGTTCAGAATCAGATATGATGTACTGTCTGTAAGAAAAATTCCATTCCACATCCTGTGACAAGCCTTTAAGTTGGAATTGTTGATGGTGAGTGTCTTTCCCGGTAAAATAAAAATATGGGAAGTTGAATCCATAAGTAACTGACTGCCGCTTATCACAAAATTTGTATCAATGAAAAAATCTCCAAGTACATTCATGGTCATATTTGTAAAACCAGAGGTGTAATTTGAACTGGAATCACTGAAAAATGCTGTACTGTCCTGTGAATTACAACAATGAAAAACAGAAATTAAAATAGTATCATAGCCAATGTTGGAACAACCTGTTGCACTTATTTGAATCAAATTAATTACTGCTGTTGAATCCGGGGGTGGTGTCAGGCGAAGTTTGCCATATGTCTGAATAAGAAACCCATTCACATACCAGTTGTATATAGAGCCTGTGTGATAATCGGTTGGACTTAAAATCAAAGAGTCAAAACTCTGATCTCCCCTGCAAAATACCTGTTTACCGGAATCCTGTTCAATGATAATGGTTGGATGGGGAATGTGTGCCGGTAACCTGAGTCTCCGAAGCGCTTGTTGAATACAACCCTGAGGTGTGATGACATTCACAGAATAATCGTATATATCCTGAATCGTTACGGTAATAGTAGTACTAGTTTCGTTGGTGGACCATTGATAGCCTGAGCCGGTGATTGGTGCAGGGATTACGGATAAAACTGCAGTGGAATCATTTACGCAATCAGCAAAAATGGTGCGTAAAGGATTTGAGTTTACATTTACAACAATCTGATTGGAGGTTCCGGCGCAATTTCCTCCACTAACAATGCAATAATATTCTCCTGACGAATCAACCAAATAGTCTTGCAGTGTAGAAAGTACCTGGTTCGAACCTGTTTTTCTCCATGAATACGATCCGGTCCCGTTGGATCGAAGGGTCACTTTTTGACCTTCACAAAATGTTGTGGCTCCCATAGCCTGAATAGTTGGCGTAGTTCTTAGGATGACCGTATCAGTAAATGAATAACTGCAACCACTTGAGTAATTTAAGGTGAGTGTGATCGGATAAGGACTTGCTGCAATACCCAAGTGCACAGCCGGAAATGAAAGGTTGTTCAGCAGTGAATCCGCTGATCCTGTGTTTCCGGAAATGGACAAAATTGTTCCGGCAGAATCGATTTGAAGAGTGTATTGAATACCAGCTTCCCTTGGACCCATATAATAAATATGAAGTGAATCGCTTGCGGCACTACCGGTACAAATAGGAGAATTGGTATAAAATATACGTGGCCTTTTCAGTGAATCGAGCATGAAGGCAGATGCAAAATAGTGAAAAGCGCCTGGACGAATATCATTTTCATGAACAGAAAGAATGTCTGTAAGTGAATCAGATCTCCATCGCCTGTAGAAATCTGTTTCAGCCTGAAAAATATTGTTTCGGTATCTGTCCCTTAGCCATACTCCCAAATAATCCATGTAATCCCGATTCATTATTTTAGTTTCAGTACTGAAGTAGGGATGATAATCAGTTTTATTTCTTGTTGAGGGTTGTTTAAATAGTTGCAGCTGACTTTTCCATCCTGAGCTTGTATATTGATCAGCTGGAGAAATACCATAGTGTACAGCAAGCATTCTGTCAGCAAGAGGCCGTGATCCATTGTAACCATCAAGTAAATTAACTGCAAGTGAATCTATAAAGTTCTGCCCTGGATTGATATTATTTTTAATGGCCCGAATATAGACGGCAATACGAATTGAATCGGAGTGCGTGGAATTGTAAAGCAATTTTAATGAATCAGCGTACTGCACCATTGGAACAAAAACGGATTGATAGTTATTGGATCTCCAATACTCCAACACAAGGTTGAAAAAATCAATATGGCCAGTACATGTCCCACTAAATCGAAGTACACGAAGCAGTTCTTTGACTTTTTCCGATACTATAAACAACGAATCGTTTGGTTGAAACGTTTGAGTTAATAAATTAACCAGGGAACTACCGGAAGGGAAAAATTGCTGCTCGGTCGTAGTTAATGATAATGGTGGAGTTGGTGTTGAAAAAGAGGTATCAAAAGAATAGGCGTCTCCAAAAACCTCAGAAGACTCTGATGCCACGCCAATTTCTGATATACAATAGTTGCTTTTAGCTTTTTGTATGAACAAACACAATCCATCAATCAGTGTTTCTCCATTGCTTAACAATGTTCCTGCGGAATCATTGTAATGGAAAACTTTATATACATCATACAATTCAAGATAAGTAATGTGATTTTGCTTAGCATATTCTAAAAGTGAGTCTTCTTTAGGAGTACCAAGAATGCTAAACGATGCGGCCACCCGAGGATAGCCGTTATTTTCGGAAGTCGGCGTGAAGTTCAGAAATTGAGTGACTGTTAAACCTCGATGAGGATCGACAGCTTGTCCGTTTAGTTGGTTGAAGCAAAAAATAAAAAATAGAATCGGTAAAGCAGTTAGATTTTTCATCGCCAGAGTATTTAATTTGTTTCATTCTTCATAAACCTATGTATACAGGTATGTGAAAGAATGATTAAACCTCTGGATCAAAACGGTGAAAAACAAGCACCAGTTTGAATATGGTAGTTATTGGGAGAATTCGGTAGGTTTTTGCAGAATTGAGGAATAGCAATGAAAAAAAAGCATTATTTCAGTGCTGAAATTAATAACCTAGGTTGGAATAGTAATTAATACTGTAAAATTATTCGACCTTCATCTTGTTCTAATGACGACGAATAGTGGCCGGAATTTTTGATCCGATACTTAATAAAACAGGAACAAACAACAAGGGCTAACTCTCCAGCTTAAACGTCTCCAAAAACTTCGTCGTATAATTTCCATTTCGGAAATCTTCGTTACGCATCAATTGCTGATGAAATGGAATGGTGGTTTTTACACCTTCGACAACGAATTCGCTGAGTGCTCTTTCCATTGTATTGATTGCTTCTTCACGGGTTTGAGCTACTGTGATGAGTTTGGCAATCATGGAATCGTAATTGGAAGGAATCACATAGCCGGCATAGATGTGTGAATCCACACGTACACCATGTCCACCGGGAACGTGAAGTGTAGTGATTTTTCCCGGAGAAGGGCGGAAATTATTGTAAGGATCTTCGGCATTGATCCGGCATTCGATAGCATGCAAACTCGGGAAATAATTTTTTCCGGTGATTGGAATCCCTGCAGCGATTTTAATTTGTTCTTTGATGAGGTCGTAGTTGATGACTTCTTCTGTAATCGGATGTTCCACCTGGATCCGTGTATTCATTTCCATGAAATAGAAATTGCGGTGTTTGTCGACGAGAAATTCGACTGTGCCAACACCTTCATATTTCACGGCAAGAGCGGCAGCGATCGCCGCTTCACCCATTTTATCACGGAGTTCGGCAGTCATAAAAGGTGAAGGAGTTTCTTCCATCAACTTTTGATGACGGCGCTGAATAGAACAATCGCGTTCACTCAGGTGACATGCTTTTCCATACTGATCACCGGCAATCTGAATTTCGATGTGGCGCGGTTCTTCAATATATTTCTCGAGGTACATTCCTTCGTTGCCGAAAGCAGCACTCGCTTCTTGTCGAGCAGATTCCCAGGCATTTTCAAAATCTTCAGCTTTCCAAACAATGCGCATTCCTTTTCCACCACCACCGGCGGTTGCTTTCAGGATAATCGGATAGCCAATTTGTTTTGCAATTTTTAATCCGGTCTTCAAATCAGAAAGTAGTCCGTCGCTCCCGGGAATGGTAGGAACACCGGCTTTCTTCATTGTTTCTTTGGCATTCGATTTATCACCCATTTGATCAATCTGATCCGGTGTGGCGCCGATAAATTTTACTCCATGTTCCGCACAGATCGCACTGAATTTAGAATTCTCCGAAAGAAAACCATAGCCCGGGTGAATCGCATCCGCATTTGTAATTTCAGCGGCTGACATGATTCTTGGAATGTTGAGGTAGGAATCACGGCTCGGTGGAGGACCAATACAAACGGCTTCATCGGCGAAGCGCACATGCAGACTTTCCCGGTCGGCTGTACTGTACACAGCAACCGTATTGATGCCCATTTCCTTACAGGTACGAATAATACGGAGAGCGATCTCGCCACGATTGGCGATCATTATCTTTTTAAACATAGGAGAGCAATATTGTAATACAGTTCCGGGAACACAACCCGAAGGTTCGGATATTCAGCGGGGGAATCGACTTATCAGGATGGATCAACGAGGAACAAAGGCTGATCGTATTCGACCGGTGTCGCATTGTCGACCAACACTTTTACTATTCTTCCGCCTACTTCCGATTCAATTTCATTGAAGAGCTTCATCGCTTCGATGATGCAAAGGACTTTGCCCGGCTTAATTTCATCCCCAACATTAATAAAGACTGGTTTGTCTGGAGATGGTGTCCTGTAAAATGTACCGATCATCGGTGACTTGATCGTGATATACTTTGACTCGTCATCACCTTTTGCTTTTTCTGCAGGTGGTGCAGAAACGGCTGCCGGTGCGGAGGCTGCAACATGAACCGGTGCTGCGGCATGAATTACCTGATGTGCAGGAGCAGCTACGGAATGCATCATGGCACCATGGGTAGTCTTGATTGTAATTTTGAAATCTTTTCGTTCCAGACTTACTTCGCTTACACCGCTGCTCTGGACAAATTTGATCAGACTTTCAATGTCTTTGAGGTTCATAGATTCTACGCTGGGTTGTGGTTGCGGCTTTGCAGCCGGAGTTTTTTTCTGCTTCATGTGTGGTGGTTGAGTACCCATTCTCCAATTTCCGGGGGTTGGGACCGGACATGGAAATTCAAACCTACGTTAAATTCCAAAAAAAGGCAAAAATACCTGTCGAAAAAGGTGATTAAATTGGTTGCAGTTTTGATGATATACCTGAAAATGATAATACAAAATGCTGAAATGGGTGTTAAAAATTGGGTATTAAGTATTAGGTATAAAGTATTAGGTAGGGTGTCGCGAAAAATTCAGTGGGAGTGTAGAAGCAGTCCGTCCCTCGTCCCTCGTCCCCCGTCCCTTTAGTACAGTGTGAGTTTGGAGTTTGAGTGTGGCGGCTGTCCCCCGTCCCTCGTCCCCCGTCCCCTCATCAATGCCCCCATTTCACCCAAATACTTCCCCACGTAAATCCACCACCGAAAGCTGCAAGAATCAGATTATCACCTTTTTTTAATTGCTTTTCATAATCCCAAAGACAAAGTGGAATCGTACCGCTGGTGGTATTGCCATAACGTTCGATATTCAGCATTACTTTTTCTGTACCAACACCCATGCGTCGTGCTGTTGCATCGATGATTCTTTTGTTCGCCTGATGTGGAACCAGCCAGGAAACATCTTCAGATTTAAGGTGATTCTTTTCCATGATTTCAGCGGAAACATCTGCCATTTTAGTAACAGCTGCTTTGAAAACCGGTTGCCCGTCCTGGAAAACAAAATGTTCTTTATTGTCAATAGTTTTATATGATGGCGGGCTCACCGAACCTCCTGATTTTTGATGAAGAAAAGCTCGACCGGAACCATCACTTCGAAGGATGGAATCTCTGATTCCATAACCTTCAGTGTTCGGTTCGAGGAGAACTGCTCCGGCACCGTCGCCAAAAAGTACGCAGGTGGTTCTGTCAGTATAATCTACAATGCTTGACATTTTATCTGCACCAACAACAATCACTTTTGTGTATTGACCGGATTCAATGAATTTAGAACCGGTGACAAGAGCAAAGAGAAATCCGGAACATGCAGCAGAAATATCGTAACCGAATGCATTCACTGCTCCAACTTTGTCGGAGATGATATTCGCTGTAGCTGGGAAAACATAATCCGGTGTTGTAGTTGCACAAATGATTAATTCTATTTCGCTTGCAGCTATTCCGCGCTTTTCCAATAATCGCTTCACCGCCGGTGCTCCCAGATCCGAGGTTCCAAGTCCGGCACCTTTCAGAATCCTTCTCTCTTTTATCCCTGTACGGGAGATAATCCACTCATCCGTTGTGTCGACCATTTTTTCCAATTCCGCATTCGTCAGAACGTAGTCCGGAACATATCCGCTAATTGCTGTAATGGCTGCAGTGATCTTCGTCATTCAATTCAAATTGAATGGCAAATGTAAAATAATTTTGAAAGAGGAAATGTGCTTAAAACTCAATAATAAAGGATTTTATTCGCCTATTAATGATAAATGTCAAGGCCTCATCATTGGATTTTCAGAAAAAATTCAGAGAAAATGATCGTGCTACTTCAATTCAGTCAAAATCGCTTCCCTGAAGTTTTGCTAACTTTGTCTTTTATATATGCAAAATAGTGTGGGAAAAATATTGATTGTTGACGACGAAGAAAAACTTCGGAGTCTTTTGTCACGTGTTATCAGTCTGGAAGGATTCGAGGTATCCGAAGCGCCCAATGCTAAAATCGCTTTAAAGAAAATCGAACAAAACGAAATTGATGTAGTTATCTGTGATGTAAAATTACCGGATGCAACAGGAATTGAACTTTGCCGACAACTAAAAACAATTTCTCCGCTCTCGGAAATTATTATGCTCACAGCATATGGGAATATAGCTGATGGTGTGCAATCGATCAAGAACGGAGCATTTGATTACATCATCAAAGGAGATGATAACGAAAAAATTATCCCTCTTCTGCATCGTGCTCTGGATAAAGTTCGATTGCAGCATCGAATTGCTCAATTGGAAAAACAAGTCGGACGGCAATATAATTTTGAAACTATTCTTGGGAAAAGTCCGTCTATTGCATTGTCAATTGAATTGGCGAAAAAAGTTTCTTCTTCCGATGCAACAGTATTACTCACCGGCGAAACGGGGACAGGCAAAGAGGTTTTCGCACAGAGTATTCATTATGCCAGTAGCCGTCGTTCCAAAGCCTTGGTTGCAGTAAATTGCACAGCGATCAGCAAAGATCTTTTGGAAAGCGAATTGTTTGGTTACAAAGCCGGAGCATTTACAGGTGCGACAAAGGACAAAAAAGGTTTGCTTGAAGAAGCACATGAAGGAACATTGTTTCTTGATGAAATCGGAGAGATGCAATTGGAATTGCAGGCTAAACTTTTGCGAGTTCTCGAAAATGGTGAGTTTATTGCTTTGGGAGATACGAAGACGAAGAAAGTGAACGTGCGCATTATCGCGGCAACCAACAGAGATTTACAGATTGAAATAAAAGAAGGAAAATTTCGCCAGGATTTGTTTTATCGTCTTGCGGTTTTTCAGATTGAACTTCCGGCTTTGCGTGATAGAATGAAGGATGTTCCCATCCTGGCAGAAACCTTTTTAAAAACATTTGCTGCGAAAACAAACAAACGGATTTCTTCTATTGATGCAGCAGCGATTCAGAAATTACAGCAGCACAATTATCCCGGGAATATCCGTGAACTGAAAAACATTATTGAGCGAGCGGTAATTTTGTGCTCTGGCGAAACCATTTCAGTTGAAGATTTACCTGTCGAATTGCAAATAGCAGTTTCATCAACGGAAGCAAATTCTCTTTCCGCTTTTGACCTGGCGAGTGCGGAAAAATTACACATCTTAAAAGTACTAAATCATACCAAAGGCAATAAAACCGAAGCTGCCCGATTGATGAACATAGGCCTTACGACATTGTACAGAAAACTCGAAGAATATAAAATTCACTGACAGACAATTCATTTTGAAAAGCACCCTTCCAAAACGGAAGGGTTTTTTTATGTGCTTTTTTTTTAGGGGAATCCAATTCTTGCTCCTAAAATATTGCAATTCAAACTAATATAAACGCTTTAAAGAAATCTTTGAAAAACGGATCGGATTTTGGCAATGCGGGCCGAATCCACTAATGATTCGCTCCATGATTAAGGATACAGAAGTAAAAGATGTACTCGGAAAAAATCTTCCGGATTTGGATTTGCAAGCAGAACAATTGAAGAGTCTTTATAAAACTATTTCCGAGTTTGCTGCTTATACAAAGGAACTAATCAGACAAGGCAACCTGCCACTTGTTAAGGTTTGTTTTGGTACAGCTGAATATTTATTGAAGGAAGGATCTGCAAATGTCAAATCAGCGATTGGAACTCTGTACGTGTATTCGATAACATCATTTCTCGATCTCACAGGCGCTGTTTCAAAACAAGTGAAAGAGTTGTTGCCGGTACACATTCGTGCAGAATACAAAAAGCAATTAAGCAATTCCTGTCCTTGATTAAAACCAAAATTCAATTTTGTGTTTTATATCAAGTGCTCGCATGATCGCAGTCAGGTGTTGATCTTAACAGAAGGGTAAATTTAAAATCAATTGGAACGGGGAAAAGATAAGGTCGATGCTCTGCAAAAAATATTATTGACAATCGTATTGTGGCTGATGGCGATTTGTATTTGCTATATCGTCTATGTGAAAATTAAAACACTGATTTAATAAACAAAAACACGAACAAAATGATAACTCTCTTACTCACTGCCTCCGGACTTTTATGTTTCTGGGGTTTTTATAAATCGATTGATATCTTAGAAAAAATCTAAAAAAATGATCGCACTATTCATCATCGCATTGCTCATGTTTGTATACATGGGCTATGTACTTACGAAACCAGAAAAATTTTAAATAAGCAATTTCATGAATACAGAAATTCTTGGTGTGATATTCATTTTTGCAGCTTCGGTTGCACTAGCGATTCCGCTCGGGAAGTACATTTCCAAGGTGTACGGTGGCGAGCACACATGGTTGGATCGATTTTTCAATCCGGTTGAAAAAATCTTCTTCCGCATAGCGGGAATTGATCCGCTCAAACAGATGGGCTGGAAGCAAAATCTCATAGCCTTGCTTACGATGAACCTTATATGGTTTATCCTCTCGATGCTTGTCCTCACCAACATGAGCTGGCTTCCTTTGAATCCGGATGGCAATCCGTCGATGAGCCCGGATCTTGCATTCAACACCTCGGTGAGTTTTGTGAGCAACACAAATCTGCAACATTATTCCGGTGAATCCGGATTGTCTTATCTCGGTCAATTGATTTTAATGCTCTGGCAATTTATCAGTGCCGGAACCGGAATGGCTATTGGCGCAGTCGTTTTTATTGCGATGAAAGAAAAAACATCGGAACAGCTTGGCAACTTTTACAATTTGCTTGTGAAATCCTGTGTGCGGATTTTACTACCGATATCCATCATAGTAGCCCTCGTTCTTTTGTTTCGTGGTACGCCAATGACATTTGATGGTAAAGACACTGTTGTCACTTTACAAGGTGACACCATGCAAGTGAGTACCGGTCCGGTTGCAGCGATGGTTGCAATTAAACAATTGGGTACAAATGGTGGCGGATATTTCGGTGCGAATTCTTCTGTACCCTTTGAAAATCCCGACTATCTCACCAATGCAGTCGAGAACATCAGTATTATCCTGATACCTATTGCAATGATTTTTGCCTTGGGTTATTTTTTGAAAAGGAAAAAACTTGCCTGGATGATTTTTGGTGTGATGACAGCCGGATTTATTCTCCTGGTTATCCCAACGATCTATTATGAAATGAACGGCAACCCCGCGATTGCACAGATGGGAATCTCTCAGCCTCTTGGAAATATGGAGGGAAAAGAAGTTCGGTTTGGACCTGCTGCTTCCGCATTGTGGGAAATCAATACTACAAATACGTCTAACGGTTCTGTCAATTCCATGCACGATAGTTCCATGCCGGTTTCCGGAATGAATGCAATGCTGGGCATGATGGTAAATGCATTTTATGGTGGAGTAGGTGTTGGATTTCTGAATTTCTACATCTTCATCATCATTGCAGTGTTCATTAGTGGTTTGATGGTAGGAAGAACACCGGAATTTCTTGGGAAAAAAATTGAAGCAAGAGAAATGAAAATAGCCATGATTATTTTCCTTCTCCACCCATTCCTTATTCTTACAGGAACTGCGCTGGCCAGTTATCTCGCTGCTCACGACACTGCAATGGGATGGTGGTATGCAGGAAATGCTTCTGCTTGGCTGAACAATCCAGGATACCATGGATTCAGTGAAATGCTTTACGAGTACACTTCTTCTTCTGCGAACAACGGTAGCGGTTTCGAAGGTCTTGGCGACGGAAATCCGTTCTGGAACATCACCTGCGGAGTAATTATGTTGCTGGCCCGTTTTCTTCCAATCATCGGACCGGTTGCTATTGCCGGATTACTTGCGAAGAAAAAATACATCCCGGAAAGTGCGGGTACACTGAAAGCGGATACTGCAACATTTGGAATGATGGTATTCGCGGTAATTCTTGTGCTCGTCGGGCTCTCATTTTTCCCGGCACTTGCTCTCGGACCATTGGCAGAACATTTCTCTTTGTATTAATCGTCTAGTATTAGAACCATGAAAAGGAAATCACAAACTCAACTCTTCGATAAAACGCTTGTAGTTGAAGCGATCAAACAATCATTTGTTAAACTGAATCCACGGATTATGTTTCGTAATCCTGTAATGTTTACAGTGGAAGTCGGAACCGCATACATGCTTGCAGTTTGCATCTGGATTTTGACCGGAGAAAAATCGCAGGGATCATTTGCATACAACTTATCTGTTTTCTTCATCTTATTTTTAACGTTGCTCTTCGCGAATTTCGCAGAAGCCCTCGCAGAAGCAAGAGGAAAAGCTCAGGCGGATTCCCTGCGGAAAACACGGGAAGACACCCCGGCGAAATTAATTCAGCCCATGGGCGATTTGTATGTGAATGAAATAAAAATTATTTCTTCTTCACAATTGAAAAAAGGGGATGTGTTTCTCTGTGAAGCAGGAGAAATTATTCCAATGGATGGAGAAATCGTGGAAGGCATTGCGACCATAGATGAAAGCGCGATTACGGGTGAAAGTGCTCCTGTAATTCGTGAAGCCGGCGGAGATAAATCTTCCGTAACAGGCGGAACAAAAGTTTTATCCGATAAAATTAAAGTTAAAGTTACAACCGAACCCGGCGAAAGTTTTTTGGATAAAATGATAGCCCTAGTAGAAGGTGCGTCCCGTCAGAAAACACCAAATGAAATTGCTTTGACAATATTATTGGCCGGGTTCACTCTGATCTTTATTATTATTTGTATCACACTTTCTCCATTTTCTGATTTTGCAAAAGCCGAAATTCCAATTTCATCCTATATCGCTTTGTTTGTTTGTCTGATCCCAACAACTATTGGAGGCTTATTGTCTGCCATTGGAATTGCAGGAATGGACAGAGCC
>Ga0138256_10003811_pt1 | contig 16001 bp, 15 predicted proteins | sample KNB2016incub_MG_FD_105486 | JGI IMG/M metagenome (GOLD analysis project Ga0138256, IMG submission 105486) | Active sludge microbial communities from wastewater in Klosterneuburg, Austria - KNB2014incub_MG | ecosystem: Engineered > WWTP > Activated sludge > Unclassified | place: Austria... | reverse complement strand
TGATGCCAGCAAGCGCGGCGACCAGTGGGATGTGGTCGTGCTCGATCCGCCGTCCTTCGCGAAAAGTCGCAGCGCGCTGGATGGAGCGACCCGTGGCTACAAGGAGATCAACCTGCGCGCCATGAAGTGCCTGCCCAAGGGCGGCTTCCTCGTTACCTGCTCCTGCTCGCAGCACATGACGCCCGACCTCTTCCGGGCCATGGTGGCCGATGCTGCCCGCGACGCGCACCGCACCCTGCGCGAATTGTACTACGGCACCCAGCCGCCGGACCACCCCGTGTGCTGGGCGATACCGGAGACGCTGTACCTGAAGTGCCTGGTGCTGCAGGTGGAGTGAGCGGGAAGTGCGGCACGGGATATCGGGACGTTCCCTATCTTCATCGCGCATCCGGCGGTAGGCTCCAATACGGTCGTCTCCCGACTTGTCCTGCGGGGCAGGCTGTACGCATGGCAGGGTTGAATGGCACGGAGCGACACATTCCACGAAGCGCTGGTACGGGCGCCGATGCTACGGCTGACGCTGCCGTTCATCATGGGCCTGGTGCTGGCGCGGGTGTTCCATATTACGGCGCTGTGGCCTGGCGCGCTGGCCGTGGGCCTGGCGGTGCTCTGGTTCATCTTGTCCGGCCGTGTGCGCGTCTACGGCCAGCGTTGGTGGCGCGGCGCGCTGCTGTACCCGGCACTGGTATTTTTCGGCATCGGCTGGCAGGCGCTGCGCGCGCCGGATCGCACGGATACGCTCGCGCGCCAGCGGGCCACGGCCACCACGTGGCGTATGCGCGTAACGGAGGCGATCTCGGCGGGGCCGTCCACCATGCGCCTGTGGGCCCGTGCGGACGCGGTGCTTGACAGCGCCGGGGTGCATAGCGCGCGTGGCGGTGTGCTGCTCACGCTGGTACTGGACAGTGCCGTCGCTCTTCCCGCCTCAGGCGATGAACTGCTCGTGCATGCCCATCTGGATACCATGGATCGCGTACCCGATCCCGGCGGTTTCGATCAGCGGGCGTGGGCCGCTTCGTACGGTGTGCGCCACGCGTGCTTCGCGCCGAGCGATCAATGGAGCACGCTCCGCCGCGCAACGGGCTGGGCGTCCTTCTTCGAGGGTGCGCGCCGCCGCATATCAGGCTGGTTGGAAGCTTCGGATCTGGACGCGCGTGAGCGGGGCATGGTGAAGGCCATCCTGCTCGGCATCCGCGACGAGCTGGATGCGGACCAGAAGACGGCTTTCGCGCGAAGCGGCACCATGCACGTACTGGCGGTGAGCGGCAGCCATGTGGCCATCGTCTACGCGGCGCTGCTGGGGCTGCTCGAACGCCTCGGTGGTAAGCGCCCGTGGCGCATCGCGCGATCGGTGATCATTTTGATCGTGTTGTGGGCCTACGCGGGCATCACCGGCGCCACTCCCAGCGTACTGCGCGCGACCGTCACGTTCACATTCTTCTGTCTGGCCGACATGGCCGGGCGGATGCCCGGCCCGGTGAACAGCCTGTCGGCCGCGGCTTTCCTGCTGCCGCTCTGGGATCCGCTCATGCTGGGGCAATTGAGCTTCCAGCTCTCCTTTCTCGCCGTGGCGGGCATCGCGCTGTTCTACCGGCCCATCATGCGGCTGTGGGCCGCGCCCAACAGGGTTTTGCACTACTTCTGGTCGCTCTTCGCCGTGAGCATCGCCGCGCAGCTGATGACCACGCCCCTCGCGCTGTTGTCCTTCAGCGCCTTCCCCGTTTGGTTCCTGCCGGCCAACCTTGTGGTGGTGGGGCTCGTGGCCTTGGGCGTGTATGCGGGCACCGTGCTGCTGTTGCTGCAATGGATACCGGTGGCAGGCGACGTATGTACGTGGGTGATGCTGGTGCTCCTGAAGCTCATCGGCTGGACGACGCACCTCTTCGCATGGTTGCCAGGCGCCTACCCGCCTGTGCGTATCGATGTGTGGCAGTGCGCCGGGCTTTACGCGTTCGTCCTCCTGATGGCCGCCGCGTTCTTCGAGGGCTGGCGCTGGGCGCGTGCCGGTACGCTTGCCACGGTAGCGCTGCTGTTGGGCTCCTGGGCCTGGAGTGCGCACCAGCGAAATGGGGATCGGCGGTTCGTGGTGTACGACGACCGGGACCAGCTTATCTGCGCCGTGCAGAGCGGGCGGCAACTCACCGTCCTTGCCGATTCACTGGACCCATGGGCCGCCCGCAAAGTCGACACGCATCGCCGGGCCATCGGCGCGTGGGCGGTCGACACGGTGCCGCTCCCTGGCCGCCTGGAGATGGCGGACCTGCGCGTGCAATGGATCGCTGGTGGGCAGCGGTCACTGGACAGCGTGACGCCAGCCGATCTGTTCATCGTAGCGGACGATGCACGCTACGATCCGGACCGTTTGTCCAGCGAAGCCTTGCCGAAGGGGGGCGTCGTGCTTTCGCCGGCGATGGGATGGAAGCGCCGCGCGTTCTGGCGGCGCTGGTGCGAGAGCAGGGGCGTGCCCGTGCATGATGTGAAGCAACGCGGCGCGTATGTTCGCTGAATGGGAACCCGGCAGAACCACCGTTGGCAGGACGTGGATGATGCACGCCTTGCGGCCCTGCGTGAAGGCCAGTTGCTGCGCGTGATGGTGGGCAGGACGCCGGTGTGCTTCGCGCGTTCGGCCGGTACACTGCATGCCGTCGAGGATATCTGCCCCCACCAGGGCCAGAGCTTCGCTGGCGGAACGTGCGAGAACGGCCGGATCATCTGCCCTTGGCACCTCAAGAGTTTCGATGTGCGCACCGGAGAGGGCCTTACCGGCAGTGAAGGGGGCGTACGTGTCTTTTCGGTAGAGGAGAAGGACGGCCGTGTGCGCATCGGCCTGCCACACCGTGGGATCAGCTTGTTCGGGTGGCGGATCGGCTGAGGGCCTTTGGCGCACTCGTAAGGCCCAAGGGGCGGGAGCGGTGCGTGTTCGTGGGCCCGGGCCGCTGAGCGGGGGGCGGTAGGCACGCACGACAGGGGCGCACAATACCGGTTGCCGGTTCCGCGTTCAACACCCGTGAAATGAACCCAATACACCGCGCATGACGCATTCTACCCTCCGCAGACGCACTGTTCGCCGTACCGCCCGCCCGATGCCTCCGCTTGCAGGTCCCCATCCAACCACGATCCGCGCCATTCTGAGCTACAGCAAGGCGTTGTTGGTGGTGGATGCGCCTCCGGTCGGCAAGGTGGACATCGTGCTCAACTAGGGCCGGTTCTCTTTCGCCGCAGGGACAGTTTCTGTCGTGGGTCATTGAGGCCCCCGCAGCGAAGGTGGTGGATCCTTCATGTCACGACGAGAAGCCGCTTCGGTTCCAGCCGGAAGTGGATCTCATTGCCGATGACCACGGGTTCGCCGTCCAGGTGCGCCAATGATCCCGCTTGATGCACGGTGGCCTCACGCGCCGTGATCGTCCGGATGTAGCGGCTCTTGTGGGCGCGCCCGGCAAAAACATCGTAGAGGGCTTTCAACATGGGCAGGAAGGCGGGACGATGCACGAGTTGCAGTTCGGCCAGGCCATCGTCCGGCGCTGAACCCGGGCTGATGGCCACGCCGTTGCCGAATTCGCGCGTATTGGCGAAGACGAGCATGAGCACGTCCTGTTCGGTTGTGGCGTTGTTGGCCTTCAACACGGTGCGCATGGCCTTGGCGGAGAGGATCTCCTTCGCCGATATGCGCACGTAGCTCCATAGGCCACGGGCGCCGCTGCGGTCGAACTCCCAGGCCACGCGCGCATCGAAGCCGATGCCGGCAACACCGAGGAAGAGGTGCTCGTTCAGCCGGCACACGTCCATGGGCTTCACGGTGCCACTGAGCGCGCGGCGCAGGGCAGCCTCGGGTTTGAGCGGCAGGCTCAGCGAACGGGCATAGCCGTTGCCCGAGCCCATGGCCACGATGCCGAGCGGCACGGTGGAGCCGATCAGGCCGGCAGCTACCGCGTTCAGGGTGCCGTCGCCGCCCACGGCGATCACCCGGTGCTGCCCGGCGGCAACGGCCTCGCGCGCGAGCGCGGTACCGTGCCCGGGCGCCTCGATCGTACACTCTGTGAGTTCAGCGCCGAGTTCCCCGGCCAGTGCGCGGGCGCATTCCCGAACGGTCATCGCGCGGCGCTTCCCGCTGCGGGGATTCATGATCAGGGTGGCGCGCATCATTCGTGTACGGCCATGTCGCGGGCGAGCAGATGGGTATTGTACTGCTGTATCGCGGCCCGCAGCAGCGTGTGAGCGGCCGTCATGTCCGTGGCGTCGGGAACCGTTCTCTCCTCCGGGCGCCATGAATCGCCGATGCCGTCGTGCCAGAGGATGCGGTCGCCATCGCTGCGCAGCTGCACGCGGGGCGTAACGATGAGCCAGGTGGCGCTGCCCTCGTTCACGGCGGCGGGTGGCCGTTCCTCGCGCAGGGTGCTGCTGCCGAAGGCGAAGAAGGGTTTCTCATGCCCGATGAGGTCCAGTACCGTGGGCAGGATGTCGATCTGCTGGGTGGTGCGCGTCTCCTTGCGCGGCGCGATCACGCCCGGCATGTAATAGGCGAGGGGGATCCAGAAGTCGTAGGCCGAACCGCTCTGCTCGCCGTTCCGCTCCAGATCGGCCGTGTGGTCGGCGGTGATCACGAAAAGGGTGTTCTGGAACCACGGCATTTTTTCGGCCGTGCGGAAGAACCCGCGCAGCGCGTTGTCGGCGTAGAGCAGGGTGGGGTGTATGGTGAGCGTTCCCGCTTTGAAACGTTCCGCGTCCTCTGGTGGTAATTTGTAGGGGTGGTGGGAACTGAGGGTGAAGATGGTGCTGAAGAAGGGCTGGCGCTCCCTGTTCAGTTCGTTGGCCCAGAACCGCAGGTAGGGCTCATCGCGGATGCCCCACACGCCATCGTCATCCGCCGGTTCAGGGTACTCGTTGCGGCCCGAATAGCGCTGGTAACCAGCCGAGCGGGCGAAGGCGTCGAAGCCCATGGTGCCGTTGTGGCCGCCGTGGTAGAAGCTGGTGCCGTAGCCCTTCCGGGCGAGCACGTTGGGCAGGGCCGTGAAGGGGGCGTCCGCATAGGGCGATGTGATGAAGGCCTCCTCCATCATCTTGGGCATGCCCGCTACGATGGCGGGCAGCCCGTCGATGCTGCGGCGGCCATTGGCGAAGGCCTGCGTGCAGTACAGCCCGTTGGCCATGAGCGAGTCCAGGAAGGGCATGTAGCCCGCGCGCCCCCCGTTCAGCAGCGCGCTGTAGGTGCCGCTGAAGCTCTCCAGCACGATGATGGCGATATTGGGTGTTCCGGATATCAATTTGTGGTCCCCGAAGCGGTGCGTCACGGGCCATAGCCTGTCTGCCTCCTCCTGCGGCATGAATGTGCGCGGCACGATCACGGGCTTGCCGATGCTGGTCATCACGGTGAAGGGCGTGTTGAGCACGAGCGGCATGTGCCCCGGCGGGGCGTAGTGGCTGGCGTCGAGCACGGTGAGCGGCATGTATTGCAGGCCGCCCCGCGAGCACAGTACGGTGAGGGCGATGAGGGCCAGCCGCCAGCCCCACCAGGGCTTCAGCACGCTTTCGGGCCACCGGCGCGCGGCGCTGCGGTAGCCGAGGTGCGCGATGAGCAGGGAGCCCAGGAAGATGATCACCACGTACCAGAAGTCCCGCGCGAACGCAGGGGCCAGGTGGGCCAGGTCGCCGCCGCCGCCGGCGATGCCCAACAGGTCGGCCGTGCTGCGCTTGAGCGTGAACTTGTAGTACGCCAGGTCGGTGCAATTAAGGAAGAAGCAGAAAACCGTGCTGATGTGGAAGAGCACCAGTTGGGCCTTGTGCCAGGCGCCGTTGCTGGCGGGGCGGATGAGCAGCGCCAGTGTCCACGGCAGAAAGAGCCAGGCGATGGCGCTCGCGTCGAAGCGCAGTCCGCCGAGAAAGGCGCTGAAGGGCGGATCGGGGAAATTGTCGCGGTTGAGCAGCCAGAACAGCACGCGCTGCGCCGAGAAGAGCATGGCCACGGTGCCGAGGGTGGCGAACACGCGCAGGAGCGGTGCGAATCGGTGCGGAAAGGCGGTACCGGCCATACGGGAGCGTGCGAACCTACGCCATGTGGCGTGTGGCGGGATGCGCAGGCCAAGGGCGCTGATCCCGGGCCTGGCCAATGCTGGTGGGTGGGCCCGCTGACAGGGGACCACGGAATGAGAAAGCGGACGATGAAGCGCGGGCTACATTCGCGCCCCTCGCACCAGCTACGTACAGTAGGTAACCCATGTCCGCCACGCGCCCTTCTCCTGGAAGCCCGCTGAAGGTGTGCGTCGTGGTCCCTTGCTACAACGAGGAGGGTGTCTTGGGCCGCACGGTGGACGTACTGCTGGGAGAACTCGCTGCAATGGCCGGGGCCGGGCTGGCTTCGCCGGACAGCTACCTGTGTATGGTGGATGACGGTAGCCGGGACGCCACATGGGCCGAGATCGAGCAACTTGCCCGCGACCGCAGCCACGTAACAGGACTGAAGCTGTCGGCCAATTTCGGGCACCAGAACGCGCTCATCGCCGGGCTCTTCACCCAGCGGTCCAATGCCGACGTGCTGATCACCATCGACGCGGACCTGCAGGATGATGTGAGCGTGATCTCCGAAATGCTGCGTCAGCACCATGCCGGCAAACGCGTGGTGTACGGGGTGCGCGAGGACCGGGAGGTGGACGCGTTCGGCAAACAGGTGGCGGCACGCGCGTTCTATGCGCTGATCAAGCGGATGGACAAGCGGGCCATCAAGGGGCATGCGGACTTCCGTTCGGCGGACGCCGGCGTGGTGGCCGAACTGGAGCGCTTCAACGAGGCCAACCTGTACCTGCGGGGGCTATTCCCGCTGATCGGGTATCCATCGGCCCAGGTGCGCTACGTGCGCAAGGAGCGCCACGCGGGCGAGTCCAAATACTCGTACCGCAAGCTGATGAGCCTGGCGTGGCAGGGCATCACGTCCTTCACCACCGCACCGTTGAAGATCGTGCTCTACCTCGGCGTGCTCATGCTGCTGATCGGCCTGGCCATCGGCGCGTGGGCGGTTTGGGGCCTGCTTACGGGCACGGCCGTGCAGGGCTGGGCTTCCACCGTGGCGGTGGTCGTGCTCTTCTCCTCCATGAACATGATCGGCCTGGGCGTCATCGGCGAGTACACGGGCAAGATCTACAAGGAGGTGAAGCAGCGGCCGCGCTATATCGTTGAAAGCACCACGTCAGATGCCTGATGCCGCTTCCACTTCGTTCAACGATGAGCAGTTCGACCGGATCTACCCTCCCGGGGTGGAACGCCACTACTGGAACCTGTGCCGCAACCGGGTGATCGCGCGCGAGCTGCGGCGCAGCGGCGCACAAGGGCCCATGCTGGAGGTGGGCTGCGGAAAAGGCCTCGTGGTGCGCTACCTCCGGAGCGCGGGTTTCGAGATCAAGGGCGTTGAACTGGCGCCGGTGCCCCCGCTGCCGGACATGGAACCCTTTGTACGCACCGGTATCGATGTGCTGGCGATGGACCTGGCCGAGGCGCGTACCTGCCGCACGGTGCTGCTGCTGGACGTGATCGAGCACCTGCCGGACCCGGCCAGCTTCATCGCAGCGATCCGCGAGCGGATGCCCGCGGTGGAGCACGTGCTCGTCACCGTGCCGGCGCGGCAGGAGCTGTTCAGCAATTTTGACCGCTTCAACGGTCACTTCCGCCGGTATGATGGCGCGATGGCGCGCGCGCACATGGTTACGCCCGCTGCCCGGTCGTTCCGGTGGGGCTATGTGTTCCACGTGCTCTACCCTGCGGCACGGCTGCTGCTGGCCCGCAAGGGCGAACGTGAAACGGGCTTCAATGTTCCCAAAGGGCCGGTACAGCGCTTGGCGCACGCCCTCATCGGTGCCTTCCTCTACCTGGAGTACCTGCTGCTCCCGGCGCGCTGGAAGGGCACCTCGGTGATCGCCGTGGCCCGCTATTGACCGGGGCGCGTGCCGGCCTCCGCTGCGGTATTCACATAGAGGTGGTAGCCATGCCGGACGCCCAGCGCGCGAAGGGGCGGGTGGCTGTTCCCGAAGAACGGGAGAACGTCCACTGTGTCGCGGGAAAGGATGATGCGGATGTCGCCGTTCGCCATCGCGCGCGACAACCGGCCGAAGTCGTAGTGCGCGCGGCTGGTGGCCAGGCATACGATGTCCTTCTGCGTGGCGGCGCTGCGGCCGATGAGGAAATGCTCCAGGTGATCGTGCGCGGTGAGGAACACCAGCCCCTCGCGCAGGTCACGATCGCTGCGGAATTCCGCTGCCATCGCCCGCGCATCGCGGTAGGCCGCACTTTCAGGAACGGGGCGCAGCAGGCCGCGTGCGCCAGCGGCCCCGGACAGCAGCCGGTCGTAGCGCACGATGGAAAGGGCCAGCAGCACAAGGGCGGCCTGCGCGTAAGGCGCTTTGCGACCGGTGGCCCACGGACGCAGCGTTGGCATCAGGGCCGCAAGCAGGAAGAGGTTCTCCGAATGGTAGCCGGGGGAACTGCCGTGCTTCATGGTGGTGAACACCGCGAAGGCCCACGAGAGGATGATGCCGGTGCCCAAGGCCTTGTGACGTTCATCCCCCGTGCGGACCATCCGGACGGCCAGCACGATGCCGATCAGCTGCGCTATCATGCGCGGCGCTGGGCGCACGTTCTGGTCCACCCACGTCCATATGGAGGCGTGCGGGCCGTTCTGTATGCCGGTGACGATGTTCTTGAAAAGTACCTGCCCGTCGTAATGCCAGGCCAGCAGGCCGAAGGCGGGGAGCAGTACGGCCGCGCCGATCAGCACCTGTCGGGCGAACAGCGCCCATTGCCGGGTGAGGAGCAGGTGACCGCCGATGATGAAGAGGGCGAGCGCCCCGGATTGCTTGGCGAGCACGGCGCAGCAGGCCACCACCACGGCCCAGGCCAGCCCGGAGCGCTTGCGCGCGCCCTCATGCACCAGGGCATCGAAGAAGAACAGCATGCTGGCGGCGAAGAGCGCGAGATGCAAAGCGTCGGGGCGGGAGAGGACCTGCCTGGGCAATTGGGAGAACAGGACAGCGGCCCACAGGGCGGCCATGCCCGGGCCGGAACCCAGCCGCCGGGCCAGCACGAAGGCCATCACGGCGAAGAGGAGGTTGAGCACCAGACCGGCCGAGCGGGCGAGCAGATAAGCGGTGCGCGGGTCCGCCGCGTCGGTGCCCATGGTCATCCGTATCCCCGTTACCAAGTAGTAGAAGCCCGGCGTGTACTGGATCACGTCGAACGGCGCCCGTTCGGGGTCGGTGTACAGGGGCGTGCCCAGGCCCATCTTCAGGATGCCATGGACCACGTTCTGTTCCTCGCCGCTCAGGCTCAGGTCGTAGGAGCGCGTCATGCCCAGCCGGGCGACCAAGGTGAGGGCCACGATGGCCGCGGCCGCGAGCAGCAGCAGCCGGTCAAGGGTGATCGCGGTCCTGTCGGTTGGCTCCATGCGGTGGTGGGCGAAGTAACGGCGGTGCGGGCACGCCCGTGAAGGCGCGTCTAACTTCGCCCCGCATTCCCCCACATGACCGATACCATCGACCAGCAGCAGCTCGCCTTCGAGCGCGGTACCCACAGCGACGCCTTCCTGATCGGCACCTACGAGAAACTCGTCTATCCGCGCATCATCGAGGAGAAGATGCTCAGCCTGCTGCGGCAGGGGAAGATCAGCAAATGGTTCAGCGGCATCGGGCAGGAGGCCATCGCCGTGGGCGCGGCCATGGCCCTGCGCAATGACGAGTACATATTGCCCATGCACCGCAACCTCGGTGTGTTCACCGCGCGCGGCATGCCCTTCCGCAAGCTCTTCGCGCAGTGGCAGGGCAAGGCCACGGGCTACAGCAAGGGCCGCGAGCGCAGCTTCCACTTCGGCGACCAGGAGCACAAGGTGGTGGGCATGATCAGCCACCTGGGCCCGCAAATGGGCATCGCCGACGGCATCGCGCTGGCCCACAAGCTGAAGAGGGAGAGTGCCGTGACCATCGTGTTCACCGGTGATGGCGCCACCAGCGAGGGCGACTTCCACGAGAGCATCAATGTGGCGGCCGTGTGGGACCTGCCCGTGCTCTTCATCATCGAGAACAACGGCTACGGCCTCAGCACGCCCAGCAGCGAGCAGTTCCGCATGAAGAGCTTCGTTGACAAGGCCATCGGATACGGTATCGAAGGCGTGCGGATCGCCGGCAACAACATTCTGGAGGTGTACGACAACCTGGCGCGGCTGGCCGACAGCGTGCGCGAGAACCCGCGCCCGATCATCGTGGAGTGCATCACCTTCCGCATGCGCGGCCACGAGGAGGCCAGCGGCACCAAGTACGTGCCCAAGGAACTGTTCGAGGAGTGGGGCCGAAAAGATCCCGTGGCCAACTATGAGGCGTGGCTGCTGAGGAACGGTGTGCTGTCCATCGCCCGGCGCGATGAGATACGCGCGCTGCTGAAGGACGGCATCGAGGAGGATCTGAAGCACGCCTTCGAGGAACCGGACCCTGTGCCCCATGCGGAACAGGAATACGCGGACGTGTACGCGCCAGCGGATATCGAGCGCACCGCACTCCTGCCCCAGGAGCCCGCCATCGGCGCGGCGCCCGAGAAGCGCATGATCGACGCCATCTCGGAAGGCCTGGCCCAGAGCATGGAGCGCCATCCGCAATTGATACTGATGGGTCAGGATATCGCGGAGTACGGGGGCGCGTTCAAGGTCACCGAGGGTTTCGTGGAGCGGTTCGGGAAGGAGCGCGTGCGCAACACGCCGCTGTGCGAGAGCGCCATCCTCGGCGCGGGGCTTGGGCTCAGCATCAAGGGCATGAAGGCGATGATGGAGATGCAGTTCGCCGATTTCGTCAGCGAGGGCATCACGCAGATCTGCAACAACCTGGCGAAGATCCACTACCGCTGGGGCCAGAACGCCGATGTGGTGGTGCGGATGCCCACCGGCGCGGGCGTGGGCGCGGGCCCGTTCCACAGCCAGAGCAACGAGATGTGGTTCGTGAAGACGCCCGGCCTGAAGGTAGTTTATCCGAGCACGCCGTACGACGCGAAGGGCCTGCTGATCTCCGCCTTCGACGATCCCGGCCCGGTGATGTTCTTCGAGCACAAGGCCCTGTACCGGGGCCTGCCGGGACCGGTACCTGAGCAGCCGTATGGAATTCCATTCGGCAAGGCGCGCACGGTGAGGGAAGGCTCGGCCCTGAGCATCATCACCTACGGCATGGGCGTGCATTGGGCCACCGCGGTGCAGGAGGAGACCGGTGCCGACATCGAGATCATCGACCTGCGCACATTGGTACCGCTGGACACGGAAGCCGTGCTGGCCAGCGTTCGGAAGACCGGTCGCGTGCTGCTGCTGCACGAGGACACCCTCGTCGCGGGCTTCGGTGGTGAACTGGCGGCCATCATCGCCGAACAGGCGTTCGAATACCTGGACGCTCCGATCATGCGTGTGGCGAGTTGGGACACACCGGTACCCTTTGCTATTCCCTTGGAGAATGGCTTTCTGCCGAAGGGCCGGTTGAAGGCCGCGGTGGAGCGGCTGGCCGGGTATTAGACCTCTTTCCCGATTCCCCAAGCGTGTCACGGTGAGCCCGCCGACGGTTCGGCAAGCTCACCGGTTCAGCGGGCTCACCGTGATACTGCTATTGTCGCGTCTTTTGAAATGCGAAAGAGGTCTATTGATCCGGTGCTGTCAGCCCAGCCGCCCGAGGAACCCGCGTACCGCCGCGTTGAACCCCTCGGGATCCTCCAAGTTGGTGAGGTGTCCCGCGCCGGGGAGCGTTACCAGCGTGCTGCCCGGGATGGCACGGGCCATGGCCTGGCTGTCGGCGGGCGGGATCAGATCGTCCGCGCTGCCGGTGATGATGAGGGTGGGCACAGCGATGGACGACAGCATGGGCGTGCGGTCCGGGCGTTGGGCCATGCCGCGCGCGCTGGCGGCCACCGCCTCGGCGGGCTGCCGGGTGATGAGCGCATGGATGAGGCCAGGCAGTTCCGGTTTCCTGGTAGCGCTGGCGGCGGAGATCATCTTGGGCGCCATGCTGTCCGCGATACCGGCCACGCCCTGTTCCATGGCGCGCTTCGCGGTGGCGTAGCGGCCCTTGCGCGCTTCCGGGCCGTCCGCTGCCGCGCGCGTGTTGCAAAGGATAAGGCCGCGCAGTGCATCGGGAAAGAGTTCGGCGAAGGCCAGTGCGATGTAACCGCCCATGCTGAGCCCGCACACCACCGCGCGATCGATGCCGAGGCTGTCCAACAGCGCCTTTACATCCCGCGCGTGGTCGTCCATGGTCATCACCTCGGGCACGCCTCGTGAGGCACCGAAGCCGCGCAGGTCGGGGGCGATCACCCGGGCGGCATCGCTCAGGCCGTCCAATTGCGGAAGCCAGAGCGTGCGGTCGTGCGGAAAACCGTGGATGAGCACGAGCGGTATGCCCGCGCCGCGCTCCATGTGGTGGACCGTGCCGGCCACTACTCGCCTTTCGGTTTCGTTGGTGTGAGGCTCACCTCTTCGATCTCAGCGGGTGAGCCTTTGCGACAATCGCCGGTGGCGGCTTTCACGGGGCGGTACTTGAAGGTGAGGTGCAGCCCGTGCCGTTTGTACTTCTCCTCCAGCCCGATGGGGTAGAGGTAGAGGTTCTTGGCATCATCAACGTGGATGAGCAGGGGGCAGCCTTCGGCCACGAATTCGGTGGTGACGCGGCCGGTGCTGAAGCCATTGTTGGCCTCTTGTTGATTGATGGCCGCAGCGCTATCGGCGGTGGTGCGGTGCGTTCCGCAGGCCACGACGGCGAAGCCGAGGAGGGGGAGCAGGAGGAATTTCACGGGAAGGAAGGAGGCGCTTGGGGGCCGTAAGGTATCGCTGTGGCCCGTGCTGCGTTGCAGGTGGGATATCCGTAGGGCGGGAGCCGGGTCACCCGGTGTCACCACGCCTTCGCGCACCTGCCGACTTGAACCAAGGATGGCCCGTCTCGAAGCGGCGCAGGATCTCGGCTACCCTTTTGGCTCGTGTGGTAACCGTTTTCGCGCTGTTGATCCAAATGAGCACGCTCCGTTTCATTCCGGTCGTCAGGCCATCCCAACCGGCCTTGAATTCCGGGAAGAAGTCGAGGGTCTCGTGCAACTCCGCCGGGATATCGAGTTCTTCCGGACGTTCGTTCAGCCAGACCTCGAAACGGGCCGGGTCGCCCGCTTTCAGTTTCGCTTGTCTGCGCAGCTCATTGCCCAGGATGATGACATGGCTTCCTTCCTTGGTGGGCATCAGGGCGCGATCCATCGGCACGCCATTCACCGTGCCCTTGATGCGGACCCTGCCCTTCTTTCCGAAGAGTTCCTCCACATCATGGGGGAACGTTGCATACGACCACCCGAAGCGCCCATCCGCTTTTTCAACCGTGGCGATGAACCCGAACCGCTCGCTGGGCCGCTTGGCCATCGCAGCAGGGATCAATTTTGGTTGATGATGATCACCGGGTTGTCCTGGATCTTCTTGTCCGAACGCGAAACGAAGCGCAGGACCTGCTCGCCCTTCTTCTCCTTGATGGCGTACACCACGGCGACCGGTCCCTTGGGGCCCGTGCCCGGGGTGGCGATCTGCAGCACCTTGCGCTCGATATCAGGCGTGGTGCCATCGGCGAAATGGATCACCACCTTGGCGTAGTCGAAGTTGATGTTGGGCGCGGTCACGCTGGTGGCGGGCTCCGCGTTCACGGTTTGCCCGTTGATCAGCAGGGTGAACGATCCGCCATCCTCGGAAAACACGGTAAGGTCGTGTGCGATCTGCGCGGTGGCGCTGCTCGTGGCCAGCATGAAGACCGAGCACAATGCGATGTAGAGGGTTCTCATGGTGCGAAGATGGCGGATCCGGCCCGAAGCCCGGCGGTCGACCACCCGCCTTCTTCGCCTTGTAGGCCTTCTCCATGAGGGAGGCCAGGACCGCGTTGTGGTGACCGCCTTGCAGCAGGGCCCTGCCATTCTTTTCGCACCGGACGGTGCCACATTGGTGATCGTGGCGGTCCTTCCGGTCGCGGGCCTGGGCTTTACCGCTCGACTGGCCATGTGCGAAGAGGTGTTGTGCGGGCATATACCTTCGTGCCATGCGTTCCGCCCTGCTGCTGCTCGCTGCGGTCCAGATAGGCAGTTGCCAGAAACCGGAGCCGATGGCGTATACGGACTACTTCGTGGAGAACCACACCGCGAACGTGCTGCACATCGAGCACACACCGACATTGAACCTGACCACACCGCTGCTTGCGGAGGACGTGCCCTCCGGAGAACGGGTACATATCCTCAGCGTGGTGATGGGCAGCGGCGGCCACGCGATGCCGAGCAACTTCTTCAGCGCGTTCAGCTTGCAAGCCGGTGATAGCATCGTGTACACCGGTGTGCGCAACGCGGATTGGCGGATCGAAAGCGGCGCGGGCGCTTCCCTGCCCCTCGTCCTGGAGGTCCACTGAGCCGCGCGTCAGCGCTCCCATCATCTGGTCATCCCCCCGCCTTCTTCGCCTTGTAGCCTTTCTCGGTCAGGTACGCCAGCACCTTGTCGCGGTGATCGCCTTGCAGCAGGATCACGCCATCCTTGGTGTTGCCGCCGACTCCGCATTTGCTCTTCAGCGTGCGGCCCAGGTCGTCCAGGTCGGCTTCCTTGCCGATGAAACCCACGATGCGGGTCACTTCCTTGTTGCCTTTCAGGCGGTCCAGGTGGATGCGCAGGTCCTGTTGACCGGGTGTCACCGTCGGTTTGCCGGAGCCGCTGGGTCCGCTGGAGAAGACCAGTTCACCGAAGGAGTTGAGGGTGCGCTTCTTCATGACCGCCGAAAAGTAGCGTGTCGCTGGACGTTCCGACCTTGTGCCGCTATGCACGACGTGATCAAGGTGGTGCCGGTCCTCGGTGCGATGAAGTTCGCGCGCTTCATCCGGCTTCCGTTCCTGTTGAAGGATCAGCGTCCGAACCGCGTGCCGCCACTGCTCGCGGACGAGCGCGAGTTCCATGACCCGAAGAAGAATCCACAACTGGCGTCTTGCGATGTGGAGCGCTGGATCGCCTGGCGCGGTGATCAGGCTGCCGGACGGATCATGGGCATCATCCACCGCTCGTACAACGCGCAGAAGAGTGAGCGCACCGCGCGCTTCTATCAGCTGGACTGTGTGCGCGATACGGAAGTCGTAAAGGAGTTGATCAGTACTGTGGAAGAGTGGGCCCGTTCCAAAGGCATGGACCGCGTGATCGGTCCTTTCGGTTTCAGTGACAAGGATCCGCAGGGCCTGCAGACCTCGGGCTTCGAACATCTACCGGTGATCGCCACGCCGACCAACCCGGATTGGTTGCCACCGATGCTGGAAGCGTGCGGCTACATGCCTTTCGAGGACATGCTGAGCTACCGCATGGACATCCCGCGCGACCTGCCTGCGAGTTATCACGCCATCGCCGATCGCTGCATGAAGAACCTGGGCCTGCACCGCGTTCCGTTGCGTTCCAAGCGCGACCTGAAGCCCTGGGTGGTTCCGGTGCTGCGCTTGGTGAACGCCACTTACGGCGACCTGCTCGGCTTCGCGCCCATGAGCGAGGCGGAGATGCACGCGCTGGCGAAGAAGTACATGTTCATCCTCGATCCGCAGCTCGTTCACCTGATCGCCGATGCGAACAACGAGCCCGTGGCCTTCGTGATCGCCAGCCCGGACATGAGCGAAGGCTTTGTCCGCGCGAACGGGAAGCTCTTTCCCTTCGGCTTCATTCATATCCTGCGTGCGATGAAGTGTGCGAAGCAACTCGATCTATTGCTCGGCGCTGTCCGACCTGACCTGCAAGGGAAGGGGCTCACAGCAGCGCTGGGCATCTCCCTCTTCGATGCCGCCCGCGAACGTGGCTTCACGCACCTGGACAGTCACTTGATCATGGAGCGAAACACACGCATGCGCGCGGAGCTGGAGCGGCTGGGCGCGGTGGAATGGAAGCGGTTCCGGGTTTATCAGCGTAGGTTGTCAGGAGGGTGAATGGCGAATGGTGAATGGCGAATGGGAGGCCATCCGAATGGCCATTC
>Ga0138256_10003809_pt1 | contig 16005 bp, 16 predicted proteins | sample KNB2016incub_MG_FD_105486 | JGI IMG/M metagenome (GOLD analysis project Ga0138256, IMG submission 105486) | Active sludge microbial communities from wastewater in Klosterneuburg, Austria - KNB2014incub_MG | ecosystem: Engineered > WWTP > Activated sludge > Unclassified | place: Austria... | reverse complement strand
CGGTGCGGCCACGGGCGCTGCCATCGGAATCATGATGGCCGGCCCGGTGGGGGTGCTGGTAGGGGCCTCGATGGGTGCCGTTGCCGGCGCACTCGGTGGCGCTGCTGCGGGATCCGCCATGAACCCCGAGGAATCGGGCGTCGCCGGCGCCGCGCCCGACCACATCGTGCGCATTCACATCGAGGACAGTGGTGGTGCCGGCCGACCGGTGGTGCTGATCCATGGCTGGCCACTGACGGCCCAGGCCTGGGAGCTGCAGGTGGCGGCGTTGCGCGCCGACGGCTACCGCGTGGTGGCCTATGACCGAAGGGGCTTCGGTCGTTCGGACAAGCCTGCATCGGATTACAGCTACGACACCCTGGTCGACGACCTGCAACGCGTGATGGACCGGTGCGGACTGCAGGACGTGACGCTGGTGGGCTTCTCGATGGGCGGCGGCGAAGTGGCCCGCTACATCGCGCGTCACGGCGAATCGCGTCTGCACAGCGTGGTGTTTGCCGCGGCCGTGCCGCCGTATCTGCTGAAGACGGCCGACAACCCCGAAGGGCCGCTCGCGCCCGAGAAGGCACAACAGAAGCGGCAATCACTCGAGCAGGATCGCGGTGCCTACTTCGACCAGTTCACCCGGGACTTCTTCTCGGCCCACGGCACGCTGCAGGTCAGCGAGTCGCAGCGCGCCGAAGCGATTGCCCTGTGCCAGCAGTCGGCGCAGCATGCGGCGCTGGCGTGCATGGACTCCTTCGGCACGACCGACTTCCGCGAAGACCTGAAGAAGGTGAGCGTGCCCACGCTGGTGATCCACGGCGACGCGGATGCGATCGTGCCGATCGCAGGCTCAGGGCAGCGCACCCACCGCGCGGTAAGCCACAGCCAGCTGGTGACTGTGAGCGGTGCGCCGCACGGACTGAACGTGTCTCACGCCCGGGAATTCAATGACGCACTGCTGTCGTTCCTGCGGACATGACCTGCCGTGACCGCTGACAGGGCGTGCCGCCAACGCGCTGGTGCAGGCTGCCCTGCTCCGGTGATGATGCGCGACGACGTCGCGTGCGGCGGCAGAGCCTGCCTCGCGACCCTGCTGCGCGCAGTTCACACCCTGCATCATCAATCAGGCCGGTTCGCCTGAACCCACCGGAAGAGGAAGAGCTCCCATGACCACACTCGCCTACGCGGCCCAGGACGCCACCGCCCCACTCGCCCCCTTCAGCATCGAGCGCCGTGCGCCCGGGCCGGACGACGTGCAGATCGACATCCTGTACTGCGGCGTCTGTCACTCCGACCTGCATACCGCACGCAACGAGTGGAAGAACACGCTCTACCCGTCGGTGCCCGGCCACGAGATCGTCGGCCGCGTCAGTGCCATCGGTGCCAACGTCACCAGGTTCAAGCTCGGCGACATGGCCGGCGTGGGCTGCATGGTCGACAGCTGCATGCATTGCGCATCGTGTGGCGAAGGGCTGGAGCAGTACTGCGACAACGGCTTCACAGGCACCTACAACGGCCCGGTGTTCGGCGGAGAGAACACCTTTGGCGGTTACTCCAGCCGGATCGTGGTGAAGCAGAAGTTCGTGCTCAGGATCAGCCACAAGGACAACCTGCAAGCCGTCGCTCCGCTGCTGTGCGCGGGCATCACGACCTATTCGCCACTGCGTCAATGGGGTGTGGAGAAGGGCCAGAAGGTCGGCATCGTCGGGCTGGGTGGGCTGGGGCACATGGGCGTGAAGATCGCCGCCGCGATGGGCGCGCACGTGGTGCTGTTCACCACGTCGGCCAGCAAGGTCGAGGACGCCAGGCGCTTCGGCGCCGCCGAAGTGGTGATCTCGACGGATCCGCAGGCCATGGCGGCGCACCAGAGCTCGTTCGATTTCATCCTCAGCACCGTCGCCGCCCAGCACGACCTGGACCCGTTCATCGCGCTACTCAAGCGCGACTGCACGATGACCCTGGTCGGCGCCCCCGAGCATCCGCACCCGGCGCCGAACGTGTTCGGCCTGATCTTCAAGCGCCGCCGCCTCGGCGGATCGCTGATCGGCGGCATCCGGGAAACCCAGGAAATGCTCGACTTCTGTGCCGAGCACGGGATCGTCTCCGACATCGAGATGATCGCGATGAAGGACATCAACACCGCCTACGAACGCATGCTCAAGAGCGACGTGAAGTACCGCTTCGTGATCGACATGGCCACGCTCCAGGCGACACCATGACCTCTTCCGCGCACGAACCACCCCTGCCCTCGAGCACCTTGAACGCCCTGGAGGCGGCCCTGGACCAGAGCCATGAGGTCAAGGCCAAGGTGGAAGCGTGTGCAGATGATCTCGCGACGGCCAACGACATCGTGAAGGAACGGATCACCGAGGGCGAAACCTTGCTGCCCGCCGCCGAGGCCCTGGAGAACAGCGTGGCCGTCGAGATCCAGGTGCAGGAGTGCGCCGACGACCTGAAGCAGGTCACCGACAACCTGGCGCAGGGCCTCGGGCAGGTCAAGGAAGTGGAAGAGGCCTTGAGCCGGTCTCACGAGGCACTGCGGGAGTCCCAGACCGCTCTGGCGACTTCGCGCGAGGCCGAGCAATTGGCAAGCCGACGGGCCATGCACGACCAGAAGACCGGCCTGCCGAATCGGACGCTCTTCGATGACCGGCTGGCCCAGGCCATTGCGGGCGCAGAGCGACACGGCTGGACGCTCGCCGTCATGTTTCTCGACCTCGATCAGTTCAAGGCAGTCAACGACACGCACGGCCATGCCGCCGGAGATACGGTGCTCGCGATCGTGGCGGAGAGGCTGTTGAACCATGTGCGCGACGAGGACACGGTCTGCCGCAACGGTGGCGACGAGTTCCTGTACCTGTTGATCGACCCTGCGGGTCGCGACAACGTGGCCCGGATCGCAGCCCAGCTGCGCACGACGCTCGCCCGACCCATCGCCGTCAGCGGTCTGGAGCTTGCCATCACGCCGAGCATTGGAATCGCGCTCTACCCCGATCACGGCAAGACTGCGGACGTGCTGGTGGCACATGCGGATGCCGCCATGTACCGATCCAAGCAGAAGCGCAGTCCCTGCGAGTTCTATCAACCTGCGGGCTCCTAGCCCACCGGCTCGATGACCACGCTCGCAGGACTGACCCCTCAGCGATCCAGTTCAGACCGCAGCGATGCCGTCAACGCGAGCAGGCTGGCCTTTTCATCGCAGCCGGCCTGAGCGAAGCGGCGCGTTCCTCCGCATCATTCCGAGGTCTTGCCGTCGAAGTGCTCGCTGTCCGCTTCTGCGTCTGCCCGTGTGTGATGAACCACGCCGTCGCGGTGGTTGGGCGGCGAGTAGATGGTGTAAAGCTTCAGGGACTCGCTGCCGGTATTGATGATGTTGTGCCTGGCGCCAGCAGGGACGACCACGGCGGACCCGGCCTGAATCGCCGTCCGGACGCCGTCGAGCACCGCCTCGCCGTGCCCCTCCTCGACCCGGAAGAACTGGTCCAGCTTGTGGACCTCGGCACCGATTTCTTCCTTGGGCTTCAGCGCCATGACAACGAGCTGACAGTTGCTCGCGGTGTACAGAACCTTTCGGAAGTCTTCGTTGCCGATGGCAATGGCCTCGATGTCTTGCACGTAACCCTTCATGCCTGCTCCAGTGGTTGGCGCGGGCCGGTGTCATCGCAGTGCTCGATGGGGCTTCGAGTGACCTGATCTGCGAGTCGCCGACGTCGTCCCGAGCAAGGTAGTCCCGCGGCCGGAGACCGTCTGTGCGGAGACGAACGGAAGTGGGCGGCGCCGCGATCATTCAACGCTGCAAAAAACGAAGGGCCCGACTTGTGATCGGGCCCTTGCTTTGTCTGCGCTACGCCGTTCGGCGGCGGATAAACCGGCCGAACCCGTCTGAGTTATTGATTTTGTTTTTATGGTCTGGCGGTGGACGCGGTCGCCAGCGAACCCGTCTCGGCGCGGCGCCTGTTAACAGGGAAATCTGCAGGGAATTTGTGCGGAAATCAGCTTCGACCCCTGGCTGGAGCGCCCTCTTGCCCAGTTAGATCAATGGGTTGCAGTCGATTTTGTGTTTCGACCAAAACACCGAACAGGGAATTAACAGGGGAAGGTCGGCTGCCACTATGTGCCCTTGGATTTCACTCCTCAAGCCCCAGGAGGCTCCACCAGTCGCTTGACGCATGCAGCACGCGCACGATCGACACGCAGTCGGGGCGCGGCTGGTAGAAGACGAGGTGATTGTCAAAATCCTTGATGCGCCACTTGCGCATGCCTGCCAGTTCGGGATGTGAAAGCGCGAGGGGAGCACCGAGCAGCGGTTGTCGGGCAAGGTCAGAAAAACTCGCTTCTGCACAACTCAGAAATCGCTCGGCGACGTCCAGCCCGGCGTTCTCTGCCAGGTACACAAAGTGCTCGACCAGATCACGCCTGGCCGCTTCGCGGTGCCGCAGCGGGAGCATCAGCGCCGCTGCTTGCGCGCCTGAATCTTCGCCAAGGCTTCCGTTCTGATCGCACTCCAATCGGCAGAGGTCAGCACACTCTCGGCGCCATTCAGTCCTTCCAGGAGTTTGGCTTCGAGCTGTTCTGCGGCCTTGCGCTTTTCGTCAGCGCGAATGAGCTCACGAACGTACTCGCTGGCACTGCTGTAGCGCCCGGTCGAGATCTGCCCGTCCACGAACTGCTTGAGGGGATCCGGCAGCGATATGTTCATGCTCTGCACAAGAAGCTCCTTGGGTGCGAGGGCACCAGTCATGTCAACAAATGGCAATATATGCCATTTCTCTCGAAGCTTTTCCCCTCACCACAAAAGACCAGAGGCTGTTGAGAAACGCGTCAAACCTGGCTCATGAGGCCTTGGGGTCGAAGCGACCGCCCCGCGTGCAGGAACAATCCTGATGCGTTGCATGTTGGTGATCGCGCTTGATCAACCCACTTGATCGGAGGGAACCGACCCACGACGAAACCAAGCAACTTCAGGCGCTTCTTGATTCTCCAGCCTGCCAACCCGGCCCACTGGGACGTGACCATATGGGTCAAATCAGCGCGATCGTCAACACCACGGCAAACAAGCCCCGCGCCACGTCAAGCTTGAACTTTGACGCTGATCAGGTGGCTCACCGCAATGCCGGCCCCTTGCTCAATTCGGCGTCGGCGTCAACAGGCAGTCGGTCCTCCCTGGGTGTCGCGCGGCCCTGCGCCAGGGTACGGGCAGTTCGGGCAAGGCGACGGCGTTGAAGGAGTCCGGAGCGGTCCGACACCGGACGTGGTGCCGGCGCGTTAGGCGGCATGCAATTCAATTGGCGGAGCGGCTCGAACGCGACGCCAGCCCGAACGGGCGCAGACCCTGACGCCACAACACCACCACGGATCGCAGGATCGCGAAGGCGAAACCGAAAAAGAACAGCGTGTAGTGGAATGGGACTTCCGGTTTGGCAGTGACCGACCAAAGGCCAGCCGCCAACGCAAGCAGGCCAAACACCGATCGAAACACGATCCCGAAGGCCGGAGCCTGCGCCGACGACCGCGCCACCCGCACCATGAGGTATGTGAATAGCAGCGCCAACCCTCCGAAAATGAGGAGGCCAAAAAGGAAACTAGACCAGTCTTCTTCAGCCGTTGGGTCGGTGAGCCTGTGGTGCACGAGCAGCGCAGTCAAGGCGTAAGAACACAGCGCAGGCACGCCAAGGATGAGGAGCGCCACCCAGCGCTCAAAGCCGGTGGCTTTGCGATCCCCTTGCAACAGTTGGGACATGGCACCTCCCCCTTCATCGGATCGAAGCCGCGTTGGATAACGATGCACGCCAGACTAACTCCAAAATTCAGTTTTTGTCAGGGCGCTCTACTCTGCCGGTTCGCGGGCCAGCGCTCCCCCAGCTGCGCTCCTGTCAAGCCGTGTGGGCTGCTCCCTCGTCTTGGTGACTTCCAGGCCAGAAACTCAGACTCATCCAGGACAGGAGGCGGTTCCTCTGGGCTGCTGCCGGTTCAATGGACTCCGACCTTCTCAGAACAATCTTCTCGATCATGGTGCGGTCGTGTGCATCCCGATCGGGTTGTCAGGGTCGCGGATCAGGGCGCGGCCCGGAAGCGGTCCCCTTGATGGATGGTCTATGCGAAAACACAGAGCATTGCCCTGGCTTCTTCGATAGAGAGGCAGCCGTTGCGCATGTGGATCACTGCGTGACAGTTTGGACAGACCGGGCGGAGGTCACGGATGGGATCGACTTCATGCTCATCCCCTTGTAAGGCTAGGGGGTTCAAGTGGTGGACATGAATGAAGTCTCGAGCAAAGTCTCCGTAAGCCTTGCCGAAGCTGAAATCGCACACCACACAGGATGTTCCATGAGCCTCGATGCAGCGGCGCCGCGCTTCCGGATTACGCTCAAACGCGTTTATCTCGACCGTCCGCGTCGCACCTTCGCGCAAACGCGCGGCGTGCATCTCCTCGGGAAAGCGGAAGTCTGTTCGTTCGGGGCTGTACTTTGAGGCGATGGCGACAAGGTAGGACGAGTTGAATATCTTCCGATAGACCGCGCGCTCAGCCTCCGCGGTCGTTCCGTAGACTGCACAGAACTGAACAACTTCGGAGTTCGCTACCGATCGGCTCGTTCCGCCCGAGGGCGTAATCGTTATTCCCGTATTCGACACTGCGAACTGGAATGGCTTTGCTTGGGATGACGTCTCCCAGTGATCGTGTTGCGCGGCCTTGGCAAAGGCGAGGAATTCAGCCGGGGTGAATCGCATTGTTGCTTTTGGCACCTAACGTGCTGAAGGGGCGCCGCTGGCGCCGATTGGGCGCGATAGCAGCGCCCCAGGATCGGCAGTCTTGGGTGGTTGCAAGGATTGATTCATCGTCAATTTCCAGCAGAAGCGGAGCGCCATCACAGATTCTGATCGAGCATTTGAGCCACCGGGTTTAGACATGATGCCAGCTAGCTTATGCCTGCCCTTCGCCCAAATTTGCGGCCTTCGCCTCCGAGTGCATGCGTAAGTGCGCCACCGCAACGGGCGGTCTTGCGCCGGACGGGACGCCCAACTTCGTGTGACCCGAACACGGGTTGAATGAATCGGTTTGCGTGCATTCGTTTCGGTGGGCTTTTTTTGGGGAGGGGGTAGAAATGAAACACGGGCCGAGAAGGCCCGTGTTTGCTACGTTATTGGCGGAGTGGACGTCCTTCGCCTAACTTTCGGACCTCGCTGCACAACATTACGGGCTGATCTGCTCTACGGCGGGGATAGCGAAGACTGGTAGCAAGCGGGCCAGTGACGCAACAAGGCCCCGCCCGTATGGAGGGCCCCCTGAGGAGGGATGTCCGCGCCATCCTTCTCGGGGATCATCCTCGGAGAGGCAACGAGTGGCCGCGCCGCTTGTACCGCCGCCACTGGTTCTCAGCGGACCTAATCTGCGCAGGACAGCGATTCGTAACCATCATGTACCTCACAAGGTTGTCTGCTTGGCACCGAGCGCGCGCAAGGCCGTGGACCGATCTCGGTCGCGATCAATTTGCCTGGCTTGGCGGAACGGTCGCAGGACCCGCCGTTAAATCGCCTGCTGTTGTTGAAGGAGTGCTCAGATGCCCAGAATCTGGTTTGGCAGCAACCTGCGGGGCATGATTGCCAAGCGCATCCAGCTTGACCTACTGCGCCAGGGCTTCTTCGTCGCACCGGCAGAGAGGTTCGCCGATGGCATCTACGGCCGCGACACGATCAGTTCCGTATCGAAGCTGCAGCATCACCGCGCGCTGCCGGTCACTGGCGCCGTTGATACCGAGACTTGGCACCAACTCACGCACGACGCGCTGCCATCTCTCTTTGAGCGCTGCTTGAGCATTACTGCCGAGTTCGAAGGCCACGGCTTTGGCCTGTTGCAGGGCAACTTCGACGGCGCGGGTCTGACTTGGGGCGTGATCGGGTTCACGCTGTCCAACGGCGAGATCCAGATCCTGCTCAGGGAAGTTGAAGCTGCCTCGCCAGGCACGCTGGACCGTGTGCTTGGCGCTCTGGCGCCGGTGTGGCGCGCCAAGATGGCTCTGCCGCTCTCGCAGCAAGTGGCCTGGGCCGACAGCATCAGCTTGGGTGCGAGTAAGACTGAGCTGCCATCGGAATGGAAGATCGCTTTCGCTCGTCAGGGCGACGAGCCAGCTGTCAAGCGGATGCAACTGCAACGCGCCTACGACGCGTACTTCTTTCCGGCGGCGGCTACGGCGCGCAGGCTTCGCCTGACAAGTGAACTGGGCGTGGCGCTGTGCTTTGACTGCCACGTGCAGAACGGCCGCTCCCGCGGGCAGGCGGTGGCCGAACTATCGCCGCTGGCCGGCCGAATCGCCGAGGCGGAAATGCGCGTTCAGCTGGCCAACCGCGTCGCCGATCTGTCAGCGGATCGCTGGCGCGCAGATGTTCGTGGACGCAAGACCACGATCGCCAGCGGTGGCGGCAGGTTTCGCAATCGCGACTACCTTCTGGCGAACTGGGGACTGGCCGACCTTCCAGCGGCCTGACGGCATTTGGCATCGCATCGATTCGACACGTACAAGTTTTAGGGAGCTTCCATGTCATCTACATCCGCAGTCCGGACGATTCCCGGCACGCTGCGCAGCGCAGCGCGATGGCCTGTATTCGTCTGGATGCTGCTCGCAGCGCTCTGCCTGGCGGGCTGCTCGAACCTGCAGTTGGTCGCCTCGTATGACGAGAAGACCTACGAGGAGACGATCCGCATCGGGCGCGAGGTTGATCTGTTCTACGCGAGGCTGGTCGATGTACCCGAGAATGAGCGTCGATACGCGCCCTACTCAGACCGCTATGCCGAGATCGAGGCCGACATCCGATCGCTGGTTCGTCGCAACGCTTCACGCGCGCTCAACAACGAGTCCCAGAAGATCTGCAAGCAGATCCTGAAGTTCTGGACACAGTATCGCGACAAGCATCGCAGCAAGAACGCGTACGACGACGCCGTGTTCGACCGCGAGCGATTCGACCGACTGTTCACCGCGGCGGTCGCCGCAGAGGAAGTCAAGCGACTGCAAGACGACGATCGCAACTGATCCGGCATTCACGAGCGGCCGGCTTCGACCGCTACCCGCGCAGCAAAGCAACACACTGGAGGATTCGAATGGACTTCGACATCAAGGCTACGGTCAGCGACATGCTTAATGCAGTGAAGGCGGTGGTGAGCAACGAATGGCCAAAGGTGCGCGACTGCACCCGCCGCGCCTTGGAGGAGGAAAGGGACTTCCTGCAGTCGCTGGCTGATGCGCGGCTGGCGGGCGAGATCGACGACGACATGCTGGATGCGCAGTTGCGCGACGAGCGCGAGACGCTAGAAGCCGTCCTCGCGGTCTGCCAACTGATGGGCAAGAAGCTCGCGCAGGAAGCCGCTAACGCAGCGATCGACGCGTTCAACAAGGCAGTCCTTACAGCGGCCAAGTCGCTGATCGGCCTGCCCGTTGCTGCCCGGCGCGGCACGGGGCGCAAGGCAGCCAGGACGGCGAAGGCCGCGCCACCGAAGAAGTTGCTGTCAGCCAGCGGCCGTCGGCTCAACGCGCGGCCTGACACCGTCGACTTCCGAGACCTGATGTACGTACCAACGCTCGTCGAGGTTGGCACGACCCTCCCGCTGGACAGCTACCGCAAGGCTGGCGTACCGATCCTCGACCAGGGTCAGGAAGGGGCCTGCACCGGCTTCGGCCTGGCCACGGTGGTCCACTACCTGCTGCGCACCCGCAAGGTCAGCTCTGACAGCGGCAAGGTGAGTCCGCGCATGCTGTATGCAATGGCGCGCCGCTATGACGCGTGGCCTGGCGAGGCCTATGACGGATCGGACTGCCGCGGCGCAATGAAGGGCTGGCACAAGCATGGCGTGTGCGCCGAGAAGCTTTGGCGCCACGACCCGAGCAAGCCCGATTTTGCGCTCAACGATGCGCGTTCCACCGACGCTCAGGTGCGTCCGCTCGGCGCCTACTTCCGCGTCAACCACAAGGACCTGGTCGCCATGCACTCTGCTATCAGCGAGGTCGGCGTCCTCTACGCCAGTGCTAGCGTCCACTCCGGCTGGGATGAGGTCAAGACTGATGGCGTGATTCCGTTCAGCGATAAGGTCAAGATGCTGGGGGGCCACGCTTTTGCCATCGTGGCCTACGATAAACAAGGTTTCTGGATCCAGAACTCCTGGGGTGCAGGCTGGGGCTTAGACGGTTTCTGCCGCATCAGCTACGAGGACTGGCTCAAGAACGGCTCTGACATCTGGGTTGCACGGCTGGGCGTGCCGATCGCCGCGCTGGCGCGAACGGCTTCCGTCAGCGCGAGTTACACCGCGTCGAGCCGTGCGCGTGCCTTTGCAAGCGATGAGTTGCGGCCGCACATGATCAGCATCGGCAACAACGGCCAACTGAGTTCAAGCGGCAATATCGGCACGTCGGCTCAGGACGTTCGCCGCATCCTGCGCGAAGATTTCTCGCGCATCACGGCCAACTGGAAGAAGCGTCGACTGGTCCTCTACGCGCACGGCGGACTGGTCGGCGAAGACGGGGCCACGCAGCGGGTGGCGGAGTACCGCGCGATCATGCTCGAACATGAGTGCTATCCGCTGGCCTTCATCTGGCACACCGACTTCTGGACCACGCTGAAGAACATGCTGCAGGACGCCCTCAGTCGACGCCGTAGCGAAGGCGTGATCGATGCAGCGAAGGACTTCATGCTCGACCGACTCGACGACGCACTCGAACCGCTGGCTCGCCACCTGAGCGGCAAGGCGTCCTGGGACGAGATGAAGGAAAACGCACTGGCTGCCACGCAATCGCCGAGTGGCGGCGCTCGGCTGGTGGCTGAAGAGATCGCCCAGTTGGCAAGCGAAATGGATGTCGAGATCCACCTGGTCGGCCACAGCGCCGGCAGTATTTTTCACGCCCCTTTAGTGCAGCGCCTGACCGCGCCCGTCGACGCTGACGGCCTCGGACTCAAGATCGCCTCCTGCACGCTGTGGGCGCCGGCCTGCACGATGAGCTTGTTCGAGAGCTACTACCTGCCCGCGCTTGAGGACGGCCGTATCGAGCGCTTCGCGTTGTACACACTGACCGACCAGGCCGAGCAGGATGACAATTGCGCGCGCATCTACAACAAATCACTGCTGTACATGGTGTCGAACGCCTTCGAGGTGCGACCCCGCATCCCTCTGAGGCGGCCCGATGGCGTGTCGTTGCTGGGTATGGCCAAGTTCGTACAGCAGCATGCGGCGTTGCAGAAGCTGCTCAAGAACGCCAATACCGCGTGGATCCAGTCGCCGAATACGCTGCCTGTCGGCACCCTCGGCGCGTCGGCCAGCGCAGAGCATGGGGGCTTTGACGACGACAAGCCCACGGTCAGTTCGACACTTGCATTCATGCTGGGCGGGGGCAAGGCCGCTACTGCGGCGGCCAGGGCTGCGATGGAAAGCTACAACCCGAAGGCGGGCACAAAGCGAATCCAGGCTACGCGTGCGAGTTTGCAGCGCTCGAACTGAGTGAGCTGTGGAGTAACACGCATTCCACTGAAGGCGTTGCGGCTCAGAGCGACGACATACCCACAGAGTAACGACTGGATGACTTCACTCGGCACCTGCGACGCCATCGTGAACAAGACCGCCCTAGATCGCTATCAGGACCGTGTTCGGTATCTGACCGGCGCCACTGTGCTGCTCGAATGGAGAACCCAACTGCGTGAAGAGGGCCGATGGGTGCAACGACCCGGCTTGCCAATTGATCGTGAGCGCTCAGGGATCGCTGCTCGCAGATCTATCGCGACTTGGCAACCGAGTTCGGACGCACGGACAAGGCCTTCGAGTTCCGGATGCAGAACATATCTGGGTGCTGGCCATCCTCGGCCGGGACTGGCTTCCTGGTTTAAAGCCTGCTGCGCACGTCGGGGCCAACGTCGCCGCCAAGCTTGAGCAATTCATCAACGAACTCGACGGATTCGAAGCGCCGCCCCAGGTCGAGTTCGAGATTTCAGTTCGTGAGCAGGCCAAGCGCCAACCATCGGCGGCACCGGTCGGCCAGGCAGCACCGGAGAGAACGACGGCGCCGGTCACGTCGTTCGTGAGAGATCCGACAGTCAAGGCTTGGGTATTGACGCGCGCGAAGGGAGACTGCGAATGTTGCCGCTCGCCCTCGCCTTTCGTCACGCCTGATGGAACACCCTTCTTGGAGGTGAATCACCTCCGAACGCTGGCCGATGGGGGATCCAACCGGCCATCGAATGCAACGGCCCTTTGCCCGAACTGCCACAGGCGCATGCATTACGGTAAAGATGCAGAGTTGATTCGGGCCACGGTTTTTAAATACGTTGATGAGCTGCAATCCGAATGAGGAAGCTGGCGGAAAGTTGAGCAGACGATCGCCACGCAGCAGCCGCCCGATTCGGGCGGTGTATTCGATAAGCAATGCAATCCGAAATCGGGTCAACCAGCAGCAATCAAAAGATGGCAACTATCCTAGGAATTGATGCAGCTTGGACCGCAGGCGAGCCCAGCGGCGTGGCGCTGGTGACTCAGAAGGACGCCTTGTGGCGCTGCGTTGCTGTTGCTCCAAGCTACGAATCGTTCCTGGCTCTGGCAAACGGCACCAAGATTGATTGGACAGCCAGGCCGGTCGGAACTCAACCGGATGTGCGACAACTGCTGGAAGCAGCTGCATCCCTTGCCGGAGACGACGTTTCCGTCATCACCATCGACATGCCGGTCGCGACAGTACCAATCGACGGCCGACGTGCTGCGGATAGGTTGGTCTCGCAAAAATTTGGGGCTCGCGGCTGTTCGACGCACTCGCCGGGGCCGATACGGCCAGGTCGACTTGGCGCAGCACTGACACGTCAGTGCGCCAGCTTGGGTTTCGATCTGGCAGTCGACGACACCGCCTGCGGAACTGCAAAGCGGCTGGTCGAGGTCTATCCGCACTTGGCGCTCCTCACACTTCTGAATCGCGAATACCGCGTTCCCTACAAGGTGTCGAAATCAGCGAATTACTGGCCAGGCACCCGCTTGACGGATCGGATCGATAGGCTGCTCTTGGAGTTCGCAGCGATCGAGTCGGGACTGCAGTCTTTCATTTCCAATATTTCCATACCGCTGCCGCCCTCCACTCCGATGATGACCTTGTCTGGGCTCAAGCGTTTCGAGGATGCATTGGACGCACTGATTTGCTGTTGGGTAGGAGCCTGCTACCTGGAGCGAAACGCCACCGCACTCGGAGATTCAACTGGTGCGATTTGGTGGCCAACCCACCAGAAAACGAAAGCCTTTAGCGAAGGTCTGCAGAATCGACTGCCAGCTTAGGTGGGTGCCGGCGCTCATCGCCGAAAGCTGGCGTGCCATGAAGCACCGACACTGCGGTGCGCCACCTGATCAAGGTCAAAATTCAAGAGTGATGCGGCGCGGCGTTTGTTTGCCGTGGCTCAGTCAGTGATCGGCATCTGGCTCAGAATGACGCCGGCGGCAACGCACCCCTTCATCGACGGGTTCTTGCCAAGTCCGAGCTGCTTCTTGGCCACCTTCGTCGTACTCGTGCCAGCGTCAGACAAGATGGGTCAGCACGGTTTCTTGCATACCGTCCCTAAATGAACCGAACAATCTACTGTCTGCCCGGGCGCGGCGGTCGCCTTGCTACAGGGCTGGGAGAGGGACTTTCCAGCCGAGGCTTCAATGTCACCGGCAGAGAGACCGTTGGCGATTTCCGAAGCCTCGCCTTTCAGGAACAGATTGACATCGTTGCCGAAGACCTTCGCACCCGCTTCTGGCACGAAGATGCCAGGGTCATCGCCAACTCATTCGGCGCGTACTTGTTTCTCCACGCACAGGCACAAATGGAGCCATACGTTGGCAAAGTGCTTTTGCTGTCCCCGATAGTGGGCGAATTCTCGAACGAGGATTCACTAATGAACTTCTCCCCTCCAAGAGCGGGAAGACTTCAGGAACTCATTCGTGAAGGCAACTATCCCGCACCCAATGAATGTGAAATCCACGTCGGTGATCAGGACTGGCAAAGCGTTCCGGGAAACGTCATCGCCTTCGGAACGCGACTTGGTCTGAAAGTCATCGTGGTTCCCGGGGCTGGGCACATGCTCAGCAAAGACTATGTTGGTTCCGTTCTGGACAGGTGGCTAAGCTAATCAGGCGCATGCAGAAACTCGGGATTGATCCTCGGAGAACAAATACGAAACTGGTTTTCTCAAGGGGTAGAAGGTGGTTGTGCTGTCTTCACCGTCGCGCAGATTTCGCCAGCCCTTGAGACGGGACACGAGCGCGTGTTCGGTGTAAGCGGCAAGCGCAGCGTCACGCTCGTGTTCAGTTCCGACTTGGTTCTTGACCTGCTGGGCAAAGTCGCGCGCGTCACTCGAAACACATAGAAGGGCCGTGGGATGAGCTTCCGAGATCTGTGCGTCAGGCCAGCGCTCGGAAGCCATGCGAGATACGAGTACGCCCTGAACTAAGCAGGCGCCACGCAACGAATTGACATGTCCGACGGTCCCGCCGGAGCCACCGGATTCGCAGACCATCCTTCTAACGACCTGATCTGCAACCCGATCACCGGCGTTCGCCCAGAAGAGTGGGGCATCCGTAGCGAACGCAGCGGGTCGGGCATCACACCTCGCTTGCAAGGCTGCCAATGCCTCCGGAGCACTGGAGCAAGTTCCTGAGCCCAGCAGCGAAGGAACTCCGCCATGTACTGACAGTACCGTCCAACCAAAGGCACCCTGGCCGCCAGGATCAAAGCCGAAAACATGCATGGACAATGAGCTTGAAGTAATCGTGTCCGAGAAATGGGCGACCGATCAATTTTCCGGTCGATCGATTCTTCAACTGGCTAGAGATTCAAGTGCATCGGCCTCGAAAAGATGCACATGCTCAGAGCGAAACTCGATTCCGACCAGCGTCAAGCAGCCGTGCGATTCGCCTGCCGCGGACTTCAGTGCGTCGAGTATGCCGAGAACATGCTGCTGCGGGTAGGCACTGATATGCGCGAAATGAGTGATCAGAAGCGTTCTCGCTTCGACCTCGGGCGCTTGAGCAGCCCGGAGAAGATCTTTCATCAATCGGGTAGCGGCGACGCGACTTCCAGAGTCCATTGTCCGCAGCGTTGGTGTGAGCAGAACCCGCCAACGCGACGATACCCTTGCAGGTAATACACAAACTTCGTCCCGCAAAGTAGTCTCGGCGCAAGCCGCCTCCAGTTCGGCCTTCGACATCGATTTGATGCCCAGTGCGTTGAGAACAGTGAAACCGTCAGCGTGTGGAGAGCAAGTAATGGCTTCAAAGGAGTGCGACGCTATATCGGTCGTGATCTGAAGTGACGCACCAGCTTTGTCAAAAAGGCAAAAGTTCATCACCGCTCCTTGTTTCGCGTGTCGTTCCGGCGGTTGCAGGCAGTTCCATGTCAACGACGCATAAGGCTTGACCAACGAATTTGAGATCCGATATTCCAGTTGAATTCTCAGCCTGACTGTCGTCCAACCGTGAACTGAACCGACCCCTGGATTTGAGGCGGGTCCTGCTTCTCAGGCGTTGGACCCTCATCCACAAAAGCGCGGCTGTTCATCGCCTTCCTGATCGATTGGGTTTTCACCAGATCGCACTGAATACTGCCAACCCTCGACGACCCGTTCAAGGAGGCAGTGATGAAAAGGTCCAAGCTGTACGGAATGGTCTGGCAGCAGCCCATGACAAGGGTCGCCGCGGAGCTCGGGCTCTCCGACGTCGGCCTGGCCAAGCTGTGTCGCCGGCATTCGATTCCAGTTCCACCGCGCGGCCATTGGGCCAAGATCGCGGCCGGCAAGCCGTCGGAATCGATCGCCCTGTCGTACCGCGAACAAGACAGCGAGATTGCGCTGCCCGACTCTGCGCCGCGCCGCTCAGACGACAGCGCAGCGAAGGGCGCCGCGCCTGAAGTTCCTCCGCCCGAACTGGATGCGCGTGCCCTTGCCGCGACTCGCTTTCGCCCACCCTGGACGCACCTCACCCGCTGGTGAAAGCCACGGCTGCCTATTGCCAGCGGATCCCGAAACTGATTG
>Ga0138256_10003808_pt1 | contig 16007 bp, 15 predicted proteins | sample KNB2016incub_MG_FD_105486 | JGI IMG/M metagenome (GOLD analysis project Ga0138256, IMG submission 105486) | Active sludge microbial communities from wastewater in Klosterneuburg, Austria - KNB2014incub_MG | ecosystem: Engineered > WWTP > Activated sludge > Unclassified | place: Austria... | reverse complement strand
GCCTGGCCGCGTGCACGCGTCGAGAGTTGGTTGCGAGGCTATCGGCGTCTGGTGATCGAGCGGGGTCTCGACGTGGGCGCCGACGACGAGCAGTTTGCCCGCTGGTTCGATCTGGTCGGCGTGCAGCGCCACCTCAAAGTGCTCGGCATATTTGCGCGGCTGTGGCACCGCGATCGCAAGATCGGCTACCTGAATGATCTGCCGCTGACGCTCGACTACGTACGCGACACTTGCGCGCGCTACACGGAACTAACAGAATTTGTCCGCTGGCTCGAGTTGCGTATCGTGCCGCACTTGGCGCCGGCAAACGCTCGCGCCCGGCAGCAAGTGCAGCGGCCGCTGCGCCGGCCCAAGGTCAAGACAAGAGCCGCGGCACACGCCAGGCGCAAGACTGCGCGTCGTGCCAAATGAGGGCAATGATTCTGGCTGCCGGTCGTGGCGAACGTATGCGACCGCGCACGGATATCGTGCCCAAGCCGCTGTTGTTAGTCGGCGGACAGCGCCTCATCGAATACCATATTCGTGGATTGGTGGCCGCAGGTATCAGAGACATTGTCATCAATACCGCCTGGCTGGGCGACCTGCTGCCTGCGGTGCTGGGCGACGGTTCGCTCTACGACGCGCGCATTCGCTACAGTCATGAGCGTCCCGAGGCCCTGGAGACCGGCGGCGGAATATTCAACGCGCTGCCGTTGTTAGGCGATGCGCCATTCCTGCTGGTGAATGGCGACGTCTGGACTGACATCGATTTCGCGGTGTTGCGTCTGCCGGCGGGTTCGACCGCGCATCTGGTTCTGGTGAGCAATCCGCCGCAGCATCCGCGCGGCGATTTTTCGTTGCTGCAGGGCCATGTCGGTGAGGACGATACGGCGCAACGTTGGACTTATTCCGGCATCGGTCTCTACACTACGGCGTTTTTCGCCGGCAGCGAGGCGGGCAAGTTTCCACTGCTGCCGTTGCTGCAACGAGCCAGCAGTGCGGGTGCGCTGACTGGCGAGCTGCACGCGGGCCGCTGGTATGACGTCGGAACGTCTGCGCGATTGCTGGCACTCGATCTCCAGCTGCGTGGCGATCGGATGATCGGCGTAGAATAAGCCGATGGCCGATCTCAAGGGCATTCCGGTCGTGACCGAAAGTGCGCCAGCGCGTAGTGGCGCCAAGTACGTGACAGCGCAGGGTTTCACGGCAATCAAGGACGGCGTCAAGACGCGCGGATCCGTCGATCGTGCGCTGCTCGCTGGCAAGCCGAAGTGGCTCAAGGCCCCCATGCCGGCGGGTCGAGGCTTCGATGATGTGCGCCGCAACGTACGCGAACACCGTTTGGCCACCGTCTGCGAAGAGGCGAAGTGCCCTAACATCGGTGAGTGTTGGAATGCGGGCACCGCCACCATCATGCTGATGGGCGCTGTCTGTACGCGCGCCTGCCGTTTCTGTGCGGTCGACACTGGCAATCCCCGCGGCTGGTTGGATCCTGAGGAGCCTGAGAACACCGCGCGCAGCGTCGAGCTGATGCGGCTCAAGTACATCGTGCTGACTTCCGTCAATCGCGATGATCTCGACGACGGCGGCGCCGCGCATTACGCGGCCGCCATTCGCGCGATCAAGCGACGCACCCCGCAGGTTTCGGTCGAAGCGCTGACGCCGGACTTTGAAGGCGTGTTGCGTGATATCGAGGTGGTCGTCGATTCGGGGCTCGAGGTCTTTGCGCAGAATGTCGAGACGGTGCGTCGGCTCACACATCCCGTGCGTGATCCTCGCGCGAGCTATCAGCAAACACTTGCTGTACTGGCGCACGCCAAACAATTTCGGCCACATGTCCTGACCAAGACCAGTTTGATGCTGGGTTTGGGCGAGACTGATGACGAAATCACGACGACGATGCGTGACTTGCGTGCGATCGGAGTCGATATCCTAACACTCGGTCAATATTTGCGACCAACCGGGAACCATTTGCCAGTCGAGCGATTCGTTACGCCGGCGCAGTTCGATGCCTACCGGCAACAGGCGCTCGCGCTCGGTTTTCGTGAGTGCGTCGCAGGCCCGCTGGTGCGCTCGAGCTATCGTGCCGAGCAGGCGCTCGCCGGCAACAACGCTGGCCTGGACAATACGCAACACCGGTGAACGCGACGCCGCAGTTGGTGCAAACGATCGCGGCGGCGGTGCCGACCACCAAGTGGTTAGGCCGCGTCGCTTACGAGCCTGTTTGGCGAGAGATGCAGCAGTTCACGGACACGCGCGTTGACTCGACGCCAGACGTGATCTGGCTGCTCGAGCACCCGCCGGTGTTCACGCTCGGCATGAATGCGGGTCTCGAGCACGTCATCGCACCGGGAGACATACCGGTCATCAAGATCGATCGGGGCGGGCAGGTCACTTATCACGGACCAGGGCAGTTAGTGGTGTATCCGCTGATCGACCTGCGCCGTGCGCAGTTGGGGGTACGCGATCTAGTCACAGCGATCGAGCAGAGCGTGATCGAATATGTGGCCCGCTTTGGCATCGACGCAGAGGCGCGACGCGGCGCGCCTGGTGTCTATGTGAGTGGCAAAAAGCTCGCCAGCCTGGGCATCCGGATTCGCCGCGGCGCGAGTTATCACGGACTTGCGCTGAACGTGAACATGGACCTCGAGCCGTTTCAGCGCATCAATCCGTGTGGTTACGCTGGGCTCGAGATGACGCAGCTCAGCGAGTTGGGCGGGCCCACCGATGTGGCCGCGATCGCAGGGGACTTGGCAGCAGTGTTGTGCTCCAAGCTGTACTCCGGTAGTCAACCGGTCGTCGCGAATCGGCCCGGGTGAATCGCATTGCACTGCTTGCAACGTCGAAGCTCGTCGCTCGCATAGAATCGTTCGAACAGCGGCGGCAGGTCTTTGACGATACTGCGTAGTTGCACTTCAGTTCGGTAGAGCAGGGCGTGGCACTCGAGGCAATACCACTCGAAACCATCGAGTACGCCGAGTGGGCGCTGTCGTTCGATTACGAGTCCGACGCTGCCGGGTTCGGGGCGTTGCGGCGAGTGGCGCACGTGAGCGGGCAGCAAAAAAATACTGCCCGCGCGAATGGCTATGTCCACCGGCACGCCATCTTCCATGACACGCAAGTGCATGTTGCCCTGCACTTGGTAGAAGAATTCTTCATACGGGTCATCATGAAAGTCGTGCCGCTGATTGGGTCCACCGACGGCCTGCACGATAAAGTCGGTATCGTTCCAAACCAGTGAATTGCAGACGGGCGGCTTCAGCAGATCGCGGTGCTCCTCGATCCAGCGTTGCAAATCGAGCGGTGGTGAAATCGTCAATGTCAGCTCCTTGGCAACGTCAGATCTCATAGAATAAACGCTCCGGCGTAGCTGCGATCGCGAAGTATGTTGCCAGGAGGGCATTTTGGCAGCTGATTGGGTGTTTCTGCTGACCGCTGCCGTGGCCACGGGCGCTATCGCCGGCACGCTCTCTGGAATGTTTGGAGTTGGTGGCGGGATCATCATTGTCCCGGTGCTGGACGTCGCACTGGCGCTAGCGGGCACCCCACCCGACACGAGCATGAAGATGGCGGTCGCAACCTCACTCGCAACAATCGTGCCGACTTCCATTGCAGCCGCTCGAGCTCACTATATGCGAGACGCCGTGGATGTCGCGGTTGCGCGGCGCTGGGCACCGGCGGTCGTTCTCGGTGGGATGCTGGGCAGTCTGTTTGCATCGCGGGTCGACGGCGCAATATTGACATTCGTTTTTGGTGTGGTCGCCACGCTCATCGCGATCAAGATGTTACTACCGCTGGATCAACGGACTCTATTGCCGAATGTGCCCCGCAATCTGCCCAGTCTGTTGATACCCGCTGCGATCGGTTCGTTGTCGTCGATGATGGGAATTGGCGGTGGCACGCTCAGCGTGCCTGCCCTGACGCTGATGAACGTCTCCGTGCATCGTGCGGTGGGAACCGCGAATGTGCTCGGCTTGGCGATCGCGATTCCGGGCACATTGATCTATTTGTTAGCGAGCAAAATTCCCGCCGGTGCGCCTGATTTCACGGTCGGTCTCGTGAGTGTCGCGGGCTTTGCTCTGATCGTGCCGACTGCCATCCTGATGGCACCAGTTGGTGCCAGACTGGCGCACCAGCTCCCACGTCGCGCATTGAGTGCCGCGTTCGGGGCGTTTCTGCTACTGGTGGCGAGCAGAATGCTCTATCGAACGATCACATAGGTGTGGTCAAAGAGGTGTAATGTCCGGACATTTGTCTGTACAATTTTTGGCCCAGTAATCGCGTGGAGGCCGCCAAGGTGCATGCCGTCGGACTGCGGGCTCTGGCCGTCACGGGCCGCTTTCAACCGTTTCACAACGATCATCTGCAGCTGGTGCAATTCGCGCTCGCGCGCGCGTCGTGTGTGCTGATCGGCGTGACCAGCTCTGATCCGACGTCGCGACAGGCGCATCCAGCGAGCGCGCATCGGCATCTCGCGTGCGCTAATCCATTCAGCTACGAAGAGCGCCGCCAGTTGATAGCGGCTGCGCTCGCGGCGGCGGGTACTCCGGCGTCACGCTACAGGATCGTTGCGTTTCCGCTCGACGAGCCAGCTCTTTGGCCGGCGATCGTGCCTCTCGGCACCGCTCAAATTGTCCGCGTGTTTTCGGATTGGGAGCGCGAGAAGGTGCGACGCTTCGAGACCGCGGGATATCCGACCATTGTGCTGGTCGGAGACATGCCAACGCGTGTCTCGGCGACCGACATCCGCCGCGCACTCGATCAGGGCGCACCGTGGCAGCACTGGGTGCCGCCGGGTACGCGCGAGTTGTTAGTGCGCTGGCGCCGGACCGCCATGCAGGCTGCCGAATCCTGAGCGATGAGCGTCAAGACTGTCAAACCGACCACGGATGACCGGCTGCCGATACTGCTCATCATACTGGACGGACTCGGCGACCGGGCTTGTGAGGAACTGGGCGGGCTTACGCCGTGCGAAGCAGCGGCGACGCCACATCTCGATGCGCTCGTGCAGCGCGGTAGCAGTGGCGTACTGGTGCCGTTCGGGCCGGGCCGTGCCACGTCGAGCGAACACGCCCATTGGTCGTTGTTCGGACTGGGTGAGGTCCCTTTCCCGGGCCGGGCGGCGATCGAAGCTCTGGGTGTCGGTCAGAAGCCGCCGCTCGGCGAGCCGATGTTTCATCTCGCGCTGCGCGCCGGTACGGTGCGCGACGGTGCCTTGCAACTGGGCGAGCGTGCTCAGCCGCGGGAGGATGCCGCGTGTGCGGCCGAACTTCTGGCGGCACTCGACGGGCGCGCAATCGATGGCGTTCGCTTTGAGCAGCTGCCGCTGCGTACCGGTGAGGCCGTGTTGATCGCGCGCGGCGCGGCGTCGCGTGACGTCAGTGACAGCGATGCGCTGTTCGAGCATCTGCACGCCTGGATGCGGCCATTGCCACTCGTCGACGCCCGCAATCCCGTCGCAGCCGGGAAGCTCGCGCTGGCACTGGAGCGCTGGCTGCTCGAGAGTCGACGTATATTGTGCACTCATCCTCTGAATCTGGCGCGCGCCGCCAGCGGCAGGCTGCCGCTCGATGTCGCCGTCACGAAGTGGGCGAGCTACCTCGATCCCGCGCTGCAGAGTTTTGCGGCGCATACCGGGCTGCGCGGCGCGGCTGTCACTGATACCGCTCTCTATCGTGGTTTGGCGACTATCCTCGACATGTCGCTGGTCGATATCCCCTACGATACATTGGACCCCACGGGTGACATGCAGCGTCGCCTTGTGGCAGCCGCGGAATTGCTCGAGACACACGATTTCGTGCACTTGCACGTCAAGGCAACCGATGAGGCCGCGCACACCAAGCGGCCGGCGTTCAAACGCGACGTAATTGCTGCGACCGACGCCGGTTTGGCGGATTTGTTAGCGCTGAGCAACCAGGTGGTCGTTGCGGTCACGGGCGATCACGCCTCGCCGTCGAGTGGCTCGTTATTGCATAGTGGCGATCCCACGCCGTTCGTGGTGGCCGCACCGGGCCTGCGCCCCGACGATGTTGTGTCGTTCGGCGAGCGCGCCGCGTTGCGCGGCGAGCAAGGGCGTCTCGCGGCGGCCGACGTGTTGCCCCTGTTGGCGGGATTCGCCAATCGGCCGTTCTTTCTCGGCCATCGCCCGGGCGCTCGGCGCTCGGTGGCGCTGCCCGCTACCCCCGAGTTCATGGCGTTCGACTGACTACTGGAGTGAAGAGTATGGCCACTGAAGCACTGTCACCGCTCGAGCGAGAACTGCATCCGCCACCGCATCTGCAGGAGATTCTGGCCAATGTCGGCGCGTTGTATCGCGATGAGGTGGCACCGCGCGAAGCGGCTCTGGCACATCGGCTGGCGGACGAAAGTCGGTTCCTGGACGCGGATGGCAAACTCCATCCGGAGATCATCGCCGCTCGCCGTGAGATCATGCGGGCTGCCGGCAAGCGGAACGTATACAGTGCGCATCTGCCGGAGCATCTCGGTGGTCGTGGCCTTGGTCGCACCGACATGATCTATGTCGAAGAGAAAGTCTACCGCTACGGTTGCGGTCTCAATCCTGCGATGCTGTCGTGGTCCGAGGGTGCGACTCCACGGCTCCTGTATTGTCATGCTCATCAGCGGGAGCAGTTCGTCGACCCCCTGGTACGTGGCGAGAAGACCAGCCTGCACGCGGTTACGGAGGTTGGCGCCGGTTCCAATCTGTTCGACATGAAGACCCATGCGAAGCGGCGCGGTCGCGACTGGATTCTGAGCGGTGCGAAGGCGTACATCACCAATGCCTTCGATGCTGATGTAGCGCAGGTGTTAGCGGTAACCGATCCCGGCGCCGGCCGCCGCACGTTCACCTACTTCATGTTCGATACGCGCGAGTACCTGCAGAAGGGTTATCGTACCGGAAACGTGTACCAGACCATGTTTGGTGACGGCTACACCGGCGAGATCTTCTTTGATGACCTGGTGTTGCCCGACAGCGCCGTCATCGGCGAGGTCGGACAGGGCTTCGATATCGCTGTCATGTCATTCAACTACACGCGCATGCGTCGCGCTGGCATGTGTTCGGGCTGGTCAATGTATCTGATCGAACGCAGCCTCGAGCGCGTGCAGTCGCGTATCGTTGGCGAGCGACCGCTCGGCGCCAATCAGGGCATTCAATGGCTGCTGGCGGACATGTATATCGATTGGCTGCAGACGCGTTCGTTGTCGCTCGAGGTGGCGCGGACCATCGACACGCCAGGACCGTGGTATCGGATGCCGCGTCCCAAGGATGAAATCCGTCGCATCTGCGCTCTCAAGGTGAGCAACGATGAGTCCTTCTATCGAGTCGCCGATCGAGCGCTACAGGTGCATGGTGGATCCGGCGTCATGCGCAACAATCCGATCAACAAGTTGTTTCAGATCGCACGTAATCTGCGGATCCCCGGCGGCACCGATGAAGTGCAGCGCACCACGATCGCCGAGACCCTTGGCTTGCGCTTCGACGCGTCCAAGTCAGTCCCGCAGGCGGCAGGTGGTTGACGAGACCGCTACCGACGCAGGCACTGATGGCCGTGCTGCGGCGTTCAGTTTGCGCGCTCTTGCGGGATGCGGCGGCTGTGCCGCCAAGGCGCCGCCCGAACTGGTCGCTGCCCTGGCCAAATTAGTAGCACCGGCCGCCGGACTCGATCCGGCCTTGCTGGTGGGGCTCGCGCCGTCGGACGATGCCGCCGTCTATGCCTTGGATGCAGAACGCGCGTTGGTCGCGACGGTCGATTACTTTCCGCCGATCGTCGACGATCCAGACGACTACGGCCGCGTGGCAGCGGCCAATGCCGTGAGCGATGTTTATGCGATGGGCGGTACAGTGGCCTTCGCCCTGGCGATTGCCGGCTTCCCCGCCGACGTGCCTGATACTGTTGTTAGTGCGGTGATGCGCGGCGCGGCCGAAACGGTTCGCGCCTGTGGCGGTATCATCGTCGGCGGCCACACCATTCGCTGCGCCGAGCCCATCTTCGGGCTCTGCGTGATCGGCTTCGTGCATCCGGACCGCATCTGGCGCAAGTGCGGTGCGCGCGCAGGCGATGTGCTCGTATTGTCCAAGCCGCTCGGCACCGGCGTGTTGCTCTCGGCCCGGGATCCGCGCAACGACCAGACGGCGGTGAATGCCATGCGCGCGACCAATCGTCGGGCGGCCGATGGTCTGCGCGGCGTACAAGGCAAGCCGAGTGCGGTGACCGATGTCAGTGGCTATGGTCTCGTTGGACACGCTATCGAAATGGCAACCCAGTCCGATATCGCACTGCGTGTTCGATGGCAGGATGTGCCGTTGCTGGACGGCGCATTGACAGCGGCGGAGCGCGGTGTGCGCACGTCGCAGCATCGCAATTACGGCGAGTCGCAGCGGCCGACCAGCGTCAAGTGGGGGTTGGGCTGCACGCCAGCGATACAAGCGCTACTCAACGACCCGCAGACATCGGGCGGATTGTTAGCAGCAGTGGCTCGAACCGATGTCGAGGAGCTGACGGCGGCAGGGTTTGTCGAGATCGGCGATGTAATCGAGCGGGCTGCGCTATCGGTGGCAGATGCGCCATGGGTGTACGTGAGCCAATAGCGTGACGAATGTCCCAGAAGCCGTCCAGACGCGCTCGACATATTGGCGCATTGGGGCATAACTTATACGGTTAGCCAAGGCTTCGCGCGATGGAACACGACCTCCCAGAGGATACGCTGAGAACCCGCAGTGATTTGCGGCTCGTCCTCGCACGCCTGCCGATATTCGATGCGATCGCACCCGAGACGATCGTCGCCATTGCCACCGAGTGTGTACTGATGTCGCTGCCCGGCGGCGCCACCTTGTTCGAGGTCGGCGAACCTTCCGACGCGATGTACGTGTTGCTGTCCGGCGCGCTCGGCACGGTCGCCTCGACTACCGATCGCCGCAAGCTGCTCGGTCGCGTCGGCCCCGGCGAGACAGTCGGGGAAATGGGCCTGATCTCAGGGCACGTACGCTCGGTGTCGGTGGTCGCATTGCGAGACAGCGAACTTGTGCGGCTCTCGCGCGAAGCCTTTGAGACCGTTTTCTTCCAGCATCCACAAGCGATGATGAGTATCGCGCGGTTGACGGTCGCGCGGCTCGAGTCGGCAACCGAGCCCGGCAGGCGCGGGCGGCGCCCGCAGCCACGTACGTTTACACTTGTTCCGCAGCATCTCGACGTCGATGTCACGGTATTCGCCACGGCCTTGGTCGCTGCGTTGCGGCCATTCGGCCACGCCGAGCTCGTCTGGAGTGTGCGCGGGGCCGATCATACGAGCCACTGGTTCAACAAGATCGAGGCGGCTAACGACTTTGTCGTCTATGTCGCCGACCACGAACCGACTAGTTGGAGCAAGCTCTGCATCCGTCAGGCCGATACATTGTTGCTGCTCGCTAACAGCAGCGCGGACGCAGCCCCATGGTCCGCGCTGGTCGATCGAACCGGCGCAGGACTACCGGGGCAACGTGCCGAGCTGGTGTTGTTGCACGATCGTCAGGTGCAACGTGGTGCCGCGGCGCGCTGGATGCCGGTCTTGCCCGATATCCCGCACCATCACGTTCTCGGCACGGCTGATGTGGAGCGCATCGCGCGCCTGCTCACAGGAAACGCCGTTGGACTGGTGCTATCTGGCGGCGGCGCGCGTGGCTTTGCGCATCTCGGAGTCGTACGGGCACTGCGCGAGCGAGGAATCCCAATCGATCTCGTCGGCGGAACCAGTATCGGTGCCATCATGGGTGCCGCGATAGCCCACGGCTGGGATGACGAACAACTCATCGACGTGTTTCGCCGCACGTTCGTCGACAGCAATCCGCTGGCCGACTACACACTACCGATCGTTTCGCTGGTATCTGGTAGACGAGTGACGCAACGACTGCGCAACGAATTTGGCGACATTGCAATCGAAGATCTTCCGATACCGTTCTATTGCGTGTCGTCGAACCTGACTACCGGTGCGGTCGGAGTGCATCGCACCGGTGAGTTGTGGCGCTGGTTACGCGCCTCGGTCGCCATTCCCGGTGTCCTGCCACCGGTGATGAGCGGCGGTGAAATCTATGTTGACGGTGCGACAATCAACAATTTGCCGGTCGATGTCATGCGCGAGATGGGTCGGGGACCCGTGATCGGAGTCGACGTTGCGGCAGACCGCGCGTTTTCAACCGATGTCGATGACGTGGATGCCCCGCCGTTCTGGAAGCTGCTGAATTTCTTCGCCAAACGGCGCCGTCGCCCGAATATTTTTCAGGTTCTCTGGCGCTCGGGCATGGTCAATAGCGCAACGGCCTCGGCCGCGCAGCGCGAACAAACCGACCTCTTGCTACAGCCATCGCTCGAGCAGATCGATCTGCTCAACTGGAAGGCATATCGCACGGCAATCGAGGCTGGCTATTCCCACGCGACTGAGCGCCTCGCCGCCGCACCGGCCGCGTGGACAAGCAAGCCCACCTTGCCGTGACTCGAGGCCCCCTGAATCTGTATGCTCAGAGACTGGTCTGAGATACTGAGGAATGGCCATGCAACGGCGAGCAGTTATCCAGCGTTCATTGATCGCCGGGGGCGTCATGCTCGCGGGAGGCGTTCCGCTCGTCGTGCGGGCCGCCATGGACGCCCAGCGCCGTCAGTCGCCGGGCGAATCCGCACGCGCTGGTCTGATTGAACGAGCGATCCCTGTCAGCGGCGAACGCTTGCCAGTGCTCGGCGTGGGCACCAACAATTACAGCCCGACGTCTGCCGAAGAACGTGCGGCGCGCAAGGCCGTATTGCACGGACTAACAACCGCCGGATGTCGCGTGATCGATACAGCGCCGGCTTACCGTGAGTCGGAGTCGGTCATCGGCGAACTTTTGAGCGAGATCGGCAATCGCGATCAGGCTTTCATCGCCACCAAGGTCACCGCCAGAGCAGGCGGGCGTGCCGAGGGCGTCGCGATGCTGGCGGAATCGATGCGTCGCCTGCGTACGAAGGTGCTCGATCTCGTCATGGTACACAACATGGTCGGAGCCAGCGTGATGCTGCCGGTGTTGCGCGAATGGCAGCGCGACCAGCGCATTCGCTACGTGGGAATCACGACGTCGAGCGATCGGCAGTATCCGGAAATGTTGGGCTTGATGCGGTCGACGCCACTCGATTTCATTCAGGTCGATTACTCAATCGCAAATCGCAGTGCGGCAGCCGAGATTCTGCCGCTCGCGATCGATCGCAAGACGGCTGTATTGATCAATCTTCCCTTCGGCGGTCGGCGCGACGGCAACCTGTTCGCGCGCGTTCGGGACAAGCGCCTGCCGGACTGGGCGGCTGAGTTTGATATCGCCAGCTGGGCACAGTTCTTCCTGAAGTACGTGATATCGCACCCGGCCGTAACCTGTGCCATTCCTGGCATGACCAAGCTGGCAAACCTCAACGACAACCTGGGCGCCGCGCGCGGGCGACTGCCCGATGCGCAACAGCGCACGCGCATGGAGAACTACTGGGATGAATTGTCCGGCAGCGCTTGACCGCGCTGCCCTAAGGCCCAGTCCAGAGCGCAGGTCGTTCTGAACCGACCCATTCGGGATTGTGGCCGGCGCCGGACTGGTCGCTGATATCGGTTGGTGTGGGATTGAGGTTCAGGTACCAGATGTTAGTCGCTCCGGCGGTCGTGGTCCCGGGATTGTCGATTTCGGCCTGAATTACGGTAGTCGTTAGTAATGAGGAATAAATCTGAATTCCACGCATTACGCCATTCATGATCTCGCTCGATGGCGCCCATGGCGCATCGCCGAAAGTAAGCGCGGGTTTGGGCGGCATGACATTGCCGTAGCTGCTGCTCTCGGTACGCCGGATGACGCGATTCGTGTTGGGCCAATCCCAGTAGAATTCATGGTTCTTGCCGGCGCCATCCGACCAAACTCGCAATACCTGCGTGTACCAGACGTCGTACACCACGAATTCGGAACTGAGGAAGTCGTTGGCGCCAACCGAGATTTCCCATTTGTGGGCGGAGCCGTTGGGTGGGGGTTGAGGATAGGGATGGGCCCCGTAATACGTGTTTGAGTCGCCATTGTCCCAGCCGAACGCGCCATCGTTACCCCAGAAGAACGCCGTGTAGTAGCCGTTCTGACGTCGGGGCTTGACGCGCCAGATATAGGTGGCCGGGTAGATGGGGAGCGGGTTGGTGAACCGAAAGCGCACGGTCTCGTTCGTCGCCGCGCTGCCGGGGAAATCGAGGCCAGTGATCGGGCCGCTGCTCCCGGCAACAGCTACTGAGGTGGCTTGACTGGTCGAACCGCCCGGACCCGTGCAGGTGAGTGTGAAGGTGTTGTTAGCGTTCGTCAGCGGGCCAGTGCTGACGGTGCCAGCCGTTGCGCGGTTGCCGCTCCAGGCGCCACTGGCGGCGCAGCTGGTGGCCTCGGTCGAGGACCAGCTGAGGTTCGAACTGCCACCGCTCGCAACGCTCGTCGGACTCGCCGATATCGAAACGGTAGGAGCGGGTGTCGCCGTGGGCGGTGGTGCGCTCGCGCCCGATCCAGCGCCAGACCCGCCCCCGCCACACGAACCCAGCGCGCCGCTCAGGGTGATCGTGAGCGTGTAGAGGAAGGCTGCAGGCAGGTTGGAGGATTTTGGCATCGTCTCTGAACGTGTAGCTGCGACGATCCGATAACCTGACGCACTTGAGCAGCCAATGCAAACCGCACCGACGGGCGGCGCGAGCCTGCGCCAATGATCGTTCTTATGGGCAACGATGCGCGAGCGCGTCAGTGCCAGGCGCCAAGTATCGCCCCCATGAGGGTGAAGAAAATGACCTGGTAACCGGAATTGATCAGCCAAAGCTTGATCGAGCGCTGCTCGAACAGATAGGTAATACCGAGCGCCACCGAGACGAACGTCAGACCGGTCATGAACCCGGCAAAGGCGCCGAACTTGATATCGCCACCACCGATGAACATCGCGAGACTGGCGGCCGCGACCAGACTCAGCACAAAAGCGGCTGTATACGTCCTGGCTGGATTGCCGCTGCGCAGCTTCGCATCTGTCATGCCGCAGGCCGCCATCCAGGCTTTGCCAAATAATGGGCCGTACCAAAGGCCGCCCACAACAAAGCCTGAGGCCGCTGCGACGAGCACCGCGAGCCAGTTGATGTTCATCATCACTTGCGAGCTGTCCATTGTCATTCCCCTTCTTGCGCTAGTGGTGTGACTACTCCTGCAATCTGCTGGGTACTGGCGGTCGACGATAGCCGCGCACTGGCGACCAGCGCGCCGACCTCAGCCGACGGGCTTGCCGATCTGACAGTACGGCTCCTTCTCAACGAGATCGTAAACGAACAAGAACTTGGCCATGCCTGCCAGAACGGCCAGCGTCATACCGAGTTCGAACAACTGTGCGTCGTCGAAGTGTGGCCGAAGATCCGCGTAGAGCTCCGGCGAGAGAAAGCCGGTAGGATTGGTCAGTAGCATCTGGCCGGCGAGTTGCAGCAACGCGCGCTCGGCCGCCGTCCAGATGGGGTCGAGTGGCCGCTCGATCGCCTCGATATGCGCAAGTGTAAGACCTGCGCGTTCCGCATCCAGTCGATTGCCTTTGTTGCAGAACGCACAGCCGTGCGCGGTCGAGAGCCGCAGCCGTGCGATCTCCTTGTATCGCACCGGCAGGCGGCCGCCGTAGAATACTTTTTGGTAGAAGTCCGCGTACCAATCGAATAGTTCGGGTGCGTGACCGGCCACGGCCACGAACGTCGCATCGCCACGTTCAGCCACGGCTCGGTCGAACGATTGCTGCATCGCCGCCGACAGTGCGTCGCGCGGCAACGGTGTTAGCAGTGGCTGTGGTTGCATCGGTGGGATTCTCCAGGCCGGTCAGTGGGCTACCGACGAGTGTACCGCCGACACCCGATACATGTTGTAATCGATCATGTCGCTCGCAAATTACAGGGAACATCCGTCCCATGTCACGCGCAAATATTGAACGACGTACTTTTCTCAGTTTACTCGGTGCGACCGGTGTCGCGGGAGGTGTGAGCATGGCCAGCGTAACGAACGTTGAACGAGTGGTGGACCGGAAATCGCCAGGAGCCGCCGCCGGCACCTTGGTGCTGGGGGGCGATCTGGAAGTTAGCCGCATGGGTTTTGGCGCCATGCGCATCACGGGCGATGGCATCTGGGGTCCGCCACCCGATCTCGACGCTGCACGGAACGTCCTGCGGCGGGCGCACGCGCTGGGTGTCAACTTTTTCGATACCGCCGACTCCTACGGGCCGAATGTCAGCGAGGAGCTGATTCAGCAGGCGATGTACCCCTATCCTCGTGGCTTCGTCGTCGCGACCAAGGGCGGCATGACCCGTCAGGGGCCCAATCGCTGGACTGCGGACTGCCGACCGGAGCATTTGCGCGCCGCGTGTGAGGCTAGCTTGCGGCGGCTCAAAGTTCAACGCCACGATCTGTATCAACTGCACGCTGTCGATTCCAAGGTGCCGTATGCCGATTCGGTGGGTGAATTGGCGCGCTTGCAGCGTGAGGGCAAGATCAACCACATCGGTGTGTCGAACGTGAGCGTCGAGCAGTTAGCCGAGGCGCGCGGGATTGTTGCAGTGGTGTCGGTGCAGAATCGCTACAATGTCGCCGATCGTGGATCGGAAGACGTACTGCAGGTCTGCGCAAGGGACGGCATCGCGTTCATACCTTGGGGGCCGCTCGCGCAGCGTGCCCAGTCTGCCGATGAACTCGATCCGCGTCTTGCGGCCCTGCAGAAGATCTCGGTGGCCCGCGGTATCTCGATGGCGCAAGCGAGTCTGTCATGGTTGCTGGCCAAATCGCCGGTCATGTTGCCAATTCCTGGCACCGGCAAACTGCGGCATCTCGAAGAAAACGTTCGTGCGGCGGCTTTGGGGCTGAGCGCTGACGAGATGCGCCAGATTGGCTGAGTCAGCGCTGATCACTAACGACGCAGTCGTCCTCGGTCTGCTGGCCGCGACGCTTGGCGCGATTTTTGCGAGCACTAGATCTCAGGCACCTGTCTGGCGCGCGTTTTACAAGTACGTACCCGCCCTGTTGTTGTGCTACCTGATTCCCGCGATCTACAACACGCTCGGCATAATCGATGGTCAGTCTTCAAGGCTCTATTTTGTCGCATCTCGCTACCTGTTGCCGGCGACCCTCGTGTTGCTGACGCTGGCGATCGATCTGCGAAGCATCGTTCGTCTGGGTCCCAAGTTGCTGATCTTGTTTGGGACCGCGACCTTCGGGGTGATGATCGGAGCGCCGCTCGCGTTGTTGTTATGGCAGTGGCTCGCGCCTGAAACGGTCGCCGGCGATACCTGGCGCGGCCTGACGGCGGTCGCCGGAAGCTGGATCGGCGGTGGCGCCAACCAGGCCGCGATGAAAGAGGTTTTCGCGATCGAGAGCAATCTCTTTGGAACGATGGTGGCCGTCGACGTCATCGTGGCCAACGTCTGGATGGCGGTGCTGCTCTGGATGGCGGCCAATCAGCAGCGCCTCGACCAGCGGCGGGGGGCAGACGTCACGGCGCTGACAGCACTGCGCAAACAGGTCGAGCAACTCGAAGCTGAGCGCGCACGGATCCCGCAGTTGCCCGATCTCATGTTCATCGTCGCCATAGGATTCGGAGCGACGGGGCTCGCTCATGCACTCGCGACGCCGCTGGCGAACGCGTTCGCAGCGTATGCGTGGGCCGAGAGATTGTCACTCGCCAGCGAATTCTTCTGGATCGTGGTGCTGGCAACCACGTTCGGCTTGTTACTGTCTGCAACGCGGGTCCGAGATCTCGAAGGGGCTGGCGCGTCCAAGATCGGTTCGGCAATGTTGTACGTGTTGGTTGCGGCGATCGGCATGCACATGAACCTGCGAGCCATTTCCAGCAGTCCCTCGCTATTCGGTGTCGGCCTGACTTGGATCGCAATCCATGCGCTGCTACTCATCGGCGTAACGCGCCTCATTCGGGCACCCACGTTCTATCTGGCGGTCGCGAGCCAGGCGAATATCGGCGGAGCCGCGAGCGCGCCAGTGGTCGCCGCGGCGTTTCATC
>Ga0138256_10003807_pt1 | contig 16008 bp, 20 predicted proteins | sample KNB2016incub_MG_FD_105486 | JGI IMG/M metagenome (GOLD analysis project Ga0138256, IMG submission 105486) | Active sludge microbial communities from wastewater in Klosterneuburg, Austria - KNB2014incub_MG | ecosystem: Engineered > WWTP > Activated sludge > Unclassified | place: Austria... | reverse complement strand
CGTTAGATACCGCATTGGTGAATCCCGTAGCTGCGAAGTAAGGTACATCGGCCCGGAGACCGAATGTTAGAGAAAAATTATCGGTCATTCTCCATACGTCCTGACCGTAGAAGCCAAAATAATTAACCTTCAGCGGCTGAATCGGTTTTTCGAGACCCGGGATATTTGAATACCTGACCTGAAATGTTCTGAGCGTGATAGGTGAGGTCGTTCTGCTCGGATTCGCTAAATAGCCATTCGCATCCGTATAAAAATCTGTCAGGGAATTGTAAACGTACGCACTCTGTTTGCCCGGGAAGAAAACGTTCTCAGAGCGATAACGCTCATAGCTAATGCCCGCAGTCAAGCTGTGGTTCCCGGCATAGTAGGTAAGATTTTCCTGTATCTGCAGCGAGTTGTACCGCAACTCGTTGTTTGGCGTAAACGGCTCGGCCCCGAACGAGGTATATACGGTTCCGCCGTTAAGAATGTCAACAAATGGGAACAACGTTCCTACGTCGCCGCGACTTTCGTCCTGCGTTGTGTATCCTGCCAAAAGGCTGTGCGAGAATTTGTTATTCCAAACAGCGGTCCATTCGCCCACGAACGATCGAATATTCTCAAGGATCGAATAGTTCGAACCCGAAAAGTTCAATCCGTCAAGGCCACTGTTCGCGGGAGCACGCCGGTTGCCGAAACCAAGCGAGGACGAATTGGACACGAGCACGTCGCTGCTCGAGTCGAGCCTCATATATCGGAATGTAAGGTGATTGGTGTCATCTACGTTAAAATCGGTCCTCATCAGATATTTCTTGCCGGGGACCGTGAAATTGTAACCCTGATACGGTCCGGTGGCATATCCAAAATTGCTGCCGAGGAACGCGCTTAGATTATTAAGATCCGAGGCCAGCACTCTTGTCGTCGATCCGGTGCGGCAACCGGTACCAGTCGCGTTCGGACACGCCGAAAACGTGGTTCCGGGTTGAGTCAGGTTTTCGTTCTCGTAATTGAAGAAAAAGAACATCCTGTCCTTGCCGGATGTGAATGGATTGCCGCTACCCTCGCCAAATTTCAAGAATGGCAATGGGCCGCCAAAGGTGCCGCCCCACGTGCGGAACTCAAAGGCACCCGGATTAAAAGCACTCTCGATAGCCTTCTTTCCAACGAGGCCCGGCGTTCGCCATAGGCGGTATAACGAGCCCGCGTACTTGTTCGTGCCAGCCTTTGTTACAACGTTGACCTCTGCTCCGACGAAGTTTCCCTTTCGGACGTCATACGGAGCAACGGCAACCTGAAACTCTTCGACCGCGGCGATCGAAATCGGAGAAACTGAGGTGCGCTCTCCAGGAGCGCCTGCCAGACCGAAGGAGTTATTGAACGACGAACCGTCGACCGTGATGTTATTCAGACGATTGTCCTGTCCGGCAAACGTGCCGCTGCCGCCGTACTGCGGTGTGAGGCGGGAAAAGTCGGTCAGTTGTCGGCCAATGGTTGGCAGGGTCGATATTACAGCACCGGCGACGCTTGTACCGGCACCGGTTCGGACCTCGTTGAAAGTTGCTTCGTCTGAAACGGTAACTTCAGCGCTTGCACCCGAAACGGCTAGGCTTATGTCGGTCGTCGTCGTGCTGGCAACACTGGTTATGCCATCAACTTCCTTTTCGGCGAATCCGCTGGACGAGACCGTAATCTTGTATGGTCCTCCGACGCGCAAACCAGGGAGAGCGTAGCGGCCGCTGCTGTTAGTTACGGTAGAGTACTTTGTACCCGACGGTTGATGCACCGCGGTTACGGAGGCGCCCGCGACGACGGCGCCAGCTTGATCAGTCACGACACCCGAGATCTCAGAGGTAGTTTGGGCCGCAACCGAAATGGAAAAGACGGCAGCAAATAATATTGCCAGCATCGATCGCATGAAGTTTTTGTTTGTCATTTTGTTATTGACCTCGTAATAGTTTCCTTAGTTTCACGGACTACGCAACAGATGTAACCCGAACTATGATTTTTTGGATTTTTGTTTTAGTTTTTGGATTTTCAGGCCGTCAGAGCGATCCAAATCACGTTCAGACACGCCGCAAAATTACGACGACCACATTATCTTAAGTTATTATTTAGCACACCTTTTATGGCGACTCAACCTGAGAATCAGTGACGGCCGCCAGGGCCAATGGCCCAATCCAGAAACAGTCCCAAATTTCGACGCAAATTAGGTTCCGTGAAATCACCATCGGGTTGCCGTCTCCCGGGTAAGTTCGACGGACGAGCTGTAGAAATTTATTCTCGCTCGTTCGCGCAAAATCTCGGTAAAAATGCAACCTTTTGGATCGAGTCCGCGTTAACAACGCGGGTTTCTGCGTTCAATTGTGCAAAAACGCCATTTTGGTTTTGACAAAAGACAGTCTCCATGTAAAATGTGGGTTTCGCGGAATTTGCGAAACTTGACTTTTTTGTAAAAATGGACTATTTTTAATCCGCATTTTATTTTTTGCGGTACAGACAAGGGGTAGAAAGCATAAATTTAATAGCAAGGAAAAGGGGAAACAATGGCACAAGTAGATTACTCTACATCATCATACAAAACGCCATTGCATCATCGCATTATTGCGAGCATGCCTGTTAAGGCAAGTTGGATTGACGCAACGAGCGGGGAAACGGTAAATGTCGAAGGATTAACTGAGAATGTTGGCGAAACCAGCGCCCTTGTTAATTTAGAGACATTGCCGCCGGTTGGCAGCGAGGTTCGTCTTAAGATCATGGAAGAAAATAAGACGATCATTGAGGTTTTGACCCAGGTAATCAGGGTCGAACGCGATCCGAGCAAGCCTATGGCCGCACTTTCTGTTTTGGATAACGTGAAGAAATGGAAAAATACGGCCATGACAGCTGCTCAAAAATGGGTGACGAGGCATTGGCAGCTTAACTACGAAGAAGAATGGGTAAACTAACCCGTATCACTTATTCGTTATAATACCGGCGGGAGAGTTTCTATGAAATTTTCCCGCTTCTTTATTGGTGCTGTAGTTGCGTTGTTCTAAGGCCGCGTTCCTTGGTACGGAATCGAAACACGCAACGAATCCTAACCGGTCGGCATCAGTTACCAAAGATGAAAGGACTTTTAGCTATCCTATTTGCGTTCGGGTTAACGGCGGCAGCATTTTCGCAAGAATTGCCGCTGACCCAGCCGGAGTACGTTCAGATGTTGTACTCGCTTCAGGGCAATCCAGACCGCAAGGCCGATATTATCGCTGCACTCAGACGCCGAGGCATAAGTTTTGTCGTCAATGACGGCGTTAGAGGATTGACCAGGTCGAAAGGTGCTAACGACGATGAATTAAAACGGGCTCTCGAAGAAGCCGAGAGACGCCGCCAAAATCCTGAGTCAGCTAAACTTCCGTCCGCAAAGGATGCGGCCGCATTGATTGAAACAACGCGGACCAACACGCTGGATGCAGTTGGTGAGATGCCGGATTTTGTTGTTAAACAGCAGATACAACGCTCGGCGGCGTATGCGGGCACGAACAATTTCCGAAATCTTGACCGGCTAGTTGTCGCCGTCAGTTACCGGTCAACCGGCGAAGAAAGCTATCGCCTATTATCGGTGAACGGATTACTTCAAAATGCGGCTGAGTCAAGGCAATCATATGAGAGTGCCGGCGGTACAAGTTCGACAGGTGAATTTGTGACTATGCTTGCCACGATTTTTAAGCCGGAAAGCCAAACGAAATTTGAAATTGTGCAGACCGATGTTCTGCGCGGACGTCCGGCATTCGTCTTCGATTTTGCGGTCGCCAAGGAGCGTGCAAAGCAGGTTATCACTGCGGCTGGAAGTTCGGTCGAAACTACAGTTACAGGCATGAGCGGACGGATCTGGATCGACCGGGATGACGCGCGAGTTCTCAGGATCGAGAGTTCAGCTACCGACATACCGCAGGCGTTTCCTATCCAGACGGCCCGTCGAAATATCGACTATGACTGGGTTAAAATTCTGGACCAGAAGTATTTGCTGCCCTCGCTATCTGAGGTCCGGTTGACGATGCGGGAAAAATCAAAGGTGTTTGAAACGCGGAACTTGATTCGATTTAAGGACTATCAAAAATACGGTTCTGAGGTTAAGGTGCTCGATGACGATATCAAACCGGAACCGGAAGCCCCGATAAAGCCATAACTTCAGGGCCGACGGCGCACGCAGGCCGGACCTGACCTTAATTAAATGCGTAGTAAGCGCCGGCGGCAGCCACGCCTAGCCAAACGAGACCCTTGCCCAGGAAAAATAGGAAAGTGATAATGCCCGCGCGTTTTGTCCATTTGCGGGCAGGGCATTTAGGCTTTTCGCGAACTTCTTCCGCCATCAATAAAAAAATATCAGGTTCGACCCGAGATTTACAACTGTTTTAGTTATTAGCTGCGTTTATGAAAGAAAAACTGGCACTAAGATTTACGTCGCTGCTATTTTGTCTTATCCTCGTTTCTTGTGCGTTGGCGCAGGAGTCGCCGCCACGCGAATCAAACAAGAAAGAGGCCGATTTGGTAGAACTGACAAAACTCGACAGGTCGATAAAGCTCGATATTAAATATGCATCCGCGGATAACTTTGTTGGCCGTCCGGTGTATCCTGAAGCCCGGGCATTCCTGCAGCGTCCGGCCGCCGAAGCTGTTGTAAAGGTCCATAAATGGCTTAACAAGCAGGGACTCGGCATTGTTATCTACGACGGATATCGCCCATGGTCGATCACCAAGCTATTCTGGAATGTAGTTCGCGAAGATCAAAAGAAATTCGTCGCCGACCCTGCCAAGGGCTCAAAACACAACCGTGGCTGCGCCGTCGATCTCGGCATTTTTGACCTCAGGACCGGCAAAGCCGTTCCTATGCCCTCGGCCTACGACGAATTCACCGAACGGGCCTCGCCGGATCACGCGGGCGGCACCGACGAGGAACGCCTGAACCGCGACAAACTTCGCCAACTAATGGAAGCCCACGGCTTTACTGTGAATGAGAACGAATGGTGGCACTTTGACCTGATCGGTTGGGAGCAATACGCGATATACGACATTGCCTTTTCTGAAGTTGGGAAACTGAGAAAGAATTAAAGGCACAAAGTGTAAAATGCCGCAGATGGTCACCCTGGCTGCGGCATATTTCCAATGTCTTTGTCAGAATCGTTACGGAGCTTTGGGCGTGGCCGGGGCCTCACGCCTCATCGGAGCTTCGATCTGAAGCACTACCGAGACTTCATCTGCTACGACCACAATCGCCCCCGGCGCGGTGTTGCCATAATTGATGCCGTAATCGCGTCGGTTGATCTTGGTTTCCGCTGTAATGCCCATACGTCCGCCGCCCCTTTCGGTTGCCGGCAGCCAGCCGCTGATGTTGAACGGGAAGGTGATCGATTTTGTCACGCCCTTCATCGTAAAATCGCCGGTAATCATCCAGGCTTTTCCTTTCTGCTCAACCTTAGTGCTTTTGAAGGTGATGTCAGGATAGGTTTCGACCTCAAAAAAATCCTTCGTGCGCAGGTGATCGTCGCGGCCCTTTACGCCGGTATCGACACTGGTCGCTTTGGCCGTAAACTCAACGCTCGATTTAGCGACGTCTTTTGCATCATAATTGACCGTGCCCGTAAAGTCGCGAAAGAAGCCGGGGACCTCGATCAGTCCGTTGTGCTTGATCTTAAAGCCGATAAACGAATGGGCCTTGTCAAAGTTGTAAACACCGGTTACGCCATCGGCGGACGCACCTGCAAAACGGTCGGCAAACGTTTCGTTGCGTGCCTCGGCACCAGTTTGCGACAAAACGGCCAAAGCGGCCAATACAATTCCCAAAAGTAAAGTTGTTCGTTTCATACCCATCTCTCCTAAATAATTTAGTTCAAAGTTTATTTAATGGCCACCGTTAACGAGAATCTTGCCGTCTTCGGAGTTTTTACCTGCTTTTTTCGAACAAAAAACAAATAATCACCCGATTCAGGGATGACAAATGTCAGGGTTGGCGAGCTTTCAAATTCCGTCTCGAAATCAAATTCTTGGTTGAAAACGCGAAAGTCAAATAGCGACCGAGTCGAATTTCTGATCGTAACAGTCTGACCTTTTGCCGCCGCGAATACATATTCCATTTCCTGGCCGTTTGAGAGGCTGCCGGTCACGGTGGAACTCGATCTACCGGCGCTAAACTGAATGCGTTTAGGCTCGGCCTTGCCGCCTTGAGCAAAAATTGCCGGCTGCACCAAAATCGCAAAGAGAAATATTAGTGCGAAAAGCGATCCCTTTCCGTCTGTCGCCATGCGTCTTTTCATCTAACTTTGATAATATACCGCATTATGAATCGACCCGAAACGCACGAATACGACCCTTACTACAACACGTATATTTCGCAGGTGCCCGGCAACGAAGTATTATCCGTCTTGACCGGCCAGAGCAAAGAATTGGCGGCCATCTTTTCTCAGATGCCGGAAGAGAAGGGGAAGTTTGCTTACGCTGAAGGCAAATGGACGCTCAAGGAAGCGATCAGTCACTTAATCGACGGCGAACGGATCTTCGCTTACCGTATCTTGCGTATTTCGCGTGGCGACGAAACGCCTATCGAAGGCTTTGAGCAGGATGGCTATATCGAAAACTCAAATGCGAATAATCGAAGCTTTGCGGAGCTGCTCGATGAATTTGACCTCCAACGCCGCTCGAATTTGCTGCTGCTAAAAAACATCTCCGACGATGGCTCCCGCCGGATGGGTACCGCAAGTGAAAAGCCGATCTCGGTACGTGCCTTAGCCTATATCTCAGCCGGACACGTCGAGCATCATTTGTGCATTTTGAAGGAGCGGTATTTGGTATAATTCAGGTATGAAACCAGATGTTACCAGTTTGATCGACATTGCCCGCGGCTATGACGAAGGTCGTGAAAGGCTGGCTGCATTGCGCGTTAAAGAAATACGGGAGAGCGATTTTCGAGTTGATAAAGCGCTCTTTGACGGTCTCTTCGAGTCTGCCCTCCAACTTGGCAACTCACGTTTGCCATATCCACTTTCCAGTGTTCTCCGCCTGTATTTCGGGATTGACGTATGACGAGACTGATCATCGAGGCGGCGCTCGTTCAGCAATTTGTCGAAAGGGAAGGATGGGACTTCTTTTTTATCGGTGGAATCGCTGTGCAAATATGGGGTGAGCCAAGACTGACGAAAGATGTCGACCTGACAATATTTACCAACCTCGACGATGAGCCGGGTCGTATTAAACGCATTCTGCTTGAATACAAACCCAAGTTCCATGATGCCGGAGCGTTCGCGTTGTCTAATAGAGTGTTGCCAGTAACGTCTCCCGGCGGGGTCACAATCGATTTCACACTTGCAGGGCTCGCCGATATCAGTGAGCCTCTCGCGAGATCCAGCTACCAAGACTTCGGCGATGGAAATTTGCTCAAGATATGTTCACCAGACGATCTCATCATAATGAAGACACTAGCCGGCAGAACAAGAGACTGGCCCGATATTGAGGCGGTATTAATAAAGCAACGAAACCTGGACTGGGAATATATCGATAGCTCCATCGCCGCGCTGACTGAGCATAGTTACGAAGGCGACCTGCCCGAAAAGCGAAGACATTTGGCGAAGTTACGTGAACTATACTACAGACCGTGATCTACGACGCAATCATGATCGGCGGCGGGGCGGCTGGGTTATTCTGCGCGTTTCAGGCTGGGCGACGCGGAAAGAAGGTGCTTGTCATCGAGCACAACGCCGAGGTTGGCCGCAAGATAGTCGTCTCAGGCGGCGGGCGGTGTAATTTTACCAATATCCACACACGGCCGGAGAATTTTATTTCACAAAATCCGCATTTCTGTAAATCAGCACTTTCCCGCTACACGCCTCAAGATTTTGTACGGCTGGTTAAGCAGCACAATATCGCTTATTACGAAAAAAAGCTCGGGCAGTTATTTTGCCGAGATAGCTCACGGCAGATCGTGGATATGCTGCTGGCCGAATGCCGATCATCGCGGGTTGAGATCAAAACCGCCTGCACTGTTACGAGTGTCGAAAAGAAAGACAATTTTCACGTAAAAACTAATCAAGGGACGATTGAGGGCAAAAATCTCGTTGTCGCCTGCGGTGGACTTTCGTTCGCAAAGATAGGTGCGAGCGATCTTGGATATAGGATAGCCAGGCAATTCAAGATAAAGATCGTAGAAACGCGGCCCTCGCTCGTGGCGCTGGTTTTGGAGGGCAAAAGCTATCCGAAGCTTGCCGGCGTATCGCTCGACGCGATTGTAACTGCAGGCAAACAAAGCTTCCGCGAAAACATCTTGATTACGCATCGCGGCATGTCGGGACCGGCCATCTTGCAGGTCTCGAACTATTGGCGGCCCGGCACGCCCGTTTCCATTCATCTCTCACCCGAAACTGAGGTTGACAAATTCTTGTCTGAAAACCGCTCCAGCAGAAAGAATCTTGGCAATCTGCTCGGGGAATTGTTACCGCAGCGATTTGCGGACGAATTTGCTATCCGCGAATTCAGAAACAAGCCCTTGTATCAAATGACCGACGCCGAGATCGAGGCATTGTCCCAATCTTTAAGCGATTGGTCCGCAGCATTTTGCGAAACTGAGGGATACGACCGGGCAGAGGTTACGCTTGGCGGAGTATCAACTGCGGAACTGTCTTCGCAAACGATGGAATCGATAAAGAATCCCGGCCTGTATCTTATCGGCGAAGTCGTGGATGTAACAGGCTGGCTTGGCGGGTACAATTTTCAGTGGGCTTGGGCGTCAGGGTTTGCGGCCGGCAATGCAATTTAAAAAGAAGGCGGGGGAAACGTCTCCCACACCGTCTCCCCCTTTTTTCGCAGCGTACACAGGGCGTGTACGGCACGCGAAACCGTCAAACTTGTTTCAAGATACAGCCCAATTACTAGGGGCTTATTCCGCTAAATTACAATGCTGTCAGAAAAATTCTACACTATCGACCTACCTTGTCAAGATAAAAATGATGCTGCCAGCGAAAAGAAAAGCCCGCCCGCAGAAATTCTCACCGAAAATCTGATATTTCCATCCCGTAACGCTCCTTTACGTGCTCCTCCGCAGCCTGGTTTACACTTTTCAAATTTTCCAACCTCCGTTCGGATTTTCTTATTTGAACAAGCGTGCGGGCAGCCATTTGTGCGACCATGTCACGGCCCTCGGCCATTTCGCTCAGCATTTTTTCTTTCAACCCGAAAAGTTCTGAAGCCTCAGCACTTGCCTTTTCGATCTTCAAATCAGCCAGGCGATTCTTAACCTGCGAGATCTGGCGAATAACCTTTACCAGTCCGTCCCCTATCGAATCTCCCGTCACTGCGTCCGGGCTGTTTCTGAGATCTTCGACCAATTTATTGAGCTTTTGCTCGTCTCCGGCGGAATATGCCCGATTGAGTTCCGCCATCAAAGAATGGCGTTTTTCTTTTTCCGTCACATCGATGGCAAGGTCAGGGTGAATCGATCGGGCAAGGCTGTGGTATGCCTTTTTGGCCGCCGCGCTCGGCTGCCATTGACCCGCAGCGGTTTCAGCCGCCGCCAGGGCCCTCTCTGCTGATTCCTCGGCGCGGCGGCGAAGCTCCTCTGCCTTTTTCTTGATCTCCTCATCGTCCGGAACCAGCTTGTACTCTTCCTCAGCAATCTGGGCCTCTATGTCATCCAGTTGTGCGTACAACCGCCCGACGTTCATCGAATAGACCGCCTCAAACTGCTCGAGTTCGGCACGAATGTCCGCCATTTCTTCCTCGCGGTCGGCGAGACGATCTTTTAGCCTGTCGAGAAGGGCGTTTTTCTTGCGCAGCTCTAGCTCCTCTGGCGACGGCGGGCTTGCGACTGTTAGTTGATTATCGGCGGACATTTTTGGATTGATTTAAGAATACAGGTTCATGGGCCGGGTCAGCAGTTCGACGGGATCGTTTACATTGAGGGCCTCTCGCACGTAAAATGGTTCACCCGCCGCAACGCCGATAAGCGAACCAAAATACCGCGAACGGGTTTCCAATTCGTCGAGGAAGCTTTTAGAAGTTAGCCTCGTTTCCGGTTCACTTGATTCCGGATCATAAAACTGTGATTTGTGGGCCCGAATCGCAGCCATCTTGTCGTCAAGAAAATCTGAAATGTCCACCACAAATGACGGTACAACGTGCCGCGAAAATGTGTTGTGGGCAACAACCGGAACCGGAATTTTGTGCTCGCCGGTTTCCTCGTCATAGCGTTTCATGCTCGACAGCCTTGCCGCTTCACGGACCAGTTCGGCTATGTGGCCGTGGTCAGGATGAGGGTCGCCGAGTTGATGAGTCAAAATTACTTTTGGTTTTAGGCGCCTGATGGCCCGCACCATAGCCTTTCGTTCGACATCCGAAACAAAAACATGGCCATCCGGCAGTTCCAGGTTGTCGCGAACATCCAGTTTGAGTATTTTGGCCGCGGCTTCCGCCTCGGCTGCCCGGCCGGCTACCGTTCCTCGCGTACCCATTTCGCCCTGCGTTACGTCGAGAACTCCGGTCCGGTAGCCGAGATGCTTCATTTTTAGAAGCGTGCCGCCGACAGTTAGCTCAACATCGTCGGGATGCGCAAATATCGCAAGTATGTCCACAAGGCTCATTGTCTCAATTTACCACATGACGGACGCGAGTTTGCTAAGATGATTGCATGAAATTGGTGGTTCTGGGTTCGGGCACGTCGATTCCAAACGCAAAACGAAGCAGTTCCGGATTCTGGCTCGAAACGGCCGTCGGATCGATACTTCTCGACTGTTCGGCCGCCGTGCCGCTGCGAATGGCCCAGGAGGAACTCGGTTGGCCTAATCTCGACGCAATCTGGATTTCGCATTTCCACCTCGACCACTGCGGCGGGCTGGCTCCGTTGCTGGCCGGAACAAAGCATGCGGAATCGATGAAAGCACGCGTCAAGCCATTGCGGATTTGCGGCCCCACCGGTATTAGGCAGCTTGTCGACACATTTAGTTCGGCAAATCATTACCGGCTGCTCGATCAGCCATTTCCGGTCGAGGTCATCGAGGTAGAGGAATCTGAGCAGTTTGAAATTCTGCCCGGCGTAGAGGCTGTTACCTGCAATACGCCGCACACCAACGAAAGCCAGGCAATACACATTCGCGACATTGACGGTAAAACCATTGTCTATTCGGGGGACACAGGCTTCGATGAGGTAATCGCTTCGTTTGCCAATCGCGTTGACCTATTTATTTTGGAGTGCACGTTTATCCGAGACAAACCGATTCAGAAACACCTTGAACTGGCCGAGGCAATATTTTTGATTCGCAAAGCCGCACCTAAACGGGCGATGCTCACGCATTTCTACCCGGAATGGGATGACTTGGATTTTAGGGACGAGGTCGCTAGGCTAGATCCGTACTCTAAAGTTATCGAAGCTGCGGATGGCCTTAGATTGAAGGTCTAGGTATTGTTAGCATTTCAGGAATTATTGATTAATACTCCGTTTCGCCATGGCCATGAGGTCGGCGGGCATCCATTCCTCGATAACCTTTTCCTCAGCATTGGCGATGTTCTTGCTTCGGTTGCGCCACTCCTTGGCCGGGTCGTCCTCGCGCCCTGATTGCTTGGGATAATTTTCGACCTGTTCCAAACTGATGACGATACCATGGGCGATCTCGTTCCAGTCCTCGTTTTGAATTCCGCGAAGGACGACCGGCAAACCCGCGGTCCAGTCTTCTTCGGGGGTAATATTGTCGTATTCCGGAATCGTGAGGAACGAAGTTGCGGGAAATGAGCTCCCGCCAAATTCATTGACGATCTGTGATTTGAGATCTTTGTATGAGCCGCTCGGATTGCCTTTTCGCATATCTAGAGCTCGTCGAAAAATGTCTGAAACTGTCGCGGTGTCGGCCATGATTTGAACAGATTAGCATAAATTGCTGTATGCGTCATTGTACTTGCACCACTATCCCTTGATTCGGTGCATCTGAACAGTTAGTCTTTTGTAGCGAGGAACCTGGTTGAATGAGAAAGTTTTTTCTGTTTGTCTTGATTATTTGTGGTACCTGGAGTGCGGCAGCGCAAAATGAACAAGCGCCGATGCAGGAAAAGGAGATCAGTTACAAAGACTGGTCCTACAAGAGTATTAGGACCGACGAAGCCGTTAATCTTCGCGAGTTTGTGAATGGCAAGAAGCTCGTTATCGTCGTCTATTTTGCGCCTTGGTGCCCAAACTGGAGGTTCGACGCGCCGATGCTGCAGAGGTTTTACGACAAATACAAATCAAGCGGGTTAGGTATTATAGCCGTGGGGCTGTATGATCCGGTTGCCTCGATGAAAACCAGCCTCGATTCGCTCAAGATCACATTTCCGGCCGTTTACGAGTCAGCCGAGCGCAATGCCAAGCAAACTTCCAAACACTACGAATATCGCAAGCAGGTTGGTGATGGGCGCAATTGGGGTTCGCCCTGGTATATCTTTCTTACTCCGTCGATGATGGAAAAATCCGGCGAGATTTTGACAAAAAAGACGTTTATCATTAACGGCGAACTGATCGAAACCGAGGGCGACGCATTCATCCGAAAGCATCTGGGGTTGGCAAATTCCATTGGAAAGCCTGAGCAGCCAAGCAAAACAAACGAACCGTAGCGGAACTGGAGCGAAAAGGGCGGCCGCGGTTTTACATTACAAAGGCATTGCGGCCAGCGTATCTGTCAGCTTTTTGGAAACGTCACGCAGCGGATCCATCGCGCTAACGAATTTGCCGGCGCTTGCGGCGTCTTCCGCTTGGGCGGTCAGGTCGGTGATTCCTTCAATAGTTGGCAAATATTTCTGCAGCGCGGGTTTGGTTCGGAATTCCGATTCCAGAGCGGCAAGCCCCGCTTTCAAATCCTGCAGCGACTTGATCAATTGCTGCTGGGCCTGTTCAACCTTTTTCGCGGTCTCGGGCCTGAGTTTGCCCGCATCTTTATCGGCTATCGCTTTTTCGAGGTTTGGTGCGAGAGGGCCGAGTTTGTTCAAATAATCCGTAACATTGGATTGCTGATTGCTGACTTTCTCACGCCCGGCCCTGACATCGAGCGGCGGAACTATTGTGACCGGCGGTTTTTTTGCCGGTGCCGGTTTTTTGGGCGATTTTTTTTGTCCGCTAACCGCGACGGTAAGCACAACCAGTACAAAAACAACTCCAAGATATTTTGCGATCATAACTTTTGTCCCCACTTTTGAGGGTGTCGCGAGCCACCATTCTGTAAAAATCAGTTTAAAAATCTTATCATAGAAGGATGATGCCGCGTCATTTAGAAGTACAAAGGCTAGGGCGCGTTGGCTATGCAATTGCGCTGGACCTGCAGAAAAGGCTCGAGAGCGAGGTTATCGCCGAGCGGTCCCGGGACTATCTCTTGCTGCTCGAACATCCGCATACGTTCACCATGGGAAGGCGTTCGACAAATAGCGGCATCTTGGCGACGTCAGACAACTTACGCAAGTTGGGGGCAGAGGTTTTCGAAACAAACCGCGGCGGCAAAGTCACTTATCACGGTGTGGGCCAGGTCGTCGGCTATCCAATAATTAGTTTGTCGCCGGATCGTGAGGATGTTCACAAGTATGTCCGTGATCTCGAGGAAGTTTTGATACGGTCGCTGTCGGATTTTGGCATCGACGCGTTTCGGATCGAAGGCTTGACGGGCGTTCATACCGCAGAAGGCAAGATTGCCGCTATTGGCGTTCATATTAAACGTTGGGTAACGACCCACGGTTTTGCCTTAAATGTGAATACTGACCTGAGCTATTACAACTGGATCATCGCCTGCGAAGGCGAACCGGTAACGTCGATGGACAAGCTGCTGGGCCGCGACATCGCCATGACTGAAGTTGAAGACAGAATCGTGAGGAACTTTCAGGACGTTTTTGAGGTTTCGGAGGCCGCTGTTTCGGCGGAATCACCATTTTTCACAATCTCGGCATAACCTTGTGAACTAATCATATTGATTGTTTTGCAACGGCCATCACGCAAATTGCCCAGATTTAGGTTTTACTTAAGGGGGAAGTTATATGAAAAGCGCAAAATTATTTTTTATCTTGATGGCAGTCGTTTCCATTGTGGCTTGCGGGGATAAGGTTGTTAATACGAATACGAATTCAAATGTTAATAATGCGGCTTTGCCGGCAACGCAAAGTCTTAAGGCCGTCGAACGTCCGCAGAAAATAAAAGATCTGATGGCCGCGCGAGGCGAACAGGATGCTGCGGCCCCGATGCTAAAGATCGTTGAGCCAAAGGCGGATGCGACGGTCGCTAGTTCGACGGTTAAGGTCAAACTCAATATTTCCGGCGATTTGAAAGGCTACAAGCCGCATATGGACGAATCGACGCATTCCGGAAATCATATTCACGTTATCCTCGATAATCAGCCGTACGAGGCGTATTACAACCTCGATCAGGAATTTGAGCTGCGAAACGTAAGCGACGGCGAACATACGCTGCGTGTTTTCCCGTCGCGTCCGTGGCACGAGTCATATAAGAACGACGGCGCATTTCAGATGGCCAAGTTCACCGTCAAGAACGGCGGTGCTGACACGACAAAACCCGCCACGACCGCCAACGGCAATACCATGTCAAACGCCAATACGGCGCCGACACCCGAAGGCAAGGAAATGAAGGAAAGCAAGGCCGGTCTCGTCGATCCGGCAAAACCGCTGCTGACCTACAGCCGGCCCAAAGGCGAGTATAAGGGCGATGACGCAAGTGCGATCATGATCGATTTTTGGCTCGCAAACGCAAAGCTAAAGGGCGATGGAGGCGAATATCGGGTGCGCTATTCAGTCGATGGTGCCGAAGCCCAATTTATCGACAAATGGGAACCGATGTGGCTCGCAGGCTGGACGAACGGTAAACATAGCGTCAAACTCGAACTCGTCGATAAAGACGGAAACTTGGTAGATAACGGCGGCTATAATTCGACCACGCGGGAGATAACGATAGCTAAGTGACGCAGGGACAGGGCGACGCAGAGACGATGGGAAAACGCCGATTTTTCGTCGCAGTGTCTCGCTTTCACAGCGTCGCTGCGTCATTGGATTGAGGAGATTACAACAATAGAATGAGACGTGATACGACATCGTGGTACAGCCACAATTTGAACATGGATATGCCGCTAGTGGCATATGGACACGCGGGTTATCCGCTGCTGATGTTTCCGACCGCCGCGGCGGATTATCTGGAATACGAGCGGTTTTATCTGGTCGATGCGATAAAAGATTTTATCGAGGCTGGGCTGATCCGGGCGTATTCGATCAATTCGGTCAACAAATACAGTCTGTTAAATCAGGAATCGCACCCCGGCTGGAAGGTCGAGATGTTGACGCGATACGACAAATACGTGATGGACGAGGTGCTGCCGCTGATCCGCAACGAATGCGGTGAGGACGCAAAACCGCTCACCACCGGAGCGAGTCTCGGAGCTCTGCTTGCGGCAAATACGTATTTCAAACACTCAGACAATTTTCGCGGAACGATCGCGATGAGCGGCAGTTACGATATTTACAACTATCTGGACAAGGGATATTACGACGACAACGTCTATTTTAATAACCCCGACATGTACCTGCGGCATCTGAATGACGATTATCACCTGCCGCGTCTGCGCGAGGCTGATTCGATCGTGATCGTTACAGGCCAAGGATCGTTCGAGGCACCTGACCGCAGCCGCGAATTTTCAGGCCTGCTCCACTCAAAAGGCATCCCGCACCGCCTCGACGTCTGGGGCCACGACGTCAACCACGACTGGGTCTGGTGGCGCAAGATGCTGCCGTATTATTTAGGCGAATTTGTCCGCTAAAGAGAGACCTAAGAGACAGTGAGACACAGAGACGCAGTGAGTTTTAGAAAGGAGCGACGATATCAACCATGCCGAATATCCGAAGTTATCGAGAACTTCGTGTATATCAAAATGCGTTTGAAGCGACGATGCTGATCTTTGAGATCACAAAAGCGTTTCCGCCAGAAGAAAAATACTCAATGGTTGATCAGGTTCGGCGATCTTCGCGGTCGGTTTGTGCAAATCTTGCCGAAGCCTGGCG
>Ga0138256_10003804_pt1 | contig 16016 bp, 15 predicted proteins | sample KNB2016incub_MG_FD_105486 | JGI IMG/M metagenome (GOLD analysis project Ga0138256, IMG submission 105486) | Active sludge microbial communities from wastewater in Klosterneuburg, Austria - KNB2014incub_MG | ecosystem: Engineered > WWTP > Activated sludge > Unclassified | place: Austria... | reverse complement strand
TGAGATCGATGTGAACATAGAACTGGTCGATGGGGGCGAACTTGATTTCCCAGCCTTCCTTGATGAACCATTCGGCGGCCTGGCGGGCGGCCACTTCTTCCGAACGGTGGTCGGTGTAGCCCACCAGCGCCACCCCTGCCCGGATGGTGTTGAAATCGCCGCCTTCGAAATTGCCGGCCGAGATCATGTCGTAGATCGGAATGTCATTTTCGAGATAGAAGCGAAGTGCGGCCGCATATTCGCCGCGGCGGCGCGGGTTGGCCAACTGGCAGATCACGGCGCCGTATGGCGACATGAAGGAACTGTCCCGGGCATAGACCTGATAGGGATTGTTCATGTCGGTGGGCAGGAAATGGGTGGTGACCCCGGCATCATGGTAGGCATCGACCATTTCGCGGTGCTGGCGCATGGCTACCTGCTTGTCGAACTTGTAGCCTTTGCGGATCGTATCGCGCACGAGGGAGGACCAATGGGCGTTCTCCAGGCCCATCCAGCGGAAGCTTTCTGCGGGGCCAAGCAGCACATCCTTCAGCGGGCCGGTTTCCGATTTCAGATACCACTTGGTCATCACGGGGGTCTTGCCGCCCTCAAGGCGGGCGCGGAGGGGGATTTGCTTTTCGGCGGCCATGGACGGTTCCTTGTTGCTGGGCGTGAAAAGCTTATATCTCAAGGAAGCCAAGAAACCAGCGAAACAATTCCGTGTAACCCTAGGCGGCTTTCCACTTGATCGAGCAACCCATGGAGGCGGTTTGCTCGCGGGGGCCTTGCCCGGTCTCGGCGACCAGCTTCATGGCTTCGAAGAGCTCGCGCTTTGCATTGGGCACAAGGGTGGTTTTCGATTCATCGAGCCGGCCGCGGTATTGCAATTCCAGCTTGCCATTGAAACCGAAAAAATCCGGGGTGCAGACCGCATCATAGGCACGGGCTACTTCCTGGGCTGCATCGTGGAGATACGGGAACGTGAAGGCGTGTTTTTCGGCAAAGATCTTCATGTTGTCAAAATTGTCAGAGGGATGGCTCACCGGATCATTGGAGCAGATCGCAACAGTGGAAACGCCTAGGCGCCGAAGCTCGGCAGCCTCGCTCACCAGGCGGCCAATGACGGCTTTCACATAGGGGCAATGGTTGCAGATGAAGGCTACGAGCGTGCCCTTGGGGCCGCGAAGGCTTTCCAGCGTGTGGCGCTTGCCGTCAACGCCAGGCAGGCTGAAGGCAGGTGCTTTCCAACCGAAATCACAAAGAGGCGGAAAGGCTGCCATGGGTGCTGCTCAGTACGGGAGATCGAAGTATTCTGCTGCGGTCATGGCGTAGATATCGACATCCTCGTAGCGCCCGTCGCCCACCGCGTAGCCCGCCACGCGCTTTTCGTGGGCCATGCCGATGCGGCTTGCGAGTTTGGCCGAGGCGGTGTTTGCCCGCATGACCTTGCACCAGACGCTCTTCGCCTTGAGGCGTTCGAAGCTGAGCCCAAGGAGGGCAGCGCCGATTTCGGTGCCAAAGCCGCAGCTCCACATGGCGGGATGAACCCCCCATCCCAGTTCGACGGTGCGATCAGGCTGCATAATAAGGAAGCCATCGCCAATCGCCTCGCCGGAGGAACGCTCCTCGGCGGCGAGATGGAAGACATTGCGGCGGTCGTCGCCCTGCCTGGCAACCGAGCGCAGGACAAAGGCAGCCACCTCCGCGTCGCTTCGCAGGCGCATGGCCGTATAGCGCTGGTAGCGGGGCTGCATCATGAATGCGGAAAAGGCCCTGACGTCATACGACTCGATCTCGCGCACAATGAGATTTGGCGTGTCGGCGAACGGAAGTATGGTCAGCGACTTCATGGCCAAACACTATAAGCAAAATTCCTGCCTGTGAAGCCTTCAATTTGCCTGACTTTGTTTCGATTGGAACCAGTGTCCAGGAGGGGCCCGTGGTGTCGCAGCTTGCTCTTGGCGATTGAATTGCGGGCAGTTTCCAGACTAGAATTGATCAAAATCAATGCGCGAACAGGGAGATGCCAACAGCCTCCCGAACATCAAAACAATTTACAGAACACGATTGGAGAGAACCATGGATAAAAAGACTGATGAGAGCGTTGGCCAGTGCCCCGTCGTGCACAGGACTGCCGCCCGGGCCAACCGGGACTGGTGGCCAAACCAGCTAAGCCTTCAGGTTCTGCACCAGCATTCCAGCCTTTCCAATCCCATGGGCGAGGCTTTCAACTATGCGGATGAATTCAAGAAACTCGACATTGAGGCGCTCAAGAAGGATCTTACCGCACTGATGACGGACAGCCAGGAGTGGTGGCCGGCGGACTTTGGCCACTACGGGCCGCTGTTCGTCCGGATGGCGTGGCATAGCGCGGGCACTTACCGCATCGGCGATGGCCGCGGCGGTGCCGGAGCGGGGCAGCAACGTTTCGCGCCGCTCAACAGCTGGCCGGACAACGTGAACCTGGACAAGGCGCGGCGGCTGCTGTGGCCGATCAAGCAGAAATACGGCAACAAGATTTCGTGGGCCGACCTGATGATCCTCACGGGCAACGTTGCCCTTGAGTCGATGGGGTTCAAGACCTTCGGTTTCGGCGGCGGACGGGCCGATGTATGGGAGCCCGAACAGGATATCTACTGGGGACCGGAAGGCAAATGGCTGGCCGACGAACGCTACAGCGGTGACCGGGAACTTTCCAACCCCCTCGCTGCCGTGCAGATGGGCCTCATTTACGTCAACCCGGAAGGGCCGAACGGCAATCCGGATCCCCTCGCCTCGGCCAGGGATATTCGCGACACCTTCGCGCGCATGGCAATGAACGACGAAGAAACCGTGGCGCTGATTGCCGGCGGCCATACTTTCGGCAAAACGCACGGGGCTGGCCCCGCAACGAATGTCGGCCCCGAACCCGAGGCCGCGGGCATTGAAGAGCAAGGCCTCGGCTGGAAGAGCAGCTTTGGCAGCGGCAAGGGCGGCGACACGATCAGCAGCGGCCTGGAAGTCACCTGGACCACGACGCCAACCAAGTGGAGCAACAACTTCTTCTGGAACCTGTTCGGCTATGATTGGGAACTGATGAAGAGCCCCGCCGGGGCGCACCAGTGGAAACCGAAGCACAATGCGGGTGCGGGTTCAGTGCCGGATGCGCACGACAAGACTAAGCGCCATGCGCCAACCATGCTGACCTCTGATCTCGCTCTTCGCTTCGATCCGATCTACGAAAAAATTTCCCGGCGCTTCCACGAGAATCCGGACCAGTTCGCCGATGCGTTCGCCAGAGCCTGGTACAAGCTTACCCACCGCGACATGGGCCCGCTCGTGCGCTATCTCGGCCCGCTGGTTCCGAAGGAGGAACTGCCGTGGCAAGACCCTATCCCCGCTGTAAATCATCCGCTGATCGGGGACGCCGACATTGCTGCGCTCAAGGGCAAGATCCTTGCGTCCGGTCTTACCGTGTCGCAACTGGTCACAACCGCCTGGGCCGCCGCCTCGTCATTCCGCGGCACTGACAAGCGCGGTGGCGCCAATGGCGGGCGCATTCGACTCGCGCCCCAAAAGGATTGGGACGTTAACCAGCCGGCGCAACTGGCCAAAGTGCTTCAGAAACTTGAGGCAATCCAAAAGGAGTTCCAGTCCGGCGGCAAGAAAGTCTCGCTGGCAGACTTGATCGTTCTTGGCGGTGCTGCAGCAATTGAGAAAGCCGCCAAAGACGGCGGACACGACATCAAGGTGCCGTTCACGCCGGGGCGCATGGATGCGTCGCAAGAGCAAACCGACGTGGAGTCCTTTGAGCCGCTAGAACCAACCGCTGACGGTTTCCGCAACTATCTGCGGGGCAAGCAGCGGCTGTCGCCGGAGGAGCAGTTGGTGGACCGGGCGCAATTGCTGTCGCTGACGGCACCTGAAATGACGGTGCTGGTAGGCGGCCTGCGGGTGCTGAATGCCGGACAGCCGGCGCATGGCGTGTTCACCAAAAAGCCCGAGACTCTCACGAATGACTTTTTCGTCAACCTGCTTGACATGAGCACGGTCTGGAAAGCGATTTCGGACTCCAAGGAGGTGTTCGAAGGCCGTGACCGGAAAACGAACGAAGTCAAGTGGACCGGTACCCGGGTTGATCTGATCTTCGGTTCACATTCGCAGCTCCGCGCTCTGGCGGAAGTCTATGCGCAGGCGGACTCGAAAGCGAAGTTCGCGAAGGACTTTGTGGCAGCGTGGAATAAAGTGATGAATGCGGACCGCTTCGACCTGGCCTGACCTCTTCGGAGAGCCCCGGCGGGGGCGTTTGCCCACCGCCTCAATGAAAGGTGGCATCCTCAGCTTCGAGGGAGTAAGGTTAAGGAGAACGATTCGGGAAATGACGGTAACCTCCCAAGCGTAACAAACTCAAAGGGCGGCTCTTAGATCCGCCCTTTTTTACCGTTTAACCCTTTGACTTAAGTCATTTGACTTTAATTGGAAAAGCCCTATTTTCCGCCTCAATCAGCGCGCCCCCGGATGTGGCGAAACGGCCCCGGGCGCTCACCCTTTATCAAATCGCCAGAACGGTCTTTCAACCCTAGATGAATTTCTCTGAACTCGGACTAAGTCCAAAAGTACTCGAAGCTATTTCAGCTGCCGGATATACCACCCCTACGACCATCCAAGCGGAAGCAATTCCCCATGCCTTGCAGCGCAAGGACGTGCTGGGACTGGCGCAGACCGGCTCGGGCAAAACGGCGGCCTTTGTGCTGCCGATGTTGACCCTGCTGGAAAAAGGCCGGGCCCGGGCCCGCATGCCACGCACCCTCATTCTGGAACCCACCCGCGAACTGGCGGCGCAGGTCCATGAAGCCTTCGAGACGCTAGGCAAGCAGCACAAGCTGACCGTTGCCCTTCTCATCGGCGGCGTTGCCTTTGAGCCACAGGCAGCCAAGATCAACCGCGGCGCCGATGTGGTGATCGCCACGCCGGGACGCCTGCTCGACCACATGGAGCGTGGCGGGTTGCTGCTTACCGGCATCGAGATGCTGGTGATCGACGAAGCCGACCGGATGCTCGACATGGGCTTCATTCCCGACATCGAGAAGATCTGCAAGCTATTGCCCTTCACCCGGCAGACAATGTTCTTCTCGGCCACCATGCCGCCGGAAATCCACCGGCTCACAACGCAGTTCCTGCACAATCCGGTACGCATCGAAGCGAGCGCTCCGAGTTCGACGGCCGCATCCATAGAACAATATCTGGTGAAGGTGCCTCATGATGCAGCGCCCAAGCGCGATGCATTGCGTGCACTGCTGCGGACGCAGACCAAAGTGAAGAACGGCATTGTCTTCGCCAACCGCAAGACGACCGTGGCGCTTTTGGAAAAATCCCTGCGCAAGCACGGCTTCAGCGCGGGCGCTTTGCATGGCGACATGGACCAGTCGGCGCGGCTCAAGATGCTGGCCGCCTTCCGCAACAATGAAGTGACCTATCTCATCGCCTCGGACGTGGCGGCGCGCGGCCTTGATATTCCGGAAGTGAGCCACGTGTTCAATTTTGACGTGCCCATCCACGCCGAAGACTATGTGCACCGGGTTGGCCGCACGGGCCGTGCGGGGCGCGAAGGCCATGCCTTCACCATGGTAACCCGCGAGGAAGCGAAATACCTGCGCGCCATCGAGACCCTGATCAACAAGGAAATTCCTTATTTTGATATCGGGACAGTGGAAGACAGCGGCGACGCTCCAGAGAAAGAGCAGCGTTCGGCGCGCGGCGGCAGAAAACCTGGCCGTCACCGGGAAAAGCCTGCGGACAGAGCGCCGGCTGCCAAAATGCCCGCCGCTGCAAAGCCAGTTGCTGCCAGACCAGCTGTTGAACAGCCCATCGCTGAAAAGCCCGCACCGCAGGCCAAGCCGCCACGCCAGCCAGAGCAGCGCCGGGCAAGGCCCGAGCGGGAACTTGAAGACGCGCCAGAATCCGGCGGTTTCCACAAGGGCAACATGCCGGCGTTTTTGCTGCGGAAATAGATAACTAAGCCAACATATTCCGTCACCCCGGCGAAAGCCGGATTCTCCTTGAAGTCATAGGGATTCCGGCTTGCGCCGGAATGACGAGTTTTTTGGATGGTGGATTATTTTTTTGGCTTTTTCCTTGCCGCGTTCAGCGCCGCGCCGTAGGCGGTGCGGCACCAGATTGCCATTTCATCGACGTCGTCCATGCAGCGCTCGGGGCTGCGAAAATACGACATGTCGATCTTCTGGTCTTTCCTGGAATAGACAAAGGGCGGCAGGTTCTCCGCTATAAATGCTGGTCTACTGGCTTCATCGACTTTGAGATAGAGCACTTCATCAGCCGCCAGGGCGAACATTAGGCCATCGTGATAGACGCCGGCGCCGCCGAACATGGGGCGGATAGTGACGGGACCAAAGCCCGCCATTTGCTCGATGAGGAATTCCTTGAAGCTGGCGCTGACGCTCAAGCGGTTGCTTCAGCCTGTTTCAACTGGACGCTTTCGCCGCAACCGCAGGCTGAGGTCTGGTTTGGATTGTTGAAGGTGAAGCCGGATTTGAGGGCCGACGTCTGAAAATCCATTTCGGTGCCTAACAGGAACAGGATGGCCTTTGGATCGATCAGGACCTTCACGCCCTTTTCCTCAATCACTTCATCGAAAGGCTTCTGCTCGGTGGCCCAATCCATGGTGTATTCCATACCGGCGCAGCCGCCGTTTTTGACGCCGACGCGCAGTCCAACGACGGGCGTGTCCGACCTGGCAATGATCGCCTTTACCCGTGCCGCGGCGGCATCGGTCAGGGTCATCACCTTGGGGCGGGGTCTTGGAGTTGCCTGGGCCATGTTCCTATCCTACCACATATTCATCGCAACGCGCGCTTCATCGGACATCCGGCTATGATCCCACGGGGGATCAAACACCAGGTTCGCCTTGGCGCTGGCTACACCGGGCACGGTCGAAACGGCGTTTTCAACCCAGCCCGGCATGTCGCCTGCCACGGGGCAGCCCGGGGCGGTCAGGGTCATGTCGATGGCGACGTTGCGGTCATCGTCGATATCCACCTTATAGATGAGGCCCAGCTCATAGATATCAACGGGAATTTCCGGGTCGTAGACGGTCTTGAGGGCTGACACGATATCATCGGTCATACGGGCCAATTCATCGGCCGGGATGGCGGAGGGGTTTGGGGCGTTGTCGGTCGCAAGGTCTGTCACAGGAATATCCTTTGTGCAGAGATAAGGGCTTCGGCCAATTTATCAACTTCGTCGCGGGTGTTGTACATGGCAAATGAGGCCCGGCAGGTGGCAGTGACGCCGAAACGCTGCAGCAGTGGCTGGGTGCAATGGGTACCGGCGCGGACCGCCACCCCTGCCCGGTCAATGACGGTTGCCACGTCATGGGCGTGGGCTCCGTTCATATTGAAGGAGAGGATGGCGCCCTTGTCTTTGGCGCGGCCAAATATACGGAGAGAATTGATTTCCGAGAGGCGCTGGGTGGCATAGTCCCGGAGGTCCGCTTCATGGGCGGCGATGTTTTCGAGGCCGATGCTTTTCATGTAATCCAGTGCGGCCCCGAGGCCGATGGCCTGGACGATGGCCGGCGTTCCAGCCTCGAAACGGTGCGGCGGATTATTGTAGGAAATTCCCTCCATGGTGACTTCATTGATCATCTCGCCGCCGCCCTGGTAGGGCGGCATGCGGTCCAGGTGTTTGGCCTTGCCATAGAGGACGCCGATGCCAGTGGGGCCATAGGTCTTGTGGCCGGTGAAGACGTAAAAATCCGCATCAAGGGCCTGGACGTCGACGGGCATGTGAACCGCGGCCTGGCTGCCATCGACAAGCACGGGAATGCCGCGGGCATGGGCGAGCCTGATGACTTCCTTGATGGGAACGACGGTGCCGAGCGCATTCGACATCTGGGTGATAGCAACGATCTTCGTGCGCGGGCCCAGGAGCCTCTCGAATTCATCGAGGAGGAAATTGCCATCTTCATCGATGGGAGCCCATTTTATCACTGCGCCACGGCGCTCCCGGTGGAAATGCCAGGGCACGATGTTGGAGTGGTGCTCGAGGATGGAAAGGACGATCTCATCGCCTTCGTTGATCTCCAGGCCGCCAAAGCTCTGGGCCACGAGATTGATGGCTTCGGTGGCGTTGCGGGTGAAAATCAACTGATCCTTGGACGGCGCGTTGAGGAAGCGGCGCACGCTTTCGCGGGCGTCCTCGAAGCTCTGGGTTGCCGCATTGGAGAGGAAATGCAAGCCGCGATGGACGTTGGCATATTCCTCGGCGTAGCTCTTCATGATGGCGTCAAGCACGGGTTTTGGCTTCTGGGCCGAGGCGGCGTTGTCGAGATAGACCAAGGGCTTGCCATACACCTCGCGAGCGAGGATGGGAAAATCGCGGCGAATTTTTTCAACGTCAAGCACGGCCGCTCCGATGCTGGCTCAGCCACTTGTTGGAAAATTTGACCAGTGCTTCCTTGATGCCCTCGTGAGCGATCAGATCGAAGGCTTCGCCGACGAAGGCGGCGATAAGGAGCGACTTGGCTTCGGCGGGCGGAATGCCGCGTGACATCAGGTAAAAAAGATGATCATGGTTGAGGTCACCCGAGGTAGCGCCATGGCCGCAGACCACATCATCGGCGAAGATTTCAAGCTCGGGCTTGGCATCGAATTCGGCGGTTTCCGAGAGCAGGAGCGCATGGCTGGATTGCTTGCCGTCGGTTTTCTGCGCGCCCCTCTGCACGATGACCTTGCCCTGGAATATTCCGCGGGCGTTGTCGTCCATCACGCATTTGAAAAGTTCGCGGCTGGTGCAGTGGGGCACCTGGTGGTCGATGACCAGGCGTGTGTCGGCGTGCTGCCTGCCGCCCAACATGAAGGCGCCGGAAACCTTGGCTTCGGACCCCTGCCCTTTGAACTCCACGGTGCCGTTCTGGCGATTTGTTTTGGCGCCAGAGGTCAGGGTGAAGTCGTTGAACACCGAGTTCTTGCCGAGGGTTGTATGGACGTGGCTGAGGTGGATGGCATCGGCGGCTTCAAGCTCGACCTTGATGCGGTCAAGCCTTGCGCCTTCGCCGACGCGAATTTGGGTGACGGAATTGCTGAGGTAAGAGCCTTCGCCGAGATGGGTTTCGATGAGGGTGGCGGCGGCGCCCTGTTCGATTTCAACCACATTGCGGGTGGCGATTGTACGCGCAGCGGCGTTCGTCGTAATGAAGAGAAGTTCAATCGGTGTGTCAACCGTGCCGGAAATTTTCAGGCATGCACCATCAGTTGCAAAGGCAGCATTCATGGTGATCACGGGTTCATCCACGTTTATAGTGGATGTTACAGTGTCATTCTTGAGTTGCGAGAGTTCAGCGGCATAGCGGCCATTGACGAAAACCATGCGCGCGCCGCCGACCTTGGCAAAGGGCGACGACCTTAGCAGGCGTTCAACATCCTTGGCAGCAGCAACGACGGTTTGGCGTGGCGGATAGGGCTTATCCACGAGCTGGCGCAGATCGGTCCAGCGCCAGTCCTCCATCTTGCGATGGGGCAGCGACAGGCCATAGTTCATTTCGGCCGCAGTTTTTTGGACAACCACGTTCACGCCGCCTCGCTTTCAAATTGGGCGTAGCCCTTGGCCTCGAGTTCAAGGGCCAGAGACTTGCCGCCGGACTTTACGATGCGGCCCCTGGACAGGACATGCACATGGTCCGGCACAATGTAATCAAGCAGGCGTTGGTAGTGGGTGATGACGATCATGGCGCGGTCTGGCGAGCGAAGGCCGTTGACGCCGTCAGCGACGACTCGGAGGGCGTCGATGTCGAGGCCTGAATCCGTTTCATCGAGCACGCAGAGAGATGGCTCGAGCACCGCCATCTGAAGGATTTCTGCACGTTTCTTTTCACCGCCGGAGAAGCCGACATTGACCGGGCGTTTGAGCATGTCCGGGCCGATGTTGAGTTTCGACGCGCGCTCCTTCACCAGGCGCATGAAGTCAGGGGTGGAGAGTTCCTTTTCGCCTCGGGCCTTTTTCTGGCTATTGAGCGCCACTTTCAGGAACTGCATGGTGGCCACGCCGGGAATTTCGATGGGGTACTGGAAAGCGAGGAATACGCCTTTCGCGGCGCGTTCCGATGGCGTCATGGCAAGCAGGTCCTCACCCTTGTAGATGACGGAGCCTTCGGTGACCTCATAGCCTTCGCGGCCCGATAGCACATAGGACAGCGTGGACTTGCCAGAGCCGTTCGGCCCCATGATGGCATGGACTTCGCCGGCTTTAACCGACAGCGTAAGGCCGTTGAGGATGACGCGGTCCTCATCGGCGAGCTTGACGTGGAGGTTTTTGATTTCGAGCATTTTATCCTACTGAACCTTCCAGAGATATACCTATGAGCTTTTGTGTTTCCGCCATGAATTCCATGGGCAATTGCTGCAGCACGTCTCGCACAAAGCCGTTGACGATGAGGGCCACGGCCTCTTCCTGGCTGAGGCCGCGCGACATGCAGTAGAACATCTGGTCATCGGAGATTTTCGATGTGGTGGCTTCGTGCTCGAACTGGGCGCTCAAGGTTTTGGCCTCGATGTAGGGCACGGTGTGGGCACCACACTTGTCGCCGATGAGCAGTGAGTCACATTGGGTGAAGTTGCGGGCGTTAGTCGCCTTGCGGTGGGCCGAGACGAGGCCGCGATAGGTGTTGTCGGAGCGTCCCGCGGCAATACCCTTTGAGATAATGCGGCTTGAGGTGTTCTTGCCCAGATGGATCATCTTGGTGCCGCTGTCCACCTGCTGGCGGCCATTTGAAATGGCAATGGAATAGAATTCGCCGCGGGAATTGTCGCCGCGCAGGATGCAACTTGGATACTTCCAGGTGATGGCGGAGCCTGTCTCAACCTGGGTCCAGGAAATCTTGGCCCCCCTGCCCCGGCAATCACCGCGCTTGGTGACGAAATTGTAGACGCCGCCCTTGCCTTCGGCATCGCCGGGATACCAGTTCTGCACGGTGGAATATTTGATTTCGGCATCATCTAGGGCAATGAGTTCGACCACGGCGGCGTGAAGCTGGCTTTCCTCTCGCATGGGCGCGGTGCAGCCTTCGAGATAGGAAACGTAGGAGCCCTTATCGGCGATGATCAGGGTGCGCTCGAACTGGCCGGTGTTCTTGGCGTTCATGCGGAAATAGGTTGAGAGCTCCATGGGGCAGCGGGTATTGGGCGGCACATAGACAAATGAACCATCGGAAAACACTGCCGCGTTAAGGGCCGCATAGAAATTGTCGCCCTGCGGAACGACGGAGCCCAGATATTTCTTCACCAGTTCGGGATGCTCGCGGAGCGCTTCGGAGATCGAGCAGAAAATGACGCCCGCCTTGGCGAGTTCGGCCTTGAAAGTGGTGACGACGGAGACGCTGTCGAACACCGCGTCAATGGCGACGCGGCCGCCGGCAATTTCATTGCCGTCGTCGTCAAGGGTGCTCTTCTCGCCCTGCTTGCGCACGCCGGCGAGGATTTCCTGCTCCTTCAGCGGGATGCCGAGCTTGGCATAGGTTTCCAGAAGCTTTGGATCGATTTCATCGAGGCTTTTCGGATTCGCCATGCTCTTGGGGGCGGCATAATAGTAGATGTCCTGGAAATCGATCTTGGGATACGAGACGCGAGCCCAGGCGGGTTCTTCCATCTGCTGCCAGCGGCGATAGGCCTCAAGGCGCCATTCCAGCATCCAGGCGGGCTCGCCCTTCTTGGCAGAGATGAACCTGACGATATCCTCGTTCAGGCCCTTCGGCGCATAGTCGGTTTCAATATCGGAAGTGAAGCCGTACTTGTACTTGTCGACTTCGATATGCTTGACGAGTTCGATGGTGTCGAGATCTGCCATGATTTATGCTGCAACCCTTGCCCTGTGGCGCGCCAGGAGGCGGCGCCAGACGGTATTGAAATGTTCGATGTGTTCCTGTGTCGTATTCCATCCGAGGCTGACGCGGATGGCGGCCGCTGAAAGATCGGGGCCAACGCCCATGGCGTTTAGAACATGGGACTTGCTCACCTTGCCCGAGGAGCAGGCCGAGCCTGAAGACAGGGCCACGCCTTCAAGATCAAAATTCATCAGCAGGGTTTCGGCGGACATGCCGGGGTAGGCGAAATTGGTGGTGTTGGAGAGCCGCGGGGCATCGCCGCCGAAGATCACCGCATCTGCAAGCGCCTCCTCAAGCTGAGCCTGAAGCGCCCTGACATCCAACTGGCGTTCCCTGGCCACGGCGGCAAAGCCGGCAATGCCGACGAGATTTTCGGTGCCTGCCCTGCGGCGCAGTTCCTGGCCGCCCCCATGGACGAGTGGTTCCAGTGGCAAGCCATCACGCACGACCAAAGCGCCAATGCCGGTCGGGCCGCCGATTTTGTGGGCAGCAATGGTCATCATATCGACGCCGAGCAAACCAAAATTGACCGGGATTTTTCCGAAGGCCTGCACTGCATCAGTGTGCACCAGCGCACCGTGGGCCTGGGCAAGGGCTACGACTTCACGCAGCGGCTGGATGACGCCGGTTTCATTGTTGGCGAGCATGACACTGACCAGTGCCTTTGGCCCTTCAAGCAATTTCGCCAGGGCTTCGAGATCAACAACGCCTTGCGGTGTCACCGGAATGAATTCGGCCGGCTTGTACGCGGCCTTGGCAGACTCGATAACGGCCGGATGTTCAATGGCGGAAATCAGCAGGCGCTCGACGGGGGCATTCTTGATGGCCAAGTTGTTAGCTTCGGAGCCGCCGGACGTAAACGAGATCATCGGGGCAATGACACCTATCTCGCGGGCGATGGTTTCGCGGGAGTCATCCAAGAGCTTGCGCGCAAGGCGGCCCTCGCGATGCACGGAGGAGGCATTGCCTTCAACATCCATGGCTGCGCGCATGGCTTTCTTTACGGCGGGCCGCAAGGGGCTGGTGGCGTTATGGTCGAGGTAGGATCTCACGCGTCCTGCCTCACATACCGGTCCTTGGCCTGCTTGATGGTGGCGGAGAGAGCGAGATTGCGTTTCTCAACGACATCCTCAAGGGTAATCGAGCCGAGAAAATACATCATCTGGCGGCCAAGGGAGGACCAGAGGTCATGGGCGGAGCATTGTTCGCCCTTCACACAGCCATCAAGGGCATCACCGGAACAGCGGGTGAAACGCAATTCCTCATCAACCGCGAGTATGATGTCCGCAACTGCAATATCGGCAGCATCGCGGGCCAGCTTGTAACCGCCACCGGGCCCCCTGGCACTTTCCACGAGTTTGTCGCGGCGCAGTTTGCTGAAGAGCTGTTCGAGATATTCCTGGCTGATGTCCTGGCGCTCGGCAATTTCCGACAGGGAAACGGGATTGCCACCCGAATGCTGAGCGATATCGATCATGGCCATGACGGCATATCGGCCTTTGGTGCTCATTTTCATCTGCTTTTTCCTCTGTCCAGTGCACGAAAAGCTTGCTTTTTGCCCCCCGTGCCGTGCTAAAGCCCTTGCAACTGAACGGTCCGGGAAACTACCACTTTCTTGAACCATTCTAAGGAAGATATATGATACCCGACTGTGAGAGTCAACTATTAGACCTTGATTCAATGACAGAAACAAAGCGGGCAACAACAGCGGAACGGACCCCAAGGGATGCCTGAAGTCATATTTAACGGCCCGGCTGGCCGCATCGAAGCCCGTTATCACCATGCCAAGCCGTCGGGTTCACCCATCGCCATCCTGCTGCATCCGCACCCGGCCTTCGGCGGGACCATGAACAACCCCATCGTGCACTCGCTCTACCAAACCTTCGTGAGCCGGGGATTCTCAGTTTTGCGCTTTAATTTCAGGGGTGTAGGCCGCAGCCAGGGACTTTTCGAGAATGGCGCCGGTGAGCTTTCGGACGCAGCGTCCGCGCTGGATTGGCTGCAATCCTTCAACCGGGAGGCCAAGATCTGCTGGATCGCCGGGGTTTCCTTCGGAGCGTGGATTTCCATGCAGCTCTTAATGCGGCGGCCGGAGATCGGCGGCTTTATCTCGATTGCCCCCTTGGCCAAGCATTATGACTTTTCGTTCCTGGCACCCTGCCCGGCGTCGGGCCTGTTTGTTAACGGCGAAAAGGACGTTGTGGCCAGCCCAGAGTCGGTGCACAGCCTGGTTTCCAAGCTGAAGACCCAGAAGGGAATCGTCATCGAACACAAGGTGGTCGCCGGGGCCAATCACTTCTTCGAAGGCAAGACCGACGAGCTTACCAAGATCTGCTCGACCTACCTGGACAAACGGCTGTCACGGGAGAGCTAGGACTCCGCCCGTCATGGGCTGGGTCACCTTCGTGGTCATCGGGAAACTAAGAGGCAATTTCTTCATGCTGCGCACGGCCATGTAAGCCCAGGCTTCGGCTTCCATGGAGTCGCCATTGAAGCCATAGGCTTCGGCAGGTTTCATATTGGGAAGTATTTTTCGAAGGGCTTTCATGATCGTTGGATTGTGTCTGCCGCCACCGCAGATAATCCAGGCCTTCGGTGCTTCCGGCACCCAGTTAGCAGCTCCGGCAATGGCGCGGGCGATAATCTCAACGAGGGTTGCAGCACCATCCACCGCGTTCAGGGCACCGAGATCGAGGGCTGCGAAGCTGTCGCGGTCAAGAGATTTGGGCGGGGGCAATTTAAAAAAGGCCTGGTTTAAAAACTGATCAATGATGGTTTCTTTGGGCGTCCCTGTTGCCGCGAGCTTGCCATCCTCATCGCGGGCAACGCCGGTATGTTTCAGGGCCCAATCATCAAGTGGGGCATTTCCAGGGCCCGTATCAAAGGCGATCATGTGACCTTGCGAACCAATCCAGGTGACGTTGGATACCCCGCCGATGTTCACAAAGACCAGCGGGCGTTCAGGCACCGATGCAGCGAGGGCGCGGTGATAGACAGGAACGAACGGGGCGCCCTGCCCGCCGGTGGCCACATCGTTGGCACGGACATCATAGACTACTGGCAAGGCCAATCGCTTGGCCAGTGCGCTGCCATCCCCCAGTTGCACCGTGAGCCTGATTTCCGGACGATGAATGACCGTCTGCCCGTGAAAGCCGATGACATCGACGGTCGCCGGGTTGGCTTTCAGAAAATCCTGCACCGCCTGCACATGCCAATCGGTGAGGGAGGCTTCCGCCCTGGCCAGGCCGAAGGGCCTTTCATCACGGCGCGCAAGGCCTTTGGCATCCTTCAGGGCAGCCCGCAATACGTGGCGCTGGGCCTCGGAATAGGGATAGGTCTGGGATGGCCCGCGCTCGACGGTGTTTTCGCCGTCGGTGCGAATGAGGGCGACATCAATGCCGTCCAGCGAGGTGCCGGACATCAGGCCTAGTGCGGTGGTTAGTTTTGACACTGCTTTATCCCATGCTATGAGCAGCCCATTATGAGCACATATAAGTCCGACTTTCTTAATACCCTTTCAACCCGGGGCTACATTCACCAATGTTCCGATGCGGCAGGCCTCGACGCGCTTGCGGCCAAGGGTGATGTTACAGCCTACATCGGTTTCGACTGCACGGCAAAATCCCTCCACGTCGGCTCGCTGGTGCAAATCATGCTGCTGCACTGGGCCCAGGAACTGGGGCAGAAATCAATCGCCCTGATGGGCGGCGGCACGACGCGGGTTGGCGATCCTTCGGGGCGCGACGAGAGCCGCAAGTTACTGACACTTGAAGACATCGAAGACAACAAGCGCGGCATTCAGCAGGTTTTCGCCAAGTTCCTGCGCTTTGGCTCGGGGCCGAAAGACGCGTTGATGATCGACAATGCGGAGTGGCTGACCAAGCTGAACTATCTCGACATGCTGCGCGATATCGGCCGGCACTTTTCAGTCAACCGCATGCTGGCGATGGATTCAGTCAAGCTGCGGCTGGAACGGGAGCATGAACTTTCGTTCATCGAGTTCAACTACATGGTTCTCCAGGCCTATGACTTTGCGGAACTGGCGCGGCGCTATGGCTGCAACCTGCAGATGGGCGGCTCGGACCAGTGGGGCAACATCATCAACGGCATCGACCTTGGCCGGCGCATGGGCACGCATCAGCTTTTTGCCCTGACCACGCCG
>Ga0138256_10003803_pt1 | contig 16019 bp, 12 predicted proteins | sample KNB2016incub_MG_FD_105486 | JGI IMG/M metagenome (GOLD analysis project Ga0138256, IMG submission 105486) | Active sludge microbial communities from wastewater in Klosterneuburg, Austria - KNB2014incub_MG | ecosystem: Engineered > WWTP > Activated sludge > Unclassified | place: Austria... | reverse complement strand
GAGCACGCGATCGACGTCGAAGTCGGTCACTTCCTTGTCGCGGATGGCGACGATGCCGTGCGAGTTCAGGCTCTTGACGTGGCTGCCGCTGATGCCGGCATACACCGAGCGGATCTCGCAGCCGCTCATCTGTTCCGCTTCTTCGACGGCGCGCTGGATCGATTGCACGGTCGACTCGATGTCGACGACCACGCCACGCTTGATGCCACGGCTGGGCTGACTGCCCATGCCAATGATCTCGACCGCCTCGCCCGGCGCATATTCGCCGACCATCGCCACCACCTTGGAGGTGCCGATGTCGAGGCCGACGATCAGGGTTTTGTCGGATTTGCGCGTCACGTGTCGTTGCTCGATTCAGGAGGGGTGGTGACGGGAACTTCCGCTTCGACGTAGCGCACCGCGTAGCCGTGGGTGTAGCGCAGGTCGACCGCGGCAATCGGGCGCGGATCGAGCGCAGCCAGGCGCGGCAGGCTGCCGATGAAACGGCGCCAGCGCGGCAACAGCTCGCGGCTGCCCACGTGCACTTCAAGACCGTCGTTGAGCTGCAGTTCCAGCGCGCCGCGCGGGCTCATGCGCGCCGCAGTGATCTGCCGGCCGAGCGGCTCGACGTCGTCTTGCGCCAATCGGTAGTACTCGGCCAGCTGCGCCATCTGCGCCGGCTGCGCATCCAAAAGCGGCAGTCCGCGGGTGTCGCCGGCACCGCGCGCCTGGAACACATTGCCGGCGACATCGACCAGTTGATCGACGCCCTTGCGCCCGAGCACTTCGCGCTCGGTGACGCTGATCTCCAGCGTATCCGGCCAGACTTTGCGCACCTCGGCGGTCGCGACCCACGGCAAAGACAGCGCACCGGTGCGCACCTCGGCCAGGTCGACGCCGAAGAAACCACGCGACGCGGCGGGACCGACGGCGGCGCGGATCTGCTCGGCGCTGACGCGCGCAAACGGTCCGCTGACGTCGACCCAGCGAAACGGCAGCAGCGCGCCACCGTTGTGCGCCATGTAGGCACCGGCGATCAGCACCGCCACCGCGGTCACCGCGAGCACCGCGGACATGCTGGCGACGAAGGTGCGGCGATTGCTCATCGCGCGATCTCCCGCACGCTGGTTTCCAGAATCCGCCAGCACAGTTCCTCGAAGCTGATACCCGCCTTGGCGGCAGCCTTGGGCACCAGGCTGTGACTGGTCATGCCCGGGGTGGTGTTGACTTCGAGCAGGTAGAAATTGCCGTCGAAGTCGCACATCACGTCGATGCGACCCCAACCGCTGCTGCCGACCGCCGTGAAAGCGCGTTCGCACAGCGCACGCAGTTCGCTCTCGGCGGGCTCGTCGCGGCCTGGACACAGGTATTGGGTGTCCTCGGCGACGTATTTGGCGTGGTAGTCGTAGAACTCGCCGACCGGCACGATGCGGATGCTCGGCAGCGCCTGGCCATCGAGCACGGCCACCGTCAGCTCCGGGCCGACGATCATGCGTTCGACCAGCAGTTCGCCGTCGTAGCGCTGCGCCAGTTCCACCGCCGCGTCGATGTCGGCCACAGCGAATACGCGGGTCACGCCGACACTGGAGCCCTCGCGCGAGGGCTTGACGATCGCCGGCAGGCCGACCTGGGCCACCGCGGCGGCCACATCCGCGCCCGGGTGCAGGACCGCGAAAGCCGGTGTCGGCATGCCCAGCGCCTGCCACACCCACTTGGTGCGGACCTTGTCCATGGTCAGCGCCGAGCCGAGCACGCCCGAGCCGGTATAGGGCACACCCAGCGCTTCCAGCGCGCCTTGCAGCACGCCGTCCTCGCCACCACGGCCATGCAGGATGTTGAACACGCGGTCGCAATGGCCACCCTGGATATGCGCCAGCAGCGCCGGGATGCCGTCGATCGGTGTGGCATCGACGCCGCGCGCGCGCAGGGCCGCCAGCACATTGGCGCCACTGTTGAGCGAGACCTCGCGCTCGGAACTGGTGCCGCCCATGACCACGGCGACGCGGCCGAATTGTGCGGGATCGGTAATGCGGGTCATGGCGAGTTCCCCTTTCCAGCCCCAAATTGCTCACAGGCCATGAACCCGCTCATCCTGAGCAAAGCGTCCGAGGCTCCATCAGGACGCGTCGTCGAAGGACGCCGCTCACCCTTCGACGCCGCGTCCCGGTGGAGCTTTGGGACGCTCTGCTCAGGGCGAACGGTGTCTATATTATTCAGAGGCTTACGATAGCGGTTCATGGAAAGGCCCCACTGCGCAGATGACCGCGCGTTTCCAGATCCTGGGCCACCGCGCCGATGTCGCCGGCACCCTGCAGCAACAGCAGATCGCCATCGCGCAGCAGATCAGGCAGCACCTTGACCAGTTCGCGCGGATGGGCAATGAACACCGGGTCGACGCGGCCGCGGGCGCGCACGGCGCGCGCCAGCGCGCGGCCGTCGGCCCCGGCGATCAGCGCCTCACCGGCCGCATAGACTTCGCTCAGCACCACCGCGTCGGCGAGGCTCAGCACTTCGGCAAAATCGTCGAGCAGATCGCGGGTACGCGTGTAGCGGTGCGGCTGAAAGGCCAGTACCAGGCGTCGCTGCGGCCAGCCGCCACGAGCGGCCTCGATGACCGCGCGCAGCTCGCGCGGATGGTGGCCATAGTCGTCGACGAACATGACACTGCCCTGGGTCAGCGGCAGATCCTGGTGGATCGCAAAGCGCCGACCGACGCCACCAAAGCGCGCCAGGCCGTCGACGATGGTCTTTGCTTCGATGCCGATTTCGAGCGCGATCGCCGCCGCCGCGCAGGCGTTCTGCACATTGTGGCGGCCCGGCAGGTTGAGCGTGGCGGCCAGCGGCGCTTCATCCGGCAGGTGCAGCGTGAAGCGCATCTGCTGGCCGTCCTGCTGCACATCGGAGGCCCGCACGTCGGCGTCGGCGGCAAACCCGTAGGTGCGCGCGGCGCGCGGGCTGCGCGCCGCCAACGCGCGGGTCTCGACGTCGTCGGCGCAGAGCACGGCGAGACCGTAGAACGGCATGCGGTGGAGGAATTCGTCGAAGGCGCGCTTCAGCCGTTCGAAGCTGCCACCGAAGTTCTCCAGGTGGTCGGCGTCGATATTGGTGACCACCGCCATCACCGGCTGCAACAGCAGGAAGGAACCATCGCTCTCGTCGGCCTCGGCGACCAGATACTCGCCGCTGCCCAGGCGCGCATGCGTGCCGGCGCTGTTCAGGCGTCCGCCAATGACGAAGGTGGGGTCCAGCCCGCCCTCGGCGAGCACGCTGGCGATCAGGCTCGTGGTAGTCGTTTTGCCGTGGGTGCCGGCCACCGCAATGCCGCGACGGAAGCGCATCAACTCGCCAAGCATTTCGGCGCGCGGCACCACCGGCAGGCGCCGCTGGCGCGCGGCGATCAACTCGGGATTCTCCGGGTTGATCGCGCTGGAAACGACCACGACATCCACCTCGGCCACATGCGCCGCGTCGTGGCCACGGTGGACGAGAATGCCCAACTCGGCCAGGCGCTGGGTGACACCGGTGCTGGACTGATCGGAGCCGCTGACCGCGTAACCCAGGTTGTGCATGACTTCGGCAATGCCACTCATGCCGGAGCCGCCGATGCCGACGAAGTGCACGCGCTTGAAGGCGCGCATCAGATCCTGACCGGGGCGGAAACGGGCTGCGATACTCATGCCGCAATCTCCAGACAAACTTGCGCCACCGCATCGGCAGCATCGACCCGGGCCTGACCGCGTGCGGCCTGCGCCATGCGCAGCAGCTGCGCGCGGTCGGCCGACAACTCGCCAAGACGCGTGACCAGCAGCTCGGCCGTGAGGCTCGCTTCGGGAATCAGTTCCGCCGCGCCCACCTGGCTCAGCCAGCGCGCGTTGGCGGTCTGGTGGTCGTCGACTGCGTGCGGGTAGGGCACCAGCAGCGCACCGACGCCGGCCGCGGTCAACTCGGCCAGGGTCAGCGCACCGGCGCGGCAGATCACCAGATCGGCCCAGCCATAGGCCTGGGCCATGTCGTCGATGAAGGCGACCACGCGGCCCTCGATGCCGGCCCTGCGATAACCGAGCCGGGCGTCGTCGATCATGCGTTTGCCGCATTGATGCCAGATCTCCGGCCGCTCGGCAGCTGGCATCTGCGCCAGGGTCTGCGGCAGCAGGCGATTCAGCGCCGCGGCGCCCTGGCTGCCACCGATCACCAGCACGCGCAGCGGTCCAGTGCGATCGGCGAAGCGCTGCTCCGGCGGCGGCAGCGCGGCGATTTCGGCGCGCACCGGGTTGCCGACCCAGCGGCCGCGCCCGGCGAAGACGCCGGGAAAACCGGTCAATACGCGCTGCGCCAGCCGCGCGAGCACGCGATTGGTCAGTCCTGGAATGCTGTTCTGCTCATGCACCAGCAAGGGCCGGCGCAGCCAGAAGGCCGCCAGACCGCCGGGGCCGGCAGCGTAGCCCCCAAGGCTGAGCACACTGCGCGGACGCACGCGCTTGAGCACCTTGCGCGCTTGCCAGAAGGCGCGACCGAGATCGAGCGGCAGCCGCAGCTTGGTCTTCCAGCCCTTGCCGCGCACGCCGCTGACGCTGATTGCTTCGAAGGGAATGTCGTACGTCGGCACCAGGGTCTGCTCCATGCCGCCTTCGGAGCCGAGCCAGACCACCGGGATATCGCGCTGGCGCAGTGCCGCAGCCACCGCCAGGCCGGGGAACACATGCCCGCCGGTGCCACCCGCCATCACCAGCACCGGCGCGCTCATCGGCTGGCTCCGGGCGCCACGCCCTCGAAAGGACCGACGCTGCGCGGTTCGCGCATGGATGCGCTGACCTTGAGCAGCAGGCCGACGGCGACGCAGCTCATGATCACGCTGGAGCCGCCGGAGCTGATCAGCGGCAGCGTCAGGCCCTTGGTCGGCAGCGCGCCGATGTTGACCCCGATGCTGATTGCCGCCTGGATCGAAAACCACAGCGCGATGCCATAAGCCAGGTAGGCCTCGAAGGCGCGCCCCTGGCGCAGGCCATCGATGCCCAATTGAAATGCCCGTCCGGTAAACACGGCGAACAGTCCGATGATGACCAGGATGCCGGCGAAACCGAGTTCCTCGGCGATCACGGCGAGGATGAAATCGGTATGTGCTTCCGGCAGGTAGAACAGCTTCTGCACGCTCTCGCCGAGGCCCACGCCGAACCACTCGCCGCGGCCGACCGCAATCAGGGCCTGGGTCAGCTGGAAGCCGCCGTCGAAGGGATCCGCCCACGGGTCCATGAAGGAGAACAGCCGGCGCACGCGGTAGGGCTCGGCCAGCGCTGCAAAAGCCATCATCGGCAGAGCGATCAGACCAATGCCGATCAGATGTCGCGCCGAGCCGCCGGCCAACCAGATCAAACCGCCGGTGATCGCCATCAACAGCAGCGCGCCGCCGAAGTCCGGCTGCGCCAGCAACAGGCCGATCAGGGCGCCGGCCACCACCAGCGGCTTGATCACGCCGAGCAGGCTGTGTTGCAGGGTTTCCTGGTGGCGCACGAAATAGCCGGCCAGATACACGATCAGGAACATCTTGACCGCTTCCACCGCCTGGAAATTGGACAAGCCCAGGTTGATCCAGCGCCGCGCCCCTTTGACGCTGACGCCGATGCCGGGCAGAAACACCAGCAACAGCAGCAGGAAACTGCCGAGGATCATGACCTGCGAGTACTGCTTCAGCCAGTCGAGGTCGACGCGGTAGGCGATCCAGCCCAGGCCGGTGCCGAGCGCAAGAAAGATCAGGTGCTTGGTCAGAAAATAGAACGGCCCGACATGCAACTCCTCGGCGATCGCAATCGAGCTGGATGCGACCATCACCACGCCGATGGATGCCAAGGCCACGGCGCTGATCGCAATCCACGCATCCAGCGCCACCTTGGGCGCTGCGGGAAGCCTGCGGGCCTGGAGGATGCTGGCCATCAACGCACCTTCAAGGTCGCGAGGCCGAGCAGCACCAGCACCACGCTGATGATCCAGAAGCGCACGATCACGCGCGGCTCCGGCCAGCCCTTGAGCTCGAAATGGTGATGCAGCGGCGCCATCCGGAAGATGCGCTTGCCGGTGAGCTTGAACGACGCCACCTGCAGCATCACCGACAGCGTTTCCAGGACGAAGATGCCGCCCATGATGACCAGCACCAGTTCCTGACGCACGATCACGGCGATGGTGCCGAGCACGGCGCCGACCGCGAGCGCGCCGATGTCGCCCATGAACACCTGGGCCGGGTAGGTGTTGAACCACAGGAAACCAAGGCCGGCGCCGGCCAGCGCGCCGCAGACGATGCCGAGTTCGCCCGCGCCTGGAATGCGCGGGATGCCGAGGTACCTGGCGAACTCGGCGTGTCCGGACAGATAGGCGAAGATGCCGAGCGCTCCGGCAACCAGCACCGTCGGCATGATCGCCAGGCCATCCAGGCCGTCGGTCAGGTTGACCGCGTTGGAAAAACCGACGATCCAGAAATAGGCGACCACGATGAAGGCCATGCCCAGCGGAATCGCCACGGTCTTGAAGAACGGGACATACAGCGCGGTGGCCGCCGGCGTGTCGGCCGAGACGTACAGCAACACCGCGGCAATGCTGCCGAACAGCGATTGCAGCAGGTACTTCCAGCGTGCCGGCAGGCCGCGACTGTCCTTCAGTACCAGCTTGCGGTAGTCGTCGATGAAACCGATCAGGCCAAAAGCCAGCAGCACGCCGAGCACGATCCAGATATAGCGGTTGTGCCAGTCCGCCCACAGCAGGGTCGATGCAGCGACCGCCGCCAGGATCAGAAGGCCGCCCATGGTGGGTGTGCCGGCCTTGGACAGATGCGATTGCGGACCGTCCTTGCGGATGGTCTGGCCGATCTGCTTTTCGGTCAGCGAGCGGATCAACATCGGGCCGAGCAACAGCGACAGGGCCAGAGCGGTCAGCGCCGCGAGGATCGAGCGCAACGTGATGTAGTTGAAGACGCGCAGCGCGCCAAAATAATCCTGCAGCCAGTTGCTGAGTGTCAGCAGCATCAGTGCGCTCCTCCGCCAACGGCGCTGCCGGCGAGCGCGGCGACTACCCGTTCCATCCGCGCCGAGCGCGATCCCTTGACCAGCGCCGTGGTGCCCGGGCGCCATTGCGACTGCAACTCGTCGATCAGTGTCTCGACGCGCGCGTAGTGCTGCGCGCCGTCGCCGAAGGCATCGGCTGCTGCCAGCGACAGCGGGCCGACCGCATACAGGCGCTCGATGCCACGTGCGCGCGCCAGAGCGCCGCATAGCGCGTGCAGCGTGCTGGCCTGCGGGCCGAGTTCGGCCATGTCGCCCAGCACCAGCCAGCGCGGCGACGGCTCCAGCGCCAGTGTCTCGATCGCCGCGCTCAGCGAGCCCGGATTGGCGTTGTAGCTGTCGTCGTAGATGACGCCGCCGCGTACCGCCAGCCGATGCTGACGCCCACCCACCGCGGCCGCCTGCGCCAGACCCGCGGCGATGGCGTCGAGGGGCGTACCGACCGCCAGCGCCAGGCTGCTGGCAGCCAGCGCGTTCATGATGTTGTGGCGTCCGGGCAAGGGCAGTTCGATCGCCACCGAGCCGGCGGGTGTCGCCAGCCGGAAGCCGGATTTGAGGCCGATTTCGATCTTTTCGGCGCGCACGGCAGCCGGTCCGTCGATGGCAAAATCGATGACTTGATGGGCGCCAGCCTGCTCGCGGAAATAATGGGCAAAAGCATCGTCGGCATTGATCACGGCGATGCCGCCGTCGAGCAGACCGCGGTAGATGCCGGCCTTGGCCCGGGCGACGCCCTCTTCGCTGCCCAGGCGTTCGAGGTGCGCCGCGGCGACATTGGTCACCAGCGCGACATGCGGTGGCGCGATCGCCGCCAGTTCGTCGATGTCGCCGGGCTTGCCGCAGCCCATCTCGATCACGGCGTAGCGGTGATCGGCACGCAGGGCGAGCAGCGTCAGCGGCACGCCGATTTCGTTGTTGAAGTTGCCCGGCGTGGCATGCGTGTGGGCAATCTGCGTGAGGATTGCTGTGGTCAGTGCCTTGGTGGTGGTCTTGCCGTTGCTGCCGGTCAGCGCGATGCGCTTGACCGCAAATGTCTCCAGCCAGGCGCGCGCCAGTGTCTGCAGCGCGGCCAAGGCATCCGCGACCACGATCTGCGGGAGCGCCAGCGGCAGTTCGCGCTCGACCAGCGCTGCGCCAGCACGACCGACCACGGCGGCAACGTAGTCATGACCATCGCCATGCTCGCCACGCAGGGCGACGAACAGCGCACCCGGCTGCAGCGTGCGTGAGTCCTGGCCGACGCCGATCAGCTGCGCGTCGCCACCGGTCAAGCGACCGCCGCACCATGTCGCAACCTGCGAGGCGAGCGCGTTCATGCCGCCCTCCGCAGCAAGCACTGCTCGGCCACGACGCGGTCATCAAACGGCAATGTGCGGCCGGCAATCTCCTGGTAGGGCTCATGGCCCTTGCCGGCGATCAGTACGATGTCGCCGCTGCTGGCGGCGCTGAGCGCGCGCTCGATGGCGCGCCGGCGATCGCGTTCGACGATCACCGCCTGTGGCTGAGCGAAGCCAGCCATGATCTCGGCCACGATGGCATCGCCATCTTCGCCGCGCGGATTGTCATCAGTGACGAAGACCCGGTCGGCGCCAGCCTCTGCCGCAGCCGCCATCTGCGGCCGTTTGCCACGGTCGCGCTCGCCACCGCAGCCGAACACGATGCTGAGCTGACGCGGTGCGTGTTCGCGCAGTGCGGCGAGCGCCTTGGCGATCGCATCGGGGGTATGCGCATAGTCGACCACCACCAGCGGCTGGTCGGCACCGCCGAGGCGATTCATGCGACCCGGCACCGGCTGCAACTGCGGCAACACGGCAGCGAGCTGCGCCAGATCGGCACCGAGGGCGTGCAAGGCGCCACAGGCGGCCAGCAGGTTGTCGATATTGAAGCGTCCGATCAGGCCGGTGGCAACGGCATGGCGTTGGCCACCAAGGCGCAGCGTGAAGCGCAGCCCGGCGTGATCGAGCACGATGTCCTCGGCGGCCAGCATGGCTTCGCCAGCTCCATTGGCGCTGGTGCTGATCACCGGCGCATGGGTCCGCGTCAGCAGCTTGCGTCCCCAGGGGCAATCGATATTGATCACCGCGGCGCGCAGTCCGGGCCACTGGAACAAACGCGTCTTCGCCTCGAAATAGGCGGTCATGCTGCCGTGGTAGTCGAGGTGGTCGCGACTGAGCTGGGTGAACACGGCGACATCGAAGCGCACGCTGTCCACGCGCCCCTGATCGAGCGCGTGGCTGGACACTTCCATCGCCACCAGATCGCAGCCCGCGGCGCGCATCTCGCCGAGGAAGCGCTGCGTGCTGCAGACATCCGGCGTGGTGCGCTGTCCCGCGCGCAAGGCACCGACCGGACCCGCGCCCAGAGTGCCCTGGGTGGCCGGGCGCCGATCCAGCCGCGCCGCCGCCTGGGCGATGAACTGCACGGTCGAGGTCTTGCCGTTGGTACCGGTGACGCCGATGACGTCCATGGCGTGGCTGGGCGAACCGTAGACGCGGTCGGCGAGGACGCCGGCATAGCTGCGCAGATCCGCCACGGGCAGCACGGGAGCACCGACGTCGACGGCTGCAGCATCAGGCATTGGCAACTCTGCCAGGATCGCCACGGCGCCGGCGGCGACCGCGGCCGGCGCATGGCGCAGCCCATGGTCGCTGCCGCCACGCAGCGCCAGGAAGACATCGCCGGCACGCAGTTCGCGCGTGTCCAGCGCGATGCCGGACACCGGCAGTTGCGCCCCACCCGCGGCGATGCCAGCCACCCCGTCGAGGCCCACCTGGCGCAGCAGTTCATCGAGCATGAGCGCGCTGGTCATGGCGGCGTCGGCTCCCCGACGGCTTCGGCGGCAGCCTCGATCTCCTCGGCCTCGCTGCGCGCCGCAGTCTGCAGCAGCGGGCTGTCGGGCGGCACGTCCATCAGCCGCAGCGCACCGCCGATGACGCGACCGAAGACCGGCGCGGCCACCGCGCCGCCGTAGAAGACCCCGCCCTGCGGGTCGTTGATGACGATCACGCAAGCCAGCCGCGGCGCCGACACCGGGGCCAGACCGGCGAACAGCGACAGATAACGTGCCTGCTGGTAGCTGCCGCCACCGACCTTGCGCGAAGTCCCGGTCTTGCCGGCCACTCGATAGTAAGGAATGGCGGCTTTGCCGGCGGTACCACCGGCGTTGGTCACCGTCTCCAGCATGTCGAGCAGGGTCTGCGCCAACGCCGGATCGATGATCGCGGTATCCGGATTGGAGCCACCCTTGACGAAAGTCGGCGCGCGCATGCGGCCACCATTGGCCAGCGCGGTGTAGGCAGTCGCCAGTTGCAGCGCAGTCACCGAGAGGCCGTAGCCGTAGGACATGCTGAGCTTTTCGACCGGGCGCCAGCGCTTGAAATCCGGCAGCACGCCGGGAGACTCGCCGGGAAAGCCGGAGCCGGTGATCTGGCCGAAGCCAAAGCGGCTGAACACGTCGTAGAGGTACTCATCGGGCACCTGCAGCGCCAGCTTGATGGCGCCGACATTGCTCGACTTGGTCAGGATGCCGGTGACGGTCAGCGTGCCGTAGCTGTGGATGTCCTTGATGGTGTAACCGCCGGGCACCTGGATCTGGCCCGGCGAGGTGTCGATCAGGGTTTCCGGCGTCACCTTGCCGCTTTCCAGCGCAGCGGCCACGGTGAAGGTCTTGATCACCGAACCGGGCTCGAACACATCGGTGGCGGAGCGGTTGCGCACGTTCGATCCGCGCTGGCGATCGCGCTGGTTCGGGTTGTAGCTCGGCTGGTTGACCATCGCCAGGATCTCGCCGGTGGGCACGTCCATCACCACCACCGAGCCGCCGGAAGCCTGATGCTCGAGGATCGACGCTTTCAGTTCACGGTAGGCCAGGTACTGGATGCGGCGATCGATCGACAGCACCAGATCCTTGCCCGGCTGCTCGGTTTCGAGCAGGTCGACATCCTCGACGCGATGACCGCGGCGATCCTGCAGCACGCGTTTGCTGCCCGGCTTGCCGGCCAGCCAGTCCTCGAAAGCCAGTTCCAGGCCTTCCTGGCCGCGATCGTCGATATCGGTGTAGCCGATCACGTGCGCCAGCGCTTCTCCGGCCGGGTAATAGCGGCGGAATTCGCGCTGCGCATGCACGCCGGGGATGTTCAGGCCGGTGACTTCGGCGGCTTCGTCCGGGCTGATGTGGCGCTTCAGGTAGACGAATTCCTTGTCGGCGCGCTGCACCAGTCGCTGCATCAGCGGCTCTTCGCCGATACCCAGCGCCTGCGCCAGCGCCGGGATGCGATCACGGCCCTCGCCCAGTACCGCGGCCGGCTCGGCCCACAGCGAGGCCACCGGCGTCGACACCGCCAGCGGCTCACCATTGCGGTCGGAGATCATGCCGCGGTAGGCGGGGATGGACACATTGCGCAGATGCCGCGCATCGCCCTCGCGCTGGTAGAAGTCCTTGCCGAGGATCTGCACGGCGACTGCCTTGCCGATCAGGCCGGTCGCCGCCAGCACCAGCACCATCAGTACGGCATGCAGGCGCAGGCGATAGTTGGGTTGGCGCAGGCGCGGCTTCACGGCGCGATCACCACGATGTCCTGCGGAGCCGGGAACACCATGCCCAGCTCGCGCGTGGCCACCTGTTCGACGCGATTGGCATCCGACCAGGTCGACTGCTCCAGCTGCAGCTGGCCCCACTCGATGTTCAGCTCGTCGCGCTCCGCATTGAGTCGCTCCAGTGCGAAGAACAGCTGGCGGTTCTCGTGGCGCGCGTAGACCAGCGCGATGGCGCTGCCGACCACTGCCGCCAGCATCAGGCCGAGCAGAATGCGGGCGATCATCATGCCAGGCGCTCCGCCACGCGCATCACGGCGCTGCGCGAGCGCGGGTTGGCCGCCACTTCCTCATCGCTGGCGCGTTGCTTGCCCAGATCGCGCAGCGTCAAAGCCGCCGACGCGGCCGGCGGCAGCCGCCGCGAGCCCTGCGGGGCGCGCGAATGCCGGGCGATGAACTGCTTGACCAGCCGGTCTTCCAGGGAGTGAAAACTGATCGTCACCAAGCGTCCTTGTGCGGCCAGCAAAACGTGCGCGGCGTCCATGCCGCGCTCAATGGCCTGTAGTTCACTGTTGATGGCGATACGAATCGCCTGGAATGCCCGGGTAGCCGGGTGAATGCCATCGTGGCTGCGCGGCAGCACGCTGGCGATGAATTCGGCCAATTCGACGGTGCGCGTGAATGGCACTTCACTGCGTCGGGCGACGATGGCGCGAGCGATGCGGCGCGAGTATTTCTCGTCGCCATAGGTGTAGATCACATCGGCCAGTTCGGTCTCGGACACCTGCGCCAACCATTCGGCGGCACTCTGCCCGCCGTCCGGGTCCATGCGCATGTCGAGCGGGCCATCGCGCAGGAAGGAAAAGCCGCGCTCGGCTTGATCCAGCTGCGGCGAAGACACGCCGAAATCGAACAGGATGCCGTTGACACTGGCGGCCGGCAGCTCGGTGGCGATGTCGGCGAAGTTGCCGCGACGCACCTGGAAGCGGCTGTCGCTGGCGGCCAGTTGCATGCCCGCGGCCACCGCTTCCGGATCGCGATCGAATGCCACCAGTCGCCCCTCCCCGCCCAGACGCGCCAACAGCGCCCGGCTATGCCCACCACGACCGAAAGTGGCATCGACGTAATGCCCTTCGGGTTGTACGTTCAGGGCATCCAGCGCTGCATCCAGCATCACTGGCCGATGGCCAGTGCTCACGCTTGCCGCCCTGTTCAATTGCTGCGCCATCGTCGGTCACCCTCAGAAGCGCAGTTGCCGCATGTCGTCGCTGATGTCCTTCTCTTCGATCGGCAGCTCCAGGCGCGCCCGCTGCGCCGCTTCGCTCCACAATTCGAACTTGGCACCAATGCCGAGCAACACGCCCTGCTTCTGCAAGGTCGCCACCTGCCGCGCGGTGTGCGGCAGCAGGATGCGACCGTTGTTGTCGAGTTCGACGCGCGCCGCCGCGCCCACCAGCTTGCGCTGCAGGTCGCGATGCGCGGTATTGAAGCTCGACAGCTGCATCACCTGATCGCGCATGCGCTCCCACTCCGGCAGCGGAAACAGCCACAGGCATTCGCGCTCGAAGGGGTTGTAGGTCACCACCAGGCGATTGGCGCACAAGGCCGACAGCTGCTCACGGTAAGACGTCGGGATGGCAAGCCGCCCCTTGTCGTCAATTGCCACCGTGGACTCGCCGTAGAACACCCGCCACTTCTCCCCACAAAAACCCACATTTCACCAAGTGCCGCCACTCTACGGTCGGCTCTCGGGCGGGTCAAGGAAAAATCCTTGCAGGACAAGGACTTAACAATCATGAAGTGAATTCTAGGAGTTGGCGGTAAGTATTTGAATTGACGGAAGACACACGAAGTTACACCCGTGATTGCGGCGCAACCAAAGGAAAACTTCGCGACGAATGGTAGGGGGCGCCCTCAGGGCGAATCGGGCGCTTGTCGGGCAGAGACTTGTCGCCAACCTCGCGATGGTGAATCAGCCTCCCTCGCTACGCGCGTGGCATCCCCTTCACATCTGGATTGGCTAGATTGTGAACGCCGTGTAAACTTTATAATTCTTTGCGATTGGTGCCGACGCAATGGGCGGGAGCAAGACGCGCAACAAATCGCCGGCCAGTTCGAAGGCCGCGTCATCCTCCGAAACGACGTTCAAGGACCTGCTGTCGCCACGGATACTGGGATTCAAGCTACCCTGGTATTGGACGCTCATCGCGCTAGCCTTGTTCGTCTTCTTGATCGACATGCAGACACGCATGGCGATCAAGTCGACCGCCTATTCGGTGCTCGCGCCGCTGGCCTACTCGGGCGAAACCAAACTGCGCAATGCTGGTTACGGTTTCGACGGCGCCCTGCACGTCTACGATATTTCCTACGCGCCAGAAGACGGCAGCGCGCCGATCCGGGTCGGACAGGTTGATGTGGAAACACCTGGATTCTGGTGGGTGGTGCAACAGGTGTTACCCGACTCCAAGCCCAGTCGCAGTGAGCGCATGCTGGACGAACTTGCCGGCAGCGACGACAGCTGGTACTACCCGGCCACGCCGCGACTGGTGCTGCACTTGCGCGATCTGGACTGGGGGGACTATGGACTTGGGTGGCTGGTGCCAGCGCTCAATTGGGTTGGTCCATATACCGGCGCGCTGTTCGAGGCCGAGGGATGTCCGGAGGACAGTTGGTGGACTCGGGGCGATCTGAGCGACCGCATCGGCATGGACCCCGGCGGCGGCGACCTGCGCATCATCTATGAGGTCACTGGCGAGACTTCATTGCGCCGCACCCTGGAATTCGGCAATCCCGGACTGTCCGAGCTGACCATCCGATCGGACTACGAACTGCCCGGCCCGGCCGAGCATTTCCTCGATCAACTCGGCGAAGAATGGCGCACGACGGCTGTCGAATGGACCGTGCAGGATCATGGCTTCGTTGCCAAGCGCAATCAGTTTTGCGCAGATGTCGCAAAGGTCGATGTGGCCACGTTGATCGAGCGGCACCTGCAGTCGGTGCAACGGTTGCTAGCGGTCAATGGCATCCGGGCGGCTCCAGAGGTGATGGCGACCTACGCGCGTTATGCTCGCGATGGGGAAACGCTGGTTTGGCGCACCAACCTGCCCAACGGCCGCGCATTCGAGGACTACGCTGACCTCAGCGTGGATGCCGCGATCAGCGGCCTGGCGCCGACATTGACGGCGGGCGATGCCGCCGTGGCCTACGTCATCACCGAGATCCCTGAGCGCCCGTTCCCCGAGAACCTGATCGCATCGACCTGGGAAGTCATCGAGCACGAAACGGGCTCGGCCACAGCACCGGCCGCTGCCGGGCACGCCACAACGGCGGCGACTGCCGCCGAGGCCAGCTCCCCTGCGGTGCCGACGCCGGCGTCCGCCTCCGCGCCGGCTGTTCGATCTGCAGTGGAACAGCTCAGGTACGACGATCTACTCGGCGCGGTTGGCAGCCAAGTCGAGCTGACGCTTGAAGGCGATCGCCGGCTGCGCGGCCTGATCGAATCCGCGACCGCACAACAGATCGAGCTGCGCATCCGCATGGCCGGTGGTTATGCGCGAATGGCCATCCAGCGACATCGGGTAGTCGGAGCGCGGCGGATCTGAGTCGGCACGAGCGGCCGGAAATCCGCACGCCGAATACGCGGTGCTCCAGGCGTCAACCGAAAACCGTGGATCAAGCTCCCTTCCAAGAATCCACATACCCACCCCACTCGATGGTCTCCGCCACCTCGCTGACGATCAACTCGTCGCGGGTGTCGATCATCACGGCATATTCGTCGGTGGCGTCCTTGGTCTGTTTCAGCGCTCGAGTCAGCGCCTTCGGATGCGGACCGTGGGTGAAGCCACAGGGGTGCAGCGTGATCATCCCGGGGTGGATGTTGTCGCGGCTGAAGAAATCGCCGCGGTGGTAGAAGATCACTTCGTCGTAGTCGTCGTTGTTGTGGAAGAACGGGATCTTCAGCGCGCCTGGATCGGTCTCGAAGGGGCGCGGCACGAAGGTGCAGACGACGAAGCGGTTGGCGACGAAGGTGCTGTGCGCGCTCGGCGGCAGGTGGTAGCGATGGCTCATCAACGGCCGGATGTCCTTGACGTTGATGCGCACCGGAAACAGATCGCCGTGCCAGCCCACCGCGTCCAGCGGATTGAACGGAAAGGTGATCGTGGTCAGCGCGTTGCGGCGCTTGACCAGCACGCGCCATTCGCCCTGCACCTGGCGCTTGAACAAAGGATCGATCTGCGGCGCGTCGAGCATCGCCTGATCGAAAATCGCGTGCGGACCGACCAGACCCTTGTCCGGCAGCATGTAGCTGGAATTGGTCGCTTCGATCAGCAGCAAGTCGAGCGGGCTGGTCACTTCGAGGCGCCAGGAGGTCGAGCGCGGCAGCACGATGTAGTCGCCGGCCTCGATCGCCATGTGACCGTAGTCGCAGAACAAGTGACCGGAACCGTTGTGCACGAAAAT
>Ga0138256_10003802_pt1 | contig 16021 bp, 14 predicted proteins | sample KNB2016incub_MG_FD_105486 | JGI IMG/M metagenome (GOLD analysis project Ga0138256, IMG submission 105486) | Active sludge microbial communities from wastewater in Klosterneuburg, Austria - KNB2014incub_MG | ecosystem: Engineered > WWTP > Activated sludge > Unclassified | place: Austria... | reverse complement strand
TTGTAATTAGGGTTTCGTTTGATGTCGCTTCGGGTGTTTATATCAGGTCTTTGGTTCAAAAAATAGGCGAACTTTTAGGTGCACCAGCAACTTTATATGACCTAAAAAGGACTAAAATAGGGGATTTTGAGCTGAAAAAGGCCCAAAATATATAGATTTTGGGCCTTTTTCAGCAGATATCCTATAATTCAAGTCAGGCTGTTTTGCTTGACTTTTATCTTTATATATGCTATAAATAGATAGAAATACTCACAATCTAAAGTTAACTCACACTCACGAACCTTAACAGAAATCCGGATAAAGCCGGATAAAAAAACATGAAGAATACAATCACACTTTCGTTTTTAGTGGCGCTTGCATTTTCGTTCTTCGGAACTAAGGTGGATGCTCAAGTTAATACATATGAACCCGCCTCTGGTTGGGGTCAAACAGAAGTTTCGGCCACAGTTGGGCAACTAACAAAGCGTATGTTCTATGACTTTCAAAATCCTGTAATTCGTCAGGTTCTAAGAAATGGAGCACCTCAATTTATTCCAACTTATGAGCAGTACTGGGAGCCGGTTAGCGAGACAACATTGTCTGGATCTGGCATTGACGTGGTTAGTTTAAATCTTCCGCAAAGTCCAAATGGAAGTTGGGCGGTTAAGGTTAAAATACTAAATACTAACTACCAAGACGTGATTCCTCACGTTCTATTGTTCCCACATGGGCAACCACTAAATCCTTTGCAGATCAGTTACCCCGATCCGCAGTATGGTTTTGACGGCTCCCTGTCTGGACGTAGTATCTACTACAATCCGAGCATAAACAGTATATTCAATCCATCTGACGGAGAGAACTATACAAACATTTTTTATGCTCGCCTGTATAATTCAAACGGCTACGATGTGACTGTATCTCAAGCTTATCAAAGCTTCAGCGCAGCTCAGGGGTTTACACCTCATTTTGATTTGCCTTTCGACATTACGGGAACTTGGTGCTTTGAAGCCTGGGTTAATGTTACGCACAACAGCATAACGCCGTCCTACTGGACTGGTGAAAAGCTGCAGTGGCCTCTAACTAATAATCCCTACCCACTTTGCTGGGTTTGGGATTTATCAACTTCGGTTGACGAAGAAACAAGTTCTGATTTTAGAACTTTCCCGAATCCGTTCACCGATGTTATTACGATAGACTCACCGTCTGTCACTGAGTATTCGTTACTCAATATCAGCGGTCAGGTTGTTGCTTCTGGAATTCTTTCAGTTGGCGAGAATCGTTTAACTGATTTATCAGGCATTGAACCTGGTGCGTATATTATGCAAACTGACCTTGGGTCAACTCGCATAATCAAGCAGTAAAACTTCTTCATGTTAAAAGCCCACAACGCAATGCGTTTGTGGGCTTTTTTCGTTCCTGTAAACTTTCTCAAAAGTTCAAAAGGAGTATAATGAAAAAGAAGTAGTTGCACCTTGAATCAATTTAAAAAACAAACAGATGAACAGAAGACTTCTTTTTCCATTCGCTCTTCTTGCGTCTTTGTGTTTACAAGGGCAAGTAGTTTTGAATGACGTACTATCACCAAATGTTCTGCCGAATAAGGTAGATAGCAACAACCTATATGTGTCTGTGGGTGCCTCGTACATATATCCGCTTACTGAAACAACAAACTTTCAAAAAGCGAATTTACAAAAAGGTCACCAAAGAGGGAATCGGTTTCAAAAAGCCGAGATGGAAATTCTATTCTTCACTTCTCAGCAATACAGTCATCGTTTTGAGCCGTACGTATTTTTTCGCACAGAAGCTTTCCCTATGTCGTATATTTCTTCGAAGTTTGGAGTTGCGGTGGCCGACAGGAATGCTAATTCTAGTGTTGGATTTTTCTTTGGGAACTATTTGCGAAATGTTCCTTATGAGGCAAACTTTACTACGAGAAGAGGAAAGTCTTTTGAGAACTATCCACTCTACGGTGGATTTTTGCAATCTTCGAGACCTGAAGGTACTTACTTTCTAAGTTTGGCCAGGGAATACAGTCGGATTTCTTTCTCTTCTAGGATGACGCTAAGGTTGGGCCAAATACTTTCGTTGGGTAAAGATAATTCCTTTACTCGCACGTCACAGCTAGTTCTTCAATTCGAAAACTTGAGTGGATATGGAGCCGGTTTTAGTTTACGAATATTGCACCAAGTTCAATTCGAGGTACTGTGGACTGTTCCAGTAAAAGAGGAGCAAGACTTTCAGGCGAGACTTCGCAACAAACTCTCCCGTGGATTTCTTTTTGAGATTCGTTTTTATGTTAACTGAAAAAACTCATAGATTTTGAAAGGCCTGCTCGATTGAGCAGGCCTTTTTACATATTACATATTTCTTCTCATTTTTCTTATTGTTAAAAATCTAGTTAGTAGAATACTGCCAAGCGTGAAAAGCAGTCCAAAGACTATTAAAATCTCTTTATCTAAAGAAGAAATTTTGTCGTAAAAAGAAATAAAAGACTCGTTGCCAACTTTTACTTCAACAGGTGTGGTCCACATACTTTCTGCACCTCGAGCATCTATTGCTCTAAACGATACGAAAATCGTGCCATTTTTTATATTTTCTTGAGTAAGTGTAAATTTACCGTCTATACTTTCGATTTCTTTTCTTATCAGAAGGTTGTTTTTCTTGCTTGTTATTTTGGCTTCTATTTTTGTGTTAAAAACAGTTTCTCCTTGTACTTCCAAAACTTCTCCAGCTTCAATGTGTGAAGGGTAATCAGTTACAGTTGGTATTTCGATCGCTTGTACGTATATTGGTAGCGTTGCTTCGTTTGTATTTCCAGCCCTGTCATAGACTTTAATAACAAGTTCGTGTTGGCCTGGTTTTATAGCTTCGGTCTCGATGTTTCCGTCCGGCAAGATTTTGTAATTAACAATTTCTTCGTTTATAGATAATTCAAATTTATCCACGCAAGAATAATTGTCCGTTGCGTTTATTTTAATATTTTTCTTTGGATTTGTCGGGTCAGAATTTTTTATTTCAGAAGCTTCTATATTTGGTGGAGTTTGATCTATTTTTATTTTAAAATGTTCTGTTTTTTCCCAGCCGTCCTCGGTTTCTAAGGCTAGGTGAAAATACCAAGTTCCGTCAGTTAAATCTTCGTATTTTTTCTCCGACAATGGAGGTTTGTTTACAGTGTCTGGTTCTGTCGTTGGGCTTTTGTCAAAAGATGTTTTTGTGGCAAGTGTTTTTGAATTTATATCCCAAGAAAAAACCGCGGTATTTTCTTTTTTCCATATTATTCCCGGATGGGTCGAAGACCTTATTATGGAATCAGATCCACACACTTCCTCATCTTTTGTTATGGTTGTTTCTTCTTTTATCTGAATCAAATCGTTAACTTTTATTACTTCTGGTTCTTCTTTTACTGGTTCTGTTATCGTAAATACAGCATTTGAAACCCCCGCTAAAATGTTCGTACCTATTCCGTCGTTTGCAAGAACTGAAGAAGAAAACATGCTAAATGTTCCGCTGCCTGTATTTGTGGCTTTAAAATTTATAGTTAGGAGTTTCCCAGAAGAACCTATAAACCCAGGAGTTAGAACAATACCTTCTAGTTTTATTTCCCCAATCGCGTTTGAAAAGCTCGGTTCTCGGGCCCAAAAATCAACAATAGAACCTGTTTTTGACAGAGAGGTAACTTGAAGTTTGTCAGAGGGGAACTTGATAACAGCAGAGGCTGCGTTTATTGCTTGGTCCGGACTCGACACAAAAACGCTAACAGAAAATTTACTATCTTGTTTGTATGTTCCAGAAGCTGGCGTAAATTTTAAGTTGGCGGCAAAAAGAATATTTGGAAATAAGAGAGAAGCTGTGCACAGACCCACTATGAAATATTTTCTGATATTTTTTTGAAAGATTGTGATTGTTTTTTCCATATTATTAAAAATACCATAAAAGATATTGCTAAAATTAGCACGATTATTTTTTTATTTATACAAATATTAGCTATGCAGAATTGTTTTTGAGCGTTAAGTTCGACAACTCTTTCGTTTCCGCTGTAGTCTATAGCCTTTACGTATATTCTCTCATTAATTTTTTGATTTACCAAGAGATAAGGGCTTGAAACGTTTTTAAAAACTTTTTTACCTTCAGTCACTTCGTAGGATTTTATCCCAGAGCCTTTGTCTGTTGTGCTAAAAATCAAAACATATTTTCCATCTTGGAGATTATTATCTTTTAAAACCTCTACCGTAAAATTTTCCGGAGCAGTTGTATCTTTTAGGTTAAATTTATTATTTTTTTCTTCTGGAAGAAGCTCCCGTACATTTATAGAAGTTTGAAGGTTCGGTACACTTATCTTTGTTCCGTTCCCGTCGTTTACGTATACAAAGTTATTATTAGTGAAAATTTTTAATTCCCCTGATTTTTTAGGTGTTAAAACTAGATTAAAAATTGTACCAGTACCGTCGTATCCTCCTGCAATAATACCAGCAAAATTTACAATATTATCTTTGGATTGAGACGGGTTTTCTATCCAAGCAGAAATAACACTGCTACCTGTTATGATTTGTTGCAATGTGAAATTTTCATCTATTCGTAAATTTCCTTCAATAGCATTATATGAAATATTTTCCGTAACTAGGTTAAATTCAAAAAGTATTTCATCGCCAACTTTGTAGTCAGTCGATCCACCTGTTGGTTTTATTGAAAAATCTGCAGCACTAGTAAAATGCACTGAAAAAATAAAAAATATTAAAATGTGAAGTCCGTATTTCATATTATCCTGTCCAGTTAAAAGCTAATATACTAAAATCTACTAAATTTATTTTTCCATCTGAGTTAAGACAATTTGATTCTATTATGATTATGTCACCGAATAAAGGTTTGTTGTACCAGAAAGCCGCGATAGAAAAATCTACTAAGTTAACCTTTAGGTCGTTGTTTAAGTCAGCTCGACATGTAACTTGATTGGGATCTTTGGCAATGTTTAAGTCACCAACTCGAAAAGCAACTTTGGCACCAAAACCACTTGATTCGCCCGTTGTTATATTAGCCTTAGATCGACTACTGTGCGCTCCATATTCTAGAGCGGCCGAATTAAAGTTGTAAATATAAGCACCGCTTTCATCTGATTCCGTATTTACAAAAAATTGATTTTCAGAATTTACTTCTATTGTTATGTTGCTCTCTGGGGAAGACTGTCCGAAGATAACTATATCGTCGCCTTTTTTAACTTCCAATTTATCGACATCTATTGTTGGTGAAAGAAAAATACCAGTTACGTCTGTTGTCGCACCTTGGCTAATTAAGACAGGAAATGAGAACGGTGTACCGGTAACCCCGTTTGCGCTAGTTGCGCGTACTGTGAAATTGTAACTCCCAGGAGTTAGGTCGGCTATCGATACACGGAATTTTGCGTCTGGCCCAGAGATAGTTTCAACTGCAATAACCCCATCTTTAAGAATTGTTATTTTAGAGAGAGGATAAGCTCGACCCGAAAAGGTGATACCTGTTTCTGGTGGGTTGCCTGACGCACCTCCGCCCCCACCTCCGCCCCCACCTGAAGGTGGCGGCGAGTCTGCATTTTCAGAGTCATCCGTATAAGAAGAACAATCTGGGTCGTCAGGGAAGTCTGTAAAAGTGTCGCTGTCGTTATCTTGTCCATCAAAACATTGTGGGGCGGGAACAATCGTTACAGTAAAATTTGAAGTCTCAGCAGAATCTGTATTTAGATTTTGAAAAAGAAAAAACATTAAAAAGCCAAGCAAAAAAATAATTACAACACTTTTTATATTAAATTTTTTTATTTCTGTATTCATTTAACTTGCAATAATAGATAACGTCATTTCTATGTTATAACTGTCGGCTGATTGTTCTGCAGGGATTGTTTGACTTACGTCTATTCCAGTTAGGTCCCAGAAACAGCTAGTATCGGCGCCGCTTGCTGCACTTGCAAGAGTTATAGAGTCAGTCACACCTTCTTCGAAAGAGTTTGAAGACCCTCCAGAAATGTTTGTCGAAGCACAACCACCCTCAGGAGTAATCGTAATGCTCGAAGGATCTATTGTCATTTGGCCACCAAGTGCGTCGGCATCTGCGCCGTCTACTGCGCTTGCGGTGGAGTCGTTGAAATCGTAGTCAGACGTTGTACCGTCCCAAAAATCCGTCGAGCCGCCGGTTGCCGCCAAAGAAACAGTCCAAATATCTCCACCCGTTGGGTTCGTGACTCTTATTTTTTGATCAGCTATACCAAACACACCAGTTGTTGTTTGGTCGCTAAAAGAAAATGAAGCGCTGCTCATCGCAACGGTTGGAGCGCCAACCGGAGTTCCTCCTGCATCTACAATATCTGCAGAAAGAGCTCCGCCACCACTTGCCATTGTTATTTCCGGATAAGCAGTATATGTATCCAAAAGAGTGTCGTCTGATTTAACAATTCTAAAACAGAAAGTTGTGTTAGCCGTAGCGCCGTTGTCCATCAAAGAGAAATCAAACTTAGCTGTTTGGCCGTTAAGTACTGCTGACTCCGAGTTTGTAACATCATTTAGTTCTTCGTATGTTTGGTTTACGATTGTTCTTCCTCCGTCTGTCGGGTCGCTTGCGTTACTAACCAGAGCTAGTCCGTCTGTTGGTGTGGCGTTATCTTTATATGCAACTAGCGTTGCGCCTGTTACATCTGTGTATGATGCAGGAGTTCCTCCAGAAGGAGACGCGCAAGTTCCAGCTCCTATGTCTACATACTGAAGTTTAAAATCCTGAGAACTAGAGTAGAGGTTTCCGTTGTCGACTCTTGTTAGAAGTCTCAGTCTAAATTCTTGTCCTGCGGTTGAAAGAGTTGCTGGGGTGTCTTGTGCTGATAGAGCTGATCCTACATCGGCGCTGTCGGCGTTTCCGAAAAATCTATAAGCTTGCTGAGCATAAGACTTTCCATCCCAAGCTGCGTATTGATATGTTGACCCGCCTGTTTCATTTACTTCTACTCCGACACCCAAGGAAAAACCATTTTTAATTAAGTTTGTTATTCTGCTAGTTAAGGTTGCAAGGTTTGAAAATGGTTGCGCTGCATCTCCTGTTTGAGCCGAGGTTCTAAGGACTCCAGCGCGCGCTGTTCCTCCTGTTGTTTTTTTAATCCAAAGATGGTCAGGTTGGAAGCCAACAGCCGTTATGTCTTTTACAGTAGCATTTCCGGTATATGTACCTGTCATAAATTTTTCATTGTCTTTAAAAGCAAAATAATCGTATATTCCACTGTTTGTGTTTGAGGCGGCATTGGTTCCAATTTGGAATCCATCCGAATTCAATGATTTTATTACGTTTGTGGTTAAAGCTGTGGCAGAGAAGTAAATACTTTGATCACCAGACTGGTTAGATGTTCTCCATGCTCCCACAGAAGCACCAACTCTTTTGACTGAAACAAGGTCTGGGGATATTGGCAGTCTGTCTATGTTCACGTTATCTCGAGCCGTTCCAATATATTGTCCAATTAAAAAATCAGGAGATCCGCCAGATTTGTCAGGCTTCATTGCGTTACCAAAAGCGGTCCAGTAATATGTATCACCTAAAGTATTTACTGTGGCGCTCGTACCAACATTAAAACCGTCGGCAGTTATGGAAGTAATACCACCAGTAAATACAGAGACTGCGTTTGCTAAATAATGCGTTCGGTCTCCACCCATAAGACTTGTTCTGAAAATGGCGTGCTGATCTGTGGTCTGGTCATTGTGTTTTATTATTATAAGATCGGGTGAGAAACCAACACCCGTTATTCCGAGCGCCGCACCTGTTCCTGTATATGAACCACTATTTACAAGAAGCTCGTCTGTTCCAGCTGGTTTTGCAGAAGCCCCAGCAAAAGTTGCATAATAGTGCGTGACACCGCTTGTGTTAACCGTTGTAGCAGCTCCAACTTCAATTCCTCCTGAAGTTCTAAGGAATTGTATGGCGTTATTGACGCTTCCAGCATCTGTAAATTGGAAGGCTTTATCTCCATAGTTTTCACGCATGGAAAAAACACCTACCTGAGCTGTTGCTGCGTCGGCCGACTTAACCCATGCAAAATCAGGTTTAAAGGTTAGGCCCGCATCCACGGAAGAGTCTATCGCCCTATTGTCTACTCCTGTACCGGTATATGTTCCCACGTCCATAAAATCAGGAACTTCCTTAAAGGCTACATAATAGTAGGTGCTTCCGTTTGCGTTCGAGGTGGAATTGGAGCCTACCGTAAATCCTGTTGCGTCCAAAGACTCGATACCACCCGAAGCTAATTGGTTGACGTTATGAAAATAGTTTGAAGTTGTGCCGGGCATTGCTGATGATTTCCAGATCCCTTGAGTGGCACCCGATCTTTTTACTATTACTAAATCCGGCTGAAATCCAACAGACGTTATTGCTCTAGACGCTGAGCTGTTACCAGCATAAGAACCAACACAAAAAGTCCCCGAGGCAGAGCAATCAGATCCACTAAAAGCAATATATCCAAAAAAAGTGTTTAATGCGTTAACATCAGAATCTGTCCCTATGGTAAACCCATCTGCGTCAAGCGATTGTATATGATTTGTTGTCATAACGGCATCTGTTTCAGCAAGAGCTATTGTTGTTTCTCCCGGCATTGAAGATGTTTTGAATACTGCACCTTCTGTTCCTCCTGTTCCGTTGTCTTTTAGTAAGACCAGGTCGGGAGAAAAACCTAGACCCGTGATAGTTCTGTTATCTGTGTTATTTCCAACATAGTATCCAGTTTGAATTGAGAACGTGGCCGCCTCAGCTTTTTCTATTTTGGGTTTTATTAAATTTTTAAAACCAACGTCTATTACATTTCTGTCTTTTTGTGCCCAGTAAAGTTCGTCGATAATATTTTTTTCATCAAGTTTCTCGCCTATAAAAGATATTAAAGGGGTTGAAGGTATCCCACCAAGCAAAAAAGCGAGAGCCAAAAAAAGAGTCCCAATGGGTTTTAATATTTTTTTAATAATTTGAAACATAACTATAAGATGCTTTTGAAATCTCTTTCATTATCTCTTTCGCTTTTTCTCTTCCACCGCTATTTTTTGTATCAATCATTACAGTCAGAAGGTATGGCCTATTTAATACATATACAATACCCGAATCAAGATATGTTGACTCTGGGTCATGTTCACCAATTTTATGAGAAAAGACTACATCTTTCGGTGTTCCGCTACCGAGGAAATCATTAAAAGGTGTTTCAGATAGCCAAGTTAAAAGCATTGTCGAATACTCTCTTTTTAAGAAACTTGACGTGTATAGAGATCTCATAATCCTAGAGTATTCTTTTGCGGTTGTGTCGTAGTCTTTATTATATAAATCCTCCATACCTAAGGCTGAAAGCATCTCTTCAAAATCTGCACCCTCTAGATTTCTGACCAGTATTCTATGCGCTGTGTCATCTGAGTTTATTAACAGCTCTTTTAGAAGTTCTTCTATTGTAAGTCTGGTCCCGACTTGTTTTTTATACAAATCCCCAAATGCATCGTTCCTGTCTTCGTAGTAAAGTATCAGCTCGTTGTCTAGTTTCCATTCACCAAGCTCGATTTTTTTCATAACAACAAAAGCCGTTGGCATTTTTGAAAGGGAGGCTGGCCAAAATCTAGATTCTTGGTTTATCGATACGTTTGCTCCAGTATTTAAGAATTCAAAATAAAGCCCTATTTTACTTCCTTCTTTTTCATGTTTTGCGACGATTTCTTTAAGATCTTTTCGAAGAGGTTCTATTGTAGAGAAAAAATTCTCCTGGCTTATTAAGCTTCTAGATGGATCTATAAGAGGGTGGGGATTTGAGAAAGAATTTTGTTTTTTGTCTCCTATAAATAAAACGCCCGCAAAAAAACTTATAAGTAAGAGAAAAAATATGATACATTTTTGTTTTGTACTTAGATTGCTTTTAGGTATTTTACTTTGTTCTTTATTCTTATTCATTTATTAAATTCATTTGGCAGATAATAGAGCTGTTCTTTGAACCTTTTTCTGTAAAAACAAAAGAAACGTTAAAATTTCCTTTCTGTGCCATCGCCATCTTTTCGATAAAGATATTTGTTGTTTGCTCAGAGGATATTGAAGTTTTTGTTTGGTTATTTTTCTTGAATTTTATTTTAAAACCAGACGGCACTCCAAGAACCTCGATATCTTTTGCAGTAGAGGCGCTTCCTGTGAGGATTATCTTTTTCTCCAGAGAGTTCTGATTTGTCATATTTGCAGTAAAATTTTCCATCTTACAAGAGTGGTCCGCTAACGGGTCTATTTGTATTTTTCTTTCTGGTGGCCGTACAGATATTTTAGGTAGATTTGCTGGTGGTATGTAAATTGGAGAGATAACAATTTCTGACTCATCTACGTCTTCCTCCGTGGTCTTAACAACTACGGGCTGTGTCACCACAGGGGGCTGTGGCTCCGTAACTGTTACGGGTGGCGGGATTGGTTCTGCTGGCGCTAACACGACTATTTCTTCTTGAGGGGCTTGATTTTGTGTCTCCGACGGGATCACTTCTGGGGCAGAGGGTTCTTCTGCTGTGGTGTTAGTTTCCGCTCCCGCAACCTGACCATCATTTTCCCCCAAGCTCTCTGTGGGCGTACTTTCTTGACCATCTATTTCTATACTTGGAGTCTCTGATTCCTGTGCGCTCGTGTTTCTGGTATTTAAAAAAGACTGTGTTAAGAGGCCTAATATCAAAAAATAAAATATAGTTTTAGATGTTTTTTTTGTCATATTTAAGGTAGGTAATACAAGGTTAATATATCGGTTTCATTATACCAAAAATACAAAGCCGTGTATTAACACTTTTATTTTTTTGTGGAAGGGGATTTTCGTGGTGGTGGAACTTTTATTTCTTGACCTTCTTTTACCATAAAAGGAGGTTTTATTTTATTTACCTCTGCTAGAAGTTCCCAATGAACTTTGTTTTTTCTGGCGATGCCTTCGACTGTATCTCCGGACTCTACAGTATAATCTGTCCATTTTTTAATCCACTTTTGTTTCTTTTTGTTTAATCTCCAAATTGCAAAAACAAAGATAGCTATGAACAAAATAGTTATCTCTATAATTAACCCAAAAATAGTTGGAGCAGAGAAGAACCAAACAGTGTCTGATTTTACTTTTGTTAGTTTTTCTCCGGAGGATACACCGATGCTCGCATTTTCATTTGAGTCATATGAGAAAACCGCTTTTGCGAAATAAAGTCCACCCCAGAAAGGCCTCTTGAGCTCAAAGTTAAAATCATAAACTTCATCACGGAGAACAGGGAACTCACCACCGAAAGTTCTGTGAGGTAAACCAAAGAAATATTTAACCTTTACCTCTGCTGTTGTGTCCACCGAAACGTTTCCGGTGTTTTTAACAGAAGGCATAAGGTAAATAGATTTATTTTTATTTTCTACTTTGAAATTTAGGAATTCTATTTTTCTTGAAATTTTACCAGGCACACTTACAGCCACACGTATTCCACTTCGAAGACTAAGAGAAACTCCGGTGTCGCTAGCGTTTTGCTTTATCTCTTGGATAAGAACACATCCATTATGCTCTCCGACAGATGCATCTTGAGGTGCGGTTATATTAAAAGGAATAATAACTTCAGATCCCTCGGGTATTGTTATCTGTATCGTGTTTGCTTTCTCTCCTAGTTTGATGTTTGCAATATCTTCTTCAAGATTTGATATGTCAAAAGTAATCCATTGTCCGACGCTCGTAGGTTCTTCTGAGAGTTGTTTGCAAGCAAAACCTCCGCCAGAAGATCTGACAGAGTCTCTCGCGTAAAGTAATAAATTTTTAGGCTCCCCGGTGCTGTTTATAACCTTTACACCTTCACTTCTTAGTTCGCCAGGGTTTATTGTTTGAACAAAGATGGAGTCTGTTCGAGGGTTTTCAGCTCTTGGGTATGCTGGCTTTATACCGAAATTAGCAGCCAAAATAATGCTTGGAAAAAGAAATACACCTAAAACCAAGAGGGTGAATATTCCTTGAAAAGATTTTTTCATATGAGGATTATATCAAAGAATATTAATTCTAAGAAGTTACGATAGATAGGGTCATGTCTATGTCGTAGTCAGATGCCGCTGGTTGCTCTGCTGGGATAGTTTGTGAGATGTCAATATCTCTTACATACCAATCTCCGATGTCGTTTGAACCTGATGCCGCAGTAACCAGGGTTATCGAGTCAGTCACACCTTCTTCAAATGAGTCTGATGCGCCGAGTGTTACCCCTGTTGTGTTGCAAGTAGCGCAAGCCCCAGCAGAAAGAGTTGCCCCAGAAGGGTCGACTGTAAGCTGTCCAGCCACAGAGTCGGCATCACCACTGTCCGCACATCCAGCCGTTGTTGGGTCGTTGAAGTCAAAGTCTGTTCCGGCAGAATCCCACACAGCGGTAGTTGCTGATCCGGCTAAAGAAACTGTAAATCCGTTGTCCGCGGCGTCAGGGTTTACAATATAGATTTGTTGAGACGCTGTTCCAAAAGTTCCCGTTGACGTCTGGCAAGAAAAGCTAAAAGCTGTTGACCCCAGAGCCACAGAAGGTGATCCGACCGTTACGTATGATGAATCTGTAATATCTACTTCTATTGTTCCGGCTGTGATCGTTTGTTGAAAGTTAGATGTGTCTGCTGCCAGAACTAAACTTGTTCCGCTGGCAATGAAAACAAAAATAAACCCCAAAGCCAGAGTCTTTTTTAAAGAAAATCTTGAAATAATTAAAGTACTTATTTTTTCCATATATTTATAAAATTAATGCTGACTACATATTATCACCATTTTAAATAAGGCAATATGTTTACGGCTGTGGAAAGTGTGAATAACTTGGTGTATTATATTGGTATGTTAGAAAAATACACTGCGCCTAAAATAGAGAAAATAAAAATATTTTCACAAAAATACAAAATCTATATTATGCCAGTCGTTCTTTTGGTTGGTTTTTTGCTTGATTTTATAACCCTTCGTAGGGTAGATGGAGTTTTCGACAACATAATCATCACTTCCCATTTGTTTTTATCTGGGCTCGCGATAACTCTTTTATTTTCAAAAGACACTCTTTTGGGTCAAAAGCTTAAAATCGCTAGGCATGCGCAAAAAATAGAATATTTAATGCTCTTTTCTTTTGGTGCGCTTTTCTCTGGTTCAATAATATTTTTCTCAAAAAGCGCAGCACTTTCTTCTTCTTGGCCATTCTTCCTGTTGCTCCTTATCTTAATGCTTGGAACTGAGTTTCAAAAAAAGTATTTTCAGAGACTGATTTTCCAGATTAATTTTTATTATACTGCGCTTTTTTCTTATCTGATAGTTTTGATTCCGGTTTTGAGGAAAGACATGGGCCCGGATGTTTTTATTGCGAGTGGTTTGTTGAGCTTGTTTTTTATTTTCCTCTTTTTCTTCGCTCTTTATTTAATAGACAAAATAAAATTAAAAATTTATCTAAAAAAGATGTCGGTCGGAGTGATTTCTATTTTTGTATTTTTTAACTTCCTGTATTTTACAAATGTTATACCTCCTATTCCACTTTCTTTAAAGTTCAGCGGAGTTTACCATTCTGTTTATAGAGTATCTTCTACTAACTACGTCGGCATGTATGAGCCTTCACAGTCTTTGTTTTTTTGGAAGAAAAGAAGTAGCACAATCCACAGAGATCAAAATGGCTCAGTCTATGTTTTTAGCGCCGTTTTTGCTCCGACAAAACTCGACACGAAAATCTATCATCAGTGGCAGTATTTTGATTTAGTACAAAATAAATGGATTGACTCGAGTAGAATAGAATTAAATATTTCCGGAGGAAGGCAAGACGGTTTTCGTGGGTATTCTTTCAAAAAAAGTTTAGAAAATGGTAAGTGGCGAGTTTTGGTTGAAACAGAAAGAAGGCAAAAGTTAGGGCAAGTTAAATTTAATATTGCCTCCAAAGAAGGGAATTTGGATTTAAAAGAAGAACTTTTGTAGATTTAGTATTTGGAAAAATTAGAAAAGAAAAGAGCCGCGCGAAGCGCGGCTCTTTTCTTTTCTAATTTGAATTAGATTCGGCTAACGTTAACGGCGTTAGGTCCTTTTGGACCTTGTTCCATTTCGAATGAAACCTTATCTCCTTCTCGTAGACTGTTGAATTCTACATCAACCAAGCTTGTAGCGTGGAAGAATAGATCCTTTTCTGATGCTTCATCTGGTTTAATAAAACCAAATCCTTTATCAGTAACTCTTGCGATTGTACCTGTTTGCATATGTTCTATAAGAGAAACTACTTCTAAAATATCAAACCGATTGCTGTAGTTTTAAACCCGACTTCGTTTCTCTTACAGGTCAAATTTGATACCCATATTAAAGCATAACGCAAAAATAAAGTCAAAGCTTTTAGAGGAAAAGTAAAATAATAACCCCTAAAGCTATCCTATAGTAGCCAAATATATTGAATGAGTTTTTTTGAATAAATTTAATAAAAAACTTAATAGCAAACCAGGCAAAGACAAAAGAGAATATTCCACCAAGTAAAAGAGTTGTAATATTTGCCCCTGAAAGGCTAATAGGCGAGCTTATTAAGTCATATCCAGTCGCTGCAAAAACAGTTGGTATTGCTAAGAGAAAAGAAAACTCCACTATGTTTTTCCTTGAAATACCAAGCGCCATTCCTCCTACTATTGTGGCCCCAGACCTGGAAACCCCAGGGATAACAGCCAAAGCTTGAATAATTCCAATTAAAAAAGATTTAAGATAAGATATATTTTCTAAATCAGATTCTTTTTCGGTGGCAATTTTTTCTTTTTGGTAAAATTCAAAAATCAAAATTATAATTCCGCCGATTATTAATGCCCAAGCTATTGTGGCGAAGTTTTCAAATAAAAAGTTTTTTATAATTTTGTATAAAAGAAATCCGATAAACGCTGTCGGTAAAAATGCAACTAAAACTTTTTTGGCAATTTTTGTATTATTTAAAACTTTTTTCCAATACATTAAAACCACCGCAAGTATAGCTCCGAGCTGGATAGCTATGATAAAAGTTTTAAAAAACTCGGTTTGCGAAATGTTTAAAATCTCTCCAGTTAAAAGAAGATGAGCTGTCGAAGAAACTGGTAAAAATTCAGTGAAGCCTTCAACTATTCCTAATATAAGTGTGTCTAAAAAGTTCATTATTTTTTAATTTTAATCTTGGTTGGATTTTTAGTCAGGTGTTTTACTACTTGCGGAAAGGGAAGTTCTATTCCTTCTTTACCAAAAACTATTTTTGTTTCGTGCTCTAAAAGCCAAAGTTAAGTTAACCCAGCTTGCTTATTTGCAAATCGAACATAGGCTCATTATAGTAAAATATAATTTTTTTGCCAAAAATAACTTTTCGTAGTTTTTTTAAAGTTTTCGTTATACAATAATTAATATGAATAAATCAGTAATATTGGCGATAGTAGCCTTGGGAGGTTTAATCCTAATTGGGGTATCTTTAAAAAAAGATGATAGTCAAAAAGATATTTTAAAAGATCAAACACAGATTGATACTAAAAGTATTCCAAGTGATATATCGATGATTCCTGTTTATCCGGGAGCCCAAGTTCTAAACACTAATGATGTTCAAGGGGAGGAGTCTCGAGACATTTCCCTTAGTTTGGGCGTGAAAGCTTCAATCTCCGATATAAATGATTGGTACAGAAAGTCGCTTTCTGAAAATGGTTGGTCTATAAAAAGTGATAAAAATATAGCAGGTTATCAAATAATCCAAGGAGAAAATAATAATTTCTATACTTCTATTCAAGCAGCGAACGGAGACGATCTAGGATTTGCAAGGATTAGTCAACAGATAAAAATTCGTAAATAATATTATTGGACTGTATTTATGTAAACATTTGGTGTATAATTGGAACATTATTATTTGTCTGTAATTTATATATGAACACCAAAACAACACTAAGTATTCTAGGCGCTATTATTATAATCATCATTATTTTCTTTCTTGTTAAATCTAAAGATTCAACAACAAATCCAGACTCGAATTTAAATGATTCAAATTCTATGAATGATGACACAATGAATAATACATCTACACCCACTACAAATGTAGATACTACTGTAAACCCAACTTATCCAAATAACCCAGCT
>Ga0138256_10003801_pt1 | contig 16025 bp, 11 predicted proteins | sample KNB2016incub_MG_FD_105486 | JGI IMG/M metagenome (GOLD analysis project Ga0138256, IMG submission 105486) | Active sludge microbial communities from wastewater in Klosterneuburg, Austria - KNB2014incub_MG | ecosystem: Engineered > WWTP > Activated sludge > Unclassified | place: Austria... | reverse complement strand
TATGCGCAATTCAACAACCGTAAGAAAAATGGCTGCAAAGTTTTCTTAATTGAAGATTATCTTTGCTTATTAAATTGAAAGGAGAACAATTTTGCAAATAGAATTTATCGGCGGCGCAAGAACTGTTACAGGTTCACAGCATTTACTTCACATCAATGGAAAAAAGATTTTACTGGAGTGCGGATTATTTCAAGGTAGGCGAAGTGAAACTTATGAGAAAAATAAAAACTTCAAATTTAATCCAGCAGAAATTGATGCATTAATTTTGTCTCACGCTCATATAGATCACAGCGGTAACATTCCCAATCTTGTTAGTAAAGGATTTGATGGATTGATTTATGCAACCTCTGCAACCGTCGATCTTTGCCAGATTATGCTTCGCGATTCCGCACATCTGCAGGAAAAAGATATTGAGTTTGTCAATAAAAAACGTAAGAAAAAAAATGAAAGTCCGATTGATCCACTTTATACTCTAGAAGATGTTGAAAAAGCTATGCAGCAATTTGTTGGTGTTCAGTATAATCGAACAATTGATTTGTTTCCAGGAATTCGTTTTACATTTAGAGATGCGGGACACATTCTTGGTTCTGCCGGAGTGCATTTAGAAATAGAAGAATCCGGAAACAAAAAAATTAGTTTAGGTTTTTCCGGCGATATTGGAAGACCTGTTTCACCGGTAATAAAATCGCCTGATGTTTTGCGTGATCTTGATGTGTTAATTATGGAATCAACTTACGGAAACAGATTACACTCACCGGCAGAAGAAGTTGAGGAAGATTTTTCATCTACAATAAGCAAAGTTATTAATGATGGTGGAAAAGTTATTATTCCTGCCTTTGCAGTTGGAAGAACTCAGACTATCGTTTATATGCTTCACAAACTTTTTGATCAGAACAGAATTCCGGAAGTTCCAATTTATGTTGATTCACCTTTAGCAGTTGAAGCAACGAATATTTTTCGTTCGCATCCTGAATGTATGGACAGAGAAACATATCGCATATTCTTAGAGGAAGGAACGGATCCGTTTGGTTTTGGAAGATTGAAGTACATAAAAAAATCTGAGGAATCAAAAGAGTTAAATGAAAAATCAGGACCAATGATAATTATTTCCGCATCTGGTATGGCGGAAGGTGGAAGAATCTTACATCATCTTGCGCACAATATTGGAAATTCTAAAAATTTAATTTTATTTGTTGGATATGCCGCCGAACACACTTTAGCTCGTAGAATTATGGATGGAAATGAAAAGGTTAACATTTTTGGTGAAGAATTTGAAGTTAAAGCTAAAATCAAAAAAATGGATTACTTTTCCGGGCATGCTGATCAAAAGGAATTGTTGGATTACTTGCGTCTAAATCAACAAAACAAACTAAAAAATATATTTTTAGTACATGGTGAAGAAGATATGGCATTGCCGTTTAGAGAAAAATTATTGGAAAAAGGCTTTAAAAACGTACAATTTCCAGCTTCGGGCGAATTAATTAATATTTAATTAGGAATCGTTTTTGTCTTACATTTGTCTAATTAAGTGTTATATTTGCCTCCTGCGAATTTGACATTTCGATTCTTCTGTTTGAAGAGTCATTTGGAAAATCAAAATAATTAAAATCATAATTAAGGAGACGTGAAGCTTGAAGATCACAAAGCAATTTACCAACCGAGAAAGTAAATCTTTAGATCAGTATTTACAAGAAATCGGAAAAGTTGATCTTCTCACTCCCGATGATGAGATTGAACTCGCCATCAAAATTAAAAAGGGAGATAGACTAGCCCAGGAAAGATTAATAAAAGCAAACCTCCGATTTGTTGTGAGCGTTGCAAAACAATTTCAGAACCAAGGCTTATCTCTCGGCGATCTCATCAATGAAGGAAATATTGGCTTAATTAAAGCCGCTGAAAGGTTTGATGAAACCCGTGGATTCAAATTCATCTCTTACGCTGTGTGGTGGGTTAGACAATCTATTATGCAGGCAATTGCAGATCAATCAAGAGTTGTAAGACTTCCACTTAACAGAGTTGGAAATCTTACCAAGATAAGCAAAGCTTACAGAGATCTTGAACAAGAATATGAAAGAAAGCCCACAACAGATGAGCTTGCTGCAATTCTTGAAATGACTTCTGAAGAGGTTGCTTATGCACTTCAGATTGCAGGAAGACAAGTATCAATGGATGCGCCTTTAAAAGAAGGTGATGATGGAAAAAATTCCTTAGTTGATATTCTTCCTAATGAAGAACAGCCTTTGCCGGATAATACTTTGATGACTGAATCTTTGAAAAAAGAAGTTGCAAATGTTCTCTCAACTCTTTCAGAAAGAGAAGCAGAAGTAATAAAATTATACTTCGGAATTGATGGAGATCATTCAGCTACTTTAGAAGAGATTGGCGAAAGATTTAATCTTACACGCGAGCGCGTTAGACAGATTAAAGAAAAAGCTTTAAGAAATTTAAGGCAATCAAAAAGAAGCGGCAGACTGAAAGCTTATTTAGGATAACAAATAATTCGTTTCAGGTTTTAGAGCCCCGATTTACCGGGGCTTTTGTTTTTTTAACCAATTTTTTAGACTTTCTCTGCGGACTTAGCGTTATTTCTTTTGCGTCCTTTGTGTGAAATATTTTAGGGGTTGGTTCACGCAGAGAACGCAAAGTCTTTTCGCAAAGATCGCAGAGCAAGTTAAAATCTTTTCACATCGTTTATAAAGCAATTAAACCACTCATATAAAACCCCAAATAAAATTATTAATTTAAAGTAACTTTCGGCAATTAAAATCAATCTAAAGCTAAAAAGTTCATAGTGTATGATAAAACTTATACCATTATTCTTAGTTGCACTAACTTCAATTCTCTTTTCGACTGAAGGAAGTAAAAATCAAAACAAATCTTTAACACTTATTAAGATTGATAAAGAAATAAATGTAGATGGCGTAGTTGATGAAGTTTGGAAATTTGCAGATTCAACAACAAATTTTTTTCAGTTAGATCCTTATTTTAATCAAACAACTTCTGTAAATACTGTTGCAAAAGTTTTAACAACTGAAGAAGCAATTTATTGTTTGATGATTTGTTATGATGAAAAACAATATGTTCAAGCAAACACAGGGATGCAGGATGCTTATACCGGCGATATTGTTTCAATAATGTTAGATACTTTTGGTGATAAACAAACTGCTTACAAGTTTGCTGTTAATGCATCTGGAGTTATTTCTGATTCAAGAATGCTGGATGATGCACGCAACAGAGATTACAGCTGGGATGGAATCTGGGACGGAGAATCAAAAATCTATGATTGGGGTTTTGTGGTTGAAATGAAAATTCCATACAAATCAATTAAGTATGATAAAAATCTACCTGAATGGGGATTAGATTTTGATCGCTGGCGATCTTACAACAAAGAAGATATTTATTGGTGCGAGTATGAGCAAAGTGAAGGACAAAGAATTTCTAAATTTGGAAAACTAATTTTTCAGGATTTTAAACCATCGATAAGCGGTTTAAACTTAGAGATTTATCCTGTTGGAATTGCAAAAACAACTTATCTTGGTAATAACAAATATAAATTTGATCCAAGTGCAGGCTTAGATATTTTCTATAATCCTTCAGAACAACTAACCTTTTTATTAACTGCAAATCCTGATTTTGCGCAAGTTGAGGCTGATCCTTTTTCATTCAACATAAGCAGATACGAGGATTATTTTTCCGAAAGGAGACCATTTTTTACAGAAGGAAATGAAGTCTTTAATCCCGCAGGAAAACAACGAAGCTCAGGATTTTACAAACCATTAGAACTTTTCTATTCAAGAAGAATTGGAAAACTTTTACCAGGCGGAAAAGAAATTCCATTAATCTTTGGAACAAAAGCATTTGGCAGATATAATGACTGGGAATATGGTGGATTCGTTGCGCTTACAGGTGAAGAAGATTATTTAGACGACACGACGCATTTAAAAGAACAGCAGGCTTATTTTGGTTCTGCAAGAATTAAGAAAACGATATTTGATAATTCATCAATTGGTGTTTTGATGGTAGGCAAACAAACAACAAATAATACTTCCGGTGTAATTGATATTGATGGTGCTTTTCGTGGATCTGATTGGCAACTTGCTTATCAGTTTGCAAGATCGTTTGATGATGGGGATGGAGATTATGCTGCTTCTGTTGGATTTACAAACATTACAGAAACCTGGGGAAATTTATTTCGCACCAGAGCAATAGGCAATAAATTTAATGTTGATGAAATTGGTTATGTGCCCTGGAGAGGGACTGTTAATTTGGTGGGCTTAACTGGGCCAATGTGGTACTTTGATGATGGCGTTATAAGAAATATTTTTTTGTATTTCGGACCTGCAATTAATTATGAGCATGCCGATCTATATACAGATTACGCTGGAGTTATTGGTTTTAATATGCAGTTTAGAGATGGCTGGGGTTATGAAATAAATACAGATATTGGTAAAAGCAAAGATGGAGATATTGTTTACAATTCTTATAGTATAAATCTAAGTTCATGGTTTAACCTTTCACAAAAATGGAACGCAAATGCCTGGGGCGGATATACTCACACTTACAATTTTGATAGAGAATATCTTGCATTTTATTCGTGGTGCGGATTTGAAGCTGAATGGAAGGCTTTAGACATTTTAGAAGTTGGTACATCATACGATATGTTTATAGAAGGAAATCCAGATGGATATATTGAAGACATTACATATAATGCTCGTCCGTTTTTTTCACTAACACCAATTAACAATTTAAACTTTAGAGTTTTTACTGATATTGTTTTTAAAAGATCATCAGATAAGGTAGAAAGAATAATTGGCGGATTTTTGTTTAGCTGGAATTTTTTACCAAAGAGGTGGATCTATCTTGCAATAAATGAATTCCGTGATAGAAGTGACGAATATGATATTAATAACAACTTACTTCCAAACCGAATGCACACAACAGATCGTGCGGGAGTTTTTAAGATAAAGTATTTGTATTATTTCTAAAAAGCAAAAAATACAATCAACAGAACAACAACAAAAACTCTAACTCCAATTGATGTGTACTTTGGATATTTCTTTTTTATCCAACCCCATATTTTTGCAGCAATTATCATTGCAATAATTAAAATTATTGTAGCAATTGATGCCTCTAAAACAGTGTGGGTCATTCCAATTATTCCGGCAAGACTTTTACCCCCCCAGAATGCGCCAAAAATAATTATTAAATGCAGCCAGTAAACAAGCAATGATTCCCGACTGGCATCTAGCACAAAAGATTTTTTAACATCAAAATTTTTATCAACCAACCAGCAGAGATAAAATAAAACAAAAATGTATCCCAATCTTTCTAAATAAAATACTGGGTTAGGAAGAATTGATGTGAGTGTTTTGGGAAATAATCCAGAGTAGAAAAGATGGCCAAAAATTAATAATACAAATCCTGTAATAGCTGAAACGTTTACAAATTTTTCTTCTTTGTTTCTGTTACGAGCATCAACAAAATATTTTGCATAAATGCCGCCAGCTAATAAAAAGTTGAGCCAGGGGAAGATTGGAAAGAGTGAGCCGTTTAATCTGTTAAAATAATTTGCGATTATAATTGGCAAATAGTTTGCAAACTCAATCTTCCATAAAACAGGTGAAATAAGAGTTACAATAATTAATGATACAATTAAAAAATAATGATAGGATTTATCAGACTTTATTAATAATCTGGTTAAAAATAAAAACAACAAACCAAATCCGATGCATTGTAAAACATCAACTGCAAAAAAACTTTCTAAAATTTGCGGAGTTGATTTGCTGATTATTTTTGACAGCGAATAAAACGGAAGATGTAATGCGTAACCAATAATAATTATCTGAAATATTCTTCCAATTTTTTTCCAGAAAGCTTTGCCAAGTTTTCTCATTTCATCCAATTTGCCGCCTGAGGATACCTGAAAAGCAAATCCAGAAACAAACAAAAATGATGGAGCAACTAATCCATTTATAAAATTTAGAACACTAAACCAGCCTGTTTGCCTTAACTCGGGAAGAAGGAATGCATTAAATACGTGAACTTCAATCATAATTATAATTACAAGTCCGCGTAACAAATCTGCTGATATGTATCTAACTTTTTCTTTCATGGTTATTATTTATTTATTTATTGTGTGATTGTTTTTCGTTAATTAAAAAGTAATAATACTTAGTAATTCAGGTAAAGAATGTATGTCGTATTACTTTTTTACAAGAAATTATTTGTTTTCTATCGAATAATAGCAAAATGAACACAATTTTTCTGGAATAATACTTGTTTAATATGTAGCAATATTTTCAAAATATTGCATTCTACTAACTAACAATTACAAAATATATAGGAGGCTCCATGAAAAAAATTTTAGTTTTTACTTTTCTTGTATTTACAATTACTCTTAATTTATTTGCACAAAACTTGCCCGGCTTTATCGAGTCAGATTCACCACAGGTAAATGGCGGGAAACACTTTAAGCACATTGCAACTTCGGGAACGTTAAGCGGTAATTGGACAACGATTGATAATCCTGCAACTAATGGTAATCCTGATGCAAAATTATTTATTACACATAATTATGGTGATTACAATAACCATGTTAATGGTTTATGGTATAATACCGGAACATCAAAGTGGACAATATTCAATCAGGATTCCGGTGTAGTTCCAATAGTAGCAAATTCAGAATTTCATATCTTAGTTGCAGATGAATCCCAATCCACAGTATTCCAGCATACTGCCGCATCAGGCAATATAATATCAAACTGGACAGTTATTACTCATCCTGCTTTAGATGGAAAACCTAATGCTAAAATTCTTGTAACACAAATTTTAATTTCTTCTGCCGGAAACAAGTACAATAACCACGAAATTGGTGTTTGGTACGATGGTACTAAATGGGGAATTTTTAATGAAGATTTAGCTGCAATGCCTGTTGGTGCCTCATTTAATATTTTGGTTTTAGATGATGTTAATTCTTTTGTTCAAACTGCAACTTCAGGAAACATTATAGCTGCTACCACCGTAATTGATAATCCATTTTTAAATAATAATCCCAATGCATTGGTTTATGTAACGCAAAACTATAACCCTGGTGGAGGATCTGGCACCTATAACACAGCAAAAGTTGGAACTTATTATAGTACTACTAATAATAAATGGACCATTTTTAACGAAGATCATGCTAATATGGTTGAAAATTCTAAGTATAATGTTTACTTCGGTTCACCATATTTTGTGCATAAAACAAATTCCTTAAATATCTCTTCGGATCTAACTAAGGTTGATAATCCTTTGATTAATTTAGATGCTGATGCCAAAGTTTTTGCATTACATACCTGGAATCCATTTGGATCTGGAACAACTTTATATGATAAAAAATTAGGATTTTATCATGATGGTAGTATTTGGGGAATCTATACTGAAGATGATTCTGACATACCTGAGAATATATACTTCAATTTAGCCATTGCACCAAAAACAGATTCAGCTTTTTTGCATACAACTTCAGCATCAAACATAACAAGTAACTATACTATTATAGATAATCCTCTATTAAATGGTTATTCAGATGCAAAATTGCTTGTTCAACATATTTTTAAGGGTTCAAGATACAATGTTAATCTTGGTGTTTGGTATAATGGAAGCAATTGGACAATATTTACTGAAGATGGCTCAACAATGCCAGAAGCAAAAGATTTTAATGTTTGGTTATTAAATGATAATAAATCTTTTGTGCATACTGTTGATAGTGCAAACAACATTGGCAATCCATCCTATAGTTATATAGATAATCCTTTAACGAATAATAATCCGGATGCAAATATTTTAGTAACAGCTATTCTTAAAAGCAGCCCTTATCATGATCATGTTCAAGGAGTTTGGTATTCCAGTGCTGCGGCAAAATGGGTATTATATAATGAGGACATATCAGCACAGACAATTGGTGCTAAATATATTGTTTACGTTGCAAATTCTTCAGGCTTACCAACATCTGTTGATGACGAAAATAATTCTGTAGCAGTAAATAATTTTGAATTGCAGCAGAATTTCCCAAACCCATTTAATCCAACCACTCAAATAAGATTTTCTCTTGCAGAACAATCACAAGTTACGTTAAAGGTATATAATATTCTTGGAAAAGAAATTGCAACCTTAGTAAATGATGTTAAAGGTGCAGGAGTTCACGAGGTTAGTTTTAATGGTACTGGTTTAGCAAGTGGTGTTTACTTCTATACACTCCAGACAGGAAAATTTACTCAAACTAATAAAATGATCTTGGTAAAATAATCCTTGTTATAATTCACTTTATAAAAAAGGCGAGTATAAAAACTCGCCTTTTTTTACTATCTTAATTTTTCCTCAATCTCAAATACCGGTTTAATATCTACAGGAAGTTTTTCAAGTTTTTTTCTTAATGTTTCTATGGTTGGTGAGTTAACAGCATACTTAGCAATCAAATCTTTTGCACCTTTATAGTTCCCTTCTGCCTGAATTGTTAAAACAAGATTACAAAGTTCTTTTAGTGCAGAATGAATTTTATCAAAATCTACTTTCACTTTTTGTGTGCTCTCATCAAAAACATATCCACCTTTTTCTAAAAGATAATTGTATATGATTGCATTACCGCCGCCGTGTGCTTCACCAATTCCAAACCTCATACTGCGAAAAGCTCCGGCAAGAAATGTTACAAGTATTTGATTTTCAGATTCTTTTGGATAAACACCTTTTTCTATCATAAACATATTGTTGTACATTCCAAGAATATCCGCCTTACATTCCTCCATAGTTGAGTATGTTTCCTTTAATTCCTTCTTTACTTCTGTGTCCTTGCCATTAACATTTATAAAACCAGGACCAACACCGTGAGACATTTCGTGCATCAAGGTATGATTGAAGAAAGCATCGAAAGTCACATCCTTAAGTTGATCAGAAGAAAGAACAATCTCAGCAATTGGTTTTAATAGTTTTTCAAACTTTGCTTCGTGAACATTTTTTAACATCACTTTTTTTGAGCCTTTTACTTGTCTTACTCGCTCATCGTTTGGCAGATTAAATGCAAGTGTTTGAACGCCTGCTTTAGTGTCGCCAGCAGTAAAAACTTCGTTAGCCACAACGATTGGAGATTCTGATCCTCTTGTAAAGTTTTTATGTTTATCATCAAGCGGAAGATTTTTTTCAATATCATTTAAATATTTTGCAAATACTTCAAGTTTTTTTGATTCACCAGGATCTTTAATTGTTACAAAGCTTTCAAACGATGCTTTGAAGTTGAACATCTCGTCTTCATAAACTTCATAAGGACCAATTACAACTTCTATGTTGTGATCTTTTAAATCCATCCAATCCATATCGCTTTGATAGTAATCATTACTTAAAAATGCATCAGCACGTGAGAGTAAATATTTTTTTAGTGATGGATTATCTGAAAACTCTGCTGCTTCTTTTAAAAGATTAGATGCTTCGGTTAATTTATCTTTAAAATATTCGTTATAAGGAATTGCAACTAACTTCCCATTTTCTCTTCGGATAATTGTAAACTCGCCTGTAAAAGATTTTTCATCTTTTGGATTTTGTTTAATGAAGTTTTCAAATTCTTCTTTTGCCATATCTTCAGGATAAAAATTTGCACCTAATGGTTTTTTATCTGCGCCGATAAACGGTACATTGTCTTCAAGTCTATCAAACGGACCAAACATAATGTTAAAGAGTGTAAGTGTATGTTCAAGTTCAAGCTTTAGTTCGGGTTTATCGGTTATAATTGATTTGTTGGAAAGATCAGAGATTATTTGAGATTTTATTTGATTGTTTTTAGAATAAACCTGCTCAAGAAATAATTCATCAATAATTTTTGAAGCACGATAAAGTTTTTCAAGAACAATTTTCTCTCTATCTGTTAAAAGTGTTTCATCATATTGTATTTCAACGGGAACAAATTTGGCAATCTTTTCTTTTAGCATTGTAACTTCCTCTGATTCCTTTTGTGGATTTTGACTTTCTGTACAGGCGATCATTAATAAAAACATAAACGATACAGCTAATATTTTTTTCATTGTAAAACCTATTTAAATAAAAATTTGTGCGATTTAGTGGCAGAAATATAAAAAAGAATAGTTGGATTATTTTAAGGTAATTTATCAGTTTTTTCTCATCATAATCTATTAGCCGCTAATCATTAATTTCTTCGTATGATGGTTTTTTCTTTTTAAGTTTAATCTGAAAAATTGTAATCATATTTAAAGGTAAAGAGATGCCCAAACAAAAATTAGTTTTTTTCTATACTCTTGTAGTATTAACAATAGTTACTTCCGTTTTTCCACAATCGCCAAAACGAAGCGATGTTCCTGATAAACACAAATGGAATTTATCAGACATTTATCCCTCGATTAATGACTGGAAAGCAGATCTAAACAATATTGAAAACAGTATAAATGATTTTACGGCATATAAAGGTAAGCTTGGTAATGATTCACAAACTTTTATTGATGCATTAAATTCATACTTTGGTATGTTAAAAATATTTTACAAATCAAATACATATGCCGGCAATCTTAGCAATGAAGATGTAAACATTTCAGAAAATCAAGCTTTGCTGCAACAACTTTCTTCTGTAGGAACAAAGTTTGGCGAAACAGTTTCTTTCTTTGAACCAGAGATATTATTAATACCCAAAGAAACAATAGAAAAATTCTTTAAAGAAAAACCAGAGCTAAATGTTTATTCAGTATATGTTGATAATATTCAGCGCTTAAGACCGCATACACTTTCTGAATCAGAAGAGAAAATGCTTGCAAGCTTTGGTTTGATCGCAGGAAATCAAAATACTGTTTACTCTCTTTTTGCTGATGGAGAAAAACCAAATCCGAAAATAACTTTATCAAACGGAGAAGAAGTTGAACTTGATGCTTCTACTTACACAAGAGTTAGAACTGCTGAAAACAAAGATGATAGAAAAAAAGTTTTTGAAACTTTCTTTAATAGTTACGGTGATTTTAAAAACACTCTTGGAGCTAATCTTGTTGGTAAGGTTAAAAAAGATTGGGTGTTTGCAAAGAATAGAAAATATGAATCAACTTTACAATCATCTTTAAATGGAGATAATCTTCCTGTTTCCGTTTACACAACTTTAATTGATCAGGTAAATAAAAATCTTCCAACACTCCATCGCTTTTTAGATTTGAAAAAAAGACTGCTTGGTGTTGATACTCTTCATTATTATGATTTATACACAGCACTTGTTAAAAAAGTTGATTTACATTTTACAGTTGAACAAGGTCAGCAAGCAATACTTGATGCACTGACTCCTTTAAAATCTGAATATTTATCAACTGTAAAAAAATCTTTTAATAACAGATGGATAGATTTTATTCCAACCGAAGGAAAACGAAGTGGCGCATATTCTACAGGCGGAGCTTATGATGTTCATCCATACATTCTAATGAACTGGAATGATGATTATGAATCACTTTCTACTCTTGCTCATGAACTTGGCCACACGATGCACAGTTTTTATTCAAACGCAAACCAACCTTTTGCAAAAGCAGATTATGCTACTTTTGTAGCCGAGATTGCATCAACAATAAATGAAACTTTGCTTAATAATTATATGGTAAAGAATGCAAAGAACGATGATGAAAAACTTTTCTTGCTCGGCAGTTATCTTGATTTATTACGCACAACAATTTTCCGTCAAACATCTTTTGCTGAGTTTGAACTTCAAATCCACAAAAGAGTTGAAGAAGGACAACCATTAACAGGTGATGATCTTTGTAATATTTATTATGATATTGTAAAAAAATATTATGGACACGATGCCGGACATTGTGTTGTTGATCCTTACATACAATATGAGTGGTCTTACATTCCTCATTTTATGGGATACACTTATTATGTTTTCCAATATTCAACTTCACTTATTTATGCGACTGCATTTGCAGAAAAAATTGTTACTGAAGGAAATCCTGCTGTAGATAATTTTTATAAAATATTAAACGGCGGCGGTTCCAAATATGCAGTAGAGTTAATTAAAGATGCCGGAATTGATCCGTTATCTCCCGAACCATTTGAATTGACGATGAAGAAGATGAATAAAGTTATGGATCAGATAGAAGAAATTTTAAGTAAGTAAAAACAGCTCTGAGAAGTAGTCTCAATGCTTAAAACTTGTCATTCCTGTGGAAACGGGAATCCAGAATGACTAAAAAAATGGATTCCCACTTTCGTGGGAATGACAATTCTAATATTTAATTTTTGATATAACGTCTTAATTTTTTGGCAATTTAAATCTTACCCTTAAAATTCCATCTTCAAAACCTGTTGAGATTATTTGAAATTTTCCAATTTCTTTAGTAGATGAAACATGAACGCCGCTGCACGGACAGGCATCATAATCCCCAATTTTAATAATGCGAATTGTATCGCCAGCATCATGCGGCAGTTGAGAAAGTTTGAAGTTATTAATTGCCTCTTCTCTTTTAAGAAATTCTTCTGTTACTTTTAAATCCTGAGTAATAACTTCATTTACTTTTTTGTTTATTGTTTCAACTTCTTCTTCAGTAAGATTACGATCAAAATGATAATCACATTTAGATTTTTTCTTTTCAATATGATTTGAAAATGATCTTCCTTTATTAAACATTCTTACCATTGTTTGATTTAAAATGTGTTCAGCAGAATGCATTTCGGGATTATAATCTTTGTTTGATTTTACTTCATCCATATTTCTTTTCGTTTTGTTTTTCTTCTATGTCGCTCAGTGTAAACTCTGTGGTACTCCGTGTAAGAACTTCTTTCCTAAAGTTCTACAGAGAAAATAATAATTTAATCATTACAAGAATAGTTTTTGTCTTCGTTATTCACCCACATTTTTTTATTATGCAATATAAATTTTAAGGAATGATAATGAATTTTCTAAAACGATTTAAAGATGTTTTCATTAAGAACCAAAAGTTAAAAATGCCTTTAGCTGTTATTGTGTTTTTATTTGGAGTACTGTTTATTGGAACAAATTTATTTTTTGCAAACTATACGAACGATTCTTTTCCACAGGAGTATAAAATTATTTCACCAAAAATTCCAAATCACGTTACAATATTTGGTGAAGGAGTTCCATTAGAAAACTTTGAAGTATATGAAAGAGTAGATCGTGAAATTTTGGTAAACACTTACTGGCATAGCTCAACAATACTTGCAATAAAAAGATCTGCAAGATGGTTCCACGTTATTGAACCAATACTAAAAGCAAATAATATTCCCGATGATTTTAAATATCTTGCAGTTATAGAAAGCAACTTAGAAAATGCTGTTTCGTCAGCGGGAGCCACGGGCTACTGGCAATTTATAAAATCCGCAGCAGCACAATATGGATTAGAAGTAAATGAGCAAATTGATGAAAGATACAATATTGAAAAATCAACAATCGCGGCTTGTAAATATCTTAATGCTTCATACAATTCATTTGGCAACTGGACAATGGCTGCGGCTTCTTACAACGCTGGCATAAATGGAATTGAAAAATGGAGCGGATTACAAAAATCTACTAATTATTGGAATCTTGTTCTTGGGTCTGAAACATCACGCTATGTTTCAAGAATTATTGCAATGAAATTAATTATGGAAAATCCTTCTGCTTATGGTTATGATTTGAAAGCAGAAGATTTATATAAACCACTTAAGTTTAAGGAAGTTGATCTAAATACTTCAGTTACTAACTTTGCAGATTATGCTTCATCTCTTGGTGTAAATTATAAAACACTTAAACTTTATAATCCGTGGCTACGTGATACTGAACTTAAAAATAAAACCAGCACTTTGTATAAAATTAAAGTTCCCGAAGAAGGGAGCATTAATCTTATAAGGGAGTAGATGAATTAGAATTTAACACTCATCAATTGTCGTTTAAGCGATTCACAGGAATCGCTTTTTTAATTTCCAGAAAGCGGTATAACCTGTCCATTATCGCTTCTTATCCACAACACTAAAGATTTTGTATCACTATAAAAATTAACTATCCAATCAGCGGAGTTGTTTACCGTAAGTGTTGTATCAATAGATTTACTCGGCAACAAAAACATATCTATTTGGGCTCCAATGTTTTGTGTAATAAAACTAGTGCCGCCGTGTGTAAGGGCTGTATCTATTGTGGCAGGACTATCTTTATAATTTGCATTCGGATCTATCGCAAGTGTTGAAAGCCTGCCAAAAACTCTATCAAGAATATCGCTCGCAGTACTGTCTTTAACAAATGAAAGCATGGTTGTAAAGTTTATTGGTGATTCTATTGGTCCGGCAGCAAATACCGGAACGTAAAACGCATTTTCTTGTAATTGATTCGATTGAACTATATAAACATACGCGTTATCTGTTTTAAGTAAATCAACATTACCATTTTCATCTACATTCCAACCATAAATAGCAGATAACTTTGCATCGGTTGCAAAATCTAATCTTGCTTTTTGTAAAACCTCATCAACTTTTTGTTTGGCTGTTATATTTCCCAGGCTTTCTTCCGGGTCAGTTACTTTATCACATCCAGCAAAATAAAAGGTTGCGGTAATTGTTAGTGCTAATAATATTTTTTTCATTACAATCTCCTTTATAATTCATAGTCGCAGGACTGGAGTCCTGCGCTACAAAAAATAATTATCAAAAAATCATTTTGTAATAACGTTCAATCTGTTCACGTAATTCTTCAAGATGTACATTGCGTGATACTCGAATAGTTTCCTTGCCTTCAAAATAAACAAGAATTGTTGGAACTGAAAAGATAGAAAGCTGTCCTGATATTTCTTTTGCTTCGTTTAAATCCACATAACAATATTTTATTTCAGGAAGATCATTCTCAATCATTTCAACTACTTTTGGTTTTAACACTTTGCAAACATTGCATTCGGGAGTGCTTAAGTAAAAACATACCGCAGTATTTATTTTGGATATGTTTAAAAACTCATCAATGCTTCGGGGTGATTCTATTTTCATTTAAAATTATACTTTTCGTTAATTAGATTTTGTATTTAGCCGTTTATCAAATAATTCTTTTCTTAATAATTAAATATGATAAACTTTACACCTAAAATTAGCAATCAAACATACCAAGGAAAAACCAGTATGAAATTTATCATTACTTCTTCACTAATATTTTTGATTTCTTTATCCCTAAACTTTGCTTCAGATTTAAAAATGCCAAAAGAAATTAAAAAAACTTATACTACTCAAACTAGATCTTACGATGGAAAACCAGGGTCCAATTACTGGCAAAATTATTCTGCGTATAATATCAAAGCAGAGATTGAACCAAAAACAAGATTGTTAACAGGAACTGAAAAAATAATTTACTTTAATAATAGTCCCGATACCCTAAAAAATATTGTACTAAAACTTTACCAGGATATGTATAAAAAAGGTGCCGCAAGAAACACAGAACTAAATCCTGAAACAGTAACTGATGGAGTAAAGCTAAGCAAATTAACTGTTGATGGTAATAATTTAAGTTTAAATGTTGATGATAAGTTAATAACGTACCAGGGATCTAATTTTATAATAAAATTATCTTCACCACTTCCACCAAAATCCAACAAAGAAATTAATGTTGATTGGAATTTTATAATTCCAAAAGGAACTGATATACGAATTGGCTCTTACGGCGAATCAACTTTTTTTGTTGGTTACTGGTATCCCAAAGTTGCAGTTTATGATGATATACGCGGCTGGGATATGATTAGTTATAATGCCGAGCATGAATTTTATTTTGATTATTCTGATATAAATGTTGAAATAAAAGTTCCAAAGGGTTTTGGTATTTGGGCAACTGGAATGCTGCAAAATCCAAAAGAAGTTTTTAATGATGTTTATTTAAAAAGATATAATGAATCTCTTACATCAGATAATTTAATTAACATCGTTACCAAGCAAGACAGCGGAAAAGAAATTTATAAACATCAAAATGGATTTACAACATTTAAGTATTCCGTAAATAATATTTCAGATTTTGCTTTTGGTATGAGTGATTTTTATTTGTGGGATGGAACAAG
>Ga0138256_10003800_pt1 | contig 16026 bp, 16 predicted proteins | sample KNB2016incub_MG_FD_105486 | JGI IMG/M metagenome (GOLD analysis project Ga0138256, IMG submission 105486) | Active sludge microbial communities from wastewater in Klosterneuburg, Austria - KNB2014incub_MG | ecosystem: Engineered > WWTP > Activated sludge > Unclassified | place: Austria... | reverse complement strand
GCTGCCGATGCTCCGGGAGCAGCTCCAGCGGCTCTTCGCGTCGACCTTCCAGTGCATCTTCCACGACGAGAGCCAGGGCCGGCACGCCGGCGACGGCTTCCTGATCGCCGAGAAGCGCGAACTCTGGTGGGACCCGCGTCCGGGGAAGGGCGAGGCCGCCTGGGGCTCGCACGTCCTGCTCTCGGACCGCTTCTTCCGGGAGGCGACCGAGGCGCCGGTCCCCCTCGACCTGCGAGTCCTGCGCGCCCTCCGGTCGCCGTTCGAGATCGACATCTACGTCTGGCTGACCTGGCGGTTCTTCCGGCTCCGCCGGCCGGTCACCATCCCATGGGCCTCGCTGGCGCTCCAGTTCGGCTCGAGGTACTCCAATTCTCGGCACTTCAAGAAGCGCTTCTTGGGCTACCTGAAGAGCGTCATCGACTTCTACCCGGAGATCCGGCTCGAGAGCACCGCGGCGGGGCTGATGCTCAAGCCGTCGCAGACCCACGTCGTGCAACGACCGGCCAGGAAGTGAGTGCAGTCCAGGACGAAGCGAGCGCTCAAGGCACCAGGCGGAGCTGGAGCTCCGCCAGCGCACCGCTCGCAGCGGCGAGGCTCGCGGCTTCGGCGCGGCGGTAGAGCCCGAGCACCTCTTTCCCCTCGCCGGTCAGAGTAGCGCCGCGCCGACGAAAGCTCGAGGTCGCGACGAGCGGCCGACGGAAGCAGTGGTTCATGGTCTCCACCAGGAGCCAGGCGCGGCGGTAGGACATGCCGAGCTCGCGCGCTGCGCCGGAGATCGAACCGACTCGGTCGATGGCCTCGAGAAGGTCGGCCTTGCCGGGGCCGAGCGCGATCTGGTCCAGCCGGCTGATCCGCCAACGCGGATGTGCCGCCCAACGGTTGTCTGTTCGTGCCGCCATCTTGGACCTCGGAGTGGCCAGGATCGGATTCGGCCGATTACGATCGTCGCCGGGTGGAGCACTCGCCGTGCGGCGCTCCAATCCCGCTGCTAAATGGGTCCCGGGTCGTCACCGTCCCAGGGTCTCCCAGGAGACGAAGGCCCAGCACCGCGGCGCCCCGGCCTGCTGCGCGCGTTCCGGATCGGCGTGGTACCAGGCGGCGAGCCTCTCCATCTCAGCCGGGCTCAACTCGCCGAGAGAGAAGGTCACCTGGCGGACGAGGGACTCGAAGTCCGACCCGCCGGCCGTTCGGCCCCCGGCGTCGATGTAGTCGAGCCGGGGAAGCCGGCCCATCCGGTAGAGGATGTTGAGGATGTAGATGTAGTCCGGAAAAGGCGGTTGGGTGCGTCCCAAAGCCTGGAAGATCTCACCGTGAACGAAGCGGCCGCCCACCAGGCTGGTGAGGTAGACGCGCCGATGCGCCCGCGCATCCAGCTTCGCCAGGGCCTCGGCCATGTCGCTGACCAGGGTGGACCGGGAGGCGACGACGACGTCGCACGCCGGCACGTCGGACCAGTCGTCCTCCCAGGCACACTGGATCGGTTCGACGTTGGAGAGGCCACGCGCGGCGGCGTTTTCCATCAGCACGTTCAGCATGCCCCGGCTGTAGTCCAGGCCGTAGACGCGGCTAAGACGGTCGGCGACGGCCAGCGCGATGGTGCCCGGACCGCAGCCCACGTCGAGGAGCGTCTCGCAGCCCGAGAGATCCATGCGGCGGACGAACTCGGTCACGTAGCTCCCCTGCGTTTCGGGCCCCATCTCGGCCGCACGCGCATCCCACGCCTCGGGTGGTTTCTCGCGGCGGCCGCTCGCGGCGAGGTGGTCTCGATACATCCGGCCGAAGTCGACGTCGAGGATGGTCACTTTGTCTGCTCCCCCTGGGCCGCTCGGCCGCAGCCGCGCACGGCGCGCCCCCAGGCATACCCGCGGACCCGGGAGGGTGCATGGGCGAAGACCCCGGAGAGGACGATGACCACGATGAAGATCCCGGCTCTCGACGCAGGGTGGAAGTGGGCGAATGCGAGCAGGGCGAGCTTGAGAAGGACCGCCTGCCCCTTGAGCTGAATCAGCCAGGCAGGATCTGACCAGACGTAGAGGAGGGCGAGCAGGCCGCCGCTCGCCAGGGTCAGATACCGGAGCGGCAGCCATTGCGCGTCGGGCAGGGCGAAGAGGAAGCCGCCGCCGATGCCGGCTACGCCGACCAGATGGGCACAGCGCAGGCCGATGTCCGCCCAGCGTTGGCCGGGGAAGGACCGTGGCGGTGGCGGAAGAAGTTCGTCGTGTTCGCTCATCTCGTGCCGTCCTCTTCGCAGACGTCCTCGGCCCCGGTCAAGCACGCGCGGCGCGTCCAGGCCGCTCCGAGGCAAGAGACAGACTGGCGGCGACCGCCTCGACGTCGGCGCCGTAGAGCATCGCCAGCCGGTCCGACGTCGCGGTCTCGCGCGCGGCGCCCTGGGCGACGATTCGCCCGGCCTTCAGGAGCGCGATCCGATCCGCGACTTTGAGGGCATGCTCCGGCTGGTGGGTGGACATGAGGATGCCGATGCCGTCCCGCCGGAGCCGGTCGATCTCGGCCAGCACCCGAAGCTGGTTGCCGAAATCGAGGCTCGCCGTCGGCTCGTCCAGGATCAGCGCCTGCGCTTCCTGGGCGAGCGCCCGCGCGATGAGGACCAGCTGGCGCTCACCGCCGGAGATCCGGGTGTAGATGCGCGCAGCGAGAGCGCCGATGCCGAGTCTCTCTAGAGCCGATCGGGCGGCTTCGCGATCGTGTCCCGATGGGGTGCCGAAGCGGCTGAGTTGGGCAGTGCGGCCCATCAGCACGACCTCCTCCACCGTAAACGCGAAGAGCCCGGCATGGGCCTGGGGGACATAGCCGAGGCATCGAGCCAGCTCGCGGCGCTTCCATCCGGAGAGCGGTCGGTTCGCGACCCGAACTTCTCCGGCAATGGCTGGCAGCACGCCCAGGAGAGTCCGGAACAGGGTGGTCTTACCTCCGCCGTTGGGGCCCAGCAGACAGAGAACCTCGCCGCTGGCGAGGGCGAGGTCGATTCCCGCGCCGACCACGGACCCGCGGTAGCCGATGGAGAGGCTGCAGGCCTGCAGCAGGCTCATGCGGGCCGATCGCTCCGAGCAAGCAGCCAGAGAAACGCCGGTGCGCCCACGATGGCCGTAAGGACACCGAGAGGCAGCTCTATGCCGGCCACGCTCCGCGCCAGCGTATCGGCGGCCACCAGGAAGGCCGCGCCGAGCAGGAGGCTGGCCGGCAACAGGCGGGAGAACTCCGGGCCCACCAGCAGCCGGGCGGCGTGGGGCACGAGCAGGCCGACCCAGCCGACGATGCCGGCGACGGCGACAGAGGCCGCGGTTATGAGGGTCGCGGAGAGGATCATCACGAGGCGCAGGCGCGGCACGTTCACTCCCAGGGTCGCGGCCTCCTCGTCGGCGAGCGTCAGGAGATTGACGCGCCACCGCAGCAGGAACATCGGGACCAGCCCCGCCGCGATGAGGGGAGCGGCTCGAACGAGATCGCGCGGCGAGACGGTCTGAAGCCCACCGAGCAGCCAGAAGGTGATGGCCGGCAGCTGCACGCTCGGGTCGGCCAGGACCTTGGCGAGGGCGATCCCTGCCGAGAAGAGCGTGCCGACGGCCACCCCGGCCAGAACCAGCACGAGCACCGGGTCGTGCCGCCGAACCCAGCCAGCGACCATCCAGACCAGCCCCACCGCCGCGAGACCGCCGAGGAAGGCGAGCGCTTGCACCTGAAGAAGCTCGACACCGGCGAGGATGGCGAACGCCGCACCCAGGCCGGCTCCAGCGGAGACACCCAAGATGTCTGGCGACACGAGCGGATTGCGAAACATGGCCTGGTAGGCCGCGCCGGCGCCGGCGAGCGCCGCCCCCACCAGAAGGCCGGCGATCACCCGCGGCAGGCGCAGGCTCCAGACCACGACGGCCGCATCCCCTTCCCTCCCCGGACCGGCGAGAAGCAGCCGAATCACCTCCGCGGGCGAGAGCGGGAAGGGGCCGGCGCCGAGGCCGGTCAGCACCGCGAGGAGCAGCAGGCCCCCGAGCAGGAGCCAGGGCCAGCGCGGCATCAGGCGTTCACCAGCAGCTTCTCGAACGCGCTCAGTTCGGGTGCGTAGCCGTAGAAGAGCCGATGGAAGGCTTGCGCCTCCGCGGCTCGGTCAGCATCGGTCGCCGCGCCATGCAGCCTTGAGGCGAGCCAGGGAAGGCTGATCAGGCGGTTGACGCCCGGCGGGCCGTCCAACCACCCGAACGGCAGGCTCGGCGCCAGGTGGAATCGTCCGTTGCTGAGCGCCGGCAGCCGCCGCCAGCTCGCATCCGCGAGCGCGTGGGCGTGGAACTTCGCATCCTGCGTGAGGACGACCTCCGGTGCCCAGGCGAAGAGCTGCTCCAGGGAAAAGCGGGCGATGTTGCCGCCCGGTCCGGTCGCGATGTTGACGCCGCCAGAGAGCTCCAACGCCTCGGCGTTGATCGAGCCGGCCAGGGCGGTCTCCAGTCCATCGGCGCCGCGAGCCAGATACACCTTCGGGACCCTCGTAGCGGCTTGATCGCGTCGCGCCCGCGCCTGATCGAGCCTCGCCTCCGCGGCCCTCGCGAGCTGCTCGCCGCGCGCCGGAACGCCGAGCATCCGCCCCGCCTCGAGAAGCTGCCAGGCGCTATCGATCAGACGTCCGGGGAGCAGAACATAGGGCAAGCCGGTGCGAGCCTGGACGTCTTCGGCCGTCGAGAGGTAGGTGGCGTCGACCGTGCCGGTGTCGAGAATCAGGTCCGGCTCGAGGGCGAGCAGCTTCTCGAGCGGCATCGTGCTGCCCCGTCCGGCCAGTCGGCCCAGGAAGGGCTGGTCGCGCACGCCGGGGGCGAGCCAGGCTCGCGCCTCTGCAGACAACTCCTGCGGCCAGCCGAGGAGTTTCTCGGGAGCGAGGACATGAGCCAGCACGGCAGCCGGCGGACCGGCAGCGAAGACTCGCCTCACCCGCTCGGGTGCCGGGAGCCGGCCGAAGACGTGGACCTTCGGCGTCGCGGCCTCGCCGAGGAGCGCCCTCGACCACGGGAGGACGGCGAGAGCCGCCAGGAAGGAGCGACGGTTCACGCGGCTTCCATCAGGAGTCGAAACGTCGGCGACCGCAGTTCATTGTAGCCCGCAGAATACAATGCCTCGCGCACCGGCGAGCGCAGTTGCCAGAAGAGTTGCGGATCAGTCTCGGGCCCGCCGCGCCTTGCGCGCGCGCTCGAGCCGGACGCGGATCGGCATCCACCAGAGCCAGAGGCCGCTCAACCAGAGCAGCAGAAGGACGATCCCCGCCGGCAGGAAGAGCCCGAGCTTCACGAGGTCACCGCCGAAGTACGAGCCGTCGTGGAGACTCTCGATCAGGTCGGAACGACGGTAGGCCGAGTGAAGTACGCGGCCTGTGCCGAGATCGATCTGAACTTCGAAGCCGTTCGTGAGCCACGCCTTGGCGACGCCGCGTCCCGGGCGAACGTCGAGGCGTCGAACGTCCTTCCAGGTGCGAACCTCCATTCCCGACAAGCCCTGTAGCGCCGCGAGAATCTCCTCGAAACCGACCGCCGGCACGGTTCCGCTACCGCGGTGCTCGGCGGGCTGCACCCAGGTCCAGTGCTTCTTGGACTGCAGCAGCAGCCCACTGCCGATCATGACGAGAAGCGGCAGCGCTGCTGCGATAGCGAGCCAGTAGTGGAGCCGGCGATTGAGGATGTGCAGGGGGCGCATACAGAGATCCTAGCGACTTGCGGCCTCGACCTGGAGCGCGCGGCGTGCGGCCGGCGCCGAGCAGCGCGGCTCGCCGCGCGACAATTTGCCGCAGGTGGCGCGGAGCACCCCGCCCATAGAATCACGGCCGTTTGGTCGGAGCACGAGCCGTCGGCAGATCGAGATTTCGCGAACCGCGTTGGTGCGCTCGGAGAGTGATTCGAGCTGGCGCTGAAGGAGACGTGCTCACGACAGTTGGGTCGTGATGGCGGCGTTTCTCGTGCCTGCAAGAAGCTCTCTGGTCGGTGCCGCGGCGAAGAGGCTATCGGGCGTCCGCCGGCCGCGAGGCCGGAGAATGGCCCCGGCGAGCCGGCGGAAATTTCATTCGTGAACTTGCTCTGGCTTCCGTTTCGGTAGCCAGGAGAGCGGGAGGTCGGGCTTGAAGGGGAACTGGATTCTCACAACTGTCATCCTCTGGTCTCTGGTCGGTGGACCCAGCCGGGCCGACGAGCCCATCGCGGCCGGGGACCCCGTCGCGCACGCCGAACCCGTTCAGCGCGAGTCCATTACCGTGACCGGTACGCCCGAAGGCTACGCGCAGCCGGTCTCGTCGAGCACGGCCACCAAGACCGATACCCCGCTCATGGAAACACCGGTGAAAGTCGAGGTGGTAACCCAACAGATCCTCCAGGATCTGGGCGTCACCAGCCGCGGTTTGGCGGATGCCCTCATGGCTTTCGGCGTCCAAAACCTAGGACAAGGCGATCTCGGCGATGTGGTGTTCTTCCGCGGCTTTTCGACCAACACCACGTTGTGGAACGGGTTCCGCGTGGAAGACATCGGAACCAACGTCGGTCCGATCAACGGCAGCGTGTGGATGGACAACGTCGATCGCGCCGAGATCCTCCGCGGCCCCTCGAGCATTCTCTACGGTCGCGCAGAACCCGGAGGCGCGGTAAACGTGATCACCAAGAAGCCGCAGTCCCGCTTCGCGACGGAACTGGAGGTGGGCGGAGGTTCCTTCGGCGATCGGTGGGTTTCGGCAGACCTCACGGGGCCGATCACGAACAACGGGGCCCTGCGCTATCGAATGAACCTGGGGCTCGAGGAGTCGGATTCCTGGTATCGATATGGACCGGACTACCAGTCGCAGGGCGTGGCCTTGGCGCTGACCTGGGACGCGACCCCGCGGACCACGGTGTCGCTGGAGGGTCAGTTCCGCACGATGGAAGGCTCGTCCACCCAGCCCTACATGCCGGTCGACACCGAGACGCAGACGCTGCTGCCGATCGAGCCTTCCCGGACGCTGATGCCTGGTGCGCAGTCGGAGTTCCAACAGAATCGGGGTTATGTCGGGGTAGAGCACCGATTCAACGACGAGTGGAAGGCGAGTTTGCGGTACCTGCGCAACGAGGCCAAGAATCCGCTCACTCTGTTTCCATGGATCGTCGGCATGGAGTATCCGCGAGATCTCAGCAGCGTGGCGACCGCGACGCGCGGGCTCGTCGCCAACCGCGGCGATCAGGACCTCGATGCGACAATGATCGACCTGATCGGGAACTTCGCGACCGGACCAGTCCACCACACGCTGCTTCTCGGCGCGGACTACTACCGCACGAACAGCTATCAGAACCAGAACCTCGACTGCTGGTGCGTCCAGTTCGACTACCTGAATCCTCCGCCGCTGCTGGAGGACGAGATTCCCGGCGATTTCTACGACTGGAACATCACGCAGCGCGAGACGTCGTTCTATCTCCAGGACCAGATCACGCTGCCGTACAACCTGCACCTGCTCGCGGGCGGGCGCTACCAGCGCCTGAAGGAACGCAGCCTCTTCTCGACGCCCCCGGGTACACCGGAGGATGAGGCCTTCGTCGAGGACATTCCGTACGAGAAAGAGCTCTTCCTGCCCCGCGGTGGCCTGCTATGGCGGCCGCTGGACTGGCTCAGCGTCTACTACAGCTACGCCGAGAATGCGGGCTCGAGCCAAGGCCTGGAGTATCCGGGTCGTCCGATCAAGCCCGAGTTCTCGCGCCAGCACGAGGTGGGAGCCAAGGCCTCGTGGCTGGGCGGGCGCTTCGATGCCGCCTTGGCTCTCTTCGATCTGACCAAGACGAACATCGTGGCCGGCGATCCCGCGCACCCCGGCTTCAATCAGGCGGTTGGCGAGGTCCAGAGCAAGGGCTACGAGCTGCACATCCAGGGTTCGCCCACCGATCGCTGGGACGTGCTCGCCAGCTGGAACTACGCGCGGCCGCTCGTCAAACAGGGCACCGACACCGCCTGCTGCGCGACCTCGTTGCAGCCGCTCTTCATTGTCGAAGGAACAGAACTCCCGTACTTCTCCGATCACAGCGTCACGCTGCTGACCAGCTACCGGCTGCCGTTCGCGGCACTGTCCGACTGGAGGATCGGCGGCGGCTATCGCTGGTTCTCCGCCGCCAACATGGATTCGAACTCGGCGGTGAGGACGCATTCTTACGACATCGCTTCGCTGATCTTGTCCTACGAGAGGCGGGTCCGGCAGTCCACGGCCATCTTCCAGGTGAACGTCGACAACCTGTTCGACGAGGAGTACCTGGTTTTTCAGGGCGACTTCGGTGCGATCGAAGGGCTCGAGGGCGTAAACTTCGTCGGCGGCAACTGGGGCACGCCACGTCAAGTCCGGGCAAGTCTGCGAGTGAAGTTCTGAACATGCAGCATCGCGACCTGTTCGACCTGAAACCGGGGTCGTCGCGGTAGTGGCCGGGCCGCCGCGTCCTCGCCATGCGGCGGCTCGTCGCCGGCCCCAAGCCGAACTTAGCTCCCCATGAGGTATCACCGATGATGCTGCCTAAGTTGGCCTCTCGAGCAAACCACACCGGCCTGCTCGTGGTGCTCATCCTGATTCTCGCGGGGTGCTCCCGCGGAGCTGAGGAGGGAGAGTCCTCGCACGCTTCGGGTTCTTTGCTCCCGTCGAGCGACTTGGCGTTCAGGCGCCTCGCGGTCCCCGCCGGTGGCGGGTTGCCGCTCGCGATCGTGCTCGGCGAAGGAGCCGAGGTTCTCGATTTCACCGGGCCGCTCGAGGTCTTCGCCGCCGCCTGGACCGAGGACGGACACGCTCTCTTCAAGCCCTACTTCGTCGCCCAGTCCAAGGAGCCGGTAACCGTGTTCGGCAACATGCGGGTGATACCCGACCATACGTTCGCCGACGCCCCGGCCCCGAAGGTGGTTGTGATCCCGGCCATGGTCGACAGCACGCCGGAGATGCTCGACTGGATCCGCAAGGTGTCGGGTAGCACCGACGTGACGATGTCGGTGTGCAACGGCGCCTTCGTGCTCGCGCGCACGGGGCTCCTCGACGGCAAACCCGCGACGGCGCACCACGGCGGGTACTTCCGATTCGCGGGGGACTTCCCGAAGGTGCAGCTCCAGCGCGGCGCGCGTTTCACGGAGTCTGGAAATCTCGCCTCATCGGGCGGTATTTCGTCCGGCATCGACCTCGCGTTGCGCATCGTCGCGCGCTACCTCGGGGACGAGAGCGCACAGGCGATCGCGGACGGCATGGAGTATCAGGGACCAGGTTGGCACGACGGCCGATCGAACATGGCGTACGCGCGCATGCCCGAAGGTGACAGCGAGGCCCCCAGGTGCCCGCTGTGCAGGATGGAGGCGGATCCGGCGATCACCTCCGTGTTCGACGGCAAGACGTACGCATTCTGCTCTGTCGACGAGAAGAAGTACTTCGACGATCACCCGGACGTGGCGGCGCGTTTTCTGGCCGAAGACGCCGAGATGGCGGCTCCGGGGTCCCGGTGAACGCGCGCGTCCTGGGTGCGCGCGACGGCGACCGGCCAGGATGCGGCTCGGCGGCGGCGACGTCTAGGGCGACGTGGCTCGCCCTGTTACTGATCTTCTCGGCCGGCCGCGCATCCGCGGGCGATCCGTTGCCGGACACCCGCCCCGCGGCACCCGCTACGACCGCGGCGTCACCGGTCCGTCCCACCGCCCATGTTTCGTCCTCCGACCGCCCCTACGGCCAAGCCTCGAACGCGTGGGACGAAGACCTTCCGCGCAAGCGCCAGCTGGAGCTCGACGGCGAAGTGGCAGCCGGCGAGCACGTCGTTCTCTGGTTTCCGAAGGGGGCGTTCGCCCCGGAAGATGCGACGAAGCTCCTCGCGGAGCTCCAGCGCGGAATCGCCGCCGCGAAGACGATGGTCGCCCGGCCGGACTGGACCTACCAGGGAGACCGGCGGGTGTACTACTACCTGCCCGATGCCCAGTTCGTGTCTCACGCTCCTGGCGGAAACTGCGCGTTCATTCCGCTGTGGCGGATGAAGGAGCGCAAGGCCCCCTGGCTGCACGAGTCGCTCCACCTGCTGCTCAAGAGCGGGAAGGGCGACTGGCTGGCGGGCGACGACAAGAGGGCCGAGGAACGGATGCCGCTCTGGCTGCACGAGGGGCTGGCCGACGCGCTCGCCATCGACATCTCTCGAGTCGAGGATCTGGCGTACTATTCGCCGCTCCTCGACGTGCCCGCCGAACAACTCGACTCGCTGGCGGCGCGTACCCTGCGCGATGCACCGTCACCCGAAGTGCTCGCCGCGATTGGCACACGCGGCAAGCCGCAAGGGCTCTTCGGCCCGGAGCGGGTGAAGTTTGCCATTCCGTTCTACGCCGGGTCGGCGTCGTTCGTGCGCTTCATCGTCAAACGGCACGGCTACGCGCCGCTCCTGGCGGCGATCGACGATTTCGATCGTGAGAACGAGACCCTGGAGCGTGAGGCCGGCGAAGCGCTCGCCGCGATGAAAGCCGCGTGGCTAGAACAGATCATGGAGCGAGGGACTGTCCGCTAGACCCGGCCGTTCGCGTGACCGCGGGAGGTTTCTGGGCTGAAGTGCCGACGGGCTCCCGCACCTCCAACGGCTGGGGCGCAGGATGCGGAAGCCTGGTCAGCCGAGCACGACGACGGATCGCCAATCACCCGGAGCGGCGAGCCAGTATCCGGGCTCGTGAGTCGCGAGGAGCATGGTCGTGGGGAGCGCGGCGAGAATGTCGGCGAGCCGGCGGCGCGCCGAGCTATCGAGCGCGGAGATCGGTTCGTCGAGCAGCAGCAGGCCCGGCTCGCGGGCCAGCACGCCCGCCAGGGCGACGAGCTGACGCTCGCCGAGCGAGAGCTCGCGGATGCGTCGTTCAGCGAGATGGGAGATCCCCAACCGTTCGAGCCAGCACTCGGCGATCGCTTCCGACTCAGCTGCGAGTCCGTCGTTGGCGGGGCCGAGAGCCACGTCCTCGCGCACCGTCGGCAGCAACAGCCCGTCGTCGGGTCGCTGCCAGAGGAATCCGGTGCGGCGACGAAGGGTCCGGAGCACGCGACGCGAAAGTTGCTGCTCGCCGATGCGGATTTCTCCCGGGCCGTCGAGGAGGCCCACGAGCCGGGCCAGCAGGGTGCTCTTGCCCGAGCCGTTGGGCCCGAGCAGCAATCCCCGCTCTCCTGGCGCCAGGCGGAACGACACCTCCGCGGGCGTGTCACGGTCCGCGCCGGCGTGGCGATGGCGCAGGCCGACGACCTCGAGGCTCAGGGGCTCCACGACAAGACCTCCCAAAGTCCCAGTCCAAGCAGCGCGGTCGCTGTCGCCAGATGCGGAGTCTGGCCGGCGAAATCGAACCGAGGCAGCGGCGGCAGCCGCCCTTCGAACCCGCGCAGTGCCAGCGCCTCGGCCGTGCGGTCGGCCCGGGCGAGGGCTGTTGCGAGAACGCCCACGAGCAGGGCGGCCGTGGCGCGGGGTCGACCGCGCCAGCGGTCCCAGCCACCGCGCAGAGCGAGCGCGCGGAAGGCGCGAGAGGCCTCCTCGCGCATGCCGGCGGCGTGCCGGGCGAGCACGAGGAGAAAGGCGACGAGGGTGCGGGGAGCTCCGCAAGCGGCGAGGGCCGAGGTCAGCGCGACGCCGCCGGCGGCCATCGTCGCCCCTGCCACCGCCAGCGAGGTGGCGGCGCCGCGCAGGAGCGCCGATCCCGCGGCTCGAGGAGCCCACGGCAACAGCAGAACGAGAATCGAGAGCCCGGACAGGAGCGGCAGGAGACGCCAAGCCCGTCGCCGCGCGCCCGGAACGCCGACCGCGAGCCACACGACGAGGAGGCCCAGCGCCCAGGCCGCGGAGCGCGCACTCGCCAGGCCTGCCGCTGCGCCGCAGAGCGCCAGCGCCATGGCCGAGCGCGGGTCGCAGCGCGAGGCCACGGGCTCAACCGCGGAGTGCGCGACTGGCGAGGAACGTGTAGGAGCTCTCGTCTTCCTCCGCTCGTTCGACCAGAAGTCCGGCGGAAATAGCGAGCTGCGCGAGCTCGCCGACCGGTGGCAGGAGATCGCAGTCGAGCGGCGGCCCGGCCTTGCCATGGACCAGGGCGAGGCGCTCGCGCCCGATGTCGTGCCAGATCAGGAGACGCCCTCCTGGAGCGAGCCAGCGCGCGAACGTCGCGAGCGCCTGCTGGAGATCCGGGAAATGCGGCGCCGTGTCGAAGCAGAGCAGGACGTCGATCGACCCCGCGGACACGTCGGCTGCGAGCGCGTCAGCGCAGAGCCAGCGGAGGCGCGGATCCGCATGGCGGGCACGGGCGATGTCGACCATTGCCTGGGCGAAATCGATCGCCAGCACCCGGCCCGTGGGACCAAGCCGGTGCAGCAGCGGGCCAAGGACAACCCCGGTTCCGCAACCGACGTCGACGACGGCAGCGCTGGCTAGCGGTTCGACCAGATCGAGCCCTCTCGCTACCGCCTCTTCGGCCGCGTGCGACGGCCGGAAAGACTCCCAGCGCGGCGCGAGAGCCTCGAAATGAGCACGCTTGGCCGTCACGCCGTCACCCCCGCGCGGCGCAACGAGGTCACGGCTAGCGGCACCGTGGTGATCGCCAGCAGCATCCCCGGCCAGCCGGCAAGGAGGGCGACCAGGGTCATGATTCCGGCCGGCAGCTCGAGCCAGCGGCCAGTGGCGAAGATTAGGACGGCGTAGAGGCCGCGCCCGGCGACGAGCGCCACGCCGACCGCGAGCGCCGTCGGAATCCGCCGGTTTCGGGTGGACGTCGAGATCAGCCACGCCATCGCCGCGAGCTCGATCGCCATCCAGAGAGCGACCGGCGGGAAGATCGGCGGCATCCCGGTCAGGGCGGCAGAGACCAGCGGGGACGCGGCGCCGGTGAGCGCCGCCCATCCCGGCCGCAGGAAGCAGGCGCCGGCGAGAATCGGCAGGTACATCGGCAGGAAGACGTGACCGAGGCGCAGGGCATGAAACGCGACGGGCAGCGCGAGCGCCGCGGCGGTCACCAGCGCCGCGCGGCTGATCGAACGCAGGTCGAGACCGCTGTCGATCTCTTCGGTGAGCGAGTCGAGCGGCAGCGCGTGCGCGGACTCGGGAGACCGATCGTGCTCGGGAGAGTGGGAAGTGTTCATCTCAGAAGCTCCAGCTGACACCGGTCAGCGCGTTCCTGCCGGGCATCGGGTAGCCGGGGCGGCAGGCGTAGTTGACATCGCCGAGGTTCTCCCCCGCGACGAAGAGCTCAAGCCCCGTCGACTCGATACGCCAGGCGATGCGGCCGTTGGCGAGCAGGTAGCCATCGAGGCGGGCGGGCGCGCCGGGGAAGCGCAGATTACCGGTCTCCTGCGCCGAGACCTGCTGCAGGTCGAGCGAGAACCGCCACGCACCGCGGGAGAAGGTCGCCCCCGCGCTGCCGGTCCATTCCGGGGTGTAGGGGACCGCCTCGGGTGCAGTCCGCGTCCACCCCGCGCCAAGAAAGAGCGACAGCCCCTCGAGCGGGTGCGCCGAGAGCATCGCCTCGGCACCGCGCACGGTGTAGCTGCCGACGTTGTCCCACTGCGGCGGCGGGGGCGGCGGCGGGACGAAGCGCAGGGCGTCCGTGACCTTGCCGCGGAAGACGCTGACTTCCAGGCGCGCCTTGTCACCGAAGGAGTGCGCCAGGCCGAGCTCAAGCTGATCCAGGAGCTCGGGGCGGAGCTGCTGATACTGATCGCCCCGGCCGTATCCCTGGTAGAAGACCGCCGCCCAGACGCCGGGCAGGTTGAAGGCGCGGGCCGCGCGAACCCAGACCTCACCCAACCGGCCGTCGATCTGAATTCCGGCCTGCCCGCCCCACTCGCCGCCGAAGTCGCGGCTGTCGTTGTAGCGCACGCCGAGAGACGGCACGATGCGCACCTTCGTACCGAAGGAATGTGAGTAGCCGGCGTAAGCCGCAGTGTTTCCGAACAGGAAATCGCCGAGCGGTACCGGCCCGGAGGGCCGCTGCTCGCTCGCCACGCCGCCGTAGCGCTCGACATCGAGGCCGACCGTCAGGTCGCCGCCCGCGCCGACGGCGAAGCGGTCCTGGATCTTCAGTCCGTAGTTGCGCCAATCGGTGAGCGTGCTGAACTCCTGGCGGCGCGCTCCGTCCCACTGCCGCCAGTCGATCGACCCATCGTCGAGCCAGAGTTTCACGAACCCCTCACGGGCTCGCGCCCCGTCGCCGTGCCGGCGCGCAAGGGTGACGATTCCCATGGCGTCCTCGCTCCCGAACCGGGGACGCACGGGCAGGCTTGCTGCGCCCTCGACGCCGGGATCGCTCGCCCGCCCGGAGGCGATGTCGAGCGTCGAGGCGAGACTCCAGCCGCTCCCGAGCTCGTAGCCGAGGCTCGCGAGAAGCGAGCGCGTCCTGCCGTCGGCGCCCTCGCGATGGCCGTCGCTGTCGCGGGCGCCGCCGGCGATGGCGTAGTTCAGGCGACCGGCCCTGCCTTCGTGCCGCAAGGCGAACGCCGTGGTGCCGAACGACCCGCCCGCCGCCGACAGGCGTCCGTCGAAGCCCTCCTCGGCGCGCCGGCGCGGCACCACGTCCACGGTGGCAAAGGACATGTTGCCGAACAGCACGGGCTGCGGGCCCTTGTAGACGTCGATGCGCTCTGCCGCGTCGATGCCCACCAGATCGAGGAGCGGGTGCGTCCAGACGCCGACGAACTTCGCCACGCCGTCGACCCGCGTGGCGAGCTCGGCACCGGGCCGGCCGGCGCCCTGCCCGCGCACGAAGACCGCGCCGCCGTCGCCGCCGCCGTAGCTGCCGACCGGGTTGTAGCGCGAAATCACCACGCCCGGCACGCGGCGCAGCGCCGAAGCGAGATCCTGCGCTGCAAGGTCTTCGATCTGCTGCGCGCCCACTTCGACGACCGCGCCGGCGAGCGGCTCGTAGCGGGTCTCGCCGACGATCGGCGTCGCGGTGACGGTGATCTTCTCCTCGACCTTTGCCTCCGCCACCGGCGGCTCGGCGGGTTCGGCTGGCGTCTCGAATCCGGCCAAAGCTCCGGCCAGTGCGACCATGGCGAGCGCACGACTCATGGCTTCCCCTTGCGACGTCGCGACGGCGGGTCGCCATCGGCATGCGGATGCAGGTGCGGATGCGCGTGCGGATGCGAGTGGTTTTGCGCCTCACCGCCGCCCGTCGGGCGATGCGCAGCGAGTCCCGGAGAGCTGACGACGAGCTGACCATGCAGGACGCCCTTGAGCCCGAGCACGCCGTCGGCGAACTGGCGGAGGCCTGCCGGCTTCCCTCGCAACGCGAGCACTTCGAGGCAGAGCCGCTCGTCGAGGTGAACGTGCATCGAGGCGATGACCTGCGCGCCAGAGTGGTGGTGCCCGGCCTCGACCAGTTTGTCGGAGAGCTCGCGCTGCTCGTGGTCGTAAAGCAGGGTGAGGCTCGCCACCGCCTCGCCGTTGCCCGATGTGGCCTCTTCCGCGACGAGCCGCGCGCGGATCAGGTCACGCACCGCCTCGGATCGGTTGCCGAGGCCGCGCTTCACGAGCAAGCGGTCGAAGCGCTGGAGCAGCTTGGAATCGATGGCGAGAGTGATGCGCTCGAGGTCGGCCATGGTAGGAAATCCCCGAGAATCTTCCTACCGACAGATTCGACTGTGCGCCACCCGAACGGGTGGCTGGCCGTCGGCATTGTGGCGGGAGAGGTGCGAGCGAATGACCTGATCGGTTCCCGGAAGGAAGCGACGGTGCGGGCAGTCGGCGCACTGGATGCACGGCTTCTCGCAGATCCCGCGGGGCCACTCGTTCGCGCCGGCGGTTTCATCGCCGGCCCTCCCGGTCTTCCGGCTTTCGAACCGGCGAGGGTAGACGTCGTCGCGACCCTACCGCGCGCCCTGCTCTAGCGCCGAGAGACCGCCCAGTCCTCCCACTTCAAACCGGCCACGCGCACGAACTCCTTCGTGTTGGAAGTGACGAGGATCGCGCCCCGTCGCCGGGCCTGCCCCGCCAGGAGGACGTCGTAAGCGCCGATCGGTGTTCCTGCAGCTTCCAACTCGGCGCGTACGGTTCCAGCGGCCTGCGCGTCGTCTTC
>Ga0138256_10003799_pt1 | contig 16026 bp, 15 predicted proteins | sample KNB2016incub_MG_FD_105486 | JGI IMG/M metagenome (GOLD analysis project Ga0138256, IMG submission 105486) | Active sludge microbial communities from wastewater in Klosterneuburg, Austria - KNB2014incub_MG | ecosystem: Engineered > WWTP > Activated sludge > Unclassified | place: Austria... | reverse complement strand
TTTGACATCAAAGATGATTTGTCCACCCGGATTGCGCGATAGCACATCGGCAGCAAAAAGCATCAGCTGGCGATCGGCATAAATAATGCGGCCATCCTTGGTCACCACACCAAGCCGGTCGCCGTCACCATCGAAAGCAAAACCGATGTCAGCATCGGTGGTTTCAAGCGCATGAATGACATCCTGAAGATTCTCCGGCACGGAGGGATCCGGATGATGATTCGGGAAAGTGCCATCCACTTCGCAAAACAGTTCTGTTACTTCGCAGCCCAACCGGCGATAAAGCTCAGGCGCAAATGCACCTGCCACGCCATTGCCACAATCGACCACCAATTTGATCGGACGTGTCAGCTTGATATCGCTTGTGATGCGTTGCAGATAGCGCTCGCCAATCTCCAGCTCGCGATATCCCCCTGACCCATGGGTGAAGTCCTGCTGCTCAATTCGGTGACGCAACGCCTGAATGGCTTCTGCTGCAAGGGTTTCCCCACCCAACACCATCTTTAATCCATTGTATTCCGGGGGATTGTGGCTACCTGTTACCATCACGCCGGAGTAGTCGCATAATTCATGCGCCGCGAAGTACAGCATAGGGGTGGCGACGATACCCACATCAATGACATCAATGCCGCTTTTACGTATGCCATCAGTTAACGCTTGCGTCAGGGCTGGTCCAGACAAACGCCCATCACGGCCAATCGCTATGCTGCTAAGTTTGCGGGCACGAGCCTCAGAGCCGATTGCATGGCCAATCAGCTCGACTACTGCCGGTGTCAATGCGGTTGCAACGATGCCGCGTATATCATAAGCCTTGAATATTTCATGCGGGATGCGGTTCATGAGGCGTACCTTTAATTAAATTGAAGTCAGGATAAAGCCTCAATGATGACCATGAGGCATGTCACCTTTGAACGTATACCGTGTTCCGCAATACGGACACATGGCTTGGCCATTTGTATCGAGTGTCAGAAACACGCGCGGGTGCCAGCTGGCTGGATCCATGTGTGGATTGGGGCAATGTAGCGGCAAATCATCCGCCGTGATATCAACATCCTGTGAGTAAACTTTGGGATTAGTGGTAGTCATGGGTAATTCCAATTGATTTAGTTAAACATAGTGCAGCCAGTCAGTATGATCATTTGACCTGCCATTGACACAATCAAAAAACAGAGTTTGCAGCCGCTCGGTAATCGGCCCACGCGTACCGCTACCAATCGAGCGGCAATCGAGTTCGCGGATGGGAGTAATTTCGGCCGCCGTGCCGGTAAAGAAAGCTTCATCCGCACAGTAAATCTCATCACGGGTCAGCCGTTTTTCAACAACCTGAATTCCTATTTCCTGCGCCAGCTGCATAACCGATGCACGGGTGATGCCTTCCAGACAAGCTGTTAAATCAGGCGTATAAAGCTTGCCCTGCTTAACAATAAAAATATTTTCTCCGGAACCTTCCGCGACATAGCCGTCGACATCCAGCAGCAACGCTTCTTGATAACCGTCCTGCGCAACTTCCTGGTGCGCCAGAATCGAGTTGGTATAAGTGGCAACCGATTTGGCGCGACACATGTTGATGTTGACGTGATGCCGCGTAAATGAGGAAGTTTTGACGCGAATACCCTTTTCCAGCGCATCTGCACCGAGATAGGTGCCCCATGGCCAGGCCGCTACCGCTACATGTACAGATAGATTTTTGGCGGACAACCCCATCGCCTCCGAACCATAAAAAACGATTGGGCGGATATAACCCGAAGTAAACTTGTTTTCGCGAACGACAGCTCGCTGGGCATCGTTGAGCGTTGCCTGGTCGAAGGGAATGTGCATTCTGAAAATATGAGCAGAATTAAACAGGCGCTGCGTATGCTCAGTCAAACGAAAAATAGTGGGACCCCTGGCAGTTTCGTAAGCACGTAATCCCTCGAAAACTCCCATTCCATAGTGCAGCGTATGGGTCAGTACATGTGTAGTCGCATTACGCCACGGAACGAGTTCACCGTCGTACCAGATAACCCCATCACGATCCGCCATTGACATTCCAACACTCCTTTTGAGAATCAATTAGTTAAGTAAATACCAGCATTCCAGTCATTCCCCAGGCTTGTAAAACCAGGCGCCTGTATTGGTAGCATTGGCAGCTTTGATTGTATTCTAGCGTTTTTTTACGCTGGTGTCGGCGCAAGCACACTCAGCTATCACTGAAGTCTGCCTGAAAATGTGATAATTTCGGTTTTCCCTAAAAATCATGTTCACTAAACCTTATTGCGACCTGTTCCGATGCAAGCAAAACATTATGACGTATTGATTATCGGTAGCGGGTTAGCTGGCCTGACAATTGCTCTCAGTCTGGCAAAATTTCTCAGGGTTGCTTTGGTAACCAAAAAGAAACTGAATGACAGTGCCAGTGCCTGGGCGCAGGGTGGCATTGCAGCTGTGCTGTCCATCGAGGACTCACCCGATACACATATTCGCGATACCCTGATAGCTGGCGCCGGTTTATGCGATGAAGCCATGACACGTTATATCGTCGAGAATGGCCCGGCTGCGGTCAATTGGCTGATAGATCATGGTGTAAATTTTACCCGTGACGATCAACACGAAACGGGCTTTCATCTGACCCGTGAAGGCGGGCATAGCGTGCGTCGCATTATTCACTCCGATGATGCAACCGGCAAGGTAATTCAACTGACCCTTGGTGAACAAGTATTACAGCATCCCAATATCGATGTGCTGGAACAGCACATCGCGGTTGATCTGATTACCAATCAAAAATTATCTCAACGCCAGCCTGCAGAAGGAAATCGCTGCCTTGGTGCATATATACTGGACAAGGAATCGAATAAGGTTCGCACGATCGGGGCACAAAACACAATTCTCGCAACCGGTGGAACAGGCAAGGTATACCTATATACAACCAATCCTGACGTGGCGACTGGAGATGGGATTGCCATGGGCTGGCGAGCCGGCTGCCGGGTAGTCAATATGGAATTTATTCAATTCCACCCTACTTGCCTGTTCCATCCTCATGCCAAATCTTTTCTGATCAGTGAGGCGGTCAGAGGAGAAGGTGGTTTGCTGAAACTACCCAATGGAGAGCGTTTCATGCCACAGCATGATGCACGTGCCGAGCTTGCGCCACGCGATATCGTCGCACGCGCCATCGATTTTGAAATGAAAAAACGTGGTCTGGACTGTGTTTTTCTGGATATATCTCACAAACCGGCTGATTTCTTGAAGCAACACTTTCCAACTATTTATAAATTCTGTCTGAATCTGGGTATCGATATAACCCGTGAACCTATTCCTGTGGTGCCGGCAGCGCATTATACCTGCGGTGGCGTGATGACAGATCGGCGTGGCCGCACTGATATTGACCATCTCTATGCTGTCGGTGAAACGGCCTATACCGGTCTTCATGGCGCCAATCGCCTGGCAAGCAACTCCCTGCTGGAATGCCTGGTTATCGGCATGTCAGCTGCCAGCGACATCATGGAACAGCCGCCATCTGCAAACCCGGTATTGCCGAACTGGGACGAAAGTCGCGTAACCGATGCCGATGAGGAAATCGTGATATCGCATAACTGGGATGAACTACGCCGCTTCATGTGGAGTTACGTCGGAATTGTGCGTACCAATAAACGCCTGCAGCGTGCACAGCATCGTATCGACCTGTTGCGCGAAGAGATCAGCGAATACTATGCCAATTTTCGGGTAAGCAGTGATCTGCTGGAACTGCGCAATCTGGTTTGTACTGCTGATTTGATTGTTCGAAGCGCGATGTTGCGCCACGAAAGCCGTGGGCTACACTATAGCCGGGATTTTCCTGATACCCTGCCGCAGGAAAGAGATACGATACTGGCTCGCACTCAAACTAAACCCAAAAGCAGCTAGGCTGAATCAAAAGTGACGCCAACCGATTTAGGATTAAAAGTGCTTGAGGATAAACTTGATCAACTACTGAAGTTACAACAAGCCCTTCGTGAGGAAAACACCAGATTGCGCGATCTACTGGCAAGCGAACAGGCGACCAATCTCCGTTTGAAGAACCACATTGATCTAGCCGCCGAACGACTACAAAAATTATTGGATAACCTTCCCGGGAATTAAAAAATGAGTGATGAAACTACAATAGATATTAATGTGATGGGACAGCAATTCCGGATTCACTGTGCTGAAGACGAACGTGATGGATTGCTGCTGGCAGTTGATTTTCTCAATAAAAAAATGCAGGAAATCAAAAGTAACGGCAAAATTGTCGGCACGGAACGAATTGCGATCGCAGCAGCGCTGAATATTACACATGAGCTCCTGAATATGCATGCCGGCAAAGGTTTTGACATCAAGGAATTTAGGCGTAGAATCGGTCTCATCGAATCCAAGCTGGACGATGCGTTACTAGAGGAAGGCCATCGGCTTTGAGGTTTTCTGTTAGCGATCGGCCATCAATCGATTATCCCTGCGGTGTTGGTTAAGGTCTGTATTCTTTGAACCAATTCTTGTACCGGGTTGCTGACCAGATGGCTGCTGTTGTGAGCATCTTGCATTAGTAAGATGCACCTGATGCGACCGGTTGGCGACCATCTTGAACCATCAGGTTCAAGATATCAGCCTGACGGCATTCGCGGGGACCCTACTTCTTTTAAGTACGTCAATTCATGTTGGTAATGCGATACTGGCTAATGAAATCCGAACCATCGGAGATGAGTATTGACAGCCTGGCTTCCTTACCGGGACAAACCGTCGCCTGGGATGGCGTGCGCAACTACCAGGCGCGCAACTTCATGCGCAATCAGATGCAAATTGGCGATTTGGCATTTTTTTACCATTCCAGCTGTCCGCAGCCTGGAATAGCGGGCATTGTGCAGATATCGAGGTTAGCTTATCCCGACACAACACAGTTCGACCCCAAAAGCAAGTATTTTGATCCCAAATCATCGAAGGAAAACCCTCGCTGGTTCAATGTTGAAGTAACACTTTTAGAAAAAACCCGTCTACTTCCCCTCCAGGAATTGCGAATCTATCCTGAACTGGATCGTATGCGTGCCCTGCAAAAAGGTAATCGATTATCCATTACCCCGGTTGACCCCAGTGAGTGGAAATTTATTGCAACAAAATTGTAAGTACCATCTGCATCAAATGATTTTTTATAACGCCGCAAAATAAAGCAAGAAATCATGGAGGCCTGGTGGATTTTTTTGCTGACCGGTGCAGTTGTCGGCTTTCTTGCCGGACTACTCGGAGTCGGTGGTGGTTTACTGATGGTGCCCCTATTAATGACCGTATTTGTCAGTAAAGAATTTGCTGCAGATCAGGTGATGCATCTGGCACTGGGTACCACCACCGCTATCATTACTTTGACATCTCTATCGAGTCTGCGCGCTCATCACGTACGTGGCGCCGTAAACTGGTCTATTGTCCGTCATCTTACACCGGGTATTTTTCTTGGTGCACTGGTCGGCACAACACTCGCTGGCCAACTTTCCAGCCAGACACTCGGAATTATTTTTGTCATATTTATTTATTGTGCAGCAACACAAATGTGGCTTAATCTACATACCAGAGCTGATTTTTCACTTCCCGGCAGTTTGGGTATGCTGATAGCAGGCAGTATGATTGGGGCAATATCGAGTCTGGTAGCAATCGGCGGGGGGGTATTGACCGTGCCCTTTCTTACCGCCTGCCAGATCAGATTACATCAGGCGATAGGAACAGCCGCTGCTGTTGGTTTTCCAATCGCGTTGGCAAGTGCCGTTGGTTATGCTGCAAATGGATTATTGCAATCACAGCCTCTACCAGAGTATGCAGTAGGCTATATTTATTTACCTGCGTTTGTGATGGTTGCCCTGACCGGGATGTTGACTGCACCGCTTGGCGCCAGAGCGGCACATGCCATGCCAACAAACAGACTGAAGAATATTTTTATAGGATTACTTTATTTGCTGGGAACAAAATTACTGCTGGAATTCTGGCGCTAACCCCACCCATTATTTACTGAGAGATTTAGAAAATCATGTCAAACGAGTCAGCCGATAGAAATTTGCTGGGTATCGCAGAATATGCAGAACGGCGGTTGCTGCATATGGAGCTCAACGCTGATATTTATGAACTGGTTAACATCCCGCTACAGCTTTCACATTTGGTGTTGCTATCCGACCGGCAATGGGTCAATCGCGAACGCGATCTCATTATTGAGCTCTGTGAGCAATTTAACGTCAGCGTTTCTAACGACAACTTTGATCAGATCAGTATCGATCTGGGAGATTTACGCATGCGCTGGGAGCGCCACACCGAGTATTCAACCTACACTTTTTACTATGCTGGCCTGTTTGATGTCCCTTTTACTACACCCGCCATTTCATCTATCCCTCAAGACTGGCTGACGCGCTTGCCTGGAGAAATACTGGTTGCTACTCATATCGCACTGGATGACCGCAGGCGCCCAAGCCGTAGCCTGAGCGAATTGGCTGCGCTGTTTTCATCCAATATGGTAATCGGCTCGAAGGTTTCTGCTGGCAGTGCGAGCGTTTGGAGTGATAACCAAATTCACCCAGACGGCTTCACTCGTATTCTGATTCATGATGATAATCTGCGTAGTCGCCAGGTTGGTAGACTGGTACAGCGTCTGCTAGAGATCGAGACTTACCGGATGCTGGCTATCCTGCCGCTGACTATGACGCGTAATCTTATCTCCCATTTGGAACAATACGGAGATCAGCTCGCCAATTTGATTGCGTCCAATAACGCACTCATTAATATGGAGGATGAGCAGAAATTATTGGTCGAATTAACCAATCTTGCGTCAGAAATAGAAAAAATATCCGCTCAATCCAGTCACCGCTTCAGTGCCTCACAAACCTATCATGCGATCATGCAGCAACGTATCACTGAGTTGCGCGAAGAGCGAATTGAAGGGCTGCAGATGCTTTATGAATACCGCAAGCAGCGCGTTACCTCTGCCATGGGAACATTTGATCTGGTGCGATCTAAACTCGAAATACTGTCTCTTCGCGTCGAACGAGCCACCTCCATGCTTCGCACACGGGTGGATATCTCGATGGAATCCCAGATTCGAGATCTCCTCAAATCGATGGATAATCGAGCGCATTTACAACTGCGTCTACAGCAGACTGTGGAAGGATTGTCCGTCGTTGTACTAAGCTATTATCTGCTCGGCATTACCGGCTATGGTCTCAAAGCGCTCAAAGCTACCGGTATTGCAGTCAATGTTGAATTAGCAACAGGTTTAGCGATCCCCGTAATTATTTCCTTGGTATTTTTTGTTATCCATAAATTCCGCAAGATGGTGGTCTAGAAGACCGTCCGCCCGACTATAAAAGCCCTAATCGATATCAAGCGGAAGCTGCGAGAATGATGAGAATTACTTAACTGATGTGCCCGGATTTGTTTGATCAGGATAAAAATACTTGCTCAAGCAACACGAGACTCTTGTCGTAATTATCAAAATGATTTCATAATATACAGGGAGCGCAGGAAGCATTTGTTGCGGAATTATTGATCGAATCCAGTAATCCAAGCTTGAGATTGGCAATAAAAAGTTTAGTCGTTGGTTGAACGTGTAATTTTTGGGAAGTATTCTTAGCACTTACTGTCAACAGGCTGCGCAAGCGTAGCCAGTATAAAGTCCGGGTGTCTTGAAGATCGATTTAATTGGATTAACATACACAGAATATTTCTTATAGAATGGAAAATGAGAGGGTTATGGCGATACGTAACGGGAAACCTGATGGCGGGGTGCTTGAGAAAGGTAAAATAAAGTTAATTTCCCCTCCCCTGTATAAGGTGATATTAATAAATGACGATTTCACCCCCATGGATTTTGTGGTTGCCATACTTAAGAATTTTTTTTCGATGAGTGAAGAAAGGGCAACACAGGTGATGCTTAAAATTCACCATGAGGGTTCAAGTGTATGCGGTGTCTATCCCAATGATATTGCGGCAACTAAGGTGCAGCAAATAAATGAATTTTCGCGGCAGCATCAGCATCCGCTAATGTGTGTGATGGATAAGGAATGATATGATTGCGCAAGAACTGGAAGTTAGTTTGCATATGGCTTTTGTTGAGTCCAGGCAAAAGCGTCACGAATTCATCACTGTTGAACACTTATTACTGGCTTTACTTGATAACCCCAGTGCTGCAGAAGTTTTAACAGGCTGTACAGTGGATATTGAAGCATTACGTACATTGCTCCAAGAGCACATTTCCCGTCACACTCCTGTAGTCGAAGGTTCTGGAGAAGTTGACACACAACCCACCTTAGGATTTCAGCGAGTCATTCAGCGGGCTATCCTGCATGTTCAGTCATCCGGAAAAAAAGAAGTTACTGGTGCAAATGTATTAGTCGCAATTTTTGGAGAAAAGGATTCACACGCAGCCTATTTTTTACAACAGAAAGGCGTAACGCGGTTGGATATCGTCAACTTTCTTTCTCACGGTGTTCATGAAGCTGCAGCAAACAGCACCCACGAAAAAAATGATGATGGTGCCGATAATGAACCGCATAATTCTAACAACCTGCTTGAAAATTATACAGTTAATCTAAATAACCTGGCTATTACCAATCGAATTGACCCATTGATTGGACGAGAAAAAGAAGTTGAAAGAGTTATTCAAACATTGTGCCGTAGACGCAAAAATAATCCCCTGCTCGTGGGAGAAGCAGGCGTTGGAAAAACCGCTATCGCGGAAGGGTTGGCCAGAAGAATTACAGAAGGTCAGGTGCCTGCAGTATTGCAACATCATCAGGTATACGCGCTCGATATAGGTGCATTACTGGCAGGAACAAAATACCGTGGAGATTTTGAGCAACGGTTGAAGGCCGTACTTAAACAGCTCACTGACAATCCCAAAGCTATATTATTCGTTGACGAGATCCATACCCTCATCGGTGCCGGCTCAGCATCGGGTGGTACGCTTGACGCCTCCAATCTACTTAAACCGGCATTAAGCTCCGGTGCTTTAAAGTGTATTGGCGCCACAACCTATAATGAGTACCGAGGTATCTTTGAAAAAGATCATGCTTTGTCCAGACGTTTTCAAAAAATTGATATTTCCGAACCCGAAATTCATGAAACTGTCGCGATTCTACGCGGATTAAAATCCCGCTACGAAAAACACCATAACGTTAAATACACCGAAGCTGCCTTGGTCGCGGCCGTCGAGCTGTCTTCACGCTTTATGAATGATCGGCACCTGCCTGATAAAGCAATTGATGTTATTGATGAGGCTGGCGCAGCACAACGAGTTTTGCCAAAATCCAAACAACGTAAAGTAATCGGCAAACACGAAATAGAGCTTGTTATTGCGAAACTGGCGAGAATTCCTCCTCAAAGTGTTTCCAATGATGATTGCAATAAACTAAAAACACTTGATCGCGACCTGAAATCCATCGTTTTCGGCCAGGACAAGGCTATTGATGCGCTTGCTGCCGCCATCAAAATGGCGCGTAGCGGTCTGGGAAATATCCACAAACCAATTGGTTCTTTTCTTTTTTCTGGACCAACCGGTGTTGGAAAAACTGAGGTGGCTCGACAACTGGCTTATATTCTTGGTATTCCCTTGCACCGTTTTGATATGTCTGAGTATATGGAACGCCATGCCGTTTCGCGATTGATTGGCGCTCCGCCCGGATATGTCGGTTTCGATCAAGGCGGGTTGCTCACTGACAAGATTATTAAACAACCTTATGCTGTGCTGCTACTAGACGAAATTGAGAAAGCTCATCCTGATATATTCAATATACTGCTCCAGATAATGGATTACGGCACACTTACCGACAATAGTGGGCACAAAGCAGATTTTCGTAATGTCATCATTATCATGACTACCAATGCTGGCGCGGATGTATTAACCAAAACCTCTATTGGGTTCGCCAAGGGCACTAAAGCTGGCAATGAACTTGCCGAGATCAAACGTTTGTTTACCCCCGAATTTCGTAACCGGCTTGATGATATTATTTCCTTTGCGCCGTTGGATGAGACCATTATTCTACGGGTAGTCGATAAATTCCTGATTGAGCTGGAAACCCAGTTACAGGAAAAGAAAGTGGACGCAACTTTTACCGAGAATTTACGTAATTACTTGGCAATTCATGGGTTTGACCCCCTTATGGGCGCCCGCCCTATGGCTCGACTCATCCAGGATATTATCCGTCGCGCACTCGCGGATGAATTATTGTTTGGCCAGCTATCCAATGGCGGGAAAGTGATGGTTGATATCGATGAAATACAAGGTAAGGCAGTACTTAATTTCGCAGAAATAGAAAAAATAGCTTGACCAAGTTGCATTAAGTACTTGCAATATTCAGACTGATTAGCCTTTCACATGCCTACTTTCCGACAAGAATTCATCGAATTTGCCGTTCGCGAACATGCACTTTGTTTTGGACAGTTCAGAACCAAAGCTGGTCGGCTATCGCCCTATTTCTTTAATGCCGGATTATTTAACAATGGCTACTCGCTGCAACTGCTTGGCCAGTACTATACGAGCGCGATTCTTGAAAGTAACATTCCATTTGATGCCTTATTCGGACCGGCCTACAAAGGAATTCCTCTAGTCAGCACTATTGCGATTGCACTGGCCCAATCAGGGCATAATCATTCATTCAGTTTCAATCGTAAAGAAGCCAAAGATCATGGAGAAGGCGGCAGTATCGTAGGTGCACCCCTGGCTGGCCGTATCCTGATCGTGGATGATGTAATCTCCGCTGGAATCTCGGTTAAGCAGTCAATCGACATTATCAACGCCGCCGGTGCAACTCCCTGCGGTATTGTAATCGCGCTTGATCGCATGGAACGTGGTGAAAGTTCATTATCCGCAATTCAGGAAATCGAGCATGATTTTGGTATCCCTGTTATCAGTTTAAGTAATCTGGATAACGTTACTGCTTATTTAAGCACCCAGCCGGATCTTGCACAATATCTAGCTGATATTAAAACCTACCGAGAACGCTACGGTATTAATCAAACCGATCAAGTATTCACTGCTGACTCTGATAAATAGCCGAGCTGCGTCCACTGCCAAATGACAGGAGCGCCACGTTGGGATATTTTCTGTAGAGTTATCGATAACTATGGTGATATTGGTGTGTGCTGGCGCTTATCCCGCCAGTTAGCTGCAGAACATGGTATTTCAATACGTCTTTGGGTAGATGAGATCAGCAGTCTGCATCGTATCTGCCCGGATATTAATCCTGATTTCTCTATTCAGCATTGGCAAGGGGTGGAAGTACGGCGCTGGATTGAACCCTTTCCCGCCATCACGCCAGCAGAAGTTGTAATTGAAGCATTTGGGTGCACGTTACCAGCAAATTATGTTGCAGCAATAGCACAACAGCTATCTTTAGCAAAAGTGCGAAACTCACTTGTCTGGATCAACCTGGAATATCTATCCGCTGAATCATGGATCGAAAGCTATCACGGCTTACCTTCACCTCATCCAAATTTGCCATTAATCAAATATTTTTTCTTCCCTGGATTCACGGAAGTCACTGGTGGCTTGATACGCGAACATGATCTGCTCAGACAGCGAGTTACGCAACAGCAAAATTTTGCAGATTTCTGGCAAAAAATTAAATTGCCCGTTCCCGATCCAGCAGAAACCACGATTTCATTATTTTGTTATGACAACCCTCAAATAAATAATCTGCTCGACGCATGGGCGGCTTCTTCCAGCACCGTGCGCTGTTTGTTGCCTGAAAGCAAAGTCTTGCCAAATATCGCACAGTGGGCAACACGAGAAAAACTCGTTCCGGGTGATTTCGTACAACGCGGCAGTTTATTACTTCACATTCTCCCCTTCCTGCCACAGGAGGATTACGACCATTTGCTTTGGGCGTGTGACTGCAATTTTGTTCGTGGTGAGGACTCTTTTGTACGTGCGCAATGGGCAGCCAAACCTCTCATTTGGCAAATCTATCCGCAACAGGATAATGCTCATCAGGTTAAGCTGGATGCTTTCCTTGACCGCTATTGTCAGAAATTAACGAAAACTGCTGCGGCTAGCCTGCGTACTTTTCATCTTGGCTGGAACCAAGGTGGACATCTTGACTGGGAGACATTTTGGCAAAATCAAACCACATTACAAATCCATGCCACAACCTGGGTGCAACAGCTAACACTAATCGGTGATCTTGCATCCAATCTGGTGAACTTTAGCAAGAAACCTGCACTTTAATAAATGTTAACTAGCTTCTTGAAACCGCCAGGTTTAAAGTCTCCAAGCCAGCATCAAACCGCAGTTCTACAACGTAATTTCTGGATTTACAGGGGCTTTCCAAGTAAAATGCGATCTGTTTACGCCCACACCAAAAAATCAGGGATATCAAATGAAAACAGCACAGGAACTCCGTACAGGTAACGTATTTATGCTTGGCAAAGACCCGATGGTTGTCTTAAAAACAGAATTCAGTAAATCCGGACGTAACGCTTCCGTCGTAAAAATGAAATTCAAAAACCTGTTGACCGACTCCCCTAGTGAAGCGGTATATAAGGCAGATGACAAATTTGATGTAGTCGTACTGGAAAAGAAAGAAGTCAGCTATTCCTATTTCGCTGATCCCATGTATGTATTCATGGATAATGAATATAACCAGTATGAGATTGAAGCGGAAACGATGGGTGAGGAAGCACTTAATTTTCTGGAAAATGGCATGATCTGTGAGGTGGTGTTCTACAATGACAAACCCATTTCGGTGGAGTTACCTGGCATGGTTATACGCGAAATAACCTATACGGAGCCTGCTGTTAAAGGTGATACCTCCGGCAAGGTAATGAAACCTGCCAAGATTGCCAGTGGTTTTGAATTACCGGTACCATTATTCTGCGAAATCGGTGATAAAATCGAAATTGATACTCGCACACTCGAATATCGCAGTCGCGCCAAATAATCACCTCATTTCAGCAGCACTTTCACTCATATTGCAGGCGGAAGTGCTGCTGGTCTGGCTACGTATCCCAAGTACTACTAAGCGAACGAGACCCGTTTAGTCTTCTTCCTCCGAATATAGTAATCGGAATACCAGCGCAGCCGCAATCCCACCAGCGAAATCAGCGCTCAGATGAATCCAGATATCTGCCCAATTCAGCAAACCCATCAACGCCGCTCCTACCGCAACCGCTGGATTGAATGCACCACCTGAAATCCCCCCGACTGAAAACGCTCCAACCATAACAATAAAGCCAATTGCCAGGCCATAATACGAATTTCCACTCGTGCTTTTTACCGTGGCCACATTAAGTACGACATACACCAACGCAAACGTAAACAAAAATTCGGCAATCAACGCATTCGTTACATGAAGCGTACCGGCATTTCCCGAGCCCACCATCAAAATGGAGAGATATGCAGCGGCAGCCGCTCCAGCCATTTGCGCGAGGATATATACAATGACATCAACGACTGAGCATTTACCCCGAATCAACACACCGATTGTTACTGCCGGATTATAGTGTGCACCGGAAATATGTCCACCCGCATAAACCAGCACCATCAGCACGGAGCCAATGGCAAGCGGCGCAATTACCCCTGCGTTACCTGGTATAACAGTCAACCCAACAGTCAGCACCAAAAAAAAGGTACCAATAAACTCCGATAAAAATTTACGCATGATGAATTTCTCCTCAGGATTTTTTTAAGGCATCTTATTGCAGGAAGAATAAAACCGCAGCAGTTCTCAGTATAGAAGATTGCTGCCAAAGCATTTTAATACAATAACATATATGAAACTAGAATTTTCTGGCCTGAATATAAATCAGTCATCTCTGACAGAAACGGATCTGATTATGTTCTGAAGAGGTCGCTCACCCGTCATTCGCTCAGTCCGATCCCCATCCTTTACAGATGATGGCCGATAGACCGATAAATCAGCTGAGATTACTCAACATGGGCAGGTCATGCTGGGTTTATCCCTGCCCATGTTATTGATTGCTATCCGTCACAGGGTAGCGGTAACTCCAGAAAAATTAAGTAAATCCGCCATGTTAAACGTATCGATAGTTATACCGGGCAGCGTAGGCGTCCAGTGACGATCCTGTTTTAAGTAGGACATGCCATCGCCTTCGAGCAGACCGATCAATACTTCTGCGACGATACGTCCTCCTACCGGCCCGAGACGCTCGCCATTCTCCTTAGCCTCCGCCTCTCGCAGGACATAAAACCACAGTGGTGTGCGAAGATGCAATTTCAGATCTTTAAGATCCAGCAGGTCGGTAACATCGAGCAAGGGTACTCCCATCGCTCTGGCAACATCCTGGCCGGAAGGCAGGCTGAAAGTCAGACCGCGCAGCAGATTACGCTGTGCAAGAGACTGAATATCTCCAGGCGGAAATCCTGGCAGCATAAACAGCACCGTCGAGAGTTTAGTATCAATCTTTTTGTTTGGGCGCGCTTGACCATCACCAAAATCAAAAAAAGTCTGCCAATCGATGAAGCGCCCCGGTGCACGTTTACCGCCACGTAGATCATCGGGATCGGAACTATCTGCTAAATTGGCATTAAAAATCAGTTTGAATACTTGTGAATTGATGTCCGAGGGTACCGGACCAAAGTTTGAACGATAGGACGGCCTCACCTGAGAATGACCAAAGCGGTAGGCTGCCGTAGAAAATTCTACCGGAATGAAAGGCTCATGCCGCCAGTTATAGAATTTGCGGCCATTTGTCAGAATGTCATCAACCATCGGCTTACCAACGGTTTTTTCCAGAAACTCATGTACAACAATCCATTGATAATGCCAGCGCACCAATCGTTGCGCTTCGAGAAACACCTCACCTGGATCAGTGAGGCCAATTTCACCTTTAACATGATCTATGACAGCGTTGTGAAACTTGAGCATTGCAAGATGCAGCTGTGAAACGATCAGGTTCTCATCATTGCGCGGATCTCCGACTAATGCGGTGTTCTGGCTATTTCTAGGCAAATCAAAACGCGGAAGCCCACCCGCTGAGAATACGGCAGAACCGGGAATGTCTTCTACCAGGAATTTGATACCTTCGCCCGAATGCTGGTCGTATAAATGAGGTGACGCGCCAGGTCCTGATCCATAGACACTATCGAGCTCCAGCCGGGGTGTGCGGAAATTCTGAATCGATTCCGGATCCGCCTGCCTTTCCAGGCTGGATGTCGGATCAAATGTGATGTCATGATCGATAAATTGACCGAGAAAGGTCATACCCGCCGTCTGAGTCGGATTGTTGGGATTGTTGATATTTAAAAGAGGATCAATGATCAGATCCCTTGCCAGATTGGGATTCGCTGCCACATCCATGCTCTCCTGCGCATCCATAATGCCACCCGGCTTGCCCAATTCCTTGAGTGCACTCCTTATACTGGGATTATCTGTCGCAAAAGGGGGCAAAGTCGGAAACATCCGTCCGAATTTGCCCTGCTCATAATAAATCGATCTGGGGGGATTCTCACCTCCCAATATTGTACGTCCGTGGCCAGCCATATCATGCTCTCCTATAGAAATTACCGGGGTGGGCAGCAGGTTTATCCGCCCTGTATCATTGTCGCTAAAGTATGCCGGCTAGCATGTGAGTTTTGGCACATATCAACCAGCAATAATCACTGACTGATAATTATTACCATTTAGCGTATACTTCTTCTCGATTACTTTGCTGCGTATTTCATAGGAATAATATCGACATGTTCAATTCACACTCTCGCAGATATTCACCTTTCCAGACCATCTGTGCATTATTGTGTACCACCTTGTTTTCCGGGCACTTGCATGCTGCCGAAGTCGTGGTTTACTCCGCGAGAATTGAACAGCTCATCAAACCATTATTTGATGATTTCACCAGCAAAACCGGAATAACCGTTAAATTCACGACCGACAAGGAAGGAGCCCTGCTGGCGCGCCTCATGGCGGAAGACAAAAGAACACCAGCGGATATCCTTATTACAACCGATGCGGGCAATCTGTGGGAGGCATCCCGCAAGGGATTGCTGCAACCGGTAGATTCTCCTGTACTCGCCGCCAATATTCCGGCGCACCTTAAAGATCCGGATAACCA
>Ga0138256_10003798_pt1 | contig 16027 bp, 14 predicted proteins | sample KNB2016incub_MG_FD_105486 | JGI IMG/M metagenome (GOLD analysis project Ga0138256, IMG submission 105486) | Active sludge microbial communities from wastewater in Klosterneuburg, Austria - KNB2014incub_MG | ecosystem: Engineered > WWTP > Activated sludge > Unclassified | place: Austria... | reverse complement strand
GCTCCGCATGCAGTCTCATACGCTATGACATCTTATTACGGAATACCTCACGGACAGGCGGTCTGCATCACTCTTTCAGAATTCCTTGAATATAATTTTAATGTAACGGAATCAGATCTTATGCCGGGATTGAATATAAGTGAAGTCAGAGCAAATCATGAAAATCTGCTGAGGATACTTAACTGCACGGATGTAAATGAAGGTAAAAATCTAATCAATGAACTTATAAAAAGCATCGGATTGAAAACAAAATTATCCGAACTAAATATAACATCTCAGGAAGATCTGAAGATTATTTCTGAAAGTGTGAATCTGGAAAGATTAAGGAACAACCCAAGATCAGTTTCAAAAGAAGATCTTATCAGAATATTAGAAAGAATCTTATAATTGAATTTAAAGAAGAATTCCATTTTAAAGATCCTTGAATTGAAATTAAGGATGCATGCTGACAAAATAAAAGGAAAGAAAATAGTAATTCTGGATATTGAAGAAACATCTTTCGTTCCTTACATACTTCCGATTTATAATGCATTGATCAAAAAGACAAACAATATTTCATATTACATTGCAACTCATTATGCAGGTAATGAGCAACTGAAAGAATTCAACATCCCTTTGGAGAAACAGTTCAATGTGAATATTAGCAGGGAATTAGGAAGTGCTGATATATTCTTATCACCACATATATACGGAGTAGGTAACATCAAATCAAAAAAAATTCACATAAATCATAATCAGCCTGTAAAATACGAATCCTATCAGAAGAATGATTTCGTGAATTATGACGTTCACTTTCTAACGAGTCCTTTACACCGTGATCAAACAGAAAATACTATAAAAAAATATAATCTTGAAAACCGGAATATTAAATTATATGATGTTGGTTATTCAAAATCCGATGCTCTTTTACAGGGTAAATATGGCAGGGAGGAAGTTTTAAATCAGCTGAAGCTAAATCCTTTATTTAAAACTGTATTGTATGCTCCTTCCTGGGACGAAGGGCTTTCATTGAGAGCATTCGGAGAAGAAGTGATTAAAAATATTTTAGAAATTCAAGATATCAATTTGATTGTTAAGCTTCATCCTATAAGCTATTGTCCGGCTGACGGACCTAATTACTTATTTTATACCGGCGGTATTGACTGGGTAAAAAGTTTTGCAAAATATGATACATATCCGAACTTCAGACATGTTCCTTCAAATAATATTGATCCTTTACTAACTGCAGCTGATGTAATGGTAACAGACCTCAGCAGTGTCGCTCTTGAGTTCATTATGCTTGACAAACCTGTGATCTATATTGACTGCCCGGATTTTTTTGAAAAAACCCTGAAAAAAACTTATTCAAATTTTGGAGATACAACTGCAGAATATGTAAGAAATGATCCGAAAGCAAATGCAGGCAGGCACGTAGGATATGTAATTCCCGGTCCGGATAACTTGCCCGAAGCTATAAGAAAATGTCTGGATAATCCGGCAGAGTTATCAGGTAAAAGAAAGGAATTTGCCGGGCAGCTTAGTTATAATCCCGGCAATGCTGCAAACAAAGCTGCGGAAAAAATATTAGAAATTCTCGGTTTATGACAGACATTATTAATCCGGCAAGCGTAATACAAAAAACCATAACTGATCTTGCAGCTTCATGGGAAAAAAGTGGAATTGAAAAGGGAGATACCATTCTGCTTCACAGTTCACTTTCAGGATTTTTAAAAAAATACAGATCTGCAGGGATTCCAATTTCACCCAAAGATATTCTGGAGTCATTTATAATTACTGCAGGGGAAAAAGGTACGCTGATCTTTCCGACATATAATTTTGATTTTACAAAAGGCAAACCTTTCGACATTCTGAATACAAAATCAGAGACCGGAGCTTTGACCGAAGCAGCCAGACTTCATTCTGATTCTGTAAGAACAGGTCATCCGTTATTTTCATTTGCCGTTGTCGGATTTCACAAAGATATTTTTGAGGATCTCTGTAATTTCAGCGCATTCGGAAAAGATTCGCCTTTTGCGAAACTGCTTGAGCTAAACGGAAAAATCGCTGCACTTGATGTTGCAGGAGAAAACTGCATGACATTTTATCATCATGTGGAAGAGATGGAAAATGCACCAAACAGATATCACAAGATATTCAGGGGAAATTATTTAGATAAACATGGAGTGAATACTTTGAGAGAATTCAATGTTTATTCCCGAAAGATCGAAGAGGGAGTTGAGACAGATGTCAAGCCAATGGAAGAATTTCTCTGGTCAAAAGGATTGTATTCAGGTGACCGTCCGGGGGAAGGAAGTTGTTTGCATGTGATCAGAGCTGAGAGAGTATATGATGAAGCATCTTCAATAATCAGAGAAGGAAGATCATTTGGAATGCTGTATAAAATCAGTAAAGACAATTGAAGGAACAGATCGAAAAATATTTTGACAGATTATGGCCTTTGAACAGAAGCCTGACCGGCAACGGGAACCGAGAGACTCTGAAAATATTATCAGAGTTAGCGGATATAAAGATCACAGAAGTACCGTCAGGGACTGAATGCTTTGACTGGACAGTTCCTCCTGAATGGAACGTAAACGAAGCCTGGATAAAGGACAGCAAAGGAAATATTATAGCAGACTTCACTATAAATAATTTACATTTACTCGGATATTCGGAAAAATATTCAGGTAATTTAAACTTGAAAGAATTAAAAGAGCATCTGTATTCTTTACCCGAACAGCCAGAAGTAATCCCTTATCTGACATCTTATTATAAAAAGCGATGGGGATTTTGTCTCAGCCACAATCAGCTTAATAGTCTAAAGGAAGATACTTACAAAGTATTAATTGATTCTGAATCAGATCCCAACGGATCAATGACAATAGGAGAAGCAATTCTGGAAGGTGATTCAGATGAGGAAATTTTATTGTCAACTTATATCTGTCATCCTTCAATGGCGAACAATGAACTTTCCGGTCCTTTGATCGCTTCATTTATTTACAAAGAATTAAAAGAAAAGAAAAACAGGAGATATACATACAGAATACTTTATGTTCCTGAAACCATTGGCAGCATTTATTATTTATCCAAGTATGGGGAACATTTGAAAAAAAAAATGGCGGCAGGATTTGTAATAACATGCGCAGGAGACAAAGGCAATTTCACATACAAGAGGAGCAGGTCAGGTAATTCGGTTACAGACAGAGCTTCAGAGCTTATATTAAAGGAGACAGAAAAAAATTTTAACATTGAAGATTTTTTTCCAACAGGCAGTGACGAGCGTCAGTATTGCTCGCCCGGTTTTAATCTTCCCGTAGGATCATTAATGAGAACCCGTTATGGAAAGTATAAAGAGTATCACACTTCTGCTGATAATAAAGAATTTATTTCATTCAGGGCATTAGAGGATACAGTTTATAAATACCTTGAGATATTGGACGTAATAGAAAAAAATATTACATACATAAACAAGCAACCATATTGTGAACCTCAGCTTGGGAAAAGAGGATTATATCCTACATTAGGTTCACAAAAAGATACCGCTGAATTTGTAAATGCCGTTATGTGGATTTTAAATTTATCAGACGGAACAAATGATATCATAGAAATCTCAAACAGAAGCGGCATGTCTTTTAAGACATTATTCAAAGCTGCAGAAGAGCTGCTGGATAAAGGACTGATTGAAATCAATTCCGAAGAATTGAAATTAGCATGACAAAATTTTTAATAACAGGATCATCGGGATTTGTAGGAAAGAATTTTTTAGAATATCTTAATGAAAACACAATAAATACTTCAGTACTTGGAATTGACATTGTTGAGCCTGCATTCAGTCAGGATTTATACAGGAATCTAAAAATAAAATTCGTGAAAACTGATCTTAGAGAAAGAGACAGGGTCAGTAAGCTTATATATGATTTTCAGCCTAAATATGTCCTTCACCTTGCATCTTACAGCAGTGTAGCAGGAAGCTGGAGAAATCCAAACAATTGTTTCCAGAATAATGTGAATATTTTTTTAAATCTTCTTGAAGACATAAGGATGACCTGTATTGACTGCAGAATTATTTCAGTGGGTTCATCAGATATATACGGTATTGTAAAATTTTCAGATCTTCCGATAAGGGAAGAACAGGGTGTGAATCCGATGAGTCCGTTTGGGATAGCGAGATACAGTCAGGAATTACTGTCACAACTATATTCGGATATTTACGGGATGGATATTGTTATAACAAGATCATTTAACCATATTGGACCCGGTCAGAGCGAGAATTTCGCAATTTCATCATTTGCTAAACAGATCACTGAAACAAGAAAAAATAACAATAACGAATTTATTGTGACAGGAGATGTATCTGTAGTCAGGGATTTTATTGATGTCAGGGATGTGGTTCGGGCTTATCATCAGTTATTTTTAAAAGGTAAAAGAGGTGAGATATATAATGTATGCAGCGGATGCGGAATATCCCTGCACAATATCATACAGATGCTTTGCGAAATTATGGATATCAGATACAGCATCAGGGAAGATAAAAAATTAAGGAGACCGGCGGATATCCCTGTTATCGTTGGGTGCAATGAAAAGTTAAAGAAGCAGACAAGCTGGACAAACGAGATATTGCTTGAAGAAAGCCTGAGAGATTTGTTGAAGTATTATTTATACCGTGATGATAAGATCAGCATGCCTGTTTATAAAAATTAATTATCAATTTTCTATTCAGACAAAGACCTGTTAAATGAGCGTCGTAATAAATGCAGAAAATATTTCAAAGCTTTACAGATTAGGGATTCTTTCTTCAGGAACCATTGCTCAGGATGTTAACCGCTTTATAGCCAGGGTGAGGGGAAAGGAAGATCCTTATATGAAAGTAGGTGAATTAAATAACAGGGAAATTAAAGGCAGCGGACAGTTTATATGGGCGTTAAAGGATATTAACTTTAAAATAAATTCAGGTGAGATAATCGGCATTATTGGAAATAACGGAGCGGGCAAATCAACATTATTAAAGATCTTGTCAAGAGTTACAACACCAACTACAGGCAACGTAAGGATCAGGGGAAGAGTAGCAAGCCTGTTGGAGGTCGGTACAGGTTTTCATCAGGATCTGAGCGGAAAAGAAAATATATTTCTGAACGGTTCAATACTGGGAATGACAAAAGATGAAATAAAATCAAAGTACGATGAGATAGTTGAATTCTCCGGTGTGGAAAAATTTATTGATACACCGGTGAAAAGATATTCATCGGGAATGTATGTAAGGCTTGCATTTGCGGTTGCAGCATATTTAGAGCCTGAGATATTAATAGTCGATGAAGTATTAGCCGTAGGCGATGCAGAGTTTCAGAAGAAGTGTCTTGGTAAAATGCATGATGTGTCGGCTAAAGAAGGGAGGACAGTAATTTTTGTAAGTCATAATATGGGAGCTGTCAAGAGTCTATGCACTTCATCAATTCTACTCGAAAGAGGGATGATTAAGAATACCGGAAATACAGACAGCATAATAGCTGAGTATCTGAATATAAATTCCGGAAGTATTGAAGCATACAGTGAATTCAATGATCAGAATTCCGATACATATTTTAAAAAAATATCGGTGAGACCTGAAAATGCAAACATTCCTTCCAGTGAGATAGAAGTATTGAAATCCTTTACTGTTGAATTCAATTATTTTCTGAAAAGAAATATTCCCGGTCTTAGTCTTGGATTTTCAGTTTATTCAAAGAACGGAATGAAGATATTTTACGACTCACAGACAATTAAAAAGCTGACAGGAGAAGCAGGAAACAGAACCGGATACTTCACAGCAGAAGTAGCAATTCCAGGTAAGTTTCTTGCACCCGGCAGCTATTACATTAATGCCGCGCTTCACATAGAAAATGTACAGCTTCTTGATTTCAAAGAGAATGTAATAAGTTTCAATATTCTTGAAAGCGGTTCACAGCTTCATAAATTTAACGGAAAAGATATGGGAGTAGTTATAGCTGATTTCAAATGGAAAGGTATAAATGAAAACATGACAATAATCTAAGTGATTAAGATATTCTTAAGTTTTGATTTTTACGGAGCGGGTAATATCGGAGATGATCTGATGCTTGATGGATTTTTGAATGAAATGAAATCCTCCAATATTGAATTTTATTGTTCACTGCCAAGAGATCCTTATTCGCAGAAAATAAGATTTCCTGAAATTAATTTCGTAAGAAGTGAAGACAGGGTTAATGCAGCTTATCTATGTAATATCTGGATCGGAGTCGGTGATACCCCAATTCAGGTTAAATCCGGAAGCTGGTTCATGGATCATTTGCTGAAAGATTCAGAACTTAAGAAGGAAAAGAAGATAAAGTATTATTTTATTGGAATAGGAGCTGAGTCAGAAGCAGTTACGGAGAAAGCAAATTACAAAGCCATTCTGAATGAGACAGAGCACATATGGACAAGAGATAAGGCAACAACTGATATTTTAATAAAAAAGATCGGTATAAAAGCTGAAAGAATTACAACATCATCAGATCTAGCAAATATTTCTTTAAGTAAAATATTACTCACACAGGGAAGAACGGATAAGAAAAAATATGACATTGGAATGTGTTACTTTGATGAAAATGCGGAATCAGTGAATTTAGATGCAGTAAAGAAATTTCTAAAAAATGCTGTCAAAAAAAATAAAAGAGTTCTGGCTTTCGGGAATGAGGTCAGAAAAGAAGGGAAATATGAATACAAGATCTATATGAATATGTTTAACAGGCTTGAAAGATTATTCGGAAGTATAAAATATTATCAGCCTGATTATTACAATCTGAATAAAGTTTCAGATCTGATCCGGCACTACTCTACATGTGAAGTAATAATGACATCAAGGTTTCATTCGTTATTAACTGCTGCGTGGGCCGGCTGTAAAGTCGTTGCTCTTGAGCGCTCTTCAAAAGTAAGTGCATTGGCAGAAGACTTAGGAATTAAAGAAGTAAAAAAACCATTTACTCCTGACAAATTAATGCAGTCATATGATGAATCTTCAATAGTAGATATAGACATACTCAAAAGATTTCATGAGCAAGCTGTCAGCAGTACAGAAAGTTTGAAAAAACAGATATTCTTATGAAATATCTGCAGGCAAATATATAATATCCTTGTGAATTGATCAGAGATATAAAAATATTTTTCAGGGATGTTCTTAAAAATATTTTAAATAAATATTTACAGAGAAAATCAATTTTTACACAAAAGAATACTTTGCTGATCCTAAGAATAGATGCCATTGGTGATTACATATTATTCAGGAACTTCATAAAAGTCATTAAAGAGTCTGAAAGATTCAAAAATTACAGAATAACATTATTAGGTAATAAAATCTGGAAAGATCTTGCTGAAGAACTTGACCAAAAATACATAGATAAATTTATCTGGATTGATGTTAAAAATTTTTTTAAAAATTCAGAATGGGCGCAAACTTTTTCTCTTTTATTCAAATTGCATTATTCCGGTTTTGAAACAATATTGATCCCTAAAGATACGCGAAACTGGAGGAGTGAATTTATTGTGAAACACACAGGAGCTAAAAATGTAATAATGGAAAAAAATAATTCATTCTATTCCGAAAACGGATCGGGTAAAATTGGAGAATATTCCCGAATAGGATCAGTTAATAATCATCTATCCCCTTTGTTTCAATTTAACAGAAATAAATTTTTTACTGAAGAATTAATCAGGAACAGTATCTCGATTCAAAAACCATTTATTGAAAGAGCAAGAAAAGAAAAATTAAACGTTAATATAAAAGGAGAATATATCATAGTATTTCCGGGAGCGAGTGATATAAAAAAAATGTGGTCTGCGGAAAATTTCGGAATTCTATGCAGAAAAATAGCCGAAGATAAAAATATAAGTATATTAGTTTGCGGAAGTGATTCTGACAAAGCTGCGGCAAAAAAGATAAAGAAAATATCAGGTATTCAAAACATAGAAGATAAAACAAGAGACGGAAGTTTATTAGAACTTGTAGAACTAATTTCTAATGCGAAATTATTAATTACAAATGATACTTGCGCCCTGCATATAGGAGCTGCATTAAATACAAAAACAATCTGTATAACAAACGGTCTTCATTTCGGAAGATTTCATCCTTATCCGGATGAAATGTCGAATTTTGTCAAGACTATATATCCCGATGATGATCTGATCAAAAACGAAAACTTTGAATTTCTTGTGAGAAAATTCCATTTAGGCTCAGAGCTTAATATAAATCAAATTTCTCCCGATAAGGTTTTACATCATGTCAGAGAATTCCTGCAGACAGAGAAACAGGAAGAACAACTGGTTAATAGAGCTAATGAATAAAGTGCAGGAAAAAAAATGAGCGTTGTAATAAAAGCAGAGAACATTTCCAAATTGTACAGATTAGGGATCATTTCGTCAAAGTCCATAGCACAGGATCTAAACCGGTTTATTGCCAAAGTAAGAGGTAAAGAAGATCCTTATTTAAAAGTCGGACAGGAAAATAAAAGAGATAAGAGAACTGAAGGACAGTTTGTCTGGGCATTGAAAGATATAAATTTCGAAGTTTTGGACGGAGAGATCCTGGGGATCATTGGAAATAACGGAGCAGGCAAATCAACTTTATTAAAGATCCTGTCGAGAGTTTCATCACCAACCACAGGTGATATAAAAATAAAAGGAAGAGTTGCCAGCCTTCTGGAAGTAGGGACGGGATTTCATCCTGAACTTACAGGTAAAGAGAACATATTCCTTAACGGATCGATCCTGGGAATGACAAGAAATGAAATTAAAAATAAATTCGATGAGATAGTAGATTTTTCGGGTGTTGAAAAATATATAGACACACCTGTAAAAAGATATTCCTCCGGAATGCATGTACGGCTAGCATTTGCAGTCGCAGCTCATCTTGATCCCGAAATACTAATTATAGATGAAGTGCTCGCAGTCGGTGATGCGGAATTTCAGAAGAAATGTCTTGGAAAGATTCAGGATGTTTCGAGCAAGGACGGAAGAACAGTATTATTTGTAAGTCATAATATGGCAGTATTGTCAAATTTATGTTCATCTGTAATCGTACTTAAAAACGGTATGATAGATTTTCCAAAAGGACCGTCTAAAGATGGGATTCAGTTTTATCTTTCTGACAGAAAAGAAAAGACAAAAATATCACTCAGAGAACGAAAGGACAGAAAAGGTGAGGGGAAGATCAGGCTTACACATTTTGAATTATTAAATACTGAGAATGTAAATCTTGAAACAATGATATCCGGGCAGCTGATCAAGTTCAGGATCATGTATGAATGTGTAAATAATCCGAACCCTAAAAATATTAGCGCAGCTCTTTCAATTACGCGTTCTGACGGATTTCTTGTCACAGTTTTAAGCAATGAAATATCATCAGCACAGTTCTCTTCAATTCCACAGAAAGGAAGTTTTATCTGCACGCTGGATAAGCTGCCATTAACATCCGGTAATTATCTGATCAATTTGATTGTACATCAGAATAACATAATACAGGACTGGATACAGGAAGCCGCATTTTTCAATGTTGAAGACGGAGACTTTTATAATACCGGAAAAATTATTCCATCTACACACAGAAGCATTTTGCTGGAACAGCAATGGCACATGGAGGAGTTGAATTAAATTATGATTAAAAAAAAAATAAATGATTTTTTATCAGTTTTCGGAATAGGGATATTCAGACTTAGGAAATCTGAATATGAATCTAACGGGAACATGCCGAAGAAAGCAAAGAGTAGTGATTTTGAAATAAAGTCTCCTGTTGATCATAATACACCGGAGAGAATGAATGATTTCTTCTCTGATACCGGAATGCTAGAGCAATATCTGGGAGAAGAAAGAATTGAATTTTACAGGGAAATAGTCAGGATTACAAAAGAATTTAACATAGACCTAAAAAATAAAGATGTAATAGACGTAGGAACAGGAACAGGGCATTTGTTATCTTTTTTCAACGAACATTATGATTTTAAAAGCATAACGGGAATAGATTTTTCAGAATCCGCAATTGAAGTTTCAAAGAAGACACTTCCAGAAGGAAAATTTTTTGTTCATGATCTATATCTGAAATTAGATACAAAATATGATCTTATCTTATGTACAGAAGTCATTGAGCATTTACTTAATCCGGATCAGGCATTAGGAAATATGATTGATATGATGAGTAATGATTCTGTTTGCCTGATTACAGTACCAAACGGCAGAATAGATCAATACGAAGGGCATATTAATTTTTGGAGTCCGGAAAGCTGGGAAGTTTTCATAAAAAATAATTGCAAAGGTCTTTCAGTAAAGACTGGAACATTAATGTCAAAAAAAAATAATTATGCCGTAATAAGCAACAGAGATTTAAACAAGACATGAAGTAAGGTTTTATAAATATATTTCATAAATAATTTATTCAAATATGATACATCAATTTAGTATTAGAATACAAATTCACGGAGAGACTTGAACTTAAGACTATTAAAATTCGACACAATAAATCCCCAAATTTATTTAGATAAAAAGATAGAAGAAAACAAAGAGCTTATCGAAAAGATGAGCAGAAAAGAATTGCTGGAATGGATCATTTCCACTAGGGGTAATTTTTCGGATTTTTATACTTATAATTTGAATAAGCTGAGCTGGGAATCTGAAGAATTTTTTACAAATGATCACTACATTGATAAGGTTGCAAATGAAGTTTATGGTTCAGGAAAAAAATACAAATATTTTATTCAGGCGATCAGAGATAAGATTCATCCTGTTAAAGACAGAACAAAACTGAATGTAATACATGCTTATGTTAAAAAGTATAAACCTGATGTAATACTGGTAAGGGAGCAGACAGGGATTCCGAGTCATTTCTGGAAAAGTTTTGACAGCAGAACTCTGCTTGTGTCAAGGCTTGCAGCTCCTGTTCCAAGACACTGGTATCCATCCGACTGGGATCTAATACTTTCATCTACAGAAGCCTATAAAACCTTCTTTGAGCTAAACGGTGTTCCAACATATATAAATCAAAATGGATTTGATGAAAGAGTACTAAAAGAATTAAAGGAAGAAGGTAAAAAATATGAAGTAACTTTTGCAGGAGGATTAGGAGATAAATTCTGGATGAAAAGGACAGAATGTTTTGAGTATGTTGCGGAAAATCTTGACTTTAAATGGTGGGGATACAATTACAATAAAAAGTCCATTGAAAATAACTTAAATAAAGCATGGCAGGGACTCACATCCGGGCTTGAAATGCTCCAAATTTATAAGAACTCAAAAATAGTACTAAATGATTACGGTGAAATTGCCGGAGGGGTGGGAGTAAATCAAAGATTATTCGAAGCATTAGGTGTTGGTACATTCCTGCTTACGCGGTATTCTGATAATTTAAAAAGGCAATATCCAGCTAATATTTTTATGACTTATAATGACGAAAAAGATTGTGTGGACAAGGCCAAATACTTTCTGTGTAATGATAAAGAAAGGGAAGAGATAGCGCTAGCAGGTCAGAAGTTTGTTCTGGAAAATTACAATTATAAAATTCTGATGAAAGAACTGAGTAAGATTTTAGAAGAATCTTACAAAAAAAAATTCAATTCAAATGGTAGAGAACATAAAATACAATAACAGACTTTTAGCTCTGATCATAAAAAATGATTTTAATAAAGAGGGGATACACTTCTTTACTCCAAATGATCTTTCACAGCAGCTAGCGTATATGCATCATCCGGCAGGTAAAGTCATTGAGCCGCACGTTCATAATCCTCTGCCAAGGGAAGTTCAGTATACTCAGGAAGTGCTTTTTATAAAAAAGGGTAAACTAAGAGTAGATTTTTATGATGATGAAAAAAATTATCTTGAAAGCAGGATCCTTGAAAAAGGAGATGTTATATTACTTGCAACAGGAGGTCACGGATTTGAAATACTCGAAGAGATTGAAATGATTGAAGTAAAGCAGGGACCTTATGCTGGTGATGAGGACAAGACAAGATTCTCAGGAATAAATAAAGATAAGACAATAGTAAAGTAGATGAATGATTTTATACAGGTAAATGAACCGTTGTTGAACGGGAATGAAAAAAAATATCTTTCCGAATGCATTGAAACAGGATGGATATCTTCAGAGGGTCCTTTTGTAAAAAGACTGGAAGAAAATTTCTCGGAAAGAATCGGAAGAAAATTCGGTATAGCAGTCTGTAATGGAACTGCAGCACTGGAAGCCGCTGTGATTGCTTCAGGTATAATTAAAGGAGATGAAGTGATCATGCCAACATTCACAATTATTTCGTGTGCATCTGCAGTAATCAGAGCGGGCGGTATACCTGTGCTCGTTGATTCCTGTTCTGATACATGGAACATGAATACAGATCAGATAGAAAGCAAAATTACAAATAAGACGAAAGCTATAATGGCGGTTCATATTTACGGCTTGCCGGTCGATATGAATCCATTAATTAAGTTAGCGGAGAAGTATAATCTTAAAATCATTGAAGACGCGGCTGAACTAATAGGACAAACATATTCAGGAAAACAATGCGGAAGTTTTGGAGATGTAAGCACATTCAGCTTTTATCCTAACAAGCATATTACAACCGGAGAAGGCGGGATGATAGTAACTGACAATGAAGTGATCGCAGAAAGATGCAGATCACTCAGGAATTTGTGTTTCAAACCGGAAAAGAGATTTGTGCATGATGAATTAGGGTTCAATTTCAGGATGACAAATTTACAGGCTGCTTTAGGTGTTGCACAGCTGGAGAGACTGGATAAATTCATAGATATAAAAAGAAGAAACGGTGACATGTATTATGAAGGATTTAAGGAAGTACCTTTTATTGAACTTCCCGTAAAGAGAAAAGACTATTCTGAAAACATTTACTGGGTTTTCGGAATAGTCCTGAAAAAAGAAGCAGGGATGAATGCAGAACAGGCGATGAGAAAATTAGCAGATAAAAAGATAGGCACGCGCCCCTTCTTTTATCCAATGCACCAACAGCCGGTTTTTAAGAGAATGGGACTCTTTAAAAATGAAAAATATCCGGTATCTGAAAAAATATCCGAATATGGCTTTTATATACCAAGCGGTCTTGCTCTCACAAAAGAGCAGATAAAAATTACAATAGATTCCGTAAAAAATATATTATAAAGAATACAAATCAATTAAAAAAATGAATATAGGTATAATAGGATTTGGATACTGGGGTACAAATCTGGTAAGAAACTTTGCCAATCTGAAAAATGTAAATTTAAAAATGGTTGTTGATTCCAGAAAGGAGCGAGAAGCTGCATTATCGAAGCTGTGTCCGGCAGCAGTTTTTTCGATATCAGCTGATGACATCTTAAACGATCCTGAAATTGATGCGGTAGTGATCGCTACTCCGGTATTTACTCACTTTGATCTGGCAATAAAAGCTCTGCATAACGGCAAACATGTTTTGATAGAAAAACCAATGGTATCCAGTACAGATCAGGCAAATAAATTAATAGAGCTAGCTGATAAAAAAAGTAAAGTTCTGATGGTCGATCATACCTTCCTGTACACAGGAGCTGTCCAGAAAATGAAATCATTGATAGAAAGCGGAGACATAGGGAATATTAAATACTTCGATTCCACAAGAATAAATCTTGGGTTATTTCAACCAGATGTAAACGTTCTCTGGGATCTTGCGCCGCATGATATTTCAATACTTAATTATCTTGTGGATGAAAAACCATACAGCGTAAATGCAAACGGTGTATCACATACAAACAACGGTATAGAGAATATCGCATATATTAATGTAAATTATGATTCAGGGTTTATTGCGCACTTCAGCTGTTCGTGGAGTTCTCCGGTAAAGATCAGAATGATGCTTATAGGCGGCGATAAAAAAATGATTGTGTTCAATGACATAGAACCCACAGAAAAAATAAAAGTATATGATACCGGCTACGATCACAAGACCGACGAAGATAAAAAGAAGGTGCTTGTTGATTACAGGACAGGAGATATCTACACGCCTAAGTTAGATCCTAAAGAAGCATTGTCCGGTATGGCAGCTGATTTTGTATCGGCAGTATTAAACGGGCATAAGCCAATATCTGATTTTGATTCCGGTCTTGAAGTAATAAAAATACTTGAGGCATCACAGGAATCAATAAAAAATTCAGGCAGGGAAGTACTGATCAGAAAAAATTAATTAATTTAAACTCCGGGCTTTCATAATCATCAGACGGGAGTAAACTCTATTTATAACCTTTCAAAATTTTGTATGATTGAAAAAAGGAAGAATATCTTTCAATATATCTGGGAATATCCCCAGTACAGCATGCTGGCACTGATAGCGGTCTGGTCGTTCTATTATTTTTTTTACGGATATGTTTTATCAGTAAATGACGGATTCGGATATGACGGAAATTACTACGGGACAACCGCGAAGAAATTCTATCAGCAGGTATTTGGCGGCGAGCTCACATTCTACAGGATACAAAGAATATTCCCATCCTTTATAATGAGCTGTCTGCTGACTATTCTTAACTTACCTAAGGAAAATTATTATGTAGTTAAGCTTTGGCAGATCTATCACATGGTACTACTGCAGGTATGTGTGCTCATATGGATAAGGATTGCAAATATGTACAGACTTGATCTAAGATACATCTGGCTCGGTTTTTTTCTTGGATTTGTAAATTTTGCGAATGTAATGGTTACATTTTGGTATCCCGTATTAACTGATCTGACGGCTTTTACTTTGGGCTTTTTATTATTATACTTTCATCTGAAAAATAATCTCACTGGAAAAATATTTATTTCGATTTTAGGCGCTCTTACCTGGCCCAGTTTTATGTATTACGGTATATTAATGATTATATTCCCAATGAGTTCAAATATAGTTTTCACTGAAAAATTCGAGAAAAACAAAATTAACATTCTTGCTTTCTTAATTCCACTGCCATTCCTTGCTTTAAGTTCTTATTATATTTATAAATATATGGCATTAGGTCAGTTGTTTCCTTATGTAAAAAAAGCTGTACCTTTCATAGACTCAATGTTATTCATTGCCGCTGTTTTGAATTACATATTTATGGTTTATATATTCAGAATATTTCTCCCATCATTTAATTTCTCAAAATATTTTCAGTTTGCAAAGAATTTAATTTCTGGAATCAAACTGAAGCATGTTTTGATCAGTGCGGTGATGTATGCCATTGTATTCATTCCTTTAAAATATCTCAGTAATCCCGAAGCCGGAGGGCAGAGCTCATCATTTATGAAAGTATTCTACTGCATCTCACTTTACAGTACGCTCAAACCTTTAGGGTATGTTCTTGTTGCAATAACATGTTACGGTCCTTTATTTATTTTGATGTATTTTTTCATGCACAAGTATAAAGATATTATAGAGAGCTTTGGTTTCGGAGTACTGGTTTCATTTATAATTACAGTTCTGCTTATGTTCACTTCAGAAACAAGGTTAGTTTCAAATTTTATTCCTTTTATTTTACTATTCACTATACTTGTATTAAAAGAAATGAACATGAGCAGCAGGCTCTTTGGAGTACTTATTGTTTTTTCTTTTATTCTTTCAAAAATGTATATCTCTCTTGACGGAATTCCGATTGAAAGTCAGTCAGCATATGATTTCCCGAATCAACTTGCATTTATGAACACATTTACATTCTCCAACCTTGCTTATTACATTCAGCTTCCGATCATAGGATTAATGTCAGTAATTGTCATTTATTTAGGCAGAAAAGATATTCAGGCAAGTATGAATTTAAAAAACAATTAAGTGTTTACAGAGAATTATCAATCTTTCAGGTATTTAAATAAATGTGTATGAGCAGGTTTTCTTTTATAGGGGGAACAAAGAGGGGATACGAACTTCTGAAAACACTAATTGAAAGAAAATATGTACCCATATACACAGTGATTACAAAGGAAGATGAACATGAAAAAGAAAAATATTATTTAAAAATATCTGAGCTTCTTAAAGATAAAGACATTCCTTTCCGGATCAGGAAAAAATTATCAGAAAAAGATTATGATGAAATTGAAAACTCAAAATCAGAT
>Ga0138256_10003797_pt1 | contig 16027 bp, 14 predicted proteins | sample KNB2016incub_MG_FD_105486 | JGI IMG/M metagenome (GOLD analysis project Ga0138256, IMG submission 105486) | Active sludge microbial communities from wastewater in Klosterneuburg, Austria - KNB2014incub_MG | ecosystem: Engineered > WWTP > Activated sludge > Unclassified | place: Austria... | reverse complement strand
TTTCATACGGAGGTGGGTAGTATCCCCAGAGGTTACCTTTATTTCGCCATTGCTTTCTCCCTGTTCGTAGAAGTGCTAAACCTCAAAATGAGACAACGAAAAAAACCGATCCAACTGCACGGGGTGAGCAATGACGCGATCAAAGCAGGCTTGATGGACAAGGTCAGTGAAAAAATGGATGGAAAAGAATAAGCCGGCAATATCATTAATACTCATGGGTAACTATTCTGTGAAGGAGCCCTTATGTATTCTGGTTGGATCCTTAGCCCTGTTCTTTAGCGCTTTGAGAAAATATTCCCTTGACCTCTAATGGTGTAGATATAAATGAATTTAAAGTTTTGTTATTGGGCTTGTTTGTTCATCCCGCTGACCTGGTTGGCGTGCAGGGCCCCTGGCAAACCGTTTGTCTATTACCAGGGGTCTACCATGGGTACTACTTATCAGGTAAGGATTTATCCGGAAGCGACAGACCGGGAACTTGAATTTAACCTTAAACAATCAACCGATTCCTTATTGCACAGGATCAATCAGGGCATTTCTACCTATGACAAAAATTCGGTCATTAGTATATTTAATCAAACGATTAAATCTGCTATCTTATTTCCGGATACGGACTCGGTACAATCCTCCCTGCCGCACTTTTTTAATACCCTCCGGGTGGCAAAACAAATATATTCCCTAAGCCAGGGATTATTTGATCCAACAGTAATGCCCCTGGTTAATTATTGGGGATTTGGATATTCCGGCAGACATCAGGTCACCAAACCGGACACCAGTATGATTTACGGCTTATTAAAAAAGGTCGGATTGAATAAAATCAACTTTTCATACGATAGTCTTACCCGGGAATATCAGTTGTTCAAATCAGATTCGACGATGGAGCTTGATTTTGGAGGAATCGGACAGGGGTATGGGGCAGATGAGATTGCAAGATTGCTGGATACCTATCATTTTAATCATTACCTGGTTGAGTTGGGAGGGGAATTAGTCGCCAGGGGGAATAAACCCGATGGGAGTCCCTGGATTGTTGGTCTTAATACGCCCCTGGAACAAGCAGGTACCCAGGACGTTTTTTCTAAAGTCCGGTTACAGGACCTGGCATTGACCACCTCAGGCAATTACAGAAACTTTTACAAGTCAGGTGAAAACACCTATTCACACACGATCAATCCAATTACGGGATTCCCGGAGCGATCTACATTATTGAGTGTAAGCCTTATCGGACCTGACTGCACTACCATTGATGCCATGGCTACTGCCTGTATGATTATGGGGATGGCCTCTTCCCGTGAAGTATTACAATCCCTGGGGATGGAAGCTTATTTCATTTACCGGGACGCGGATAGTTTACTCGTCGACATGACTCCTGGATTTAAAGCCTATTTATCAAAATGATAACCCTTGATTTTATAAAAAATGACCTGGTTTTCCTGGATGTGGAAGCGACAGGGGCTAATTTCCTGAAGGATCGGATTATCCAGTTGGCCATGATAAAATACAAACCCGGCACGGATGAACCGGAGGAATGGAATGAACTCATCAATCCCGGTATCCCCATCAGTGCAGAGGCTTATGGGATTCACCAGATCGATGCGCAAACCTTGGCGAGAAAACCGAGTTTTAGCCAGTTGGCTGATAAGATTCTAAAATTTATCGGGGGTGCCGACCTGGCAGCCTACAATTCGTATAAGCTGGATATCCCAATATTGATGGAAGAATTTGATCGGGCTGGTATCCAGTGGGACATCAAAAACAGGAAAATCATCGATGTCCAGAGGATCTTTCATAAAATGGAACCCCGAACTTTAAAGGCCGCTTTAAAATTTTATTGTAGCCAGGATCTGGAATCAGCGCATGATGCTCTAGCTGACACACGGGCAATTGTAGATATCTTTAAAGGTCAGATCAAACGGTATGAAAATGCCGTGTTGGAAGAGGAAGATGGAAAAGAAATCCCTGCCCCGATAAAAAGGGATATTAAAATGCTGCATGAGTTTACCAATGATCAAAACATGGTCGATATTACCCACCGTCTGAAGTATAACGCGGAGGGAGTCATGGTTTTTAATTTTGGCAAATACAATGGCCAACCGGTGATTGAAGTATTCAGGCGGGACCGCCATTTTTATCATTGGATTCAAAGTAAGGAGTTTTCCGTTCAGGTTAAATCGATCCTTCGCAAAGTATACCAGGAGAATATTGATCCCAAAGGTTAGTCCGCCTCTTTTTTCCCGTAACTTTGCAGGATGACAACGTCCAATGATAAAATATTCCGAATGACTGCACGTTCTGCATTCATGGATTTCACAGTTAAGAGTTTGTTTGTGCTTGTTATGGTTTTTATGGTCAGTGGATGTGACAAACAGGAGAAAGCAACGGAAAACAGTCAGTTGAACCTTAGTTTTTCAGCGCGATATGGAGCTGTTCCTTTTCAGACTTTACAGCCATTTCCAATGGGAGCCATAAAATCTATCAAAATAAGTAAACTCGATTTTTACCTGACCGGGTTTACTTTATTATCTCCATCGGGAAATATTGAATTGGCTGATGCAGCACTGGTGGATATCACCGGCAATAGTGATCAGGACAGGACGGTTAGTTTAAAGGGTTTAAAGAGCGGGGTTTATTCCGGGATTCGATTTCAGGTCGGGGTAAAGCCTGATCTCAATAAAAAGCTTCCTAAAGATTTTAAAAGCGATCATCCCCTATCTTCTACCAGCCACTTTTGGGAAGCCTGGAATTCTTACATCTTTTCCAAAATAGAAGGGGTCCTGGATACTAAAGGGGATAAAGTGTATGACCTGGGATTTGCAGTTCATACAGGCACTGATGCTTGTCTGGAAACCTTACAAATAGACAAATCCTTTACCTTGACAGATCAACAAACATTCGCCCTGAATCTGGATCTGGATGTCGAAAAAATATTTTTACAAGGTGGGCAATATTTTGATCTGGAATCCAGCCCTTTGAATCATAATCCCTCCAATATGCCCACACTTAAATTGTTTGCTACCGCGCTGGCCGGAGCGATTCAATTAAAAAATTAAAATGGGCCAATGGAGGAAGCTGAACATTGGGCTCTGGACAACGCTTAGCCTGGTTATTGCAGCTTGTGATTTTGATCCCAGTGAGCCTGTAGAAGGGGACCTTCAGCATATTCCATATCAACCGGAGTCCGTCACCCTGACTGTTCCCGAATCTTATCCCGAGCTTGAAATACCCGATGACAATCCTTTCACTCAGGAGGGGATAAAACTGGGGCGGAAATTGTTTTTTGACCCTATTTTATCACGGGATTCCAGTATGTCTTGTTCCAGTTGCCATCAACCGGAGAAAAGTTTTACAGATGGTTTGGCAACCAGTCCAGGAGTAGACAAAGTCAATGGCAGGCGCAGTGCAATGAGCTTGCTGGATATTGGATTTCAAAACCGGGGTTTGTTTTGGGATGGTCGCTCTTCAACACTGGAAATTCAAGCCCTGTTGCCGATTGAGGATCCCGTAGAAATGCATTTTAACTGGCCCGGGGTTGTTGAGCGACTGAAAAGACACCCGGATTATCCAATGCAGTTCCGTAAAGCTTTTGGTATACCTGCTGTGGATTCAATCACTAAATTCCTGGCAGTGAAAGCCATAGCACAATTTCAAAGAACATTGATCAGTTCGGGGAAATCAAAATTTGACCTGGCTATCACTCCCGGATCGGGAGTGTTTTTTTCGGAAAGTGAATTAAGAGGTTTTGATATGTATTTTGATCGCTCCGGGGGTCGGTTACCCGACGCGGAATGTTTTCATTGCCACAATGCCCCGCTGATGTCATCCCTTGATTTTTTCAACAATGGGATTCAACCCGTGAGGATCGGTCAGGTGTTCGATGACAATGGCTTAGGAGCAGTGACCGGGAGTCCTGCCCAGAATGGCATGTTTAAGGCACCATCTTTGCGCAATATAGCCCTTACGGCGCCTTATATGCATGATGGAAGGTTTAGCAGCCTTGAAGAAGTGATCGACCATTATGATTCTGGTGGTTTTCCTTCAGATAATAAAAATCCATTTATCCGAAAACTGAGTCTGACCTCGCAGCAAAAATCCGATATACTGGCTTTTTTACACACCCTGACAGATACCACCTTCACAAAAAATGCCTCTTTCAGGTCCCCATTTTAGTTTTTTTGTTAAAATTTTAGATTTGTGGGCGATAAAAAAATAAAAAAAATATAATCATTCTAATATATTGCTATATAATTTAATGTTTAATACTTTAAAAATCAATAATATAATTTTAATATATGATTATATTAAACAAATTTATATATAACAATGCAGTAAAAATGTCTTTGAATTCAGTTTTCAAACTATCGATCATTGTATTATGATTTTGAATTAAATCAGAATCAAGGCTAAATACAAAAGTTATTTGGTCGTCCTTTTTAACTAAAGGATATGTTCATGGGATTATAATTTGTCGATATGGAGTTAAACAAAAGTGTCTAACTCCATATTTTTCAAACTCCCTGAATTCAAAATTGAAAAGTTCTAGGTTCATTAAATATATGCCAATGTACGTTTGGTAAATTCTCTGCCAAAGCGTTGGATATGTTCATGGGATTATAATTGTCGGATAGTCAGCCCTTGCAAACGTGTAGGAGCTGACTATTTTTATTTAGGGACTACCCTAAGTAAATAATATTCGATTAAAACCAGTATGAACAATGCTGGATGTCTGCGATCAAAGGTGTCCTTGCTTTCCGGAAAAAGAGAATTCCACTAACCTGCCTTTTCTTTCAGGCAACAAAGATCCCTTTAGACGGGATAGAAACTGGCTTCCGCAACCCTTGCTGTTTCGTGTTCTTAAATGAAGTTCTGCTCCCGCTGTACGCGTAGATAGCTATAGTTCAGTCTTATGACTTAATCAGCAAATGATAGTCTTTTTCCCAGGTGTCCCCAGGCAAAAACAGGAGGAAATAAGATTCACTAACCTACATTTTCTTCCTGGCAACAAAGATCCCGTTGGGCTGGATAAAACTGGCTTCCACTACCTTTCCTTTATCGTCCATTTTAAATTTGACTTTATAGCCATCCATGATCTTTAATTTAAATTCATCCTGACCGGAAGGCACCAGTTCATAATCCGGTTGTGGAGGCAATAATGCAAATAAGGTAGTACCGTTCCGCACTACAAATGAAACAGGTTGAGGGCCTATAGTAAAATCACCGGTATATTTTTCGAGGTCTTCTTTTGTCAATTTAGGCGCTTCGGATTCTTTTTTAAATACGATATCATCCAGGCCGGGTTGTAAGCTTAAGGCTACCGATTTGATCGTACCATCTTTAGCCAATGTAAAAAATAAATCGGTGTAAGGTGTTTCATCAAATTGGGCACCATCGGGCTTGCCCCGAAAAAGGTCATAATGTTTATGTTGCAGGGGCAGGACCATACCATTATAAACAGCTTGCAATTGTTCACCCCTATAGCTTATTTCTAAACTGCCGTATCCCCCGTTGGTATATTTGCCGGTATAGCCGTTTAATGCCAGTGATGGTTTGGTATTGAATATACGACCTATTGAATCGTTTGACGGCGGGGTCATTAAAGCCGCAAACCTGGCCTTTACAAATGGTTCTCTTTGTTGTTTGTGCCAGTCCCGATAACCCAGCCCCAGCATTTTATCGGATATAAAATTGCGAATGGCAGTTGTCACGGCACCGGTGCAGGACACCACGTAAATTCCAATGCTATCGGTAGGAAAAAATCCGGTACTGGAAATAAATCCATCTATTCCACCACCATGCTCCACCCGGTAATGTCCGCGATAACTACCGATCCCCCAGGCCAGCCCGTATCCGAAGTTTTGTACATCCGGATTTTCGGCAGAAGGGAGGCCACCGCTGATCATCTGGGCAGTCATGGCTTGTTTGAGGTAATCTATAGGAATAATTTCTTTCCCTTCGTGTTTACCACCATTTATCCAGGTCAGCAACCATTTGGACATATCTTTGGCACTGCTGTTGATAGATCCTGCGGGACCTATGGCGTCTATATTTCTGTAGGGGATAGCCAGTGCAAATGAATCTCTGATCAATGAATAAGCCAAAGAATGATCTGCTGATTTTTCCATTCCGGACACATTAGTTACTGTTTGATCCATTCCGAGCGGTTTAAATATCTTTTCCTGGATATTCATCTCCCAGGATTTGCCGGTCAGTTTTTCCAAAACGACCCCCTGGCTCAAAAACATAAAATTGTTGTATTGATATTTTTCACGCAATTCGGCGGTGGGTTCCTGAAATTCAATCCGTTTTAACAGCTCCATCCGGGTCGCTGTCGAGCCATACCAGGAATAATCGTGCCTGGGCAGGCCTGTGCGATGACACATCATATCGCGCAGGGTGACATGGTCGTTCAGATATTCGTTGTAAAACTTTAATTCAGGCAGGTAATTTCTGACCGGTTTATCCAGGTCGAGTAAACCATCTTTGACCAGCATACCGAGCATAGATGAAGTAAAAGCTTTGGTGCAGGAACCTATGGCAAACAAAGTGTTTTCGGTCACAGGCAGTTTTTTCTCCACATCGCGGTAGCCAAAACCGCCGGTATACACCACTTTATTTTTTTCCACTACGGCTATCGATACACCCGGTGCTTTCCAGTCTTTGAGTACCCTGGAAATAAAGGTATCCAAACCGGCTAATCGTTTGTCGGTCGGTTTCTGAGCATTTAAGCCGGATACGGAAATCAAAAGAATAAAATACAAGCACCATTTTATTTTCATGACCAAAATTTTTTATGAAGATAACAAACCGGTTTTTGTTTGTATGCCGATATCGATTTACTATAGATAATCTTCGATGAAACCGGGAATAGGGGAGTCCAAAATTACCAAAGACGGATGGAAGAATTTCCTGTTTATTATTTAAAAGCCCTTTGCGCCAAGATCGACCAATAATTGTAAAAGGTGATTACACATGTCATCGGTAAAATCAAGATGGGTCACAAAACGAATGGCCCCGGGGCCTATTGTCGTCGCCCTTACGCCGTTTTTGCCCAATACTTTTATTATACTCTCCGCGGTATGGGGCTCATTTACAAAGAAGACCACAATATTTGTTTTGACAGGTTTGACCTCTTTAACAAAGGGCAGGCCTGTCAAACAATCACCTATCCGTTTTGCCCTGTTATTATCATCCCGGAGACGCTCAATATGGTTGTCCAGAGCATAGATACCTGCAGCAGCCAAAAATCCTGCCTGGCGCATACCGCCTCCCATAACTTTCCTGATTTTTCTGGCTTTTGAAATCAGTTCAGCACTTCCAATCAGACAGGACCCCACAGGGGCACCCAGGCCCTTACTCAAACATATTGAAATCGTGTCAAAATATTTCCCGTATTCTAAAGTGGATTCCCCGGTCTCTACCAAAACATTAAATAACCGTGCACCATCCAGGTGAAGTTTTAAACCTCTTTCATGGCAAACTTTAGAGATGGGTTTGATTTCATCCAAAGTATAATAGCTGCCACCCCCGCGATTGGATGAATTTTCAATGACGACCAATCTGGAATTGGGCATCCAGTCCAGCTTAGGTTTAATGGCACGGCTTACATCATCTGCAGTGAATTTTCCATTCTCTCCACGTAAAAGATGAATAGCCACCCTCGAATTAAAACTGTAACCACCGCCTTCAAACAAATAAATGTGAGAAGTTTCGTCAAGTATGATTTCATCCAGTTCGTGTGTTTGGACTTTGACGGCTATCTGATTAGTCATGGTCCCTGAAGCACAAAACAAAGCCGCCTCATGTCCAAATAAAGCTGCCACTTTGTTTTCCAGGGCATTGACGGTAGGATCTTCCCTGAACACATCATCTCCCACTTCTGCTTCCAGCATCGCTTTCAACATTCCGGGTGTTGGCCTGGTAATGGTATCACTGATCAGATCAATTTTCATCCGGGTTATTTGTTGATAGCAAAAAAGTGCATCATAGGTTGAGTTACCCGTGAGGCCCAGGCTTCTTCTGTGTGTTCAGCTCCCTCCGCAATGGTATAATGTACCGCATAACCATTGGATTTTAAAAAATCCACTGCTGCGTCAATGCCTGGTTGGAGCTGGGATTCAAGACCAACTGTACCATTATCAATATACAAGATCAGGTCTTTTTTGGGGCCCTTGTATTTTTTTAGTTCAGCAGTCAAATCCAGATTTTTATACCTGAATCCGGGTGAAAGGCAGGCCGCCATAGAAAAGGTTTCGTTGTGGTACCATCCAAGATGAAAGGCGATAAGGCCTCCCAGGCTGGCTCCCATTGTTGCTGTGTTTTGCCGGTCCGGAAGGGTCCGGTAAAGGGAATCGATAAAAGGTTTTAATTGATGGACTATAAAATCAGCATAAGCGCTCTGAGCCGTTACAGAACCGTATTCTTCAATTCTTGCCATAGTGTTGTCTACCGCGACACAGATGGGCACCCGTATTTTTTGTTCTTTATCCAGTTTGTTTAAGGTCTCATCTATTTTCCATTCCTGCCCATTAAACGTTTTACTGCCGTCAAACTGATTCTGCCCATCGTGCAGGTAAAGCACTGGAAATTTTTTGTCCTTGTCTATTTCATAAGAATCCGGTAGCCAAACCGTCACCTTCCTGGAGGCCAGCCCATTTAAGGGATTGACCAAATGGAGTTTTACACTACCTGCACTGACTTTCACAGGTGATAAAGGATTTTTCCAATCCTCCAGCACAAAATATACTTCAGTATCCTCGATGATGGACATTTCATTGTTCCCAGGTACCAACCCCATATTCGAGACAGCCTCTTTTTCGAAACTTCCGAGTGTAAATTTGAACTGCAATTGAGTGCTATCAGGAACGGTAAATGACTTTTCCCACCTGGATTCAGACCGGCGTGTCATAGCCAGTCCTTTTGGATTCCAATCACCTAAATTTGAGATATTTCCTGTGAGATAGATTGTATCAGCTTCACTTAGAGCTTCTTCGGTATCCAAAACTATTTTTACTGTCCGCTCTGTTTTAATGGAACTGGTCTTGCATGCTAAAAAGGCCAGCAGAATTAGGATAATATACGAAAGCTTCATAGTCCGCAAAGGTAATGCTTAGGCCCTCCTTAAAAGTGGTATATTTGCGCCCGCAATGAAATTTATACGCAATTTTTGTGTAATCGCCCATATTGATCATGGCAAGAGCACCTTATCCGACCGTATGTTGGAATTGACACATACTATATCGGTTAGGGATATGCAGGACCAGGCCCTGGACAATATGGACCTTGAACGGGAGAAAGGCATCACTATAAAAAGCCATGCTATCCAGATGAGTTACCCCCATACTGATGGCATTACGTATACCCTCAACCTCATTGATACCCCTGGGCATGTGGATTTTGCCTATGAAGTCTCCAGATCCATTGCGGCGTGTGAAGGGGCATTGCTGCTGGTAGATGCGACCCAGGGAATCCAGGCCCAGACGATATCCAATCTTTATATGGCGATCAACCATAACCTTGAAATCATACCCATCCTGAATAAGATCGACATGGATGCCGCGATGATTGACGAGGTGAGTGATCAGATCATCGACCTGGTGGGGTGTAAAAAAGAAGAGATTATATTGGCCAGTGGCAAAACCGGTTTAGGAGTTCCGGAAATATTAACCGCTATAGTCCATCGGATACCTCCCCCCAAAGGTGACCCCAAGGCGCCATTGCAAATGTTGATATTTGATTCTATGTTCAATTCCTTCCGGGGTATTGTAGCTTACTTCCGGATCTTTAACGGCACCATAAAACAAAACGAAAAAGTCAGGTTTGTAGCTACGGGCAAAAACTATACCGCTGATGAAATCGGGGTTTTGCAGATGAAACAAGTCAAAAAACCCGAGCTCAGCGCGGGCAATGTAGGTTATATCATTACAGGAATCAAAGACAGTAAAGAAATCAGGGTCGGGGATACCCTCACTCATGCAGACCGGATCGGAGAAGCCATCAAAGGATTTGAAGAGGTCAAGCCTATGGTATTTGCGGGGATTTATCCCATAGACAATGATGACTATGAAGATCTGAAAGACAGCATCGAAAAATTGCAGCTCAATGATGCAGCCCTGGTATTTGAACCCGAGACTTCAGCGGCTTTAGGGTTTGGTTTCCGGTGTGGTTTCTTAGGAATGCTTCATTTGGAAATTGTCCAGGAAAGGTTGAGAAGAGAGTTTGATCAGGAAGTCATCACCACGGTGCCCAACGTTTCGTATTTCGCTTATTCTACCAAGGGGGTAAAAATGAATATTCAGAATCCCCACGAATTGCCTGAAGCCAACCTAATCTCCAAAGTAGAGGAACCATACATAGATGCCCAGATCATCACCCGGCCGGATTTTATCGGATCGATCATCTCTCTTTGTATTGATAAAAGGGGACGATTAGTCAAACAACATTACCTGACCCCACAACGCGTTGAGCTGCAATTTGAGATGCCACTGGCAGAAATTGTATTTGATTTTTATGATCGGTTGAAGTCGATTTCTCAGGGATATGCTTCGTTTGACTATGCGCCCAGCGTATACCGCGAATCGGATCTGGTAAAACTCGACATCAAGATCAACAGTGAAAATGTCGATGCTTTGTCAGCCCTGGTTCACCGTGACAAAGCGGAAGCACTGGGCCGCAAGATGTGCAGAAAACTGAAAGATCTTTTACCCCGACACCAATTTGTCGTGGCGATCCAGGCAGCCATCGGTGCAAAAATTATTGCCCGGGAAACTATTTCCGCCATGCGCAAAGACGTTACTGCAAAATGCTACGGAGGTGATATCAGCCGTAAACGTAAACTCCTGGAAAAACAAAAAGAAGGTAAAAAGAAAATGCGCCAGATCGGTAGTGTTGAAATCCCACAAAAAGCATTTTTGGATGTGTTGAAACTGGATGAATAAGAGAGGTTAGACTGGGTATATTGGGTTAACGGTCAAAGGGTTAAAAGGTTAAGCGGTTAAGCGGTCAAAGCCGGTCATCCCGATTTTTTGGGGAGATCCGGATCGGTCGATTTTAAATAATATACGGGGAAAGGTAAATGATAAAAAGGTAAATGAATACCCTCAATTCTCGTGAATCGTTTTATCAGGGCTCCAGCTCCCCGAATGACACGGGGCTCAATCTTATCCTCAGCCTCAACCTCAGCCTTATCCTCAACCTCAATCCATGCAAAATCCCCGTTTAATTTCCCTCGATGTATTCCGCGGAATGACACTCGTATTGATGATCATCGTCAACAATCCGGGGGATTGGGGAGCGGTATATGCTCCTTTATTACATGCGGACTGGCATGGATGTACCCTGACTGATCTTGTCTTTCCATTTTTTTTATTCATAGTGGGTGTGGCTATCCCTCTTGCATTGGGGTCCAGGAAGGATGCGGGTACGGCAGATACTGCGCTTTACCGGAAAATAATCATCCGGGTTATTCTTATATTTTTAATAGGACTTGCCCTGAGTGGATTCCCTTATTATAATCTGAGCACAATTCGAATTCCGGGTGTCTTGCAACGTATCGCTATAATTTACGGGGTAGTGGCTATCTTGTATTTAAAGGTATCGGTCAGAGGATTGTGGATATCCCTGATTATATGTTTGGCCGGTTATTGGTTTTTGATGACCAAATTACCGGTGCCGGGATACGGTTATGCCAGCCTCGAACCGGAAACCAATCTAGGTGCCTGGTTGGATTACACCTTGCTTAAAGGCCATCTTTGGTCGTCATCCAGAGTTTGGGATCCGGAAGGCATACTCAGCACCCTGCCGGCATTTGGTACTGGTATACTTGGACTTTGGACAGGGATAAAATTGAGATCAAAAGATCAATTGAACGATAACCTGCATCTTATATTTTTTACCGGCGCTGTTCTTTTGTTGTTGGGATACGTCTGGGATATGAGTTTCCCCATCAACAAAAAAATCTGGACGAGTTCTTATGTCTTGTTTACCGGAGGCATGGCGATGCTCACGCTGGCTTCATTGATCTGGCTCATCGATATAAAAGGCTATAATAAATGGACCAGGCATTTTATTTATTTCGGAATGAATTCAATGGTGGTTTTTGTTGGCAGTGGTTTATTGGCCAGAATGCTGGGATTGATAAAATGGACCAACGGTGAAAAATCCACCACTTTAAAGTCCTTTTTATATGGGTTTTATCAATACGATTGGATGCCCCTTAAACTTTCTTCTTTATTATTTGCCTTCAGTCAGGTGGTGTTGTTTTATTTATTTTTGAGATGGTTGTATTATAAAAAATGGTTTTGGAGACTGTAGCCCAAAAACATCAATTTGTTTCTTCTCTGGAACTCTTTATTTTATTCATGTCGTTTTTGGTTAACTTTATTGCTGTATGAATAATTCCAGATTTTTGGCGGTTTTATTTACCGCTTTTATTTGCTCAGCTGTTTTTGGCCAGCAACAAATGCCGGCAATCCTCCCTTCAGCTGCTGTCCGTGATTTGCTCAAATCATTAACGGTGGATCAATTAGAGAAAATGTCGCGTCCCTGGGCTGATAAAGAAAGGGTTAATTGGGATTTTGTCCCCAAATCTTATAGGGCAGGGGTTACCATCGGCACCCTGAATGAAGATCAAAAGGATAAGTTTTTTAAATTGGTCGCTTCTACGGCCGGAGCTGTAACCCTGGAAAAAATCAAGGCCATTGCAGTATTGGAAGCCATCCTTCGGGGGGTAGAAGGCCGCCAGGAAGGGGATACCTACCGCGACCCTAAAAATTATTATATCCAGGTATTTGGAGCTCAGGAATTGGACAAACCATGGGGCTGGAAAATAGAGGGTCACCATATATGTTTAAATTATGTGATTGATCAAAACCAGGTAAAATCGGCAACTCCCTCGGTGCTTTGTTCAAACCCCGCTATCGTATTGGAAGGCGTTAACAAAGGGCATCAGCTGTTAAAAACTGAAATTCAACTTGCACTGGGCCTTCTCCAGTCCCTGAATCCAGAGCAACAAACCAAAGCTATACTCTCAGATCAGACACCTAAAGAAATACTGACTTATCAGCAACGCAAGGTGGACCTGGATGCTGCCGGAGGAATTTCCTTTAAAGAATTAAATCCCGGGCAACAAAAGCAGTTAAAAGATTTAGTCGTATTATATGTCACCCGGGCATCTAAATTTTTTGTTGCCGATATGCTTAAACGCATTGAAAAATCAGGCTGGGATCAAACCAGTTTTGTATGGTCTGGTTCCACAGAGGTTTCTCCGGGCCATCCACATTATTACCGCATCCAGGGTCCTGAATTTGTCATTGAATACGACAACTATCAGAATAATGGCAACCATGTGCACAGTATTTTCAGGGACAGGTTAAACGATTTTGGAGATGCCCTGACCGAACATTACGATAAAGAACATAAAAAATAAAAATAGCGTTTGATAGGCAATCACTTATTTCCTGTCATTGATTTAGTTGCAGCTGTCCGGCCACTTAATGAAATGGTAATCACCACATCGTAGAAAGAAGTTTGGTTATCTTTATGCCCGGAAATGAATGCGAGGCAGCTGATCAATATTCACCTCACCACACCCGACACCTCAGGCGAACCGGTATGCATCTCTGGCAATTTTAATAAATGGGCCGAGCATGAATACAAAATGAACGAAGTGCGGCCCGGTGAATTTCACCTGGAGTTTGAACTGGCTCCGGCCAAGAGCATCATTGAATTTAAATTTCTGCGAAGCCGGTGGGCCAATGTAGAACTGGATGAATACGGTGGGGTGACGGATAACCGGATTTTATCGGATCCGGATGAACCTCTGCAAGCCTGGGTGCCCCGGTGGCGCAATGCTGGAAGGATTTGTGATGATAATCTCCTGCCTGTTCATGAATTTCACCAGGAAATGGTTGTGACCGGTACCCGTAAAAAACGGAGGATATCTGTTTTGTTGCCTTACGATTATTATTTTACCCAAAAAAAATACCCCGTCCTCTATATGATGGATGGCCAGAATCTTTTTGAACCTCACGCCCCTTTTGGTTCTTGGGAAATCCATAAAAAACTCGCCGTCCTGGCTGAAAAAAATATGCATGAAGTCATTGTGGTCTGTATCGATCATGCCGGGGCAAAACGTATAGAAGAATACAATTATATCCGTCATCATCTGATGGAAAAAGGCAGGGGGGTATTGTTTTTAGATTGGATTCAAAAAAAGCTTAAACCGTTTATCGATAAACAGTACCGGACTTTTCCCGACGCCTCCAATACTGGAATAGGTGGAAGTTCAATGGGTGGACTGATCGCTTTGATGGCGGGAATTACGAAACCGGAGATATTTGGAAAACTCATGATACTCAGCCCTTCTCTTTGGAAGATTGTCGATATGCTGTACGACCGGATGATGTATCTGCCTCTGGTCAGTCATGACCAATTTATCTATCTCTATGCCGGCGGCAGGGAAGCATCTAATATGAAAGGATTTTCCCGCGACTTTTTCGAACAACTCATCCAGGTGGACCCTTCCAATGACCGGGTCCATTTTTCCCTGAATGAAGCCGGGCAACATCAGGAGAAATATTGGGGCCGTGAATTTCCACATGCTTTAAAGTATTTATTTTTCTGATCTTTGTTCCTCATGAATACCAGTCCCCTGTTTTCCCCAGACATACCCGTTCAGGCCGATTTTATCCTGATCCCCTATCCTGAAAAAGCCCAAAAAAAATTAATCCGTTTTTTGGAAAATTATTCTGTTAAATATCCTAATAACTGGAGTGAAGCAGCGAAAGTGCTGGTAGAAAATCATCAACCCGCTTTTAAAAAATGCATTGAACACTGGAATGGGAAACAGAAGCTGATCCTGATGGGTTTAGGAGCCGAAGAAGTGTACAATAAATTATCCCAGGTAAGCCGCTGGGCTGCGCATCAGGTGATCGATCGGAAAGCGGTCCAACACCTTGCGATGATTTTGCCGGATTTTCTTGATAATAACGAGATATCCGCTTTGTCCAATGGATTACAGTTATCTACCTTAAGACTGGACTATTATAAAAGAGATAAAACAATTCAACCCCTAAAGGTTTCTTTTCATCCTTCGAGAAAAGCTGCCGGGCAAGCCATTCAGGAAGGAATAACGTTGGCCGAAGTACAGGAAAAAATTTGCCATCTGGTCAATCTGCCTCCCAATGAAAAAAATCCGGAATACATTGTTCAGTGGGCCAAACAGCAATTCCATCATCGAACTATCCAGATTAAGGTATTAGAGTCAGAAGAACTGATTAAACTGGGTTTAAATGCGCTTTACACAGTAGGTAAAGGGAGTGCCACTCCACCCAGGTTATTGATCCTGGATTATCATCCGTCTCCCACAGGTAAAAAACTGAAACATATTGGTCTGGTGGGTAAAGGTGTCACTTTTGATACGGGAGGCATAAGCCTGAAAGACCCGCTCAACATGCACCTGATGAAAAGTGATATGGGCGGGGCCGCTGCGGTACTCGGTGCAGTCGACCTGATCGAAAAACTTGGATTGCCGGTGCATATCACCGCGGTGATCCCTCTGGCAGAAAATTCTATAGGTCCGGATGCTTATCGCCCTGGAGATGTGATCCGGGCTTATAATGGCAAGAGCATCGAGGTAATCGATACGGATGCAGAAGGCCGTTTGATCCTGGCGGATGCCTTGTCTTACCTGATCAAAAATTTTAAACCGGGTTATGTCATTGACCTGGCGACGCTGACGGGTTCGTGTATCCAGACCCTGGGCAACAAAGCTGCCGGTCTGTTTACCTCCAATCCTGAACTGGCATCGTCCCTGTTGAAAGCGGGTAACCTTACCGGTGAACGCCTTTGGCATTTGCCTTTGTGGCAGGAATATGAAGATGAAATGACCTCCGACATCGCCGATATTAAAAATTTAGCCACAAAACCAGTAGCCGGAGCAATTACTGCCGCCAAATTTCGGGAGGTATTTACTGATTCACATCCGGCCTGGGCTCACCTCGATATTGGTGGTGTTGCAATGGTGGATTCGGATTAT
>Ga0138256_10003796_pt1 | contig 16036 bp, 17 predicted proteins | sample KNB2016incub_MG_FD_105486 | JGI IMG/M metagenome (GOLD analysis project Ga0138256, IMG submission 105486) | Active sludge microbial communities from wastewater in Klosterneuburg, Austria - KNB2014incub_MG | ecosystem: Engineered > WWTP > Activated sludge > Unclassified | place: Austria... | reverse complement strand
GTTTTCTTCCCCAGCGATTTCGGCGGCAACAACTGGGGCACGCCGGCGATCGATCCCGGGCGCAAGCTGATCATCCTGAACACCATGTTCATGCCCTCGATGCTGCAGCTGATCCCGCGCGAGCAGTGCAAGCTCGATGCGGGCGACGTGTTCACCGCGCCGCAGCTCGAAACACCGTACTGCCTGCGGGTGAAGCCGCTGCTGTCGCCGCTGGGTGCGCCGTGCATCGCTCCGCCCTGGGGCACGCTCACCGCCATCGATTTCACCACCGGCGACAAGCGCTGGGAGGTGCCGCTCGGCAACCTCGAGGAAATGGCGCCGTGGCCGCTGTCGCGGCTGATCAAGGGCGCGCCCAACATCGGCGGCCCCAGCGTGACCGCCGGCGGCCTGACGTTCATCGCGTCCACGCCCGACTACTACCTGCGAGCCTTCGACAGCGAGACCGGCGAGGAGTTGTGGAAGGCCAAGCTGCCCACCGGGGGGCACGCCACGCCGACCGTCTATCGCTCCCCGACCGACCAGCGCCAGTACGTGGTGATAGCCGCCGGCGGTCACTTCGGCATGCCCCAGGAGCCGCGCGGTGATTACCTCATCGCCTTCGCCCTCCCGGAAAAAAAGGACGGAGGGATCAAAAAATGACCAGCAGCACGGCGGCTCTCCCTGTCCGCGGTAGTGCTCAGGGGTGGGTGCCCGCGTCGAGCCGGTGACCCATGTTCCGACCTATCGCCCGGCGAATTCGCGATATCATGTCGCCCGCGCGACAAGAACCGACGAGGAGACACACTGATGAAAACGGATGTCATGGCTAAAGACATTGGAATGGACCACGCCACGCTACGCGAAATCTATCGGCAGATGTCGCGCATCCGCGAGGTGGACAAGGGAATCCAGGCCGGGCTATCGAGCGGCAAATTCATGTTTACGTACTGGCCGATGACCGGACAGGAAGCCATTCCCGCGTCCATTGCCCCGCTGGTGACCAAGGACGATTACATGGTCACCATCTATCGGGGGATTCACGATCAGGTCGCCAAGGGCGTACCGCTGAAAGGCCTCTTCGCCGAGGCTCTCGGACGGGTGGGCGGCGTCAACAAGGGCAAGGGCGGCTCGCCCCACATCTCCGATCCCGCCTCCGGTTCCATGGTGACCACTGCCATTGTCGGTGCGGGCGCCCCCATCGCCAACGGCCTGGCCCTGGCCAGCAAGATGCGCGGCACCCGGGCGGTGACCATTGTCAACTTCGGCGACGGTGCCACCAGCATCGGCGCGATCCACGAAGCCATGAACCTTGCTGGCGCCTGGAAGTTGCCCGTCATTTTCCTTTGCCAGAACAACCAGATAGGTGAATACACGCCGATCCCCGACTACACCGCCGGCGAGAATTTCCACTGCCGCGCCGACGCCCTGGGCTTCAAGGGCGTCAAGCTCGACGGCAACGATCCGGTGGCTTTCCACAACGGCATGAAATCCATCATCGAGGACGTGCGCAGCGGCAAGGGCCCGGTGTTCGTCGAAGCGGTCACCCTGCGCCTGGGGCCCCATGCCGGTGTGGGCTGGTCCCACCTGCTCAAAGGTGACGCACTGGCGGCGGCAAAGGAAGCCTGGCCCGTCCCCGCCACCCGCAAGCTGTTGCTGGAAAAAGGAATCTGTACCGAGGAGGAACTCGCCGCGATCGACACTGCCGCCAGTGCCGAAGTGCAGGAAGCGATCGAGTGGGCGCTGGCCAGTGAAGTAACCGGCGAAGACGAGATGTTGCTGGACGTCTACGGCGACCCGGGCGTGGTACCGCGTCGCGGCCAGCGCGACAAGCGCGCGGCGGAGGCACCCCACACCGGTGAGACCCGCCAGATGGCCATGTTCGAGGCGGTACAGGATGCCCTCGACCTGGCGTTGCAGCTCGATGACGGCGTGTTTTGCCTCGGCGAGGATATCGGCGATGACCCGGGCGGTGTTTTCAAGTGTTTCAAGGGCATGCAGAGCAAGTGGGGCGAGCGCATCAGACCCACACCCATCGCCGAGCAGGCCATCATCGGTGCCGCTACCGGTGCAGCCCTGCTGGGCATGCGCCCGGTCGCCGAGATCATGTTCGCCGATTTTGTCGGCGTCTGTATGGACCAGATCACCAACCACGCCGCCAAGCAGCGCTACATGTCCGGTGCCACCACCCATGTGCCCATGACGGTGCGCATGATTGCCGGTGGCGGCATCGGTGGCTTCGGTGCCCAGCACTCCCAGTCCACCGAGGCCATGCTGCTGCACAACCCCGGCCTGAAGATCGTTTACCCCAGCACCCCCACCGAAGCCAAGGGCCTGCTGCTGAGCTGTATCTTCGACGAGGATCCCTGCATCCAGTTCGAATCCATGATGCTGACCTATTCGATGAAGGAAGAGGTGCCGGTGGGCGACTACCGGATCCCGCTGGGTGTGGCCAAGGTCAAGCGCGAAGGTACCGATGTCACCCTGATCACCTATGGCTGGCAGGTGATGCAGTGCCTGAAGGCGGCGGAAGAACTGGCGAAGGAAGGCATCAGCGCCGAAGTGCTCGACCTGCGCACCCTGCTGCCGCTGGATTACGACCGCATCCTGACGTCAGTGGAGAAAACCGGTCGCGCGCTGGTGGTTCATGCCGCCACGGAATTCTGTGGTCTGGGCTCGGAAATCGCCAGCACCATCAACGAGGCGCTGTTCCACAAGCTCAAGGCACCGGCCTCCAGGTTCGGTGCTGCCTATGCACCGATTGCCTACTCCAGGATCATCGAAACCGCGCAGATTCCGCACGCCGGAACCATCGCCGCGCGCGTTCGCGAACTTTTCAAATAGCGCTCCAGGGAATACATATGCCGACGACATTGACCATACCAAAGCTCCAGATGTCCACCACCGAGGGAACCCTGACGGAATGGCTGGTGGAAGACGGAGCACCGGTGACGGCCGGGCAGGCCATCTATGCACTGGAAACCGACAAGTCGGTCCAGGAGATCGAAGCGCCGGAGTCGGGCAGGCTGATCCAGAAAGCAGCGGCGGGAGAAACCTACCCGGTCGGCACGGAGATCGGTGAGATTGTCGCCTGACACCGTCGACCGCCCGGGGCACGCTACGCCGGGCGGTCGCGGTGAGCGTGCCGCGGGCGTAACGTCCCGCTAGAGCACCTCAGGACACCGCGCGGATACGCTGGCTGTCCTCAGGCGCGGCGTTCGCGTAGAACTGGCTGAACCAGCGCCGGAATTGCGCGATCGGGCCGTCGCCGTCGCAGAGAATGGGGTTGGGCTGGAAGATCTTGTGCTCCCAGATCGGCATGTCCTGCTCGACCTGGCGCGAGATCTCGTCGGTCAGCGCCTTGGCCATCATCTGTTGCGTGGCGTTCATGTCCTTGCGCTGGATGAAGCAGAAGCGCAGGTGCATGGTCTCGCTGTCGATCGGCGTCGGCAGGCCGAGCTGGATCGTGTCGAACAGCCCCATGAAGCGCTGCAGGGTCTGGCCGGGGCCGAAGTTGGCGGTCTCGAGCAGGCTGTCGCGCCAGCGCGTGCCGGTGCGGTCGATGTTGCCGTGCTCGTCCATGTCGGGCGTCTTGCCGACGTAGCGCGCGAAGCGCTTGTGGGCCTCGTGCGTGATTTCCCCGCGCGGGATGTCCTTCGAGCTGTGCACGTACACGAAGTGTGCCCCGTCGGCGGCGTTCTCGGCGGCCTCCTGGATCGGGGCGCCGAACTTCCACTCGTAGACGCGGTACTCCGTCCAGTCGGGGTGACCGACCTCCGGGACCGTCTCGACCTCGAAGGCGGGCGCGATGCGCTCCGGGTGATACCAGGCCCAGATGATCTGGTTGCGCTCGACCACGGGGTAGGAAAACACGGTCTGCTTGCCGTCGGCGCGCGGTGGCATGTTCTTCGCGTAGGGGATGTGCTTGCACACGCCCTCGCCGTTGAACTCCCAGGCGTGGAAGGGGCAGGCGATGTGCTCGCCCTTCACCTTGCCGCCGTGGCCGAGGTGTGCGCCAAGGTGCGGGCAGAAGGCGTCGAGCAGCCGTGCCTCGCCGCCCTCGGTGCGGAACAGCACCAGCTCCTTGCCGAAGTAGTGCAGCGGCTTGACCTCGCCGGCCGCGAGCTCGCGCGACAGGCTGATCGCGTACCAGCCGAAGGGAACGGGAAAATCGTAACGCTTGCCCATGGTCGGTCTCCCGGGTGTCATTGCGTGGCGGTGTTGAAGTCGGCGCGCTTCGGCCCGATGCGCGCGGCGATGGGTGCCAGCGCAGCACGGTCGAAGCCGTAGAAGTCGATCGCGTTGTCGCCCAGCATCGCGGCGATGTCCGCGTCCGGCAGCCCCGAGAAGGTCGACTGCAGGTGCGCCCTGGTCTTCGGCCAGGAGCCCTCCGGATGCGGGTAGTCGCTGCCCCACATCAGCTGCTTCAGGCCGATCTCGTGGCGCATCTCGGCGTCGGAGCGTGGCATGCACGACTGGCCGATCGCGACATTGCGGCGGAAGTACTCGCTCGGCGAGATCGACAGGTGGCCCATGAAGTTGCCGAGCTTCGCCGAGAACTGCACGTCGTGGTAGTTGTGATCGAGCAGCCGGATGTAGGGCGGCAGCATCCAGCCGCAGCCGGTCTCGGTGAAGCTGGCCTTGAGTTTCGGGTAGCGCTCGAACACGCCGCCCCAGATCAGGAAGGTGAGCGGGCGGTAGGTCCACCACAGCACTTCCGAGACGTAGATGCCCATCGCGCCCACGTAGTCCGGGTCGTGCGCCGTCGGCCAGCCGGGGCCGAAGAACTCCTCGCTGGGCGCGGCGCCCGAGTGGAAGCAGACCACGACGCCCAGCGACTCGCAGGCTTCCCAGAACGGGTCGTAGCGGCGGTGGTGGTAGTGCGGGAACGGCCCCGTCATGTTCGGGATCATCGCACCGCGCAGGCCGCTCGCGTGAATGCTGCGCACCTCGCGCACGGCCTCCTCCACGTCCCACAGCAGCGGTATCGCCGCGACGCCGAAGTGCCGCGCCGGATCCTGCGCGCACAACTCGGCGAGCCAGCGATTGTGGGCGCGCGCGCCGGCCCACTGCAGTTCGGGCACGATATCCTTGGTCGGCAGGCTCAGGCCCGCGCCGAAGGGCGGCGTGTTCATCTCGGTGATGCCGTCGGGGAAGATGATTTCCCCGGCGATGCCGTCGCCGTCGAGCATGCGGAGGCGCTCGGCGTGGTCCCAGGCGCCGGTGAGCTGCTGCTCGATGCCCTCGCGCCACTGGTCGTTGATTTCCTGGATCAGGAAGGCCTTCTCGGCCGCCTTGATCTTCTCCACCTGCAGCGGGTACGCGTGGTCGAAGGTCTCGCGGTACTGCGGATCGAGGTAATCGCGATAGCGCTCGCCGGGCAGGCCGGCGTGGCAGTCGGACGAAATGACGATGTAGCGGTCCATTCACGGTGCTCCTGATGCTGTCGGTGGGCATTCATGCCGAGACTTGATCCCGGCGTGCTGCCGTGGGTCGGCATTCATGCCGACATGATCTCGGCGGGTTCAGCCCACCGAGGCCGCGACCGGATTCTGCAGCGTGCGGATCGATTCCACGCGGGCGAGGAACTTGGCCAGCGACTCCTCGGTGCGCGGACAGATCCAGAACGTGTCCGCCAGGATGCCGGCCACCGCGGCTTCGGCGACCTCGTCGGGATGCGTGGTCTTCAGCTCCATGCCGTGTTGCTGCATCAGGCGGCGCATGTCCTCCACCGAGCGGATACCGGAGGACTTCGGCGTGCCCGTGTCGAAGCTCTCGGGTCGCACCCGATCGGAATCGAACAGCCCGGTGTCGACCACGTGGGGCCCGGGGAACAGCGCGTGCACGCTGACCGGGCTCTTCATCGCGACGCTCTGGTAGTAGAGGTTCTCGGTGATCGCCTGCACCGCTGCCTTGGTGGCGGTATAGATCGGCGCGTCGGGCAGCACCACGAAGGCTCCGTTGCCGGAGCCGGTGACCGTGAAGTGCGATTTGCGCTCCTGCGCGACCAGGCGCGGCAGGAAGGCGTTGATGGTGTTCACCACGCCCCATACATTGACCCCGAAGCACCACTGCCAGTCCTTCATCGAGTAGGTCCACATCGGTCCCGCCTCGCCGGCGCCGATGCCCGCGTTGGCGAACACCATGTCGATGCGGCCGTGCTCGTTCATGGCGTACCCGGCCAGCGCCTCGCAGTCGGCGCCGGCGGTGACGTCGCAGCGCCGTGTCAGCAGGCCGATCCCCATCGCGCTCGCGTCGCGCTCGAGCGCATCCATCGCGTTCCTGTCGACATCGGCCGCGACTACCCGCGCGCCGCGCCGTCCGAGCGCAAAGGCAAGCGAGCGGCCCACCCCGCTCGCTCCACCGGTGATGACCGCGACCTGGCCTGCGAATTCCTGCATGAGCGCCGTCCTTCTGTTGACAGGCGACCCATTATTGGGATGGTCGCACCGAGGGCAAGTGAATCATCGGTAAGGCGGCCGGGTTCACACGGGGTCGAGCACCACCACGGGAATCTCGCGCGAGGTTGCGGCCTGGTACTTCTCGTACGGGTGGTAGATCCCGACGAGCTGCTGCCACAGCGCGGCGCGTTCCGCGCCGGTGGCGGTGCGCGCGCGGGCCCCGAAGCGATCGGCCTTCACCTGCACTTCGACTTCCGGGTTGGCCTGGAGGTTCAGGTACCAGGCCGGGTGTTGCGGCGCACCGCCCTTGGAGGCGATCACGACGTAGCTGTTGCCGGTGCGCCCGTAGATCAGCGGCAGCGTCAACGGCTTGCCGGACTTGCGGCCCGTCGTGGTAAGCACCAGCGTGGGCACCAGGCCGGTGCCGCCGGCCAGCGTGGCGTCCCACAGGTGCCCGTCCTCGCCGTTGCTGGCGAGGTAGCGCTGCAGGTGATCCTTGATCCAGTCGGGCAGTTGCGCGGAAATGCGTGGGTCGGTCATGGCACGGCTCCTGGGTGACGGGGGCCACTAGACTGCCACGCGCCGGGTGCCGGCGCGAGCCGATCGTGTTCCGGGTTAACATGGCGCGATCCACAGCAGTACGGAATTGCACCGATGCCTGCGAATGCCAGCGAAAAGATGCGCGGCCTGGTCTATCCCTGGGGCGCACACGCGGCACCCGAGCCCGGCACGCCGGTGCAGGTCGCCGAGGGCGTGTGGTGGCTGCGCTTCCCGATGCCGATGGCGCTCGACCACATCAACCTGTGGCTGCTCGAGGACCGCGACGGCTGGACCATCGTCGATACCTGCCTCGACATCGACACGGCGCGCGCGCTGTGGGAATCGCTGTTCGGCGGTTTCATGGGCGGCAAGCCGGTGAAGCGCGTGATCTGCACGCACCTGCACCCGGATCACGTCGGGCTCGCCGGCTGGCTGACGCGGCGCTTCGACTGCGAGCTGTGGATGTCGCGCGAGGAGTTCCTGATGTGCCACACGCTGGCCGACGACACCGGCCGCCCGGCCCCCGAGGTCGCGATCCGCTTCTACCGCGCGGCCGGTTACGACGAGCTGGCGCTCGACAACTACCGCGCCCGCTTCGGTATGTTCGGCTCGCACATCTCGCCGCTGCCTGAAAGTTTTCGCCGCCTGGTCGATGGCGAGACCATCGAGATCAACGAGCGCTACTGGCAGGTGATCGTGGGCAGCGGCCACTCGCCGGAGCACGCCGCGCTGTATTGCCCGGCGCTGAAGGTCCTGATCGCCGGCGACCAGGTGCTGCCGCGCATCACCCCGAACGTCAGCGTGTTTCCCACGGAGCCCAAGGGCGATCCGTTGAAGGAATGGCTGTTCTCGAGCGCGCGCATCCGCGCCAGGCTGCCCGACAACGTACTGGTGCTGCCCGCGCACCAGGCGCCGTTCCTCGGCTTGCACGTGCGCCTGACGCAGATCATCGAGTCGCACGAGCGCGGGCTCGCGATCCTGTTCGAGGCCCTTGCCGAGCCCAGGCGCGCGGTGGACTGCTCCCGCGTGCTGTTCCGCCGCGAGCTCAGCAACGACATGCTCTACATGGCCACCGGCGAGACGCTGGCGCATCTGAACTGCCTGATCGGCCGGCGCATGATCCGCCGCGAGCGCGACGCCGCGGGCGTCGACTGGTACGTGCAGACGCCCGATGCGCTGGGGCCTGAGTCCTGACCCTTCCGCTGGCAACGAATCTCCCGAATAATGGCCCGCCTGCATTATCCCCCCGAGCACAACAGGAGATTTCCATGATCAGCTATGTCACCGTCGGCACCAATGACCTTCCCCGCGCCAGCGCCTTCTTCGACGCGCTCCTCGGCGAGATGGGCGCCGCGCGCGTCATGGTGATGGACCGCATGGTCATCTGGGGGGCCAAGCCCGGCGCGCCGATGCTCGCGGTCTGCACACCCTACGACGGCAAGCCCGCCAGCGCGGGCAACGGCACCATGGTCGCAATCGATGCCGGCAGCCGCGAGACCGTCGACAAACTGCACGCGAAGGCGCTGGCGCTCGGGGGCAGTGACGAAGGCGCGCCGGGACCGCGCGGCGACTCGCTGTACGGCGGTTATTTCCGCGACCTCGACGGCAACAAGTTCTTCGCCTGTGTCTTCGGCTGAAGTGCCGATGCCCACGGTGTAGCGCCGTCATGGGCGAGGTGATCGACTTGCGCAGGCCCGAGCGGCACAGGGGCAAGACCCTGTGCCTGAACGGCCATCACAAGTGGAAGATCTGGAAGGAAAAGCAGTTCGACGTCCGTGCCGGCAAGCTGGTCACGGTATACCGTTGCGAGCGCTGTGGCGCGCAGCAGGTCAAGGCCCTGTAGGTCCGCATTCATGCGGACATTGTCCGGCTGAAGCCGGACCCACGGGTTCAGCGGCCCTGCCCCGCCCGTACCCACTCCAGGAAACGCTGCACGCCGTCGATGGCGTGCTCGGTGCGCGGCGAGTGCATGATGTCGAAGGCATGCTCCGCGCCCTGCAGTTCGACGTACGCCACCGGGTTGCGCGACACTTCGCGCAGGTGGCGAGCGAACAGGCGCGCGTCGGCAACCGGTGCCAGGCTGTCGCGCGAACCGTGCAGCACCATGAACGGCGGGGCGTCGGCGTGGACCTGCGTGACCGGCGAGGCCAGCTCCCACAGCGCCGGGTTCTGCTCGGGCGTGGCGTGCAGCACGCGTTCGCCGAGAAACTCGAGGAATTTCGCGCTCGACGGGCGTGCGCCGGAGCGGTTCAGGAAATCGTAGACCCCGTAGAACGGCACGCAGGCCTGCACCGAGGTATCGACGCCCTCGTTACCGGGCTGCAGGTCGGGCCGGTTTTCCGTCAGCCCCATCAGCGCCGTCAGGTGGCCGCCCGCCGAGCCGCCGGTGACCGCGACGAAGTCCGGGTTCATGCCATACGCGCGTCCGTGGGTGCGGATCCACGCCAGTGCCGCCTTGCAGTCCTGCAGGTGGGTGGGGAAACCGACGCTGGGGCTCAGGCGGTAGTTCGCCGCCACGCAGATCCAGCCACTGCCCGCCATGCGGTACATCAGCGGCAGCGCCTGCTCTTCCTTGGCGCCGATCATCCAGGCGCCGCCGTGGATCTGCAGCAGCACCGGGCAGCCCTCGGGCGGAATCACCGAGGGACGGTAGATGTCGAGGCGCTGGCGGATGCCGCCCTGCGCGTAGGCGACGTTGCGGATGACCTCGACGCCGGGGCGCTGCATTGCGAAGGGCCGGCGCCAGTCGGCGAAGCGGACCACGCTGCGCAGTCCGCGGCAGGCGGCTGCCGGGATACGCGCGCGGTAGTCGCGGCCCAGCGCCTGGATCAGCGCGCTTTCCACCGTGGTACCGCTGTCCAGACCCAGCCAGATGCTGCGCAGCAGGCCGAGCCACGAGATCGCCAGCACCAGCAGCGCGATGACGCCGAGCGTGGACGCGAGCGCGCCGCCGGCCACGCATGCCAGCGCCAGCACCGCCTGGAGCGGCAGCCAGAGCCAGGCGAGCTCGGTCGAGAGCAGCGCGAAGGCGAACACGAACCACGGCAGCATGCTGTCGGGGAAAGTGCGCGGCACGAAGACGGTGATCATGGCGAACACGTTGAACAGCGCGAGCAGCGCCAGCAGCACATCCATCGGCATCGGCTCCCGGGATCTGGATTGGGGCGCGCAGTCGCTGCCGCGCACGACTATCACTATAGCCCGATAGCAATGGCTGCGTGAGCGGCGGCCGAACGAGGCTCAGTCGTCACGGTTCTCGATGCGACGGCGGTAGCGCTCGCGATCACTCTCGCTCATGCTCTCCCAGCGCCGGCGCAGGTCCTCGCGCTGGTCTGGCGACATGCTGCGGTAGCGCTCCTCGGCCTGGCGCAGCCGCTGCTGCTGCTCGCCCGGAAGCGCGCGAAAGCTTTGCTGGCGCTGTTCCAGCCGCCGGCGCTGCTCCGCGCCCGGGTCTTCGCGGCGCGGCGACTGCGCCGGCTGGGCGGACCGGTTGCGCTCCGCGCGCCGGGCTTGCCCGTCATCTGCCGAGCGCCATTGCGAGCGCTCGCGGGCGTCCTGCCCGTTGCTGCTGTCGCGCCCGCGCTGCTCGTCGTGCGCTCGCTGCTTGCCGCCACCGCGCTCGCGGGCCTGGCCCTTGTCGTCGTTGCGCGCGAGCCGCATCGGGCCCGCGTCGTGTCCGCGCGCCTGCGCCTGCTCCGGCGCGGCGGTCATCGTGCCCGCGGCGAGCGCCAGGGCGCAGACGAGCACGATGGCCTTGCGCGCGCACCGCTCAGCCATGGTTGCCCATTTCCGATTCGGAGAGCCACATGTAGAAATCCAGGTCCTCGTAGAACTGCGGATCCTCCGCCATCGGTTCGCCGCCGGCACGGGTGGGCGCTCGCAGTTGCTCCTGCGCCGGTATCAGCACGGCGACCGCCACCGCCATCGCCAGCGCCGCGCCGCCGAGTGCCGGCGCGTGCAGGCGCCACCACGGCGCCGCGGGTGTCGCCAGTGCCGCGCGCCGGGCGGCACCCAGGCGCGTCAGCGTGGTGCCGTCGAGCGTGTTTTCCTCGGCGCGCAGGGTCGCGCGCGCATCCTCCTCGAAGCTGTTCATGCGTGATGCTCCCCGAGTCTTTCCCTCAACGTGTGCACGGCGCGCGAATAATGTGTCTTCACGCTGCCCTCGGTGCAACCCATGGCGGTGGCCGTTTCCGCGGTCGACAGGCCTTCCCAGCAACGCAGCATGAACGCCTGCTGCTGGCGCTGCGGCAGCGCGGCCACCGCAGCCATCAGGGCCTCGGCGGTCTCGTTGCTGGCGACGATACGGCCCGGATCGAGGGCCGCGGGATCCGCGATGCGCTCCAGCGGATCCGGTGTCTCGTCGTCGTCGCGCCGCTCCAGCCACCCGAACAGCCGCGAACCGATCGCGCGGCGCCGTCTCGTATCGGTGATGCGGTTGTGCAGCATGCGGTAGAACAAGGGTCGCCACTCCGCGGGCGGCTTGTTCGCGTAACGCTGCACCAGCCGCATCATGGTGTCCTGCATCGCGTCGAGTGCGTCGTCGTCGTTGCCCAGCGCCAGGCGCGCCATCAGGAAACCCCGACGCTCGATCGAGCGCAGGAAGGCTTCGATATCCATCGCCCCCGTCGCGTTGCCGTCCGCGCCATCGCCGCCAGCGCGCATCAGCATCCCGTCGCCCGGCGCTCAGTGACCGCTGGTGTGATGGATGATCTCGCCGAGCACGATCGCTCCGCCGATCCACTTGATGAGGTCGTGATCATGATCCCCCCGGTGACGACGGGGCTCATCATAGTGGACATACACCGGGCGCGGCGAATACGCCCCGTAGTAGACCCGTGGTGGCGGCACCTCGACATAGCGCTCGTAGCGCACCATGCGTACCGGCTCGCGGTAATGGTAACCGTGTTGCCGGTGGCCGTGCTTGTGGCCACGACCGTCGCCCAGCGCCGGCGCGGCGCCGAGGGCGGCGCCCAGCACAAGAACGGTGATCAGCTTGCTGCGCATCGGTCTCTCCTTGCCCGGTGATGAACCGTATTGCTGCAGAAAACGCCTGCGGGCAGGATCGGTTGACAGCGCGGGGCATTGCGGCGGGTCGTCGCGGCGCGCACCATGCCGGCATAGGGCGGCGGCAGGAGGTAAGGATGGGCGATGCGGGTCGGGACAAGGGGCAGCAGCAAGTGTTCGCCAGCGCGATGGAGTGCGAGCGCGCGTTCTACCAGGCGTTCACCGCGCGCGATCTTTCGGCCATGGAAGCCGTGTGGGCGGACGAGGAGCCGAGCTGCATCCACCCCGGCGGCGCGCTGCTGCGCACGCGCGACGAGGTCCTGGACAGCTGGGCGGCCATTTTCGACGGCGCCATCGCACCGCAGTTGCGCGTGCACGTGGTGAGCCGCGTCAGCGAGGGCGGGCTCGCGGTGCACCTGGTGCGGGAACAGATCTCGCACGGCGAGCACACCAGCCATGTGCTGGCCACCAACGTGTTCCGCCGCTTCGACGAGGGCTGGCGGATGATCGCGCATCACGGCTCGGTACCGCCGCCCAAGCGCGATCCGGCCGCGGCTCCGCGCTTACTGCACTGAGAAGCGCTCAGCGCATCGCGCGGAAACAGGCGCGCAACTCGCCCACGAACAGTTGGGGCTGTTCGAAGGCCGCGAAATGGCCGCCGCGCTCGAGCTCGTTCCAGTGCACCAGCCGGGCGAAGCGCTTCTCGGCCCAGCGCCGCGAGGTGCGGAAGATCTCCTTCGGGAAGATGCTCGCGCCGACCGGGATCGTGATCGGCGCCATGCTCGGCGTGTTGAAGCTCTCCCAGTAGAGCCGCGCCGACGAGGCAGCGGAGTCCGTCAGCCAGTACATCATCACGTTGTCGAGCAGTTCGTCGCGCGTGAGCGCATTCTCGGGATGCCTCGCCTCGCCCTCGCCGCAGTCGGTCCAGGCCCGGAACTTCTCCAGGATCCACGCGGCCTGCCCGGCCGGCGAGTCGGCGAGCCCGTAGCCCAGCGTCTGCGGCCGCGTGCTCTGCTGCTTGGAGTAGCCGGACTCGTTCTCGTAATAGTCCTGCATGGCGGCCAGCGCAGCCTGTTCGCTCGCGCTCAGATCGCTCATCGTGTCGGGGTCGGGCGCGACCAGCGGCATGTTCAGGTGGATGCCGCGGCAATGCGCGGTTTCGGTCATCGCGATGCTGCTGGTCACCATCGAGCCCCAGTCCCCGCCCTGCGCCACGTAGCTTGCGTAGCCCAGGCGTTGCATCAGCTCACCCCAGGCGCGGCCGATGCGTTCGACGCCCCAGCCCCTGGCGGGCGGCTTGTCGGAGAAGCCGTAGCCCGGAAGCGCGGGGCACACGACGTGGAAGGCATCCTTCGCCTCGCCGCCGTGGCGGGTGGGGTCGGTGAGCGCCTCGATCACGTTGAGGAATTCGATGACCGAGCCCGGCCAGCCGTGCGTCATCACCAGCGGCAGCGCGTCGGCGTGCGGCGAGCGGACGTGCAGGAAATGGATGCCGAGGCCGTCGATCCGGGTGCGGAACTGCGGGAAGGCGTTGAGGCGCTTCGCCACGCGTTGCATGTCGTACTGCGTGGCCCAGTAGGTGCAAACCTCCTGCATGTACGCGAGCGGTATGCCCTGGCTCCAGTCGCCCGTGGTCTCGGCGTCCGGCCAGCGCGTGGCCGCGAGGCGCCGGCGCAGGTCCTCGATCCCGGCGCTCCCGATCTCGACCTTGAAAGGGATGATGGCGTCCGACATGTTCCGGTCTCCTGTTGCCATGGCTGGTGTTTGTGCCGAAGCCTACCCGAGGCCGGCCCGGCTTGTCGTTACAGCCGTGCAACCTGGAGGATCGCATGGCTCGGGGCTGAGCTCGCATCGGCGTCGAAGACGAGGGCGGCATGGCCTGTGCCAGACCGTGCGCCGCAGGGATGCGGCGCTCGAGCGTACAGGGACGTATTTACAGCGTGTCTGGCACAGGCCATGCCGCCCTCGTCCCCACTGGCTGCCTTGCGCGATTGTAATCAGCCGTGAATCGCGCACGGGCGGATAATGTCGCGCACAGGCATTGCACCGGAGCACGCGCCATGACGCACCGTATCAACCCGGCCGGCGAACCGATCACCGACGACGACGCAACGATCGCGGCGGCGCTCGAGCAGGCGAGCGTCCCCTGCCTGATGATGTCGATGATCCACATGACCGGTGACGCGAGCCTGCTCGACGGCGACATCCGCCCGGTGCTGGCCTTCCTGAACGACATGCAGTGCGCGATGCCCGCCGTGCAGCAGGCCGAGCTGCGCCGCCGCGCGCTGGAGGTGATCAAGGCCTACCGCGACCGCGGCTGCACGCTGCCGCCGGCGCCGGATACCGGCACGCTGCAACGCATGATGAGCTTCCTGGTCGCCGGCGAGGTGCCCGCGGCCTACGTGCCGATGATGCTCGAGGAGATGGAGCTCGACGGGCGCGACGCACGCGAGGTCTCGCTGGCGCACATCCCGCAGCAGGCGCGCGAGGCGCTGCCGGTGCTGATCATCGGCGCCGGCATGTCCGGGATCCTCGCGGGCATCCGCCTGCAGGAGGAAGGCGTTCCCTACGTGATCATCGAGAAGAACCACGGCGTGGGCGGCACCTGGTACGAGAACACCTATCCGGGCTGCCGCGTCGACGTGGGCAACCACCTCTACTGCTATTCCTTCGAGCCCAACCTTGACTGGCAGGAGTTCTTCGCGCGCCAGCCCGAGCTGCGGCGTTACTTCGAGAACACCGCGCGCAAGTACGGGGTGGAGCCGCACATCCGCTTCGACACCGAGGTGCAGGCGGCGGACTTCGACGAGGCGAGCGGCGAATGGCGCGTGCGCGTGCGCGCCAAGGACGGCGCGACGCAGACGCTGCGCGCGCGCGTGCTGATCAGTGGCGTGGGCCAGCTGAACCGCCCGAAGCTGCCGGACATCGAGGGGCTCGAGCGCTTCCGCGGGCCGGCCTTCCATTCGGCGTGCTGGGACCACTCCGTGAGTCTCGCGGGCAAGCGCGTCGCGGTGATAGGCACCGGCGCCAGCGCCTTCCAGCTCGTGCCCGAGATCGCGAAGGAGGCCGCGCAGGTCTACACGTTCCAGCGCACGCCGCAATGGATGTTCCCGAACCCGGATTACCACCGCGCCGTGTCCGAGGGGGCGAGCTGGTGCTTCCGTCACCTGCCCTACTACGGGCGCTGGTACCGCTTCCTGCTGTTCTGGCCCGCCACCGACGGCACCTGGGAAGGCACCTTCGTCGATCCGCAGTGGCCGCACCAGGAGCGTTCGATCAACGCGATCAACGAATTCACGCGCGAGATGTTCACGGACTGGATCCGCCAGCAGTGTGGCGAGGACGAGGCGCTGTTCGAGCGCGTGCTGCCCAGGTACCCGCCGCTGGCGCGCCGCACCCTGCAGGACAACGGTTCCTGGTTGCAGGCGCTGCGCCGCGACAACGTGCAGCTGGTCGACCGCGAGGTGGTTGCCCTGACGGAAACGGCGGTGCGCACCGCGGACGGCAGCGAGTTCGAGGCCGACGTCGTGGTCTACGCGACGGGCTTCCATGCCAACCGCTACCTGTGGCCGATGGAGATCACCGGCCGCAACGGCGTGAAGCTGGGCGAGCAGTGGGGCGACGATCCGGCTGCCTACCTCGGTATCACGGTGCCCGACTTCCCGAACCTGTTCGTGATGTACGGCCCGGCCACGAACCTCGCCGCCAGTGGCAGCCTGATCTTCCACGGCGAGTGCCAGGCGCGCTATATCATGGGGTGCATCAGGGCCATGCTCGAGCGCGATGCGAAGACGCTGCAGGTGCGCCGCGAGGTGCACGACGCGTACAACCGGCGTCTCGAGGAAACGTTGGCGCGCACCGTCTGGTCGCACCCCGCCGTGGCGCACAGCTGGTACCGCAACAGCAAGGGCCGCGTGACCGTGCTCTCGCCGTGGAAGCTGCTCGACTACTGGACCTGGACGCGCGAGCCGAAGCTGGACGAATACGAGCTCGCGTAGACACTCTGTTGGGTGTCAAGGCATTTCTATCGTCGCATAGAGTCTGGCTCCGTCGTAAGGCGTGGGGTCTCTGACTATCGCCCAGGCGGCGGTGAGCATCTTGCGCATGATCGCTGT
>Ga0138256_10003795_pt1 | contig 16040 bp, 13 predicted proteins | sample KNB2016incub_MG_FD_105486 | JGI IMG/M metagenome (GOLD analysis project Ga0138256, IMG submission 105486) | Active sludge microbial communities from wastewater in Klosterneuburg, Austria - KNB2014incub_MG | ecosystem: Engineered > WWTP > Activated sludge > Unclassified | place: Austria... | reverse complement strand
AGCGCGGCACAATCCAACGTTACCGTTGAGGCCACGATCACCCAGAACGGCACTGTGGTGGGAACTTACACCAGCGCACCTTATCCTGTTCTCGCACCGAACCAACTTGACTCGATCTACATCGTTACGGGTTGGACCCCGAACCAGGTCGGCAACGTGGAGGTCAGCCTGAGCGTCAGCTCGGATTCGACCGATGTGGACGTGAGCGATAACACCGTCGATCGTTCGTTCCGTACCACTGGTCCTAGCGGACCGGAGGGCTGGAACACCATGGGACATGATGCCGGTCTGAACAGTGGTGATTTCTTCCGGATCGGGACGAACCAACAGCTGCAAGGGATCGGGCACAAGTATGAGATCGACAACGCCGGAAGCCTGGCCTATGGTCTGAGCACCTTCTTCGTGGATGGCACGACGCTGGGCGCCTTGGTAACCGCCGAACTGTATACTGACGACGGTACGGATCTGACCTTGATGGCCGCCAGTGATCTGTTCACCATCGAGTCATTTCACCTCAGCGGCGCTGGGGATAGCGTACCCGTGTTCATTCCGTTCGATGCGATCGCCAGCGATCCCAATCCGATCCCGCTCGCGCTGGACCCGGCACTGGACTACTGGGCGCTGATCAGCAATGGGGGGAGTGATACGGTGAACATCGCTACGAACGGGTCGGTGGCCCGGGGCGGCTTGGTATCCTTGGTTACTGCCAGCGGCCAACTCACCCAATACGTCGGGGAGGGCAACCCGGCCGTGCTGGTCCGTTTGGTTATGGCCGCCAATGATGTCTCCGTGCCTGAGATCGCAGGGACCAACGCGATGCTGGGACAGAACATGCCTAACCCGGCGCACCTGAGCACCACCATTCCCTTCGAGTTGGAGCGTTCCGCCAAAACCACCTTGGAAGTGCGTGACATGAGCGGCAAGCTGGTCCGCACCCTGAACCTCGGTGATCGAGGCATCGGTACGCACCGGGTCACTCTGAACACCGCTGACCTGATGAGCGGTGTGTATTTCTACACCCTGCAGGCAGGCGGCGATCGCCAGAGCAAGCGCATGGTGGTGATGCATTGATCCCACTATAGCTCCTTCTTCCGGAAAACCCGGTCCGCAATGGACCGGGTTTTTTGTTCTGTACGGGGTGGTCCGACCAACACCATTCCTGCGTTCCGTCACACGCAGAGCATCCGCAGCGCCTGTACGATCGCAACTTTCAGGGCACTTAACCCCTTGTCATGAACAGACCGTACACCCTGGCCCTCGTGCTCCTGGCCCTGCCGGCAGTAGCGCAATACGAACGTGCGCAAACCCTCGCGCGCAATGGCGTCGCCCTTCTACAACGCCCGACCGCTGTTGCGTTGAACACAAACACCGCGCAAGCGCGAGGCTCATCCTATTATACCGAGGATTTCGATGCCGGCCTGAACGGATGGACGGTAACCACACCTGTGGGTACGGTGGATTGGAAGTGGACCGATGCGGGCCCTGGCCCCACCACCAGTCTATACCCCGTGCCTCCGCTGACCACCAGCACCCCGACGGGTTGGGTCATCGTGGACGACGACTTCGAAGGACTGAGCGGCCAACCGACGGAGACCTCGCTGGTATCCCCGATCATCGATCTGAGCGCAGCGCCTACCCCCTTGAAACTGGAATTCGACCAGTACTTCCAGGAGTTCAACAACGATACCACCTATGTGGGCGTTAGCACGGACGGCGGCTCGAACTGGAACGAGGTGCGCATCAACGATGGTGTCGGGCGCGTGGGGCGTCCCAACCCCGAGGTGGTGGAGTTGAACATCGCCCCGCTCATCAACGGAGGGAACCAGGCCAATGTGCAACTGCGGTTCCGGTACACGAGCGTGTGGGATTATGGCTGGCAGGTGGACAATATCCGGATCATCGACCTACCGGACAACGATCTGGCACTGCAGGAGAGCTTCCTTTCACAGGCTGATCTCACGTACGAAGATCTGGACGGACGCAACCTGGAGTACAGCTTTCTGCCGTTGGAGCAAGTTGATGACCTTGTGGTGGGGGCCATGGTGCGCAACATCGGTGCGGCCACACAAACGAACATCACTTTGCAAGCCGAAGTATTCGTTGACGGAGTAAGCGCAGGTACCTACACCAGTGGGAGCATGGGCCAGTTGAACACCAACGAGGCCGATTCCTTCTTCTTCAACACGGGATGGAGCGCTACTGCCGCCTGGCGCGTGCGCGTGGCCCTGAACGTTACGGCCGATGCGGCCGATGACGACCCCTCCGACAACGCTTCCGAACGACGCTTCCGGGTGACCGATATCAACAATGAGTTCAGCTCCTGGGGACAGGATGGCAACAGCGCGAGCAACACCTACTATCCTATAGGCACCAACCAAACGAGCAAAGCGATCGGACACAAGTTCGAGCCCGTGGCCAACGGGAGCGTAGCGTTCGGCGTGGGGGTCGGGCTGCTGGAAGGGACGACCGTAGGCAGCCTGGTCAACGTGGAGCTCTGGCGGGACGACGGCACGAACCTGGAGCAGATCGCCCTCAGTGAACTGTTCGAGATCCAAAGCCACCATTTGAACGGAGATGGAGATAGCATCATCGTGAACATCCCGTTCGATGCCGCCCTGAGCACAGAGCCCGTCCCGGTGGTGATCGATACCGATTTCGACTACATCGCGTTCGTTCACAATCCCGCCACCGATTCGATACGCCTCGCCACAAGCGGACCGATGGGCCGCGGTGGGTTGTGGGGCATCAATTCCAGCGATGATGGCCTGGTCCAATACATCGGCGAAGGGAACGCGGCGGCCATGGTACGGCTGTACCTGGCGAACATGCCCGTGGGCATCAGTGAGGCGGTGGTGGGCGGTACAACGCTCGGGTCCCCTGCGCCGAACCCCGCGATCGATCGCACCCGCATCCCTTACACGATGAATACCGGCGAGCGCATCACCCTGGCGGTGACCGATGCGATGGGCAAGCATGTGTTGACCCAGGACCTGGGGTTCCAGCCGGTCGGACCGAACAGCGTGGAGTTGGACGTGACGCGTTGGGCCTCGGGGTCCTACGTGTTCACCTTGACTGGTGAGCGCACTTGGCGCAGCGGCCAACTGACGGTGGCGCATTGATGGACTTTCGTTCTGAAGAGAGCCCCCCCTGGCCACAGGCCAAGGGGGGCTCCTTTATGACCAGCTTGGTCGAAAGTGGCGTCCGGCTCAGTTCCCCATGTGCTTGCGGGCCTGGCGCATCAGGTCGCTCGCGAAGATGAAGTCGTTCAGTTCCTGGTTCTCCGACATGAGCAACTCCTCCCGGCTCCCGTGCCACCAGTTGCGACCGTCGTGTAGGAAGAGGATGTTCTGCCCCGTGCCCATCACCGAGTTCATGTCGTGGGTGATGACGATCGTGGTAGTGTTGAACTCCTGGGTCAGTTCCAGGATCAATTCATCGATCAAGATCGAGGTTTGCGGATCGAGGCCGCTGTTGGGTTCGTCGCAGAACAGGTATTTGGGGTTCATGGCGATCGCCCTCGCGATACCCACCCGTTTCTGCATGCCACCGCTCAACTCGGAGGGAAAAAGCTTGTCCTTGTCGACGATGTTCACGCGTTCCAAGCATGACCTGGCGCGGTCGGTCATCTCGGCCATGCTCATACGAGCGAACATCTTCAGGGGGAACATCACATTGTCCAGAACGCTCATGGAATCGAACAACGCACTGCTCTGGAACAGCATGCCGATCTCCTGTCGGATCACGCGTTTCTCCTCCAATTGCAGTTCGTGGAAGGAGCGACCGTCATAGAGCACGCGACCCTCATCGGGCTTGTAGAGGCCCACGATGCATTTGGCCAGCACGCTTTTGCCACTACCGCTCTTGCCGATGATCTGGTTCACCAGACCCTTCTGGAACGTGGCCGTGATGTCCGTGATCACTTGCACCTCCCCGAAGCGCTTGCTCACCCCTTGCACTTCGATCATACGAGCAGGATCTGGGTAAGCATGTAGTTGGCGATCAGGATCACGATGCTGCTGAACACCACGGCCGTAGTGCTGCTGCGCCCTACCTCCAACGCGCCCCCCTGGGTGAAGTACCCATGGTAGGCCGCTACACTGGTGATGGCGAACGCAAAAACCACGGTTTTGATCAGCGCGTAGGTGACCGTGAACGGGTCGAAATCCCACTGAAGGCCTGAGATGTACTCATTTGGGGAAACCACGCCTGTGGCCACGCAGACCACCCACCCCCCGAAAATGCTCAGGAACATGCTGATCACGATCAGGAACGGGTTGATGAGCATGGCCGCGATGATCTTAGGCAGGATCAAGTAACCAGCGCTGTTCACGCCCATGATGTCCAACGCATCGATCTGCTCCTTCACGCGCATGGTCCCGATCTCCGCAGCGATACTGGACCCCACCTTTCCGGCCAGGATCAGGGAGATGATCGTGGGACTGAACTCCAGGATGACGCTCTGGCGGGCGGTGAAGCCCACCACATAGCGTGGTATCCAAGCCGCGTCGATATTGCTCGCCGTCTGGATCGTGATCACCGCCCCCATGAACACCGAAAGGAGGGCTACGATGCCTAAGCTCTTGACCCCCAGCAGGTCGACCTCTTCAACAGTGCGCTTCGCATAAAGCGATAGCCGTTCCGGCCTGCTGAAAACCTGGCCCAGCAGCTGGAAATAACGCCCGATATGAAAGAGGATGTCCATGCGACCCGATCGGGGCGAAAATAGGTCCATCCCCGTGAACAGGGGTGTGTTGACAACCTCACCGAAAGGCCTGTTCCGCTACATTTGCCCGCCATGGAATTCCAGCCCCTCGCGCGATCGATGCCTCTGGTGCTGGGGATCCTTCTGGCCTTGCTCCCGGTGCTTGAAGGTTGCGCGACGCAGCCCCGACATGTCACCAAACATAAACGGGGCAGGAAGTGCGATTGTCCGAAGTGGAACCACGCTCCGCACCAAGGGCCGCGGTCTTGGGGCGAGCACGCGGACCTCGGTGCGAAGGAATTTGTGAAGTGACACCGCATGCGCTTTTCGACCGACCTCGACCGGCTCCGTCAACACCTCCCAGCGGCCGCCTATCCAGCGGTGCTGTCCTGGTTGCGCCGCAATCCGGTACTGGTGCGTGTGAGCGCACCAAGGGCTACCAAGCTCGGTGATTTTCGCAGCGCTACGCGGAGCCTTCCGCATCGTGTGAGCGTGAACGCGGACCTGAACAAGTACGCCTTCCTGGTCACCTTGGTCCATGAGTTCGCGCATTACAGTACACACGCCAAAACCCGGCGCTGGACCCGACCCCACGGCCCCATCTGGAAAGAGGAATACTGGCGACTGATGCGCCCCTTTATGAGCCGCGAGGTCTTCCCGGCGGATGTGCTGCACGCCCTTGAGCACCATCTCCACGATGCGCCAGCGAGCAGTTGCACGGACCATGACCTGATGCGCATGTTGCGCCGCTACGATCGTGACCCCCGGCCCTACTTGGAAGAACTCGCGGAACAGACCGTTTTCCGTTTCAACCACCGGCTTTTCGTCAAGGGGCCACAATTGCGCAAACGGTACAAGTGCCGGTGCCTCAACGATCGCCGAACCTATTTCATCGACCCACTGGCCGAAGTGCATGTGGAACAACCTGTTCCCACACGCCGCGCCTCCTAAGGCAGCCGGTCCATACTTCAGCGGATGATCGACCAGAAGACCTATTGCGTGATCATGGCGGGCGGCATCGGCAGCCGGTTCTGGCCCATGAGCCGCACCGCCAAACCCAAGCAGTTCCTCGACTTCCTTGGGCTCGGGCGCACCCTGCTTCAGCAGACCTACGACCGTTTTCTGGCCATTTGCCCGCCGGAGAACATTCTGGTGGTCACCAATGCGAACTATGCCGAGCTGGTGCGCGAGCAGCTCCCAGCGCTCGGACCAGGCCAAGTGCTCCTGGAGCCGAGCAGACGCAACACCGCTCCTTGCGTGGCCTATGCCACCGAAGTGATCGGCAAAAGGGACCCTGACGCGCTCATGGTGGTGGCCCCGAGCGACCATTTGGTGATGAAAGAGACCGCGTTCCACGAGACCGTTCGGCTGGCGTTCCAGCAGGCGCGCACAACGGGCAACTTGATCACATTGGGCATCATGCCATCGCGGCCTGATACCGGCTACGGCTATATCCAGTTCGCAGAGGATACCGGGGCTGTGCACCCGCGCGTGAAACGGGTCAAGACGTTCACCGAGAAGCCGGACCATGCCACCGCACTTCGTTTCATGGAAAGCGGTGACTTCCTATGGAACGCAGGCATCTTCATTTGGTCCGTGAAGAGCATCCGGCAAGCGTTCCAGGAGCAACTCCCGGATATGCACCACCTGTTCGCGAGCGGTGCATCCGCCTATGGTACCAGCGAAGAGGGCAATTTCATCGCCCAGGCGTACGATGCCTGCGCCAACATCAGCATCGATTACGGTATCATGGAGAAGGCGCGGAACGTGAACGTGATCACCAGCGAATTCGGCTGGAGCGACCTGGGGACCTGGGGGAGTTTGGCGACCCATTTGGCACCGGACGCGAGCGGGAACACGGCCGTAGGTGGGGCGCTGAAGTTGTACGATTGCGAGCGCACCATGGTCCACGCGAACGATGGCCGCCTTGTAGTGCTGCAAGGTCTGGAGGACTACATTGTCGTGAGCACACCCGATGCCTTGCTCGTGTGCCGCAAGCGGGACGAGCAGATGATCCGCAGGATCGTGAACGACGTGGCAGCCGAGAACGGTGATCGCTATGTCTGATGCGAGCCGGGACCGCGGATGGCCGAAACCGGGTTGAGAGGGTCCGCTATCCTCGGTAAGGACCCTGAGCGGACCAGCAGGGCTTCAATGGGCCCGAAGAATGGTCCTCGCTCCAGCAAAGACAGGACCGGCTGAAGACCGGCATGCCCCAGCCCGCTACCTTCGGCCCCGCAGGAACCGGCCAAGGCTGGTGCGCGGAGAGCTATGGCGCAGGAGCTATACCGGACGATCGAGGACCCAGGTACGTTGGCCAAAGCCGCCAAAGACCTAGCGGATGCTCCGGTGATCGCCTTGGACACAGAGGCCAGCAGTTTCCACCGCTTCCGCGTCCGGGTTTGCCTTGTGCAGCTCAGCACCCGCGACCGGACCTGGCTGATCGATCCGTTGGCGTTGTCCGACCTGAAGCCGCTAGGCCATCTGCTGGGCCAGAAAAGCATCGAAGTGGTGATCCACGATGCCGACTATGACCTGCGCATCCTCGCGCAGGAGCATGGGATACGCGTCGAGAACGTGTTCGATACGCTCGTGGCCGCCGAACTGCTGAACGAACCGGAGATCGGGCTTGCCGCCTTGTTGGGCAAATACATGGGCGTCACCGTCGACAAGAAATTCCAGAAGGCGGATTGGAGCAAACGCCCTCTCCCCCAGCCCATGCTGGAGTATGCGGCGGGCGATACGTCCAACTTGATCGCATTGCGCGATATCCTGAAGGAGAAATTGAAAGCGAAGGACCGTTGGGAATGGGCCGAGGAGGAGTTCGACCTGCTCACCGACGCCCCTTTCAATCTGCCGGTGAACGAAGAACCCGGCTTCCTTCGCCTGAAGGGCGCAAAACTGCTGAAACCGCAGCAGCTGGCCGTGCTCCGCTCGGTGCATGCATGGCGCGAAGGCGTGGCTGAGAAAATGGACCGGGCACCCTTCATGGTCCTGGGCAATGATGTACTGCTGAACCTCGCCACGGAACCGCCGGCCAACACCGAGGAACTGACGCGAAAAAGGGGAGTGACCGAGCGCGTGATCGAACGCTACGGACGCGCGATCATGGGCGCGGTGAAACAAGGCACGGACCTTCCAAAGGATGAATGGCCCCGGTTGGAAAAACCGAAGCGTTGGGCGCGCGATCCGGACTATGAGGAGCGGTTCAAGCGCCTTCGACAGGTGCGCGATCGGCTCACCAACGCCCATGACCTGCGGGCGGGCATCGTGGCCAGCAACCAGCAACTCACCGAGATGGCCAGGACCCTCCCGGGCGATCTGGCCGCTCTGGCGGCGCTCCCAGGTATGCGCAAATACCAGGTGAAGCACTTCGGTGAAGAACTGCTTGGTGCCCTGTGATCCCGGTTCGCCCGGCACCCCGACGGCGCATCCTGTGTTCTGTGTGACGCATCTCACATAGTTATATAGTCTTATAGCTATACATTTGTGCCGTCAAAGACAGGTACAATGTCCTTCATCACCCTCGACGAACGCATCGGAACGGAGAAACTGGTACGCGCCAGTGAACTCTTGAAGGTGGCCGCGCATCCGCAACGCCTCGCCATCCTGGATCTGCTGGGGGGCAAAAAGCGCATGTGCGTGAGCGATCTGGTGGAGGTGCTCGGTATCGAGCAAGCCATCCTCAGCCAGCACCTCACGCTCATGCGCGACAAGGGTTTGCTCGGCGTGGAGAAGGAAGGCAAGTACAGTTTCTATTACCTGCAACAACCCGGCTTCCTGAAGATCATCAAGGACCTGGAAAACTGCTGCGAGCATCTTTGAACATGGAGATCCTCGGCTACATCGGCGCGATCATCATGGGTCTTTCCCTCGGCCTCATTGGGGGAGGCGGCAGCATCCTCACGGTCCCCATCCTGGTCTACCTCTTCATGGTGGAACCCGTGCTGGCCACGGCCTACTCGCTCTTCATTGTCGGCCTCACGAGCTTGGTGGGTAGCTTCAGCCACATGCGCATGGGTAACATCCACTGGCGTACGGCCATTGTGTTCGGCGTACCGAGCATCCTGGCCGTATATGCCACCCGGGCCTGGCTGGTGCCCGCCCTACCCGACCCGATCGTCGATCTCGGCGGCGTGGTCCTGAGCAAAGCTGTCGGTATTCTAGTCCTCTTCGCCCTGATCATGGTTGCGGCCGCGTACAGCATGATCCGAAAGCCAAAGGTTCCGAAAGGTCCGGATGTTCCTGCCGATGAGGCGGTGAAGTTCAACTACCCGTTGATCCTCGCCGAAGGGGTCGTAGTTGGAATGATCACCGGTATTGTAGGGGCGGGCGGTGGCTTCCTGATCATCCCCGCACTCGTGCTCCTGGCGAAGCTGCCAATGAAACAGGCGGTGGGGACTTCACTGATCATCATCGCTGCGAAATCATTGATCGGATTCACCGGCGACCTCAAGGGCGGCGAGCTGATCGAGTGGAATTTCCTGCTCGTGTTCTCGGCCATCGCGGTGGTGGGTATCATCGTGGGCAGCATCCTAAGCAAACGCATCCCGAACGAAAAACTCAAACCCGCCTTCGGATGGTTCGTGCTCCTCATGGGCATCTACATCATCGGAAGGGAACTCTCCAACCTCTAGCTAATAAGGGCAGGAAAATTCCCGCCCCGACCAATCCCCAACGACCATGAAAATCGAACAGATCTACACCGGCTGCCTGGCACAAGGCGCCTACTACATCGAGAGCGATGGCGAAGCGGCGATCATCGATCCACTGCGTGAGACCAGTCCGTACATCGAACGGGCGAACGCCCGCCATGCGAAGATCAAGTACGTGCTGGAAACGCACTTCCATGCTGACTTCGTGAGCGGCCATCTGGACCTGAGCAAGAAGACCGGCGCGCCGATCGTGTACGGGCCGAACGCCAACCCATCGTTCGAAGCGCACATCGCCAAGGACGGCGAAGAGTTGAAGTTGGGCAAGGTGACCATCAAGGTGCTGCACACACCTGGGCATACCATGGAGAGCACGTGCTACCTGCTGATCGACGAGAACGGCAAGCCGCACAGCATCTACACGGGTGATACGCTCTTCATCGGCGATGTTGGCCGTCCCGACCTGGCGCAGAAGATGGGCTCGATCACCCAGGAGGACCTCGCGGGGTTCCTTTACGACAGCTTGCACAACAAGATCATGCCCTTGCCCGATGATGTGATCGTGTACCCTGCGCACGGCGCTGGTAGCGCATGCGGCAAGAACATGAGCAAAGAGACCTTCGACACGCTGGGCAACCAGAAGAAGAACAACTACGCGCTGAAGGCCGCCACCAAGGAGCAGTTCATCAAGGAAGTGACCGATGGCCTCTTGCCTCCACCGGCGTATTTCCCGCAGAACGTGGCGATGAACAAAGGTGTGATCGAGAGCGTGGACACCGTGAAGGAGAAAGGCATGCGAGCCTTGACGCCCGACCAGTTCGAGCTCGTAGCGGAAACGGAAGGGGCGCTCGTGCTCGATACGCGTGGCGCACAGACATTCAAGGACGGTTTCGTGCCTCGCAGCATCAACATCGGCATCAAAGGCGACTTCGCTCCGTGGGTGGGCAGCATGATCCCCGACGTGAAACAGCCGCTGTTGCTCGTGACCGATGACGGTGCCGAGGATGAAGTCGTCACCCGTCTTGCCCGTGTTGGCTATGACAACGTGTTCGGCTACCTCAAAGGAGGCATGGATGCGTGGAAGACTTCAGGAAAAGAAGTGGACAGCATCGAGAGCATCAGCGCGGAGGAATTCGCCAAGCGCTTCGCAGCGAGCAAGCTGCGGGTAGTTGACGTGCGCAAAGACGGTGAGTACAGCGCCGAGCATGTGGATGGCGCATGGCATGCATCGCTCCAGTTCATCAACCAGAACCTCGCAGCCTTCAGCAAGGATGAGCCGAACTACATCCATTGCGCCGGTGGCTACCGGAGCATGGTCGCGGCGAGCCTGCTGAAAGCACGCGGTTACCACAACATCATTGATGTGGCGGGCGGCTTCAACGCGATCAAGAAAACCGATGTGAAGGCAACGGACTATGTCTGCCCATCCACGCTCAAGAAGTAACGCTGATCATCTGATCAACACCCATGCTCGAGATCATCAGACAACCCTGGCCCTGGTACTTGGCTGGCGCCCTCATCGGCCTTACTGTGCCTTACTTGTTGCTCGTAGGCAACAAGAGCTTCGGCATCAGTAGTTCGTTGCGCCACATGTGCGCTGCCTGCATCCCGGCCAATATCAAGTTCTTCAAATACGATTGGAAGAAGGAAGCGTGGAACCTGTTCTTCGTGGGCGGCATCGCACTGGGAGCGTTCATTGCTGCGAACTTCCTGAGCAACCCTGATCCCTTGGTGCTTGCTGAGCCTACCGCTGAATACCTCGCTTCCAAGGGCATCACCGACACCTCATCGTTACTGCCATCGGAGATCTTCAGTTGGGATCAACTGTTCACACTGCGCGGTCTCATCTTCCTGGTGATCGGCGGTTTTATGGTGGGCTTCGGCACGCGCTACGCCGGTGGTTGCACCAGCGGGCATGCGATCATGGGCCTCAGCAGTTTGCAATGGCCGAGCCTGGTGGCCACCTGTTGCTTCATGGTCGGCGGCATCGCGATGACATGGCTCATTCTTCCATATCTCCTTACCCTCTGACCCCATGGCAAATTCCGTTCAACACATGCCCACGGCGCAGGAACTCGCCGATCTGAAGGCGCGCGAGCTGGACGCTATCTGCGTCAACGAAAGCGAACTGGTCCACCCGTGGTGGCATAACCTGAAGTACGCCGCTTGGGGCATCCTCTTCGGCATCGTCTTCGTGAAAGCGGAGATCGTAAGCTGGTTCCGCATCCAGGAGATGTTCCGCTTCGAGAGCTTCCACATGTACGGTGTGATCGGCACCGCCGTGGTGGTGGGCCTCATCAGCGTGCTCCTCATCAAACGGACGAAAGCAAAGACGATCTACGGCGAGGCGATCCACATACCGGAAAAGACCTTCAACAAAGGACAGATCTACGGCGGGCTCCTATTCGGGCTCGGCTGGGCGATCACCGGCGCATGTCCCGGACCGCTGTTCGCACAAATGGGCGCGGGATTCAGCGTGATCATCGTCACCTTCGTGAGCGCGGTGGCGGGCACTTGGGTCTACGGTTTGCTCCGCGACAAGCTCCCGCACTAAGTCTTTCGACCGGTCATGCAAGTAGCGATCGTTCTGCTCATCATCGCGCTGCTCATCCTGCTGTGGCAGGGCGTGACAGAGCAGGCCATGCGCGTGTTGAAAGAGCGGGCCGGATCGCCGTACGATGAACGCGGTCCGCGCATCGCGAAGGGTGCCACGGTGACCATCATCGTGTTGATCGTGGCGTTCATGGCTTCACCACGCAAGTGGTTCGAACCGCCTCCGCCGATGGTGGCGACCTACACGGCGGACAGCCTATGGGCCGGGATGGACACCGCGCTCATCGATCACATAGGCGGTGAACGGGAAGAATTGGTACGTTACGGCCGTGAACTGATCCGCAACACAGCGTTCTATCTCGGCCCGCAGGGGATCATCGCGAAGCAGACGAACGGCATGAACTGCCAGAACTGTCACCTCGATGCGGGCACACGGCCATGGGGCAACAACTACAGCGCCGTTTGGAGCACCTATCCGAAGTTCCGTGAACGCAGTGGTGCTACCGAAACGGTTGTGAAGCGCATCAATGACTGCTTCGAGCGCAGCCTGAACGGCACCGCGATCGACAGCACGAGCCGCGAGATGCAGGCGTTGCTGGCATACATGCAATGGCTAGGCACCGGTGTCGACACGGGCAAAAAGCCCAAGGGCTCCGGGCTTGCTGAATTGAAGTTCATGGACCTCGCTGCCGATACCGTTCACGGTGAAGCGATCTATACCGCGAAGTGCGCGAGCTGCCACAAGGAGGATGGCGCAGGCGTGAGAGCCTCAAATGGGCTCACCTACCAGTACCCACCCTTGTGGGGAGAGAACAGCTACAACATCGGCGCGGGGCTATTCCGGTTGAGCCGCTTCGCTGGATACGTGAAGAACAACATGCCGCAAGGTGTTACCTGGGAGAGCCCGCAACTCACCGATGAAGAAGCATGGGATGTGGCGGCCTACGTCAACTCACGACAACGTCCTGATCGCGACCTGTCAGCAGATTGGCCGAATATCGCCGGCAAACCGGTGGATCATCCGTTCGGGCCTTACGCCGACAGCATTCCTGAAATACAACACAAGTTCGGGCCGTTCGGTCCCATCGCCGAGGCGAAGGCCAAGGCTAAAAAGAAGTAGTGAAGATGACCGAGATCGTACACCCAGAAGGCTGCTCTTGCGGCGCGCATGATGAGGAGAACAAAGGGATCTCGCGACGCGGCATGCTGCGCTCGCTCGGGGCCCTGGGCGCTGGACTCACGTTGGGTCCCACGCTAGCGATGGGCGCGCTGAACGATCGGCGTGATGAACTCGTGAAGAGCAAGGCCGTCGTGCAAGGCAAGGCTCAGAAATTCACCATCCTGCACACGAGCGACATCCATGCGCAGCTGAACACGCACGACGAGTTCTTCCTGGAAGGCGGCAAGCCCGTGTACAAGAAGCGCGGCGGCTTCGGTGTGCTGAAGACCATGATCGATACGCTGCGCAACGAAGATCCGGAGAACACGATCGTCATCGATGGCGGCGATTGTTTCCAAGGCGGCGGCGTGGCCGCGATGAGCGAAGGCCGAGCACTGGTGCCCTTGATGGACCGCGTGGGATATGACCTGGTGCTCCCCGGCAACTGGGAGGTCATCTACGGCAAGGAGATGATGCTGAAGGACCTCGGATCCTACAAGGCCGACAAGATCTGCGCGAACATGTTCCATGCGGCGTATCCCGAAGGATCGATCGCCACGCCCGACAAGAACGCCGAGTTCAAAGGTGAAATGATCTTCCCTCCCTACTGGACGAAGCGCGTCGCAGGTGTCAAGATCGGTTTCATCGGCTACAACGATCCGCTCACGCCCAAGCGGCAATCACCAGCGTACAGCTACGGCATCCAGTTCACCAAGCCGGAAACGAACGTGGCCAAGTACATCCGCATCCTGCGCGACTACGAGCAGTGCGCGATGGTCTTCCTCGTCACCCACATGGGCTTGGCCCAACAAGTGGATCTGGCGAACAAACCGGAAGTGGAAGGCGCTGATCTGATCCTCGGTGCTGATACGCACGAACGTGTGCGCAAGCCAATAGACGGCAAATACAGCAAGGTGACGGAGCCCGGTGCCTTCGGATCCTTCGTAGCTCGCCTCGATGTGGTGGTGGAAGACGGCAAGGTGAAGGACAGCCACTACGAACTGCTCGATGTGGACCCCGAGAAGTATCCGGCGGACAAGGGCATGCTACAGCTCGTTGACGAAGTGAGCGCACCGTACAAGGAGCAACTGAGCAAAGTGGTCGGCAGCACGAAGACCACCCTGGTGCGCTACTACGTGATCGAGAACCCGATGGACAACCTGATCACCGACGCCATCATGTGGAAGCTGAAACCCGAGGTCGCCATCAGCAACGGCTTCCGTTTCTGTCCGCCGATCGTGGCCGATGGCAAGACGCCCACGCCGATCACCAACGACAACATCTGGAGCATGATCCCGGTGGACAGCGAAGCCAAGTACGGCGAAGCGACCGGTCAGCAATTGTGGGACTGGCTGGAGAAGGAATTGCACAATGTCTTCGCGAAGGATCCCGCCAAACGATTCGGTGGTTGGGTGGTGCGCTTCAAGGGCATGACCGCCAACTTCACCATGAACAACGATCTGGGCAAGCGCGTGAACTGGATCAAAGTGGGCAAGAAACCCATCGACCTGGAGCGCAGCTATCTCATCGCGGCCTGCGAACGCGAAGGCGACCCGGACGATACGCTCTGCCGCCTGGAAAAGGTCTCGAACCCGCGTAGGGCCAACGCCACCATGCACAACATCCTGCGCGAGTACTTCGGGGAATTCTCACCCGTGGCGCCGAAAGTGGAGGGCCGCATCACGGCAACCGATGCACCGCAGACGCTGCTAAGCCAGCTAGAGAGCTACGACTACGAATTCCGCTGATCACTGGCCAGGGCCTCTGGAACTCCAGCGTACAAAACGCCCTCCAGTTGGGTCCCTGAATCACGCAGTGTCCGCTCCACCTCCGGCACCACATCGGTGAGCGCCACGTGGACATTCCGCCGCTCCATGGTGTGCAAGATGTCCTTCAACCGATGCAGGCCCGTGGCATCGATGAACGGGACATGCCGCATGCGGAGGATCAGCATGCGATGCTTGTCGCCTACCGTCTTCATCGTGTCCGTGAAGGTCTGCGCGGCTCCGAAGAACAGCGGCCCGTTGATCTCGTAGATCAGTACATGCTTCGGGACGTTCTTGAATTCCGCATCGAAGAGCTTGTCTTCCTGGTCCGTCGTTCCGCTCAACGACTTCAGTTGTGTGGAGTCGCTCATCCGCTTCATGAAGAGGAAAGCGGCGAGTACGAGGCCTATCTCAATGGCGATGACAAGGTCGAACACCACCGTCAGGAGGAAGGTGGATAAGAGCACCGCCATATCATATCGGCTTGTCTTGAACACCGCCAGAAAGCTGTGCAACTCCGCCATGTTCCAGGCCACCACCACCAGGATCCCGGCCAGGCAGGACATGGGTATCAATGCTGCCCACTTCCCGGCGATGAGCATGATGAGCAACAACACCACCGCATGCACCATGCCCGCCATGGGTGTCCGGCCTCCGTTCTTGACGTTGGTGGCCGTACGCGCTATGGCTCCGGTGGCCGGTATGCCACCGAACATCGCCGAGAGGATATTGGCACCTCCCTGCGCCACCAGTTCCATGTTGCTCCGATGCCGGCCACCGATGGAACCGTCCGCGACCACGGCGCTCAGCAGGGATTCGATGCCACCGAGCAGGGCGATCGCGAGCGCGGGGCGCAGCAGCTCTTTGATGGTGGCGAGATCCACCATATGGAATTGCGGCATGGGGAGCGTATCCGGTATCGCACCGAACCGGGATCCGATGGTCTCCACCGGCAGGTGCCACCACTCCACCACCAACGTGGCCAACACGATGGCGACGATCGAACCGGGCACCACCTTGGTCAGTCTCGGCATCAAGGCCATGATGAGTACCGTACCCGCACCAATGGCCAGCGTGGTGAGGTCCATCGACCGGAACGAGTTGGCGTAGACCGCCCACTTCTCCAAAAAATCCGCTGGCACCTTCGCGATCCCCAACCCGAAGAGGTCATTGATCTGCGCCGAGAAGATGATCACCGCGATGCCGGT
>Ga0138256_10003794_pt1 | contig 16042 bp, 8 predicted proteins | sample KNB2016incub_MG_FD_105486 | JGI IMG/M metagenome (GOLD analysis project Ga0138256, IMG submission 105486) | Active sludge microbial communities from wastewater in Klosterneuburg, Austria - KNB2014incub_MG | ecosystem: Engineered > WWTP > Activated sludge > Unclassified | place: Austria... | reverse complement strand
TGATCCCGCCAACTATGTTCTGGCGCAGTTCAACCAAAGCGCGAACCGAGCCGAGAACAGTGAAGACGCCTTTCGCGCCGACTTGAACTACGATCTCGAGTGGTCAGGTATGAAGTCGCTGGAGTTTGGCTATCGCTATAACAAGAGCTCCAGCCTGAGCGACGTCACTGGCACAAACTTCTCGATAGGTAGCCGGGCAGATGCCCCGGCCGGTAACTTGTTCGAGGATGTCCTCTCCGTTGGCCCGAACAACTACAATGAAGGGGATGGTCGAGCGCTCTACGTAGCCGACTTTCTGCAGCTCAATCCAGGCCTAGCATTTTCTGACGTGCAGGGCATGGTGAACACGTTGAATGCTGCAATCACCGCAAACAACCTGGCAAATGGCAGAACCCAGGCTCTGATCGGCACACCAACCTCAACCGCAGCCTCGTTCTTCGACATTACTGAAAAGACCCATGCGCTCTATGCGCAAGCCAATTTCGAGCTCGGCATCCTCCGCGGCAACTTCGGTCTCCGCTACCTGGAAACTGACGTCAACTCACTCGGCAATACCATTACCAATGTAAACGGTGCTGACGTCGTCACACCGCGAACCGAGTCGGGCAATTATGATTTTCTGTTGCCAAGAATAAACATCGTCGCCGAACTAAGAGATGATTTGGTCATCCGCGCAGCCTGGGGGAAAGATATCCGTCGCCCTGACTTCGACGATCTGTCGACCTCAGTAGCGTTCACCAGCAGCGAAAATGCATCGGTCGCTGTCGGCAATCCAGGCTTGAAGCCGGAAGAAGTAACCTCATTCGACCTCTCCGCCGAGTGGTATTTTTCACCTGGGAGTGTGTTGAGTGTCGGAGTCTTCCACAAGACCCGCACTGATCTGCATGTTGCTCAAGTAGAAGACGCGCCGGTGGATTCTAGTGGCTATCGCGACCTGACCGAGCCTTGCGAGAGTGGCGGAATCTACAACCCCATTGCAGTTCGAAATACGCTGGCGCCTCCGGCGCAAGTCGGCACGCTGGGGATGTGCGTTCCTGCAGCGACCATAATAAACGGTGCGGGGGACACTACTCAAAAGGGTATTGAGCTTGCCTTTCAATATGATCTCGCTCGTTTCGTGGATAGGCTCGGTTGGGCATCGGGGTTCGGCCTGATTGCTAACTACACACACCAGAAATTTTCTGGTAGCCAGACCTTTCAATTTCCTTCAGCGCGTGCCGATCAGATCTTCACGTCGCTTGGATTTCCGGATGCGAGTTTGCGCGCCACACTCCCCGACCTCTCGGAGAATGCCTACAACATCACGTTGTACTACGAAAAGTATGGCATTTCGTCGCGAGTTCGTTATACCTGGCGCGACGCTTATAGAACTACCGACTTTGCCAGTTCTGGTGCGGCCCTCTTTGGCCTCAATCATGTTCAAGAAGCCAGGGGACAAGTCAATGCCAGCGTAAGTTATGCTGTCAATGATCATTTCAATGTTGGGCTGGAAGCGATTAATCTGACGTCGGAGGACGCGCCCACGTCTTGCGTCAATGAAGGCGCGCTATTGTGTTTCCAGGGAATTACCGATAGGCGAATCACGTTTGGCGCCAGCTACCGCTTCTAGCATGCGCCATCCCTGATGGCCTCGCGTGTTCAGACAAGCCCCAGCAATTGCTGGGGCTTTCTTCTTATTGAGTTACCACTCGCCAACAGGAGTAAGCCTGGGCCGCTGCTGTTGCCGTCAAAGCGCGTGATTGCCCGTCATCAATAACCGTTGCGCGCCAGCGGACACGTTCCCGCAACACGGTAGTTCATCCTGCTTGAGTACCTCGGCCGGCACCCCGGCAGTTGTCCTTGCGGCGCAGAAGACGCCGGCGCGCGATCAAGGATGCCTTGCCGTTGCGCAAGTCATAACTCGATAGCCGGTACGACGGCAGCGCTGCAACTCAGAGCGCTGCGGTCACTTCGATCTCGACCTTCATGCCCGGCAGTGCCAGCGCCGACACGCCGACTACAGTTGAGGTCGGCTTGGCGCCCGCCGGGAAGAACGCCCGAATTCCCTCGTATACGGGCTTCGGATCGATGCTTTGCAAATCAACAATGTACACGGTCATCTGCACGACATCCTTGGGTCCGGCTCCCGCCGCCGCCAGCGCGATGCGGATCTTGTCGAACATCAGACGCGTCTGCTCGCCAAGATCCTCAGGCACTTTCCCGTCCGCAGCGATGCCACCTTGGCCCGATACAAAGATCAGTTTCTCGGTCCCGGCCGCGATCACCAATTGCGAGTAGCCCCGCGGCGTGGACAGGTCGGCCGGGTTGAGCCGCTGCAGCTCCACAGCGCGCATCCCCGATGGCACCATTAGCACCGCAACACTAACGACAATGAAAAGGACGTTCTTGCTATTCATAAGTATGCTCCCAAACTTCAACCAGCTAGTTGCGCAGCGACTGGTACGCCACCATTACCTTTGCATCGGGCTCGGTCCAGCGCTGACCGGCGAGCGCCCTGGCCCGCTGCATCGCCTGGATGGCACCGTGCGCGTCCTTGTGGGCAAAAGCCCAGAACGCGCGTAGCCGTATGAGATCATACGACCCCGGCGCGTCGGCCAGCGTGCCGAGCAGCGATTCCGCCGCATTCGATCGCCCCGATCAGCCGCAGCGCCGGTGAGCAACGGCAGTGCTGCATCGAACTCGCCACGGGCGAGATGTACGAGCGCAAACATGTCGTCTACCCGAGCGAGTCCCTACCGATCGCCCAACCGGTCACGTATTTCGCGTGACGCCCGGTGGAGCGTCTCGGCGTCATCAAAATGACCCTGCTCGCGCTTCAGCAGCGCCCTGATTGTTCAGCATCATCGCTGCGGCGATCACCGATGTGGCGATGGCCATTGGCGCGGCCTTCATGCTGCGAAGAGTGACGTCCGGTTGAGAACGACGACGCCTAGTCGAGCTGATTGCCAATATCGCGCGGTGGATGCTGGCGGGCGGCTTGCCGCACTGAATTTCGTCGCCGGCCACGCGATCTGGCTCGATCGTCCGCGGATACTGTGTGTTGTCAGCGAGCTAGAGCGCGCTCAGCACTTCGACTGCCACCCGCTCGGCCGACTCCATCGCCCCTTCCATGCCGCGATTGGCAACAGCCGTGTGCTCTCCGCAGAAATGCACCCGGCCGTGTACCGCTGCGATCGCGTCGCCGAAGCGCGTGACCTGGCCCGGCCCGTAAATCGCCCAATCGCCGCCTGCATACGGATCCTGAGTCCAGGCATGATAGCCGGTGAACTGCAGGGCGCCTCGGGCTGCCGGTCGGATCGACTCGTATTCTGCGATTACTCGACTCACTACTTCCTCGCGCGGCAGGCGATCAACATAGGCTGCCTTGCGACCCCGCGGATTGACGACGAGGCAGGTGACCTCCTCCTCGGTTGCACCGAAGTGTTGCGACATGACGGACCCGAGCATGCCATCGGTCCACATGGCCGGGCTCAACCCGTCCTCTTCCCAGAACGGCCGAATCGGCTTGAGAAAGATGAGCGTGTTCATCATGTACGGCAGTGACGCCACGGCGTCTGCATGCGGTCCGGCGAGCACGGGGTCGAAGCGGATGTTGCGGACTACTGAGTAGGGCAGCGAGCAGATGACGCGACTGGCCTCATAGCGGCTGCCATCGGCGGCGTGGACTTGCACGCCGGCGTCGCTCGTGGCGATCGCCACCACTTCGCATCCTAGCTCTACCGGACGCTTGAGGCTGGCTGCCATTGCCATCGGCAGCTTCTGATTGCCGCCCGCGATCGAGAAGATTCCCGGGCCGATCTTCGTCAGTCCAGCGATCCACGCGGAATTGAACAGGTACATCAGTGCTGAGACGTCGAATGCCGAGCTGCCAAAGTAGGGGTTCTCGGAAAACGCGAGCCTGATGACTTCGTCGTCGACACCGCGTGTACGCATGAATTCGTACATCGACACGTCGTATGGTCGGCCGATGGCCGACCGCCATTGCTCTGGTGCGGTCAGGGGATTCTTGTCCGCGAGTTCGCGGTATTCCAGTTCCCACGGCATCCGGTTGCGCACTGCCTTTGGCAATGAATTGTACGGCGATGAGGGCCATGCATCAGGCGACACAACCCGGCCATGCATGACGAGTTCGCTCTTGCGAAATTTGGCCATGCGCGCGGCGTAGTCGACGACGGGCACCTTGAGGCGGCGCGCGACGTCCAGGATCCGTCCGTACCCGGCCGCGAAGCTGTTGCCACCAACTTCCGGATAGCCCGGCAGGTCGAATCGCGTGAACACGCGACCGCCAAGCCGATCTCGCGCCTCGATAACCTGCACATCGAGTCCGGCTTCCTCGAGTAGCATCGCACTCGACAGCCCCGACAGGCCGGCGCCGATGACCAGTAAATCCGCCCGTGCCGTGCGGGCGTGCCGCTTGCTGTCGGTAGCTGCTCGGACGCCCGCGCTGGCTCCCAGTGATGCCGCTGCGGCACTGCCGATGAAAGTCCGTCGAGTCAATCTTGCCATGTTCAGCTCACCTCGAGTATGGCAAGGGGATCCTTGGCCGCTTCGGGCATGGCCTGCGCGAATAGCTTCTGCCAGGTCTTGGGCATGTGCTCAACACTGCGGACCTTTCTACCAAAGCACCGCGAGACATAGCTGCCGCTTTGCTCACCCATTTTCAACCATTGCGGCCAGATCAGGATGTCGTTGAAGTACTGGGCCGCAGGCGTACTCTTCATTGCTGGATCCATGACGTCCGCCAGTCTGCCGACGTAGGTCGACCAGTCGTTCACGTGCAGCGGTGCGAGGTCCGAAGCCGGATCTGACGGCTCCGCATGCAGCACCATGTCACCGCGGATGACAACATCGTCCGCTTCGATCCAGCCAGGACCAATCGCGTCGCGGTGCGAGGACTTCATTCCCTGGATGTCGCCGCCGAACGCAGAGCCGCCCTCGCGACCCATGACGGTGCGTCGGGACTTGGCTGGTGGATACCCGATCGGTACGTCGGCGCCGGTGTATGGATTGCGAAATACTTCGAGCAAGTCGGTGGAGTTCGGCGGCGTATAGAAATTTGCGCTGGCCATCGTGACTGCGTAGCGATCGTCCGCGAGATCATGGGTGGTGAACCACGCGCCCACGTACATATCCCAGAACGGGGTGGCAAACGAGTCCACAACGCCATAGCGGGTACCGCGCATCCACCAGAACATGACAGTCTCGTCCAGCGAATAGGCCAGCTTGCGGAAAGCTCGTGCAAGCTGCTGTTCGTCATCGAGGTCCGGTGGCTCGGCTCGCCCAGCCGCAGCGATCGCCGTGGGCCCTAGCGCGGCCACTGCTGCGGATGCGCCTGCCAAGCCGAGTAGCGTTCGACGCTGCATCACGATTGTGTCTCCTTAGGGATTGTGGCGGCTACCAGCTTTTTTTTCTGGCGAAATATCGTGACGCGTCGGCCGAGTCAGCGGGAATGTAGTCTGCTTGCAGGTTGGCCCGGTGACGCGGCACGTAGCCGGCAAATACCGGCATCAGCATCTCCATGGGAACCCCAGGCGGAACTGTCCGGGACTGGCGAAAAGCGGCGATCGGAATGCCGGTCGTCACAAACTCCTCGTTGGCCGAGCGTGCGCGTGCCGCAATCCGCCCGCCGGGCTCGTAGATCGCCGTGTCGCCAGAGCCGGAGAACTCGGGAAACCCAGGCTGTTCGGGTGAGATGGACTGGTTGCAGACAACGCTCCACAGGCGATTGTGCCGGCCGATGATCTGCGTCTCCTCGACGCTGTAGCCGCCAGACGAGGAGGACAGGCGCAGCTCCAGGCCTTTAATGGCCAACGCGCGAATCACGTCTGGTTGGCCAGGCGTGATGGAGCAGGAAATGTTGCCGATATCGGTACGCGCGATCGGCAGCACCGCGTCTTCGCCGTACATCTCACGATAGCGATCCAGCACGTCGTAAATCGAGGTGGTGAACATGTCCCAGCCGGGCAACAAGCCGCGAGCATTGTTAGTCTTCCAGTGGTTGGCGACGATATTGCCGTCCGGGCCGATCAGCACCCCGTTGAGCAGGAGATGTCCGGGCCAATTTGCATCGCGGGCATAGGTTCCAAAGGTAATGTAACAACCATACTCTTTGGCCTTGCGGCCCAGCGCTTCAGTTTCTTGGCCGGGGACTTCGATCGCAACCCGCAGCGCTTCTTCTCGCGTCCACGGATTCCAGCCCATGATCGGCTGTTCATGAAAGCAGATCAGATCTTGGCGGCCGGGAAAGCCATTGGCCATGTCGATCAGATCGATCATATGCCGCAGGTTGGCTTGCAGCTCCGACTCGGGGCGCCGGGTGTCGCGAATCGCCCGCATGAACGACTGCACGGCCGTGATGCGCAGCATGTCACTGCGCAATGGCACCGTCTCATAGATTCCGCCGGCGACCACACGTACCGGTTTGACACCGGCACCGGCACCGGCCGCCGACGCATCGACGCCCAAGGCCACGGCAGCCGCGCCAAGCGCGCCCGTGGTCAGTATCCGCCGTCGCGATGATGACTCCAGGCTTTCGTCCCCACAGTTTGTCATGCTCTCGCTCCTCCGGCCGACGGTCGCGCCAGCCAGCGATTCAGCTCTTCCGCGGCCCAGATGACGCCTCTCGTTTTCAGTGCGCCGGAGTAGTTGGCCGCTGACGGATCGATTCGTGGTCCGGCCCCCGGACGGCTCGGCGGCCGACCGTCGAGTCGAGAAAGGCCTGTGCGTCCCGGGCCGTTTGTTCCGGGCGCTCGATGTGCAGCAAGTGCCCTCCCCCTTCATAGATGATCTTCTTGGTACTCGCGGCGTTCTTCATGCCGTCCACGAACGCCTGGGCCGTCTCGACATAGAGTGCTTTGCTGGCACTCCCCCACATAACCAGCGCAGGTGCGCGTACGTGGCCGAGCACACGCTGGGGATTGCCCCGCTCGTAGAGTCGCGTCGCCAGAAAAGCCTCGTAGTCCCGGCCAACGACATTGGCGTAATCCGTCTTGCGCTGCACGAGTTCGGGCGTGATCCTGGCAGGGTCGTTGACGATCGTGTTGAAGCTCGCCCGCACCATATCGGACGTCATGAGCACAGGCTTGAATACCCCAGCTGGATCGCGTGGCTTCTCCACGGTACCTCCGTGACCACCGTATTCAATCCCCGCCGAGCTCACGAGGATCAGCGCGGCGACGCGATCAGTCCTGGTGCCGGCATAGCGGAATGCCACCAGCCCGCCGTAGGAAGAACCGACGATCGCAAAGCGATCTACTCCGAGACTGTCCATGAGGGCGTCGACCAGCATCAGGTACCGGTCGACTGAGTAGTTACCACTAGGCACCGGCCCGGTGAGACCGAAGGCCGGAAGATCGAGACGCACCACGCGATAGTTCTGGCTCAGCACGCTGACCCAGGTGTCCCAGTCCTTGAGGTCGCCGCCCGAGCTATGAATCAACAGGATTGCGGGCCCCGATCCCTGGTCCTTGTAGTGGACCCGGATGCCATCGAGTCCCTCCAGAGTCACGAACTTCGAATCCACATCAGCGTATTTCGCCACAATTTCGTCGTACGTGATCGTGCCCGCAGACTTGGGCTCGCACGCCGTAGCATTGTCCGCCGCGTGAGCTGGCAATGTTACATGGGCGGAACCCAGCGCACCGACTAACAACATTGTCGAGATCATCCGTCGGCACAAGCAAGTCATTGGCGTTCTCCTGATGTTCGTAGCCGCAGCAAGCACGGCGTACGCATCACCTGCCGCTTCCTGTCCGGGTTCTGCAGGTATTCAAGTTTGACGACGTTGTCCATTCTGATGCGCGAAATTCGCCGGCCATGCTGGTCCCGGTGCACGCTGTCAGTTGCGCTTCACTTGCTACGTCTAGCGCATGACGGAACAATCCGTTGCAACGGGGCTCTGCCAAGGTAGTAGATCGAGACGACGGGCCCACGCGAGTAATCCCCCGAGCCCGCCGACAGCTAAGCGACGCGCACAACGCTCGTCGTTCGGCTCTATCGTCAGAACTTGTAAGTCAGCCTGAAGCCGATTTCACGCTTTCTCGACGGGCCGAGGTTTGCGCCCTGCACCGTGGTCGCGGGCGATGCGCCGTAGGGCACCAGCAATAACGCACCAGGCTCCGACAAAGACGTGCTTCGACTCGAATAGGTCCAGCTGTCATCGTCGAACAAGTTCGACACGAACACCTCTATACCTAGACCGTCACCTTTCTCGAATCCGAGACGCGTATTTACCTTGGTGTAGGCATCGGTCTGGAAGATATTTGCCTCGCTATCCCACATCGCGCCGGTGTAGTGGACGTCGGCACGCGCGAACCAGCTCCATTGGCTGCCCAGGTGACCGCTGTAAGTCGTTGTCAGGGACGCGGTCTCGCTCGGCGACTTCGGCAACTCGTTGCCGTCGAAGCGGCTGACCCCAGAGGTCAGTGAGGCGAGCGTCGCGTTGTAGAACTGCTTGTACGTATTGTCCATGAGATTCAGGGCGAGACCAACCGTCCAGGCATCGGTGATCAGCATACTTGCTTCTAACTCGACGCCCTTCATCTTGGCGTCGTTCGGCGCAATGACACCAAGCACGAATGGCGAGGTGCTGACGATGACCGAAATGCCCGTGTTGATGTTCGTCCAGTCCATCTGGTAGGCAGCCAGCGAATATTGCAGACGACCGTCGAGCAGCCGATGCTTGATGCCCAATTCAAAATTCTCGACTTCTGGCAGAGGTGCCAGTTCGCCGCAGTACGAGACCTGCGCGCAAACTTCCTGTTGCTGCGCTGGCGTGGCGTTTGCAAAGTTGCCGTTCAACTGGCCGAGGGCGACGCCCTTGCCCCAGGTAGCGTACAGGTTCAGATCGGGCAACGGCTCGTATCTCACGAACACGCGCGGCAGGCTGTCCTCGAACGAGAAGCTCGACGTCGTGTTGGTCGTGTGATTGACGTTAGTAGTCTCGTCCTTTTGTCGGCGCAGTTCAGCACCCGCCGTCAGGTTGTCGAGAATATCGTATTCAATCGATCCGAACAGCGCGGGCACTTTGGAGGTTTCGTCCGTAATGCTGTTGGCGAAGCCAGCCATCGGCAGCGGAGCGCCGAAGGCAACGTTGATCTGGTAGCCGATCTGCTGGGATTCGCGGTGCTGCTCGAAGTAGCTGGCACCGACCATCCAGCGCAGCCGCTGTTTCTGGCCGGAGGACAGCCTGAGCTCTGCCGATACTGAGTCAGCCAGTTCTGGCAGGATCGAGAAAGCATTCTCCTGATCGCTCCGATCGACGTCATACACGGACATCTGTGGGACATCGTCATAGCCCACACCGCCCGATAGCGTGATCTCGTTGGCGAACGTGTATTCGGACTGCAAAGAGAGACGGGTAACTTTGCGGCGCAGGCCGTAGTCGGTCATATGGGGTGCCGAGGCCACGTATCGGTTGTTCGATGAATTGTGGGCGAGGAGATCATAAAAAAGGTTCGGTTGGCCAATCGACGCAAGCACCGCCGGATGCGTGCTGGTATTGGCTGTAATGAAGGAGTCCCCCAGCGATGCGAGCGAAGGCAGGGGATTCGAGCCGCAGAAGTACGGCCGACTCAGAGAGAACGTCCTGCTGTTGCCGTTGGCGTCTGCGCCGTGGAAAGTTTCGCCCGGGCACAGCGAGCCGTACTCCAGGCCACGGATGTACGATATCGCGGAAGGGCCATCATTGTCTTCCTGCAGGTGGGCACGCAGCCGCACCCACAAATTGTCGGTCGGTGTTGCATACAGCGTTGCGGTGACAGACTTCGTCTGCTCGGCGCCGAGCTTGCCGCCGTCGGACGCCGTGAACTGGCCCCCGCGCTCGTCGAACTTCGCCTGCAGGCGGCCGGTCAACTTACCTGGCAACAGCGCGCCCTCAAAGCTGGCGTTGAAGCCGAACGAGTCATAGGAACCTCCCCAGACGTCGATCTCGCCCATGGGCTCTTCGCGCGGCGTGCGGGTAATCAGATTGATCGCCCCGCCAAACGTGCTGCGCCCGAAGTAGCCGTTCTGCGGGCCGCGCAGCACTTCGATGCGTTCGACGTCGGACATGTCGACCGACTGCAGGCCCGCGGGTACGAACGTACCGTCAACGAAGAGGGAACCCGATGCCTCGCGCGCTAACCCGGTCGTGGGCACCATGCCACGGAATGAAATCGTGCCCTGCGAGCGACCGCCTGGACCGTTACCGATCGTGCCTTGGAAATCCAGGCCCGGAGCAATCGTATTCAGGTCATTGACACTCGTGATGCCCGCACGTGCAATCTCCTCGGCGTTGATCGCGGTGATAGCAATCGGCACGTCTAGGACATTCTCTGCGCGCTTGCGCGCCGTGACGGTGACTTCTTGCAGCGCGGCCGTCTCGGTTTGCTGCTGCCCGTGCGACACCTGTGGAGTGAGCGTGGCCAGACCCACCATGGCGGCTACGGTTCCACCCTGAAGGGCAATCGTCACCGCTCGCGACCGTTGAATTTTGGGCAGCATTATTCTCAGTCCCTTTCCAGAAAGTTGTATCAGCCATTCGAGTCACGGCACGCGCAACACGCCGACCCGAGGATTCGATACTTACCGAACAGACGCCGCTGAAGCCAATTCCTTTTGAGTCGTCTGCATGCGCTTTGGGCATGCGAGAGGATCGGGCACTACAGTAGCTAGCACGGCGGCAAGCAGAGTCTCGACAAATACGCCCATCTGCGGCGAGTGCTCGAGTTCCTTGCGGTGAATCAGGCAGCCGCGAGCGGTCAGCGGATCGAGCTCGCTCGTCAGCCTGACCAGTTCGCCTTGTGCAATCTCGTTCCTGAACAGACGAATCGGTGCCAGCCCAACCAGCGAACTGGCACGCAGCAGGTCCTTCATGAGCACGGGCGAATCGGTTCTGATTGGGACATCCGGCGCGCGTAGATCGAAGGAACCGAAGTGCCGGGACAGGTATCCGGTCGTCTCCAATTCCAGGGCAATCCACTTGTACTTGGCCAGCTCGGCGAGCGGCGCCATCGACAGCCCGCAGAGCGGATGCTCGGGGCCGACGACGACGCTGCCGGGGATGTCGAACAGGTAGCGGATCGTGAAGTCCTGTTCGTCGAGATTGTCCGGTATTAGCGCGATAACGACATCCAACTCGCCCGCCGAAAGGCGCTCGACCAGCACGCCGCAGAAATCCTGGGAAATCGTCAGTTTCGGGACAGGGCACTGGCGTATAACGTCGGCGAACGCCAGCGCAAGTCGGTCGTGGGCAAAGTTTGCGCTGATACCCACTCGAACTTCGCCAAGGGACTGCCCGGACATTTCGGCGAGCCGCTGCCGGATCAGCTTGGTGTCGCGCGCCATTTGCCGCGCGTACTCGTGCATGACAATCCCCGCGTCCGTCGGCGTGACGCCGCGCCCGGAGCGCTCCAGCAATTGCACGCCCAGCGTCTCTTCGAGCCGCTGGATGCTGCGCGTGATCGCCGGTTGCGTGATGTTGCAGTAAGTCGCCGCCCGCCCCAAGTTGCCGTAGGTCACGGCCGCGAGGAAATGATGTAGTTGCTGAATCTGCATGCTTCGCCGCTTCGCAACGGGCTATCGCGACCTCGATGAGAGAGATGCCAGACAGTTTACGCCCACGCGCGCTCATGCCATCGAGGTATGCAACTAGATGTCCGTGTAATGACCGGCGCTGGTCATGCGCGGCGCGCTATTGCGCGCTGCGCGCGCGACCTGATTTCCTGGTGAGCGACAAACAGCGGCTTCGGATTCAGCTCAGCGCGAACCTGGCAGGAACTGGCAATGCCGTTTTGCAGTTCCCTTACGTCTAATACGTATTTGGTGCGAGTGCGACCTAGGTGGCAATTTTGGCTGAAGCTAAGGAGACACGCACAGGGCCTAACAAGGTGGCCAACAACGTGATGGCTAACAGGTCAGACCGTGACCACCAAGTGTGCGTGGCCGGGGGACTGACGGATAGTTGGCACACGCCTCCCCAAGTGCGCCAGATCAGCCGCCTGCTGACCAAAGACTCGCGTCGCGAGGCGGTTGCGGCTGTTATGTGAAATCGCCGCCTCCGTTCTGCTACATCGATCGTGCGGATGACAAGTTTTCGGCGGTTCCTGCGCCTTCACCAATGAGCCCAAACGCCACGCGAAACAACTTCCGCTCTGGAGTGCACGACTATGACCCGCGAAACTCGCTACCGACTACACCCCGCCCGCTCGTTCTCGAGAGCGATTCATGCTCTGCTGGTGGTGTGCGCGCTGGTCGCACCCAGCGCACTATGGGCGCAGGTGCCAAACTGCAATCCAGGGGAGACGGTAACTCAGGATGTAGATTTCACGAAAAAGCGGTTCGATGGTAGCGATCACATTGGCCCTTATTTTGAGCTGCAAGGCTGGTTCGAGTTCGACCCGATTCCCGACGTCGCGCAGTACCGCCTGGACATAACCGAATTCTCTATCAACACCAGCCCACCGACGCTCGGCAGGCGCTTCTTCTACAACACCACAAACCCGCCAACCCGCGTCGATGTCTACGACCTACATCGCACGAGCAGCGGCACACTGGGAGTCATCGTGATCCACGCGAGCGGCCGCCCCCCAAGTAATGCCCCAGCCTTCTGGGCGGGCATCAACGGCAAAGCCAAGCTCACCTACACCTGCCCGACGCCCAAGATCGATATTGAAGTGCTCGCGACCAGTACGCTGACAGGTAGTGGCGACAACCTCAAAGCCACTTTCACGGCAACATTGACGAACAAGGGGACGAAAACCGCCGAGAACGTCGAGCTGACAGTCAAGCTTCTCGAGCAAGACGGCCCGTCGGGTAGCGCTTTTGGGGCGTCATCGGCGAGCGTCTGGCTGCACGTACTGAGTGCGGATTCCCGCTGCGATCAGCAGTTGGGATTCCTCACGGGCAAGGTTGTCTGCAGAGGCCTCTCGATTGCGGGTGGCGACGTCAAATTCCTCGAATTCGTCACCCGTGTGGTGAATGCATCCGATCTAAAAGACAGGGTGACTATGACGGCAGTGGCCCCGGGCGACATCGACAACTCGAACAACGAGGACAAGACCAAAGTCACGCCCAATCTGGTCGGCACCATGGCCGATACTCTCGAGGCCATGGAGGCCCTCGCGCCCTATTTCGATTACAGGGCTACACCAGGCACTGGCGGTTCATGCGACCGATTCATGAACGACATTTTCAACCGCCTGGAAGCCATCCGCGCCGAAAACCCGTCGGTCTTCGCAAACCTCTCGTATGGCAGAATCACCAGCGGCGCATACAACTGGGCGCCCATTGACAATGAATTGACCAGGGCGGGCCATGTCGGCGTCGTTGTCTATCTGAAAGGCAGCGACTATCACGAGACGGGCATTGTGATTCATGGCACACCCACCTGGTCACCCGTTGATCGTGATGAGGAATCACGACGGGGAACCTCCGCACCGGGCGCGCACGTCACCACGACGTTTGAACGAGAATTGGCGCGCTACACAACCCCAACCGGGATCCCTCCCCGTGACATGCATATGGGAACCGCGTGGCACGGCGACTACTATCGCACGCCGGTGAGCAATTTCCCCGGCTCTCCGAAGCCGGAAGTCCCGGAAGGTTGCGGCTTCGAAGGTGTTTACACCGACAACGCTAACGAGTTCAGAGGCCAGACCCCTCGGTGTGGAACTCGGACCGCAGCAGCTCAATCATGCCCGGTGATGCCCGAGGCGGTCATCGTCCGAACGGAAAGTCCAGTCGATATCCAGATCTCCAACAACCGCGCGCAGCGCGTGGAAACGAAAAACGGAATCATCGTTTCGCAGCAGCTCGGCACCGGCATATATAGCTTTCCCACACGACACGAAGACGGCACCTTCGGCTGGCTGCTGGTGCTGCCCAAAGATGACTACGACATCAAGCTGGTTGGCACGGGACAAGGGTCGTACAAACTGACTACGGCCACTTTCAACGAACGCGGTCAAGCTGACACAACCGTCCACGAAGGCACGACACAACTTGGCCAGATGGACGACTACAAGGTGGCAGCACCAGTGCCCGCCGTCACCGTGACCGCACCACCGCCTTCGCAGACTGGCAATGGCAAGGGCGGCGGCGGCTCCACCACTCCCGGGCTGCTGGCATCACTGTTGTTGCTGCTGCTGGCGCAGCGGCGACTGCGAGCGGCTAACAAGACCGCGACTTCGGCCATCTGAGCAACCGCAGCGACGGCCGGGAAAGTACGCGTGACGAGTGGTCAGCGGCTTTCCCGGCTTCGCAGTTGTTACTGCGTCAGGCGGGCGCGCCATTCGGCCGCTTGCGCGGGCCGATTCCAGCGATCGTAGAGATCCGCAAGGTTCCTGAATGCGTCCTGCGTGCGGACGAAATCGGCGCCGCGCGCCGACTCTAGCCTGGTACTAGCCGACAGCAAGGTCTTTTCGGCAGCTGCAAACTCGCGGTTGAAAATCTGACACCGACCCAATACGGAAGCCGTGTTAGCAGCCAGCCAATGGCTCTCGCCATAGGTAGCGACGCGGCGGGCATACACCCCTTGTGCTTGCTCGAGTCCCCAGCGCGCATCGCCTGACTCGCACGCTGCACGTGCGGCAGTAACCCAGGCGAACTGAGTCACGGGATGATCGAGGCCGTTGAGCTTGGTCAGTCCGGCGAGTGATTCGCGCGACAATCGTGCAGCCTCGGCGGGCTGCCCTGACGACATGAGATAGTCGGCGAGGGAAACGGCGCTCCAGAGCGTGTCCAGGTTTTCGTCGCCCAGCACCTTGCGACGCGACTGCCAGACCGCGCGGTGCACGTCGGCGCCGGCGCGAAAACGCCCTGCCATACCGAGCACACCGGCCAGACCCGAGCGCATGTCGTTGGTCACCACATGATCCGCGCCCAAGGCGCGCTGCGTGACCTCGCCGGCTTCCTCGTGCGCCGCGCTAGCCTCATCCCAGCGATTCTCGCCAGCCAGTGCACCCCCATAGTCGTTCAGTACCGCCGCGAGGCGCTCGTCGACCACCTCGAGACTACGCAACGCGTTGACCGCACTCGCCAGTCGTGCCCGTGCCTCAGCCGCGTCACCCCCGGAGTTCATGATCTGGCTGCCCAGCTGGCCCTCGATCAACGCGGCGTCGAGGCTGCCGGGCGCGAGCTCCTGGATACGGTTGTTAGCTTGAACCAACAGGGGCCCCGCCTCAGCATAGCGGCCCGCGCGCTGCAGCAGTTCGCCGCGATTGCCCAACAACTTCACCGTCTGCAAATCCTGGCCGGTCGCGGCGCCATAGATATCCAGCGCGCGCTGGTTGGCATTCAGTGCCTGCTCGAAGCGTCCCAGCGAGGAATTGACTGACGCGATCGTCTCGAGCACGGTCGCGGCGACCAGTGGATCGACCGACAGCATCTGTTCGGTCTTTTGCAGCGCGCGATCGACGACGCTGACGAGCGAAGTCGGCTCGGAGCCGGCGCGTGGATCCGCCGCCGTCAACATATCGGTCAGGAACAGACTGACTTCCTTGGCCCGCCGCGCATCGGTTTGCGCCGCATCGCGCTGGCGTTCTACTTCTCTGGCCGCCGCCGCATAGCCGACCAGGCCGATCGCCGACGACACGAGCAGCAAGCTGCCGAGCACACTTGCCGCGATGTTGCGGCGGAAGAATTTCTGACTCCGGTAAAGAAGACTCGGTGCGCGGGCCTCCACAGGCCGGTGATCGAGGAAATTCTGTAGGTCCCGACCCAGCGCCGCGGCGGACGTATAGCGCGCGCCAGGCTCGCGGGCGAGCGCCTTGCGAAGAATGTTGTCCAGATCGCCGCGCAGCTGCGGTAGTTTGGCAACCCGACTGGGCCATTCAGGCTCTTCAGTGGTGACCGCCCGAATGTAGTCAGCGCCAGAAGTCGCGCGCGCGGCAAACAACTTGTTGTCTGTCAGTAGATAGAATGCCAGTGCGCCGATGCCATATACGTCGGTCACTGTCGTCACCGCACGGCCTGCGACCTGTTCAGGCGAGGCAAAATGCACTGTATAGCCCGCGCCCGCAGCCAGCGTGAGCCCGTCGTCGCTGGCGTCGGCAGCCACGAATTT